>Ga0316189_10000517_pt1 | contig 38840 bp, 34 predicted proteins | sample LowCovwburrow_MG_FD_204930 | JGI IMG/M metagenome (GOLD analysis project Ga0316189, IMG submission 204930) | Coastal sediment microbial communities from Maine, United States - Lowes Cove worm burrow | ecosystem: Environmental > Aquatic > Marine > Coastal > Sediment | place: USA: Maine...
ATAGCAAAGGGTATAATAAAAAACCTAAAGAAGGAGAAATTAAATATAGATTGGGGTAACTTGAATAGAAAGATGTCTGGGTAAGGATAACTTCTAAATTTTCTAAGCCCATATAAAAAATAAAAAATCCAATATAGATATTGCTTTTGCGTCCTTTAGTTTTATTAATTAATAAATAAAATGAAAACAGAAAAGTTAGACTTAACATTAATATATGATATAAGTTTTCTACAGTTAAAATCATATTCATTGTTTAGTTCAATATAACTAATTTTTAATTTTTTAAGCCACGGATTTTAATGCCTTATCGCGAAATTGTGTTGGTGTTTGGTTTGTGTACTTTTTAAAGGCTGTATTGAAAGATGACTTTGAATTAAAGCCTACTTCGTATAAAATTTCTAGAATAGTAAGGTCTTTTTTTTCTGGATTTTTTAAAATATCCATAGCTTTTCTAATACGATAGCCGTTTACAAAATCGAAAAAATGCTGGTTTAAATGATGATTAATTAAAATAGACAAATCTTTGGTTGCAAAGTTCATTTGTTTAGAAAGGTCTTCAATGGTTAGTGTGGCATCTAAAAAAGGTTCGCCATTTACCATATGCTTTTTAAGCATGATAATTTCACCTAATTCACTTTCATTATTAGTATTTCTTAAAATTTTAGGCAGGTGGTCGTCTTTGTTAACTAAATCTTTTACTAATTGTAAATTAATATTAATACCTCTAAATAATTCAGGGTTGTGCATAGCTTTTAAAACAATCCAAGTAATAAATCCTAAACCAAAAATTGATACTGAAATTTGAGTTATAAAATACGCCATATCTAAATGCACAAACAAAAAGACATTTTTAAAAGTAGCTAAAAGAGCCTCAATTGCAAATAATAATATAAATTGAAACAACCATTTGTAATTGAATAAACTGGCATTTGAATAGTTTTCAAGCAGTAATAATTTATATTTTTTAATGGCCATAAAACACATAATAAAATATACTGCTATCTGAATATGAATTAATATATATGACGCCCAAATATCAGGTTTTTTTTCAATATTATTTTCATTTAAAAAAGCCCATTTATCATCAAAATCAACAGCAAAAAAGTGAGGTGTTAAAATAGCAATATTTATAACCCAGGTTAATAGGTGCAATAGATGTTTTTTCTTCAATTTGAAATCGGAATAGATTACAGATAGCACATATAAGTATAAGAGCGGCATTTTAAAAAATACCGTAGAGTTAATTATCATACCCCATCCCGGAAATTTAGGGTATACAAATAAACTTGCAAACATACCACTTGAATCTTGAGCATTTACGAGTAGGAATAGGGCTAATAGTATATTACTCGTTTTGTTTTTTGTTTTAGCTGTTAATAAGAAAGCAACTAAAACCCAAGAAACAAATACAATAATTAAAGTTATAATATTTTCAAATGATAATGATTCCATAAAAGATAGTCTAAAAGTAAACGATGTTGTTACAAAAATAGTTATTTCAATAATGTGATGTTAAAGCCTAACTTAGCTAATTGATACTTTTGAAAATCGAACTGCTTACTTAATGTATAATTAAATTAGCTAAAATAATGACAACTGTATTTTATTTTATTAAACCCCTTAATCTTTTAGCTGCTTGCTCTGCTGTGATATCGCGTTGAGGCGATCCAAACATTTCATAACCAACCATAAATTTTTTAACCGTTGCACTTCTCAATAAAGGAGGATAAAAACTCATGTGCCAATGCCAATATTTATTATCCTCTCCATTTGTAGGAGCTTGGTGTATTCCGCTGGAATAAGGAAATGAACAATTGAATAATTGGTCATAAGTTTTGGTTAAAACTGAAATGGCTTCGGCAAAATTGTAAGCCTCAACTGATGACATAACCGTTATATTAGGCTGAATCTCTTTAGGTACAATCATGGCTTCAAATGGCCATACAGCCCAAAAAGGAACGAGTACTACAAATGTCTCGTTTTCAAAAATAACACGCTCTTGTTCAATCAATTCTTGAGCAACATAATCAGCTAGAAGACTTCTGCTGTTTGCTTTATAATAGCTGAGTTGTTGCTTGTCCTTTTTGTCAACTTCATTAGGGAGTGTTGATTGACTCCAAATTTGTCCATGTGGATGTGGATTACTGCATCCCATTACCGCACCTTTATTCTCAAAAATTTGAACATAATTTATGAGTTCATTTTTTCCTAATTCTTTGTATTCCTTTTGCCATGCATGCACTACTTTTAGAATATTTTCTACAGACATTTCTGCCAAACTTTTAGAATGGTCTGGGCTAAAACAAATAACTTTACAAATGCCTTGTTCGCTTTGTGCTTTAAGCAAGCCATCATCTACTAAAAAAGATTTGGAGTCGTATTGAAGTGCAGCAAAATCATTGGTAAAGACAAATACATCATCATAATTTGGATTCAGCTCTCCATGTATTCTTATATTTCCAGCACATAAATAACAATGCTCGTCATATGTTGGTCTTACCTCATGTGAAACCGCTTCATTTTGTCCTTGCCAAGGTCTTTTAGCACGATGTGGCGATACTAAAACCCATTCGCCAGTGAGGATGTTTAAACGTTTATGTGAAAAATCTTGTAGATTGGTATTCATTTTATAATTAATATGAATTGGGTTGATTAATCAATGCTGTTCCATTTGAAAGCTTTACGGAATAAATAGAGCAATCTTTGTTAAATTTATTCTTATAGGCTTCAGAAACTCGTGATTTAAATGACTCTGATTCACTTTTTTTAATTAAATTAATGGTGCAGCCACCAAAACCACCGCCCATCATTCTAGCACCCAAAACATGTCCGTTTAGTTTTGCTTGGTTGACAAGAAAATCCAATTCATCACAGCTTACTTTATATTGATTCTGTAAACCACTATGTGATTCATATATTAATTCTCCTAGAGTTTCTAATTCATCTTCTTGTATAGCTTTTGAAGCCTTTATTACACGTTCGTTTTCTTGAATTACATAAAGTGCTTTTTGGTAGTTTTTGGCAGTAACTTTATCTTTAATACCTGCTAAATCATCTTCTGAAGCATCTCTTAAGGCTTTAATGCCGAGCAAAGCAGCAATATTTTCACATGCAGAACGGCGATCATTGTAAGCACTATCGGATAAACTATGTTTTACATTGGTATTAATCAAAATAAGCTCATGGTCCTTAAAATCGATTTCAAATGGAATTGATTGAACTGTTCTGCAGTCCAATAGCAGTGCATTATTCTTAATACCAAACATACTTGCGTATTGATCCATAATACCACACTTTACACCAGCATAATTATGTTCTGCTTTTTGAGATATTTGAACCATTTCTGTTTTAGATAATTCTAAATTAAAAAGTTTATTTAATCCGAATACCACACTGTTCTCTAGAGCAGCAGATGAGGACATTCCAGCACCTCCTGGGATATCCCCTCCAAAGGCAATATTAAAATTTCCTATGGTTTTATTTCTGTTTTGAATTTCGGCAACAACACCAAGAATATAATTTTGCCAACTTCCCTCAGAATATGGTTTTATGTTATTTGTATTAAACTTGAGTATCTCATCTTTATCAACAGCATAAACCAGGGATGTATTGGAATTACTTTTTTGAATAGCCGCAACAATTCCCTTATTAACTGCTGCAGGAAACACAAAACCATCATTATAATCGGTATGTTCTCCTATAATGTTGATCCTGCCTGGAGAGAAAACCAAAATTGGCTCTGTTCCAAATTTATTTATGAAACTGGATTTAATATTCTCAATTAATGCTTTGTTCATTCTTAACTATGCAAAATAGATATAGATTCCTATAACAATGACACAGATTCCAATACCGACCGTGTTTAAATGTTTCCAAGGTGTGATGTCCACTTGTTCAGTATATTGAAGACTGAATGCTTCTTTTCTAGGTCTATATTTTCCAATGAGGAGCATGATAAGTACATTTAGCACAAATAAGATTGCCATAACATGCAAAAAATGAGGATAGTCATCGGCTCCAATAACAAATGGTTTTAAAATAAACTGGCTAATACTATAAAGTACAACGCCTGAAATAATGGCTATTTTTGCAGCAATTGCTGGAACATATTTAGTAAGATAGCCTACTACAATAATGGTCAGGATAGGAATACTGTAACACCCGTTTACTTCTTGTAAATAGCCAAACAATCCATCTGGGGCATTGGCAATAAGGGGGGCAATACACATGGAAAGAATAGCTAAAACGATTCCGAATGCTTTTCCCGCAAAAACAGTTTGCCTTTCTGTGGCATCTGTTTTTATATGTGATTTATAAATGTCTACACCAAAAAGGGTTACAGAACTATTTAATGCAGAATTAAAAGAACTTAGAATTGCTCCAAACAATACAGCAGCGAAAAATCCAACAAACGTGGCAGGTAGCACTTTAGTTACCAACATTGGGTATGCTTGATCTGGATTGTCCAATGTGTCACCAAACATGTGAAAAGCTATAATACCAGGTAGCACCACAATTAAGGGCCCTAATATTTTAATAAAAGAAGCGAGTAACAATCCTTTTTGTCCTTCTTTTAAATTCTTTGCACCTAAAGCGCGTTGAATAATTGCTTGGTTTGTTCCCCAATAAAATAGCTGCACTAACATCATCCCCGTGAATATTGTCCCAAATGGGACTGAAGCTTTTGGCCCTCCCATAGAATTAAATTTTTCAGGGTTGGTTTGTATTAATGTTGAAATACCATCACTCAAACTGCCATCTCCAATAGCCCATAAACCAAAAACGGGAATCATAAGCCCTCCAATTAACAATCCAATCGCATTTATTAAATCAGATACAGCAACTGCTTTTAATCCTCCAAAAATAGCATAGATTGAACCAATAATACCAATTCCAAAAACGGTTATCCACAACGCAGAAGTATCACCAACTCCCAATAAATCAGGAACATCGAACATGGTGTTTATTGCCAAAGCCCCAGAATATAAAACAATTGGTAACAAAACAACAACATAGCCACTTAAAAACAGACCAGAAGTAATGGTCTTGGTCATTTTATCATAACGTTTTTCCAAAAATTGTGGTACGGTTGTAATACCTCCTTTTAAATATCGAGGCAGCAAAAAAACGGCTGTAACAACCATTGCTATAGCCGCTAAAGTTTCCCATGCCATAACTAAAATACCTTCTTTAAATGCCGCTCCGTTTAGCCCCACTATTTGCTCAGTAGATAGGTTTGTTAATAATAAAGATCCCGCTATTACTACTCCAGTTAAACTTCTTCCTCCTAAAAAGTAACCATCAGAAGAATTTTCATTGGTTTTTCGGGTAGCGATATATGAAATGATTGCTACCAATAGGGTAAAGCCAAGAAATGATAAAATTTGCATAATTTATTTTTTGATAGTTAGCATTGCTGGTAGGTGACTTTTTAACATCAATATTGTAGTCTGTCTGTTCATCGTCTAACCTAATTATCTTTAATCTAATATGAGATGAATTTTTAAATATCAAAACAGCGTTACCAATTAAAACGAAGTTAAAAATATTAAATTTAGAATGTAAATTGTCTTTTTCTAACAATAATTTTATAGCATCTTCACCATTATTGGCTTCAATAATTTTGTGCTTTAGATTTAACTAATCCAAGGTTCTTTTGAATTTCATGATTTCAGTCAAGTCATCCTTAATCAATAAAATCTTTAAACTTTTATCCATTTGTGCTTAATTATATAATGAAAATATATTAATTAAGTCAATTCAATAATATACTTCGTTAATTAGATATTAAGTGTAGACGAGTGACCTTTTATATAGATAAATGGTTTTTAAATCATTTCTAAAACAACAAATACGCAAAGCAAAACGAAAAAAGTATTTTTTTAAAGAAGGGGAGTAGACGGGTAACAGGTTTTATTGATTTATTTTATTCTATATTATTGATTTATTTTATTCTATATTATTGATTTATTTTATTCTATTTGTATAATCATTTTATCGTTTTTGTGCTTTTTGCATTTAAACGCTTGTACATAAAGCAACTATTATTAATTTAAAACATTACTTATGCGAATACAAGTGAAAGATTTTATGTCGGCTCCGGTCACAACTGCAATGGGAGAACATAGCGTTCTAGAAATTAGAACTCTTATGAAGGAAAACGGAATTCACGCCATTCCAATTATTTCGTATTCCAATGATACACTAAAGGTTGATATGACTATTCAAGGCATTATCACAGCAACAGATATAAGCGAAGAAGTTAACGACGATGCTACTGTGGAAGATATAATGACTTCTTCAATTGTTCACGTTGTTCATGTCGATGCAAGCGTTCAGGCAGCTGCTAAAATGATGCTAAGGCATAAAGTGCATCATATAGTTGTAATGGATGAAGGAAAAATAAAAGGTATGATTAGTTCTTTAGATTTCGTGAAATTAGTTGCAGAACATTCACTGGGTTAAAAACAACTTCCCAACAATAAAACCTAAAGATGTTTTGTTTTTTGCGCTTTAAATTAAATTGAAAGACTCAATACTTCTCTATCACAATACATTCCTTGATGTGAATCGAATCCTTGAGGCAAATACTTTTGGGGATTAAAACCTAATTCTACTTCTTCTTCAAGTTCTATTAAATCAATAGAACTCCAGTCTAAATCGTGCATACCCTTTAAGGCATTAAAATCTTTAGGCAAATATGCTTGAGTGTTAAAATTTAATTCAACATCTTCTTCTAGTTCTACCAACGCTATTGTATTCCAATCTAGGTCATGCATACCTTGAAGAGCATTAAAGTTTGCTGGCAAATATGCTTGAGTATCAAAATTAATTTCAACAGCTTCATCAATCTCAATCAGCTCAATATCACTAATATCTAGTTTTTCAAATGTAGAATCTTCTGTTGAAGAAAAAAGTAATTTTTCCAATTTGTGTTGTTCACTACTCAAACTACTATTTATTGAGTCATATCCTTCACAATTTTTAGCGTTTATATTTAAAATAAATAATACACTAACTAAAAAAGTTAATAGAAATTTACTATTATTTTTTCTTCGGTTTTGTTTTGGTTCGGTTGTTTTCATTATTTCTGTATCTAATATTTGATTGATGTCTTATAGACGGTGTTGTAATATCAAATGTTACACCAGTTATGAGTAATTAACTATTGTTTAACTCTTATTAGTGAAAAATTAATATAGTGTTTTTCAATTCACTACATAAGCAAGTAGTATGATTTAGTATTTACTTCATTCTATTGGATGAGCTGGTTATATAAATAAGGCTTTTCTCCTTAGAATGATTTATATATTGATTAACATCAAGATGTTTATGACATTCAATTTATTTGGCCAACACTTTAGGTGTTATGATAATTATCATATTTAAATTAATATACTAAGCTTAATTTTATGAATTGTATAATCGATATCCTAAATCCGTATCTAAAATTAAGAATATGGCAAAAGTTAGAGGCGCAATTGTAGTTGACACCGAGAACTGTAAGGGTTGTGAAGTTTGTATCCCAGTTTGCGAAGAAAAAGTGATAAGCATGTCGACAGAGGTGAACCGAAAAGGATACCATTATGCTTATATGAGCAATCCTGAGGTATGCACCGGCTGCACGAATTGTGCAATAGTTTGCCCAGACCGGGCCATTACAGTATATCGCATAAAAGTTTAAGTGTAATTTCATTAAAAAGTATTATATGTCTGAATTAAGATTAATGAAGGGTAATGAAGCTTTGGCCGAAGCCACTATAAGAGCGGGCGCAGATGCATATTTTGGATATCCCATAACACCACAATCTGAGGTCATTGAATATTTGATGACCCAGCGCCCTGAAAAAAGAACAGGTATGTTGGTTTTACAGGCCGAAAGCGAAATTGCTGCAATTAATATGGTGTACGGTGCTGCCAGTACTGGTAAACGTGCAATGACGTCATCCTCGAGCCCAGGAATTTCACTTAAGCTTGAAGGAATATCTTATTTGGCCGGAGCAGAACTTCCAGCTGTTATTGTTAATGTAGTACGCGGAGGACCAGGTCTAGGAACCATCCAGCCATCACAAGCCGATTATTTTCAATCAGTAAAGGGCGGTGGTCATGGTGATTATCGACTTTATGTATTAGCACCTGCCTCAGTTCAAGAAATGGCAGATTTTGTAGATGATGCATTCGAAATTGCTTTTAAATATCGCGCTCCTGTATTAATTCTTTCTGATGGATTGATTGGTCAAATGATGGAGAAAGTTGTGCTCAAAGATCAAAAAGACAGAATGCCTGATGAAGAGATTATAGAAAAATATGGTAACTGGGCCACAACGGGAAAAAAAGGAAGAGAAAGAAATATAGTGACCTCACTTGATTTACAACCTGAGAAAATGGAAGCAAGGGTTCATAGATTATTAAAAAAATATGAACAAATGGAAAAGGAGGATTTGCGATATGAAAAGATAGATTGTGATGATGCTCAATATCTCATTGTGGCTTATGGTTCAAGCGCTAGAATTTCCCAAAAGGCAGTTCAATTAGGACGTGAAAAAGGAATAAAAGTAGGCTTGTTAAGACCAATAACTTTGTTTCCTTTCCCAAAACAACCACTTTTTGAATTGGCCAATCAGGTAAAAGGAATTTTAAGTGTTGAATTAAATGCGGGACAGATGGTGGAAGATGTAAAATTAGCCGTGAACTGTAAAATTCCTGTTGCACATTTTGGAAGAACAGGAGGAATCATACATACCCCAGAAGAAATCTTAGAGGCCTTAGAACAAAAAATTATAAAAAATGGAAGTAATTGATATCATTAAACCCGAGAATCAAGTTTTTAGTAAAACTTGTTTAATGACCGATGCAAACTTGTCTTACTGTCCAGGTTGTGGTCATGGTACAGCACATAATTTGGCGATGGAGGTCATTGACGAAATGGGTATTGTTGAAGACACAATTGGAGTTGCTCCTGTAGGATGTTCGGTCCTGGCTTATGATTTTATGAATATTGATATAACGCAAGCCGCTCATGGGCGAGCACCAGCCTTAGCCACGGCTATTTCAAGAACTTGGCCTAATAAATATGTATTTACCTATCAAGGTGATGGTGACTTAGCGGCAATAGGCACTGCTGAAACCATTCACGCCTGTAATAGAGGTGAAAACATCGTAATTATTTTTGTTAATAATGGCATCTATGGTATGACAGGAGGACAAATGGCGCCTACAACCTTGCCTGGTATGCGTACTTCCACCTCTCCATTTGGAAGGGAAATAGAAACTATGGGGTCGCCTCTCAAAATAACAGAGTTAATTGCGAATTTGCCAGGGACCTATTATGTAACGCGACAAGCAGTGCATACTCATAAGCACGTCAGAAAAGCAAAAAAAGCAATTAAAACGGCTTTTACAAATACCCGATTAAAGAAAGGTTTGTCTTTTGTGGAAATTGTATCCAATTGTAATTCGGGATGGAAAATGGATCCAAATGATTCAAATATTTGGATGGAAGAAAATATGTTCCCATACTTTCCTTTAGGGGATATTAAAGTGAAAGGTAAATTAAAACAATTGTCATGACAGAAGAAATTATCATAGCGGGATTTGGTGGTCAAGGTGTACTATCTATGGGAAAAATATTAGCCTATTCAGGGATTATGCAGGATGAAGAGGTTAGTTGGATGCCATCATATGGCCCAGAAATGAGAGGAGGAACTGCAAATGTAACCGTGATATTAAGTGATGACAGAATAAGTTCACCATATTTGAAGGTATACGATACGGCTATTATATTAAACCAGCAGTCCATGGATAAGTTCGAAAAATCAGTGAAACCAGGTGGTGTTATGATATATGATCCTAACGGTATCACAATTCACCCAACTAGAACAGATATTGATATATATCAGGTGGAAGGGAATCGATTGGCAACAGAAATGGGTAATAAAAAAGTATTCAATATGATAGTTTTGGGGGGATTTCTTAAGATTAAACCAATAGTGAAATTGAATAATGTTATTGAAGGCTTAAAAAAATCGTTACCAGAACGATATCATAATTTAATACCTTTAAATAAAGAAGCTATCACCACAGGCATGCAAAATATATTTTTATTTAAGGTAGAAAATCAGTTTGTTTCTTAGTGTATAATATACTTAGTAAATTGCTTGATGTATTCCTCAAAGATTATAAACATGTCTGTATTTTCTAACAAATCGTCTTTTAATTTTTTAAGCAATTGGAGCTTAAATCTCCCTAACCGGTAAGTTTAAATTATTTAACTTTTACAGTTTTAAGTGATATTTAGTACTAATTTGACGGTTTTTGATAGGATTTGTCCAGTATTTTTGTCTTTTTTATCAAAAACTCATGTATGCTGATTATTACAAATAAAAAACTCCTAAGTATTAACTTAGGAGTTTTAAGACTAATTCAAAGAATATATGGTTTTATTTTGCGGTTATAATTCTCACAGGAACAATAAATTTGTTCTCTGGACTATTCGTTACAGATAATTCTTTATAATTTAATCTTTCTTTAATGAAGTTTGCTACAAACACATTTTCAGTATCAATGGACAAGACAACCATCTCGTTATTTTTATTTACCGCGATTGTTACGTATGCGGAAACTTCATTCTCCAAAATAAATTGAGGACTTTCTAGTAAAGTCACGATTTGATTTGTAATTACTGATGACTCAAGTTTAGAGATTACAGGCTTTGTGCTGGCAATTGCTACAGTACTAAAGGCAAATGCAACTAATACTACTAATGTTTTAAATGTTTTCATAATTGTTCGTTTTTAATTGATATAATATTTGATTGTTTTAAATTGATTCCGATTACATTGAAAGACTCAATACTTCTTTCGCACTATACATTCCTTGATGCGCATCAAATCCTAGAGGCAGATACTTTTGGGTGTCAAATCCTAAGTCAACATCTTCTTCAAGTTCTATTAATTCAATAGAACTCCAGTCTAAATCGTGCATTCCTTTTAAGGCATTAAAATCTTTAGGTAAAAATGCTTGAATGTCAAAATTAAATTCAACATCTTCTTCTAGTTCTAACAACTCAATTGTTTTCCAATCTAAGTCATGCATGCCTTGAAGAGCATTAAATTTTCCAGGTAAATATGTTTGAGTATCAAAGTTAATTTCAACAGTTTCATCAATCTCAATCACGTTAATATCACTAATATCTAGTTTTTCACATGTTGAATCTTCTACTGTAGTAAAAAGTAATTTTTCCAATTGGTATTGTTCGCTACTCAAGCTATTATTAATTGAGTCATATTGGCAAATTTTGGCGTTTATATTTAAAGTAAATAATACACCTAGTAAAAGAGCAAATAGATTTTTACTATTATTTTTTATGCGGTTTTGTTTTGGTTCGGTTGTTTTCATTATTTCTGTATTTAAATTTGATGATGTATTTATGTTGTTCGTTTTTGATTAATGAACTTGTATTGTATTATTCAATGCTCGTGCCATTAGTTTATTAAATTATAAATAATTGAATATCAATTCATTATAAAAATTAAATTTTAGACACAGTGTTCATTATCGAACATTTGCTTGTTCAATATCGAACATTTTGTGTTTTAAATATGATTCTTATTGAAAGGCTGTACAATGCCAAAAGCACAAGCTACCATAACAATTATATATAGTGTTGTAATATCAAATGTTGCGATGGCAGAAGTATATATTGGAACAGGACAAAAGATAATGGAATACAAAAAAGATTTTCACATTTGGAAAGTAATTACTGTAGATTCATTGATTGCACAATGACTTCAGCTGCAACTTGGCTGCCTAAATGAGAAGGATGAAATTGATCTGTGGTATAATATGAAAAATCCCCAGTATCATCAAAATGTTGTTTCCAAACTGAACCTACGGGGCTTAAAAGCGCATTATTAAAAATAGCAGCATCCCTATAATTAGCTATAACAGCGCTAAATGTGTGATAATATGCTCTTGCGGGCCAGACCATAAAATAAACGAGTTTTACATCATTTTCATTGCACAGGGCGCTATACTTTTGACCGTCGTAAAACAACATATCTCGTCCTTCTGATTGAGATGACGGACCTTGTTGTATTATTACAAAATCATATTTCTTTGACTTAATTAAATCTTGAACTCCACCTTCATTCCAATGATCAATAATTGCATAATTCGATTTTGCTAACATTTTTGTGTTAATAGCAATGCCTCTTTTTTCAGCTTCTTCTTTCACTAACCCAGGTAAATCGTTAGAATATGTCAAACTATTACCAATAAACAATAAGTCATAATCTGCATCAGAGACTTCATCATCATTATCTTCAATCGGATTACCATCTCCAATACTAACATCAGTTACTCCATTACTTGATGTGCATGAAATAATGATGCTTGATATAACACACATTAAAAAAAGCCTTCTTGTAATCATGTTTATCAGCATTAATTATTCTAATATGAAATTTTATTCTTTAACAATAATCAAACTGGCTTTATAACCAGTGGTTATTAGCCATCTATTGGATGCCAAAAGATTGTCATTGGCATCATAAACTTTTAACTCTGCTGTATTAGGACTGGATAATCCTTCGTTAAGAGCAATAAAGTTTATAGTATTAAATCCTTCTTTTAGTTCAATGTCAATAGTGAAATAATTTCCCTTTAGAGTAATGTTTGGATGAATTACCACATTGTTTAACATTAATTTAATTCTGTCACCATCTACATATTCATGATCACGACATTTAATAATAACAATTTTCGAAGTGGTTTTTAAATCACCTAAATAATAGTCATTGGCAAACTTGGAAACATCTTTATAATCCTCTCCAAATTTTTGTTTAATCTTCCAAGATGGTTGTTCAAGTTCACTTTTAGCAGTAATATCCACCCCAGAGGTTTTTTTTGTAATATCTGTTAATGACTTATAATTTAGGCTTAATTTGACATTTTTGTTTGTGAGTCCCTTAATAGGTGATAGGGTTTTGGGAAGTCTGTTGTCTATGCGTGCTGTACTATCAATTGCTTTAATATAGAGGCTTTTTTGAGAATCATTAACCTGCGCATACAAAGACATGTTAAAAAGTAAAATAATAAATAAGTATAATGGTTTAATTCTCATAGATAAAATTAAGCTCTTGCTTGGTGTTAAAGATATATATTTGCTTTAAATTAAAATGCCTAAGGGCAATACATTAACGATACTTTAGATTAATTTATATATCCCTTAACAAAAATTATTCCATTGCTGTTTATATTTCTAATGATTACCATAAAACACTAATAAATTAATCTAATCAGATTGATTCGATTATTATTCTAATTATATTTATTGAAAATATGCCAACACAATTTTAAAAAGCATTTGAATACTTTATTTCAAGATTTAGACGAGAAATTAGAAGGAGAATTACATTGTGATGCAATGATGAAAAGTCTTTATGCAACTGATGCCTCGGTGTATAGAGAATTGCCTTTGGCAGTAGTATTGCCAAAGAATTCTTTAGATATTCAAAAAGTAATCCAATTTACTCAGAAGCATAAATTATCCATAATTCCAAGAGCTGCAGGAACGTCTTTGGCGGGGCAAGTTGTTGGAAACGGTATTGTAGTTGATATTTCAAAGTACATAAATCAGATTTTAGAAATTAATCAAAGCGAAAAATGGGTTAGGGTGCAGCCTGGAGTAGTAAGAGATGAGTTAAACTTGTTTTTAAAACCCTATGGACTTTTTTTTGGGCCCAATACCTCAACGGCCAATCGATGTATGCTAGGTGGTATGGTTGGTAATAATTCATGTGGTTCAACATCTATTGTTTATGGGTCTACAAGAGATCATGTGTTAGAACTTAAAGCAATTTTAAGCGATGGTAGTGAAGCTATTTTCAATACTGTTTCTAAATCCCAATTTGAACAAAAGAAAGCAGGAGGTATTTTGGAATCCAAATTATATGCGCATTTGTTCAAGGAATTGTCAGATTCTGAAATTCAACAAGAAATTAGAAATGGCTATCCAAAACCTTCAATAAAGCGTCGAAACACGGGGTATGCTGTTGATGCACTTCTTGAAACTAGCTTGTTTACAAATACAGAAGAGCAATTCAATTTTTGCAAATTGCTCTGTGGTTCGGAAGGGACACTTGCTTTTACTACCGAAATAAAACTAAATCTGATGCCAATGCCTAAGCCAAAGGATTTAGTGGTTGCAGTACATTGTAAAAGCATAAATGAAAGCTTAAAGGCAACAGTCGTCGCCATGAAGCATGAAATTACAGCATGCGAGCTCATGGACAAAACTATTCTGGATTGTACTAAGGACAATCTTACCCAAAAACAAAACAGATTTTTTGTTGAAGGAGACCCAGAAGCTATCCTTATGTTGGAAGTTAGAGGAGATAACATTCAGGAGGCAGAATATTTGGCAAATAACTTAATCGAGGATTTGAAGAATGGAGATTTAGGATATGCTTTTCCTATAATTAAGGGAGAAGACACAAAGAAAGTTTGGGATTTGCGAAAGGCGGGTTTGGGGCTTTTGGCAAACTTATCAGGAGATAAAAAAGCCGTGGCATGCATTGAAGATACTGCTGTTGATGTTCAGGATTTACCCGATTATATAAATGAGTTTACCACTATGATGGCTTCTTATAATCAAAAAGCAGTCTACTATGCACATGCTGGTGCCGGTGAGTTACATTTACGGCCTATTCTAGATTTAAAAAAATCCGAAGACTTAAGGGATTTTAGGGCCATTAGTGAGTCTTCGGTAAAGTTGGTAAAAAAATATAAAGGATCATTAAGCGGAGAACATGGAGATGGACGTGTTCGTTCAGAATTTATTCCCTTGGCCTTGGGTAACAAAAATTATGAATTGCTAAAGCGAATAAAAAAGACTTGGGATCCAAACAATATTTTTAACCCGGGCAAAATAGTTGATGCTGCTCTAATGGATAAAATGTTGCGTTATGAAGGAGATATTGAAACGCAAGTAATCGACTCAATGTTTAACTTTGATGAAACAGGTGGTTTACTTTCAACAGTTGAGAAATGTAATGGGTCTGGTGATTGCAGAAAGTTGAATTTTGCAGGTGGGACTATGTGTCCTAGCTACCGAGCAACACTTGATGAGAAGGATACAACAAGGGGTAGGGCCAATGTATTGAGGGAGTTTTTAACTCAAAACACCAAAGAGAACCCTTTTAATCACCCCGAGATAAAGATAGCAATGGATTTGTGTTTGTCATGTAAAGGATGTAAATCGGAATGTCCTTCTAATATTGATATGGCAACTTTAAAATCAGAATTTTTATATCAATACCATAAAAGCAATCCCATTCCGTTGCGTTCTAGACTTATATCTAATATTTCTAGATTTAATGCATTTTCTAGCAATTTTTATGGTGCTTATAATGCCATAATTAATCAAAGTTGGTTAAAATCCAAAATTGGTATTGCAAAAGAACGGACATTGCCAAAATTGCATAAGACTACGCTAAAACAGTGGTATATAAAAAACAAAAATAGAATAGAAACAGTTAGTCCAAATAAGAAAAGTGTTTATTTATTTTGTGATGAATATACCAATTATTATGATGTTGATATTGGTATAAAAACGATATCATTACTCTCAAAACTCGGTTATAAGGTCAAGATTATTAAGCATCCCGAAAGTGGAAGAGCTTATATTTCTAAGGGCTTTTTAAGGCAAGCAAAGAAAATTGCAGAACAGAACATTACAATTTTTAAAAATATTATTTCTGAGCAAACACCTTTAGTAGGTATAGAACCTTCAGCTATTTTAGGATTTAGGGATGAGTATCCAAATTTGGTATCCAAAGATTTAAAACTACCTGCATTAAGTTTAAGTAAACATGTATTTTTGATAGATGAGTTTATTTCAAATGAAATTGAAAGTGGAAACGTTGATTCAAAATTATTTTCCTCAGGTGAAAGAGAAATAATACTTCATGGCCATTGTCATCAGAAGGCATTGTCATCTATGGAGTTTACAAAAAAGATGTTGTCATTACCAATTAACTATAAGGTTAATGTTTTAAAAACCGGTTGTTGCGGAATGGCAGGATCATTTGGTTATGAAAAAGAACATTATAATTTGAGTATGGATATTGGTAATATGGTTCTTTTTCCAAGTATAGAAAAAGCAACTGAAGATACTATAATTGCTGCAACTGGGACGAGTTGCAGACATCAAATTAAAGATGGTGTCAAGCGAAATGCATTGCATCCCATTGAAATTTTGTATAATGCCTTAAATAATTAAAAAATGAAAGAGGAGTTAATAGAAAATTATGGCTATTTGTTCGAAGATGAATTGCTCGAAGAAATGAATGAAATTGGTGTTATAAGAGAAGTAAGAGAAGGAAGCGTTTTAATTGAAATTGATGATTATATTAAATCAATTCCATTGCTAATTGATGGTGCAATTAAAATATTAAGAGAAGATGGGTTAGGTGAGGAGTTGGTACTTTATTATATTGAAAAAGGGGATACTTGCGCCATGACCTTATCCTGTTGTGTAGGAAATGCAAAAAGTGAGATTAGAGCTGTTGCAGAAACTGATGCAACACTACTTATGATACCTGTAGAGAAAATGACTGCATGGATGCATAAATACAAAAGTTGGCAGGAGTTTATTGTCCAGAGTTATCACTCTCGTTTAATGGAAATGCTTGAAGCTATTGATACGATTGCATTTTTAAAAATGGACGAACGTTTGCTTAAGTATTTAAGAGATAAAGCGATGGTTTCTCATGATGACATGCTGCATGTTACCCATAATGAAATTGCTCAAGATTTGCATACTTCAAGAGTGGTGGTGTCTCGAGTATTAAAAAAGTTGGAAAAGGAAAGTAGAATTGAATTATTTAGAAATAAAATTAAGGTGATTGACTTATAGCGCTGTAACAAATGTTACATGATTCGCAGTTTCGAAATATTAAATTTGACTTCACAAAATAAAGGATGGACATTACACAGATTTTAGGATATATTGGTGCCCTTTTAATTGGTGTTATATTGGGACTTATGGGCGGAGGAGGATCCATTCTTACGGTACCATTATTAGTTTACTTCTTAGGGCTTGACGCCGTTATGGCAACTGGGTATTCGTTATTTGTAATTGGTTCATCAGCCTTATTTGGTGTTATACAAAAACATAGAAAGGGATTAGTAGATTTTAAAATAGGATTGGCTTTTAGTTTCCCTTCGTTTGTGGCAGTTTACTCTTGTAGAAGATATATTGTGCCCAATATGCCAAGTGATATTTTAAAAATTGGAGAGTTCATACTTACCAAAGATATGGCCATTATGGTCTTTTTTGCACTTGTTATGTTTATGGCAGCTTTTTCGATGATAAAAAAGCGAAAAGAATTGCAAACCAAAACCCCACAGCCTTATTATAAAACATTCATTCAAGGAGTCATAATTGGTTTAGTAACTGGGTTGATAGGAGCAGGTGGAGGATTTTTATATGTACCTGCATTGGTTATTTGGGCAGGATTACCAATGAAAAAAGCTGTAGGCACTTCTTTGGTTATTGTTGCCATTAATTCGCTTATTGGTTTTCTTGGAGACGTTCAAACGATTTCTGTAGATTGGCCTTTTATTCTCACATTTTCAGCATTTACAATATTAGGAATTTTGTTAGGTGGCTATCTTTCAAAATTTATTTCGAATAAAAAACTCAAGAAAAGCTTTGGATACCTTATACTATTAATGGCTGTTTATATTTTATATAAAGAGATTTTGTAGTTTTTTTAATTATATTAATGTTTCAATTGTTTTTTTATCTTATTATTATGTATAAGCTTTGCTCTAAGGTGCTTCCCAGAAGATGCCATAGATAAATAGGTGTCATAGCGCTGGTCCACTTTTTTTTGTAATTTTCTTATTAATGCATTATAATCGAAAGAATCATTATTGAATAATTTTTTAAATCGCCCCTCCAAATAAAGATATTCCTCAATTTTTATGGATGGCTCGTCTGAATCCAATTGCAAAGTATTTTGACCAAATTCAGCATTTCGTGGATCGTTTCTATATAATAACCATTGACCAGAGTTAACTGCCGCTTTGTGATATTGACTAGGATTTTTCATATCAATACCATGAGAATCACTATGGCAATAGGCAATAATTATTGAAGGGCCATCAAAACTTTCAGCATCATTGAAGGCCTTTAAAGTTTGCTCTTGGTTTGCACCAATAGATACAGAAGCAATATATACATCATTATATGTCATGGCCAATAGTCCCAAATCTTTTTTCTGTTTTTGTTTACCATTAAATGAGAATTTTGCCTCAGCGCCATATGGCGTGGCTTTTGAAGTTTGCCCACCTGTATTATCATATATTTCGTTATCCAATACCAGAATGTTAACGTTTTTACCTGAAGCCATAACATGGTCTACACCACCAAAACCAATATCATAGGCCCATCCGTCACCACCAATAATCCAAACACTTTGTTTTACCAAATTATCCGCTAGATGTAGAAGTTGTTTTGCTTCTGAACAGTTTAACAATAGTAATTTCTTTTTAAGAAGATTAATTCTTTCTCTTTGTGCTTCGATTTCAATGTCATTAGATTGCTCGGCCTTTATAATATCGTGCACTAAATCAAAATCAAGTTGAGGTGTTAATTGTTCTAGTAATTGTTTCGCTTTATTTTCTTTATGGTCGAGTGATAATCTAAAACCTAATCCAAATTCGGCATTGTCTTCAAATAAGGAATTTGACCATGCTGGGCCTTTACCTTTTTTATTTTTTGACCAAGGCGTTGTTGGTAAAGCACCTCCAAATATTGAACTTGACCCAGTTGCATTAGCAATTATCAATCTATCTCCGAACAATTGAGACATAAGTTTCAAATAAGGTGCTTCACCACAACCTTCAACACCAATTGAATATTTAAATAGCGGTTCTTGCAGTTGTTGTTGACTCACTTTTGTAGCGTCAATTTTTGTTCTATCCAATTCAGGAATAGTTTCAAAATATTTCCAGTTTTCCTTTTCTGAATTTAATATTTCAGATTTGCTATGCTGTGTTAAAGCGTTAGTAGGACAAGCATCGATACAATTGTTACAAGGATTGCATTGATCCGGATTTATTTGAATCGTATAATTCAATAAATCTAGTTCCCAATCTTTTTCAATGGACTTTATTGATTTAAAGCCTTTTGGGGCGTTGGTCAAATAATCATTGTTAAATGCTTTAATTCGAAGTGCGGCTTGAGGACATGCCATACTGCAAGCACCACATTGCGTGCATAAATCAGGATTCCATTGTGGCATAACAGTTCTGTTTTGTAAATGATTATATTCTGAAGTATTACTTTCAAATGTGCCATCAGCAGGAAGCATACTTACTGGGATTTCATTCCCCTTATTTGCTAATAACTTGCCTAATAGTGTACTAGAGAATGCCTTAGTATCAATTTGTACTGTCCCAGAATTATAGCCTTTTGAAGTATCAACCTTGTGAATTGAATCCATTAAATCTACCAGTTCATCAGTATATGCTAAATCTCTTTTTAAGGTCAAAAAGCACGCATGAATTGAAGTAATTGTTTTGTCTTCAACAGTATATGTTTTGTTCAAATCTTCAGAATTGAAAACATAAACAGTAATGTTTTTTTCAATAATTCGATATTGTTCATTTGATGCAATTGACTCCCATAATAACTTTGGGTTTCGTTGAGAGTTTATAAGCAAAGTTCCGTTAGTCTTTATAGTACCAAGAATATCTGATTTTTCAATATGAAATGAATCACAGATTATTAAATCAGCGTTTGAAATTAAATACGGAGCTTTTATTTGAGTTTCTGATAGTCTTAAATGAAATTTATGAACTGCATCAGATTTTTTATAATCTATCTCGTCATAGCCTTGAATAAAATTTTTACTACCAATAATGTCGAGTACATTTTCAAAACTAGATTCTATTTTTTTTGATTTTGAGTGATAAAAGATGGCTTGAAAATGAGTATTGCTCAAGTGTAATTCTTTTGTGTAATCTAGACTCAGATTTGTCACATCATCATTAATGCCAACCGTAAAATTATTTTTGGGATAATCTTTTTTTAGATTATCTATGATAGCGGTTACCATGCTAGGGGTGAAATCTTTTGAAGACAAACCATATCGTCCACCTACAATATTTGGAAACCGATTGAATTTGCAATTCTTTATATTTTGTATCATACTTTGTACAACATCAAGATATAAAGGTTCACCTGTTGACCCAGGTTCTTTGGTTCTGTCTAAAACAGCTATACTCTTACAAGTAGGTGGTAAGGCCTCTATAAGATGTTTAGTGCTAAAAGGGCGGAACAATCTTACTTTTACTAGACCAAATTTTTCGTCTTTTGTATTTAAGTATTTAATGGTTTCTTCTATGGTTTCTGTTGCAGATGCCATCGCGATTATTATATGCTCTGCTTTTGGGTGTCCAACATAATCAAACAATTTATACTGTCTGCCAGTTAGAGTTGCAAAAGCATCCATTTTGTTTTGAACAATATCTGGACAAGAATTGTAGAATAAGTTTGTTTTCTCTCTACTTTGAAAATATACATCAGGGCCTTGAGCTGTACCCCGAATAACTGGATTATTAGGATTTAATGCTCTATTGTTATGTGTTTGTATTTTATCATAATCTAATAAAGTATGAATCACGCCTTCTGGAATCAATTTGATTTTTGAAGTCTCATGAGATGTTCTAAAACCATCAAAAAAATGTACGAATGGGATATGAGATTGTAGTGAGGCTGCCTGACTAATCAATGCAAAATCTTGCGCCTCCTGTACCGAAGCAGAACCAAGAAAGGCATAACCAGATTGGCGCGTAGCCATAATATCACTGTGGTCCCCAAATACAGATAAGGCATGAGTGGCAATACTTCTTGTAGCTACATGTATAACATTTGGAGTTAATTCTCCAGCAATCTTAAACATGTTTGGCAACATTAAGAGCAAGCCTTGGGATGCTGTGAAAGTTGAAGATAAAGAACCTGTTTGAATTGCACCGTGCATAGCTCCAGCAACTCCTGCTTCGCTTTGCATTTGGAATACAGAAGGGATATTCCCAAAGATGTTTGGAGTATTTTTTGCACTTAGTTCCTCAACCAACTCGCTCATTTCTGAGGCAGGCGTAATGGGATAAATAGGAAAGACTTCGTTGGTCTTATATGCTATTTGTGCAACTGCTTGATTAGCGGTTAATATGCTATACTGTTTTGTTGTCATTGGTGGTGTTGAAAAAGTATATTAATTTTAAAAGAAAGAATTATCACTTTTAATAATTCTTTCTTATTTAAGTTTTGGTATCATATTTTAAATCGTCGTCTGCTATACCATTTTTGACTTCTAGAGCATTTAATACACGAATAAGTCTTTCCTGTATATAAATTTTCATTATTTGATGGTATTGATGATGTTATTTTTAAAGTTGTCATAAGTTCTAATGTGTTAAATTAAAGTGGCTACTCATTGTATTGAGTAGCCACTTTTTAGTTGAGTTTACTCTTTTACAATTTCTATTGAAACTGGAGTTGGATTGGTAATCATATCGAATACAGGAGAAAACTTGGCTAAGTTTTCTAATTGCTCAGCAGTTGCGTCAGATTTTACTTTTAGTTTGAAGTTGATACCATCAAAACCTTTACGTACTTCTGCATCTAACCCTAAGAAACCATGAAGATCTACACCACCTTCTAAAGTCGATGTTGCACTTTCAATGTTAATTCCGTTAGCTGCTGCATGGTAAACCATTGCACCTGTTAAGCAAGACCCTAAGGCATGCAACACTACTTCTGGAGCTGTTGCTGCTTCATCTTTTCCTAATAATACTTCTGGATGGCTACATTCCATTGTGAATGTTTCTTGACGAGATTTGTCTTCCGCACCTACACCATAAAAACCTTTAATGCTAGACACACAATGTCCACCATTAATCCAATCGTTTTTAGATCTGAATTGAAATTTTGCTAATTCAGGGTTTGATTGTACTGCCCCAATAGTTTCTACTAATTGGTCTACGTTTACTCCGTTTTTAATGTTTGCTGTTGTAATCATTGTTTTAATTTTAAATTTAATTGAAAATATTTTTTGTTTGGCAAGTATAATGCGATTGCTGTGCCAAACTATTTAAAACATTGATAAACAGATTATTAAAACAAATTTAAAATAGAATAGTAATTCTGATATTTCGTAAATATTCGAAATATCGTTAATATAATTATGAAATGTCGTGAATAAATTAAATAGGACGTTCAATGCCCAAGGCCTTAATCCTTGATGCCAGCGTAGTAGCCGGTAATTGTAAAAGCATAGCAGCACCATTAGCACCAGAAATTTTCCATTTAGTTTGGCGCAGAGCTTTTAAAATATTGTCTTTTTCTAACGTTACAAGCTCTTTTGAAGTTAGAATTTTATTTGAAGTAGCATCAGACTTTGTCTCTAAATCAGTAATATTACCAGGAATAATGGCGTGCCAATTTATCGTTCCGTTTTGTGATACGATAACGGCACGCTCAATTAAATTTTGAAGCTCCCTAACATTTCCAGGCCACTCATATGCAGTTAATAATGACAAATCACTCTCTGACAAACCATCAATAGGCTTATGAAATTTTTTAGAAAATTGTTGTATCATTTCCATAGCTATTAAACCAATATCATTGCCACGATCTCTTAAAGGGGGTATTTCTATTGGAAACACATTTAGGCGATAATATAAATCTTCCCTAAACTTGCCTTGGCTTGCATGTTGTAATAAATTGCGATGTGTAGCAGCAATAATACGAACATCCACCTTGATAGTTTCTGAACTGCCAACAGGGTCAAATTCACCTTCTTGAATAACACGTAGTAATTTAGGTTGAAGATCCAAAGGCAATTCTCCAATTTCATCTAGAAAAATGGTGCCCTTATCAGCTAATAAAAAACGACCTTTTCTACTAGCGGTCGCACCGGTAAATGCACCTTTTTCGTGTCCAAACAATTCACTTTCTATTAAATTTGTTGGAATGGCGCCACAGTTAATCCTTATTAATGGTTTAGTGCTACGTGTGCTCTCTTTATGTATAGCTCGGGCTATTAGCTCTTTTCCAGTACCAGTTTCTCCATTGATTAAAACGGTAGCATCGGTTTTGGCAACTTGCTCGACTAAAGATAAAACGTGCTTCATGCTTTTATCCTCTGCAATAATACCGTAACTATTTGTTAGTGCTTTTATTTCTTCTTCAAGATATTGAGTTTGTTTTGTGAGTATATTTATTTTGTCTTCTGCAATGAGACGTTCTTCTATATTTCTCAGAATAAGGGTGTAAAATGTTTCTTGCTCATTACCATATTTACTAATAGTCCCTTCATTTAATGTTTCAGTTTCGTTAGAACCAATCACTTTTATAATGGCTGGAATGTAATTATTGATATTTTTTTTACTGTTCAAACTATCTTTAACTATCGACTCAATTAAATCTGCACTGGTGTCATCAAGAAAAAATAAAACACTACGTTGCAAAACATCCTCATTTTCTAATAAAATGTTGGCAGATGGGTTTGTAAGAACAATTCTAAAATCACTATTGAACATAATTATTGCATCCATGGCGCCATTAATGAGACCGCTCATTTTTGAACTTGCTAATTCAATCTCCAGTTTAGAAGTTGCCAAATGTTCTTGGGTCTCGTCCAATTCTCGATGACGCTTTATCATCTCAGTAAGAATTCCTTGTGAAAAACCACTATCTGATGTCATTAACTTTAAAAACTGTTGGCGTTCGATTTTTAAGACCTTAGTTGGCTCAAGGGTTGTAACCGATGCCGAACGTTTTTCATTATCAATAAGAGCATATTCCCCAAAACACTCGCCAGTCTTTAACTCACCATATGTATGATTATTTTCATGAGCCTTCACTCTGCCACTGAGTATGACGTACATTGAATCCCCTAAATCATTTTTGTTGAAGACAACCTCATTTTTTCTATAATTTTCTTCAATAGCATCTTGAACTAAATGTTTTAGGGATGTTTTAGATACTTCAGAAAAAAAGGATATTTCTGATAAGAAATCAATAAGGTTTTCAGCTAATCTTTTCGTCATATTATTACACTTGTAATGATAAAGATGTTAGATGTATTAAGTTTATCATGAAGTTAATAAGCTCACCAATTTTTGATTTGAATTGACTAATTTAGTCAAAACTTATACTAAGAACAATATTAATGTCGCAAAATAGACAGCTTTCTGCAATAATGTTTACTGATATAGAAGGTTATACCGCTATGATGCAGTTTGATGAGAGACAGGCAATTGTTATAAGGGATAAGCATAGAAGTGTAATAAATTCTGTTACTTCAAAGTATGATGGTGAATTGGTGCAGTATTACGGAGATGGGACTTTAAGCACATTTAAGAGTTCCGTTGAAGCAGTTCATTGCGCAATTGAGATGCAGAGGGCATTTATGGAAGAGCCTTCTATACCTGTTAGAATTGGCATTCATGTTGGTGATATTATTGTTACTGAATCTGATATTATTGGTGATGCCGTTAATATCACTTCAAGAATTGAGTCTCTAGCTGTTGTTGGAAGTGTATTAATATCAGACAAAGTTAATGATGCTTTGAGAAATCAAAATGACCTAAAAACAGTATTTTTAGATACATTTGATTTCAAAAATGTGAATAAAACTATTCCGGTTTTCGCCGTTCAATCGGATGGGTTGATAATTCCAAAGTTAGAGGAGATTAATGGTAAAACCAAGCCTAAAGAAAGTGATATTTTTAAGAAATATCGAAAGAAAACTGCATATGCATTCTCCTTTTTAGTAATTGTTATAATTGCTTTGTCATTATATATGTCAATGAATTCGGATGTTATTGGAAGTGATGATAAATTGACTTTGGCTGTAATTCCTTTTGATGATTTAAATGCAGAAATAGAGTCTGGAATGTTTACAGATGGCGTAACTGAGGACATTATTATTCACTTATCCAAAATACAGAATTTGCAAGTAACCTCTAGAGCATCGGCCATGCAATATAAGGGTTCAGATAAGTCTATTTCAGATATTGCCGATGAGTTAAGTGTAGATTATATTTTAGAAGGAAGTGTAAGAAAGCATAATGATAAAGTAAGAATAAATGCCCAGTTAGTTGATGCAAAGAATAATAAAAGTCTTTGGGCGGATAGTTATACTAATATTTTAGATAAGATATTTCAAATTCAAACTGATGTTTCAAAAGATATAGCAAAGGCATTGGAAATTACTTTAAGTGTAAATGAGCAAAGTCGGTTGGAAAATTTACCTACAAAAAACTCAGAAGCATATATGGCATATAAGCAAGGGCAAATGTTTTTAAATCGTGGAGGAGGAAAGGTTGATTAATTAAAAAAGGCAGAAGATTATTTTAAAGAATCTATAAATTTAGATCCTGAATTTTGTAGAGCCTACGTAGGTTTAGCTGATACTTATGTTGAGTATATTTATTGGGGTAGAGGAGCACCAAAAGAAATTTGGGAGAAAGCGTCAAGTCCAGCATTGACCGCCTTGGCAATAAACTCAAATGATGGAGGTAGTTATGGAGCTTTAGGAGCTATTAGTTTTTATAAATTTGAAAAAGGTACAGCAGAGAGATATCTAGAAAAAGCAATTGAAATCAACCCAAGTTATGTCGGAGCTTATGATAAATTGGCTTGGATTAGAGTATTTGATGGCGATTTGGAAAGTGCAGTTTCATTGTTTAAAAAAGTGTTGGCACTAGATCCATTATCTAACAAATACACTGCAAATATTGCTTTTGCCCATGCTTATTTTGAACAATATGATGAAGGTTTAAAGGTTTTGAATGATAAACTTTTAAAATTTCCTAATGACAATATGTTAATTTGGATGAAAGCTAACTTATTTTCTCTGCAAGAACGTTATTATGAAGCCATTAATTTGTTTAACTCAAGATCAGAGGGTACAAGTACAAACTGGATGTTAGGATATACTTATGGCAAATTAGGTGAAACGGATAAAGCAAAAAAAATTCTAAATTATCAATTGAAGAAAAGTGAAACGTCTTTCGTGCCACCTTACATGATTGCAACAATTTATATGGGACTTGGAGATGAGGAGAAGGCGCTTGATTGGTTAGAAAAAGATTATGAAGCAGGTGGCCTTGGTTTATTTTTTTGGGGATTAAAAAGAGATGTTAAGTTTAAATCTGTGTCACAAAACCCAAGATTTATTTCTCTTTTAAATAAAATTAAATAATTCTGCAACCAAGCTCTAAAAAATTGACTAAGTATTAAACCTTTTTTCACTTCTCATTTTTAAATGTAGTCTATTTGATATAATTGATTAATTTAGTATTACTAAAACAAAATTAATCCACCCTTTTATAGAATGTCACAAGAAAGACAACTAGCAGCCATAATGTTTACTGATATTGTAGGTTATACCGCATTAATGCATCGTGACGAAAAAAATGCTATTGTTTTAAGAGAGAGGCATCGCAGTATTTTTGAAACAACAACCGAAGCTTTCAACGGTCGGATTATTCAGTATTTTGGTGATGGAACCTTAAGCATATTTAAGAGTACGGTTGAAGCTGTAGATTGTGCAATAGAAATGCAAAGATCCTTTTTAGAAGACCCCGAAATTCCTGTTAGAATTGGGGTTCATGTTGGAGATATTATATATTCTGATGACGATATCATTGGAGATGCCGTAAATGTAGCTTCAAGGATTGAATCTTGCGCCGTTTCTGGGAGCATTTTAATATCTGATAAAGTACATGATCAAATACGTAGCCACCGACATATTAAATCTAGATTTTTAGATGCTTACGAGTTAAAAAATGTTGAGAACGCAATGCCAATTTTTGCGATAGCTAATGATGGACTTATTATACCAAATCCTGAAGAAGTTAAAGGAAAATTAAAAGAACAGGATAAAGGCGATTCAAAGAATATATCTAAAAAGAAAGCATTTACTATTGCTTTAATTGTTTTTGCTATTTTATTAACTGTTTTGTTTTCATACCAATATTTATCAAAAAAGAGTGTTGTTTCTAATGACTATTCTATTGCTGTCTTACCTTTTGATAATTTAAGTACAGACGATGATTCTGAAATATTTCGAGATGGAGTTACCGAAGATATTTTAACACAATTGGCCAAACTTAAAGAACTTCATGTTATTTCAAGAAAGTCTGTAATGCAGTTTAAGAATACAGATAAACCTATTGCAGAAATAGCAAAACAATTGGGAGTTGCTTATGTTTTACAAGGAAGTATTAGAAAATATGGAGATAAAGTTAGGGTTACTGCTCAACTTGTTCTTGTTGCTAAGGACGAACTAATTTGGACTGGACAATATGATAAGACACTGGTTGATATTTTTGCTATCCAGTCAGAAGTATCACGGAAAATTGTAGATGCCCTAAATATTAATATAAGTTTTGAGGAAGACCAAAGGTTGGGTGATATTTCAACCCAAAATATAGATGCATATCGACTGTTTTTAAAAGGAAGAGATGCAGCCGATAAAAGAACCCAAGAAAGTATAGCCGAAAGTATTTTGTTGTATAAAGAAGCAATTGTATTAGACCCCAACTATGCTGAGGCTTATGCCGAAATTGCGAATTCAGTTTACTTGGAGACATACTATTCAGGAAGAGATGCTAATGAAGCATCTAGAATTGCAAATGACTATTTAAATAAGGCCGAAGCTATTAGCAGTAATGTCTCAAGAATTTATTCGGTACGAGGGTTAATTTATAATATTGAAGGGAAACGAGAGCTTGCTAAAGACGCATTTGAAAAAGCTATAAAATTAGCACCAAATGACCTAACAGCAAGACATCAATTTTCTACATTTTACTACTATACACAACAATATGAAAAGCAATTAGAACAAGCGGAAATAGCTTACCGTTTAGATCCTTTGTCATTTGCTACAGCCAATAGTTATTTTACAGCATTAACAGCTAATTTTAAATACGACGAAGCTGAGAAGCTCATGAAAAATATTGAACTTAATAGTGACGGCAGCAACTCTTTTGTGATTAACAGATCTTATTTTAGACTTTATATTGATAAAAAGGAATATGAAAAAGCTATTGTGCCGTTAGAAAAAATTGTTGAAAAACAGCCCATATTTAATCGTTTTTTGGCATTTTGTTATGGTAAAGTAGGAGATACAATAAATGTCTATAAAACCATTGATAAAATAAAAAAAAACAGCTATAGAAGGGGCGAAAAAAATCATCAATTGGCTGTGGCTTTTGCTGGCATACAAGAAACTGATAGCGTGCTATATTACTTAGATACTATTAGAAATAATCAAAATACTATGTTACGTCGGGAGCGTTCAGATTTTTTTGGGTATTTAAAAGATAACGAAAAGTTTCAAGATTTACTTAAGTCCCATGGTTTAGATTAATGTTTATAGGTTTTGCTTAATTGATGTAACATTTTGAATTATTTAGCGTCAAATAGGTATCAATCAAAATGTTACCATCATGAAACAAGACAGACAGCTTATAGTACTTACTCATTTGAGCCAGTTGGTTACACTAATACTTGGCTTTGGGAGCCTAATTTTACCATTAATTCTTTGGATTACAAACAAACAACGTGTTTATCAAATGGATGAGCATGGAAAGAATATTATAAATTTTCAAATTAGCCTTATAGTGTATTCTTTAATTTGTTTACCATTGATATTATTATTGGGTCTTGGCTTATTAGGATTATTTGTAATAGGAATTATTGCTATAGTTTTTCCAGTAATAAATGCGATAAAAGCAAGTCATGGAGAAACTCCAAAATATCCATTATCTCTTAGTTTTATTAGTTAGTTAGTTTATAGAGATAAAAAAAGCTCACCATTAGGTGAGCTTTTTGTTTTATATAATATTTTTGAATATTAATTATTCAACATCACAGGCATTACAAGCATTGTAATATTTTCGCCTTCATCAAGACCATCGATTGGGGTTAATATACCCGCTCTGTTTGGTAAACTCATTTCCAATTGAACTTCATTTGCATTTAAGTTTCCAATCATTTCACTTAAAAAACGAGAGTTAAAACCAATTTGCATATCGTCACCTTGATAATCACATGTAAGTCGTTCTTCCGCTTTGTTACTATAGTCAATATCTTCGGCAGAAATATTTAATTCAGCTCCAGCAATCTTTAATCTTACCTGGTGCGTAGTTTTGTTTGAAAAAATAGAAACGCGTTTTACAGAGTTCAAAAATTGATTTCTGTCTATGGTTAATTTGTTTGGATTTTCCTTAGGAATTACGGCTTCGTAATTAGGATACTTGCCATCAATTAATCGACACATAAGGACAGAACTATCAAATGTAAATTTGGCGTTAGAATCATTGTATTCGATGAGTACATCATCATCACTCCCAGAAAGAATACTTTTTAAAAGTGTCAATGGTTTCTTAGGCATAATAAATTCTGCTGTTTCATTTGCAGAAACATCTCCTCTTGTATATTTCACCAACTTGTGCGCATCTGTAGCTACAAAAGTTAAATTTTCGGTTGAAAATTGAAAGAAAACACCACTCATTACTGGGCGTAAATCGTCATTGCCAGCGGCAAAAATGGTTTTACTAATAGCATTTGCAAGAATATCACCAGTAATTGTTGTAGAACTTGGGCTCTCTAAAGCAACAGCTTTAGGAAATTCTTCCCCATTGGCATAGGCCAAAGCATACTTACCATGATTGGAACTAATTTCTACCGTATTATTTTCTTCAACAATAAAGGTTAATGGCTGTTCAGGAAACGTCTTTAAAGTATCTAGTAATAATTTTGCAGGAACAGCTACACTGCCTTCACTGTCACTTTCTACATTAATTTTAGAAGACATTGTAGTCTCTAAATCACTTGCAGAAATTGTGAGCTCAGAATTATTTAGTTCAAACAAAAAATTATCTAAAATTGGTAACGTATTAGAATTATTTATTACGCCTCCTAACACTTGTAACTGTTTAAGTAAATATGTACTTGATACTATAAATTTCATTTATGTCTTTTCGTATAATTAGTTATTACAAATATATCTTATACAGGGTGAAATTGGAAACAAACTTATTAACAACTAAACTGCATATTTTTTCTTTCTGTACAAGTTAAAAACAAAACCAAAAATTGCAAGAAACAACAAGGGTAACAGAATATTAACGATTTGCCATTTTGTTTTTTCTGAGGATACTTTTTGAGAATCTAGAAATGGAATTGCTATTTCTTTAGAACGAATGTTTATAAGTCCGTTGTCATCCAACAGGTAGTTTACGGCATTAAGCAAAAATTCTTTATTTCCATAGGTTTGTCCTGTCCAACGGTCGAACCCCAATTCTTGGGGACCTGTTCTTCCAACATCATTTTTTATAATGTCCCCATCGGCAACAACAATCATTTTTGTGTACGGGCTTTGCTCTTTTTCTTCGTCTAATTTATAAGGTTTAACCCTGTTATTATACACTGAAGTAAATTTACCTTCCATCAAAACAGCAAGAGTCTGATTACCATTATTATAGGTTGTCTTATCAGGTGCTTGGGTAATAATATCAAGGCTTATTTCTCGGGGTACACCACTAAGTTTTGATAATGGAGAACTTCTCAAGAGAATTGTTTTAGAGATATCGTTTTTGAGTGTATCTATTTGGTTTGCAAAATCAAACTTCACCAAATTCAAATTGTTTACAATCGGATGATTGTTTGCACCCGATGCCAAAGGTGAAAATTGCCATTGTACAGGTTGGAATTGAGCATTACTTCCCTCACCAATAGCCAAGGTAATTGGTGCAGAATAAAGGTCGTTAACTAAAACAGGATTAATTCTAACACCATATTTAAAGAAAAAATCGGTAAGGTTTAATTCACGTACCATTGCCAGGGTTTTTCCTGCATCATTATACAAACTATCTTTATCAATGGTAACCTTATCAATTAACCATAAACTTTTGCCTCCATGCATGGTAAATTGATCCAGTACCAATTTTTCTTGTTCAGAAAATGCTTCGGTGGGCTTAGCAGAAATTATGAGGTCAAAATCTTGTAATTTATATAGTGTTCCCTGTACGTTGCTCGTCACACTATCTAAAGTAAAAGGTGCAATAAAATAGTATTCCCTAAGTGTTTTAACAAAGTCAGCAATGTACTTGTTTTCAAGTTGTGCATTGCCCCTTAAAACAGCCACTTTTCGACGTTTTGGGTTTACAAGTTTACTAAAGCCGTCTGCAAAAGCATATTCCAAGTGTTGAATGGAATTACTTACCATTTCTTCTGGTGTTGCACCAATTTTATTTTTAAGGAGAGGGATTTTTGTGGTTGTATTGTTATAACTCGCCAAAGCCCAAGGGAAAATTACTTCTTGTGATGATTTTCCGCTCTCATTCACGCTTAGTTGCAAAGGTGTTAAGCCCCTTTGGTTTAGATTTTGAATGTTTGCTTCCCGTGATTTGTCATCTTCCAATGGATTAATAAAATTGAAAACAATCTGCTTATTAAAGGCGGAAAACTCTTCTAATAATTGTTTGGTTTCTGCTTGAAGGCGCCTGAATTCTGAAGGGAAGTCCCCTTCAAGAAAAACATCTACCAAAATGGGTGAATCTACATCTTTAACTATCTCTAAAGTGGCTTGATTTAAAGTATATCTATGGTCTTGAGTTAAGTCAAAACGTTTATAAGTTGAATTTGAAATCACATTGAGAAGCAATAATCCTAAACCAAAAACAAGAATTTGGATATAGTCTTTTCTTGCAAGTTTATTGTTATTGATGCCAAATTTGGTTAAAAGAACAAAAAAACTAGTAAGGCTTAAAAAATAAATAATATCCCTAGAATCTAGAACGCCCCGACTCATACTTTTATAATAAGTACTCATTGCGAGGTTCTCTATAAATGTACTCGATATGAAGTCTGCAATACCTTCGAGTCCAATGTAAAACAAGAAGCAAAGAAACACCGCAATAATAAATGCTACGATTTGATTATTTGACAATGTTGAAGCAAAAACCCCAATGGCTGTATATGCCATAATTAAAAACAGTAAGCCAAAGTAAGACCCCAATGTGCTGCCAAAATCTAAATTACCAATAGGATTTCCCAATTGATATACTGCATAAACATAAAGTAATGTTGGAATTAATGCGATAAGAATTAAGATTAACGCTCCAAAATATTTCCCCAAAACAATTTTGATATGTGAAATGGGCTTTGTGAGTAAAAGTTCTAATGTTCCTTGTTTTTTTTCATCCGAAAAACTGCGCATACATACTGCAGGGATAAGGAAAATCAAAACCCAAGGGGCCAATAAAAAAAATGGAGATAAATCTGAGAATCCATAATCTAGGATATTAAATTCTCCTTTAAATAGCCAAAGAAATAAGCCATTTATTAACAAGAATATGCCAATGACCAAATACCCTATTGGAGACGAAAAAAATGAATATATTTCTTTTTTTAAGATTGCTATCATTATGGTAAACTTACAATTTTATCAACACTCCAAGCCTCAGGTCTATCATTAAAAAAAGCTTTTGTTTGAGTCCAAACATCTTTAAATAATTCAGATTTTCTATAATTTTCCAAGTGTATCTCTTCGTCCCAATAACTATACGTAAAAAATATGGTGGAGTTTACTTTGTCTTGATACAATTCTAGTAAACGGCAGCCAGGAACATTTCGTATAAGTCTCTTTTTAGAATTAAAAAGACTTACAAAAGGTGCGATATTGGATTCGGCAAAACTCATTTTTACTATTCTTACAAGCATATTAGTCCTTTAAAAAATTAATGGTTACCGTATCCATCATCCTTAATCCCATAAGTGTTGAAGCACTGCCTACTGTTGCACTATTACTTTTATACATCGCAATTTCCATATAATTTGAAGAATTAAAAACCACAAGGCTTCGGCCTTCATCATGTCGTTTATTCTCTTCAACTTCAAAGTTTACAATGTCGCTATATTTTAAGTGTATTTTTTTGAATTTGTAGCTTCGTGCATAGACTTCAAAAGAACGCCCTTTTTGTATGTCTTCAAAAAAATTCTTCTTAATATTAGTAATCACATTACCATAATTGTCAATATAAATAACACTTCCAATAATTTGATTCCGCTCAGCATTCACAAAAGGATTAATGTTCTTTATGGGCTTAATACCTTGCATGGGTTTGCCAATAACTTCTAAGGTTCCACCTCGTGCAATATGACATGCCACTTTAACAAAAACATCCAAAACAGGGAAGCTTGTTGCAATCTTGTCGTGGATATTAATTTCTACAATTTTTTCGGGGGCAATCTCAGAACAAATCATACTCATTATACCATTATTTGCACAAACAAAGTAATGGCCATCAAGCTTAATAACAATGTGCTTATTTTCTTGGTTCATTTCAGAATCAATGCCAATAACATGTATAGTGCCCTTAGGAAAACTGCTATAAGCATTTTGAATTATGTAAGCAGCCTCTGGAATGCTAAAAGGTGAAACTGAATGGGAGATATCAACAATTTTCACTTCCTCAAGTTGACTATAAATAGCGCCTTTTACTGCGCCAGCAAAGTGATCTTTCTCACCAAAATCCGTTGTTAAAGTAATGATTGCCATTGGCAAAATTGTTGATATTTTTTTAGTGTGCTATGATGTAAATTTATGTACTTTTGAGTTTTACAAACCTACATAATTTTTTTCGTTTTAATTTTTATGTTTAGGTAAAATTATAGGCTAATAATTGAAGTCTTGTTTGTAAAAAAAATAAATTAACTAAATCAATCTAATTAAATCATTTTAAGGTTTAGATTATAAAAAACACCTCATTTGAACGAACTTATTATTGAGCTTGAAGAGATTAGTCCAAAAGAATTTTTTGGCGCTCAAAATGCAAATATCGAACTTCTTAAAAAATATTTTCCAAAACTAAAAATTGTAGCACGTGGTAATAAGCTTAAGGCTTATGGTGATCAAGAATTATTAGAAGAATTTGATCGTCGGTTAACCATGCTCACTAACCATTTTGGGAAGTATAACAAACTGGATGAAAATGTTATAGAACGCGTTTTGACCAGCCAAAGCAGCGATGATTATGCAACGTCATCATCTAGTGGAGAAGTTATTGTTCATGGTGTTGGTGGAAAGCTCATTAAAGCCCAATCTGCAAATCAGCGTAAGTTGGTTGATAGTATGCATAAAAATGATATGGTATTTGCCATTGGTCCTGCCGGTACAGGAAAGACGTATACAGGCGTTGCACTTGCGGTACAGGCTTTAAAAAATAAAGAAGTACGACGTATTATTTTAACGCGACCTGCTGTTGAAGCTGGTGAGAATTTAGGATTTCTTCCTGGCGATTTAAAAGAAAAGTTAGATCCATACATGCAACCCTTGTATGATGCCTTAAGAGATATGATTCCAGCTGAAAAGCTTGAAAGTTATATTGAGAAAGGAATTATTCAAATTGCACCTTTGGCATTTATGCGTGGACGTACATTGGATAATGCATTTGTTATTTTAGATGAAGGTCAAAATACCACGCATGCTCAAATGAAAATGTTTTTAACGAGAATGGGTAAAAATGCTAAATTTTTATTGACTGGAGATCCTGGTCAAATAGATTTACCACGACGAACTATTTCTGGACTTAAAGAAGCATTATTGATTCTTAAAAATGTTGAAGGTGTTGGGATGATATTTTTGGACGATAAAGATGTGATTCGACATAAATTAGTGAAGAAAGTTATTGCGGCCTATAAGAATATTGAAAACAGAGACTAGCCAATTTATGAGTAATACTATAATAGACACCAATTTTAATTTTCCTGGCCAGAAAAGTGTTTACAAGGGTAAGGTCAGGGAAGTATACAATATTAATAATGATGTCTTGGTGATGGTAGCAACCGATAGATTATCGGCTTTTGATGTAGTTATGCCTAAGGGGATTCCATACAAGGGACAAATTTTAAATCAGATTGCTACAAAAATGATGAAGGCCACCGAAGATTTGGTACCAAATTGGTTAATAGCAACACCAGACCCAAATGTGGCGGTAGGACATTTATGCGAGCCATTTAAAGTAGAGATGGTAATTCGGGGTTATTTGTCTGGTCATGCTGCCCGTGAATACAAAGCAGGAAAACAAATGATTTGTGGTGTGCCAATGTCAGAGGGTATGAAGGAAAACGATAAGTTTCCTAAGCCTATCATTACGCCGGCCACCAAAGCAGAAATGGGAAATCATGATGAGGATATTTCTCGAGAAGATATTTTGTTAAGAGGAATCGTTTCTGAAGTAGATTATTTGGTTTTGGAGGATTATACGCGCAAGTTGTTTCAGCGTGGTTCAGAAATTGCTGCATCCCGTGGTTTAATTTTGGTAGACACCAAATATGAGTTTGGTAAAACTAAAGATGGAAAAATTGTATTGATTGACGAAATTCACACACCAGATTCATCCCGTTATTTTTACGCCGATGGATATCAAGAACGTCAGGATAGCGGGGAAGCACAAAAGCAATTGTCTAAGGAGTTTGTAAGACAATGGCTAATCTCCAATAACTTCCAAGGACTGGAAGGACAAATGGTTCCAGAAATGAACGATGCATATATCGAAACTGTTAGCGAACGTTATATCGAGCTTTACGAAAACATTACAAGCGAAACCTTTGTAAAAGCAGATGTTTCTAATATTCAAGAGCGCATTGAAGCTAATGTTTTAGCGTATTTAGGATAATTACACTTCGAAGATTTAATTTTTATAACTTTTTGCATCAACGGCAGTTGGTGACCAATTTCTAAAAAACTCAAGAATCTTTTTTGTGCTATGGCCTTTACCTTCTTCAAGATATGCGCTATTTTGTGTGTGAAGCCTATTGCCTTTTCCATCTAAAATAACAAATACAGGAAACCCAAAACGTTGCGGATAACCCAGAGATGCTAATACGTCTTCATTCCTATTCTCCTTGCTATAATTAACATGGTAAACCACATAGTTTTTATTCATTGCATTGCGTAAAGTATCATTCGTAGTAACCTTTTTATCAAATAGTTTACACCAGCCACACCAATTTCCACCTAATTGTAAAAGCACATGTTTGTCTTCATTGGCTGCTTTTTTAACCGCATTGGTAATTTCTGCTTTAGCATCGTCTGCTGGGTTATATAATTTTTTTTCGGCACTCATGTCTTGCCCAAAAACACTTGAGCTAAGTATTAATGTTGCAAAAATAAAGAGGTTCAATTTTTTCATTTGTATTTGATAATTTTTTTTTGATTTACGCTTATTGGTTTCGGCTATGAGTAGTTGTGTGGTTTAGCTCTTAATTGTACAAGCGCACACCAAGCTAAAAATCCGCAGGAATTACCAAAGTAGGCAAGAACAAGCAATTACTTATAGCCTGGGCATTGTTTTTTAAAAGTTAAGATATTAAAATTTTGTAATCTATTACTAAAAGAAGTCAAATTATTATGCATTTCAATCTAATTTGCTTTTACTTGTTTTGTAGAAATACCCACATGATTCACTATTGTATAACCATTGCCAAATGTGCGACGAGCAGTATATATGTAGATGTTGTCTCCAACCAGAGTATAAGTATTGTTATTTACATTATCTTCTCTTTCAATTGTTTCTACCATCTTACCATCAACCATTTTTGATGTATACTTTTGCTTTCTTCCTGTTTTAGCGTCTACATAGTTGTTTTCCCAACTATTTGTTGCTTCTATATAGTCAAATGTAATTTTATGAGTAATATTTCCTTCGTTATCTACTCCTTCTTCAATAAGTGTAAGTCCATTATCTCCTACATAAACTCTATGCGAACCAGAACTATCAGTTTTCCATACATTTTTTGATATTAAGGATTTTGAAGTACCATCCCATTCACCAATACGAAAAGCATATTGATGAATACCTTCAGGTGCATTAACACTAATGCCTTTTGCATCTTTTTCGACATTAGACTTACTATTTTCTTGCGCATTTACTTTTACAAATGCAACTAAGAATAAGGCTAGTATAAGTTTTCTCATTTCTTTTTAATTCTTAAGTCATATAATGATTGATGCATATACATAAAAAATATTTCTGAAATCAGAATTTATTATCAATTGATTTAAACAATGCTAGTAGAATTATCACTTAAGTATTTTTATTAAACTAAATCTTTAATAGCTAGATTCAGCCCACTTCTTCCAGCTATCAATATCATTTACATCATAATTTTTATGGCTCCATTTTTTGATAACCGTATGCGCATTTTTATAATTATGCGCATCTTTTTTCTCTAAGATTTCAATAAGGATATCAGCTAATCTTTTTGAGTCTTCTTTACTTAAATTATCTAATGGGATAGACCTTAAAATAACCAATGCTTTGTTTCTATCGGTAAAGCTCGGGAAATCTAGCGCATCTATAATTTTAGAAATATTAAACTCCATATCTGGGAATGCACGTGCTATATAGTAAATAACACGCATGCTATTGTTCCTCACACTGCTCTCCGCATCACGAATACTAGGCATCAGTGTTTGCAATAAGTCTTCGTTACTCATTTCAGCATGTGCCAATAAAAAGGCAGCAGAGGCTCTTTGGTCTGTTGATTCGCTTGTATTTAATATGTTAACTAGCGTCTCTTTATTTTTAGGAGCATTGGTGTTAAAAGATTTTAAATAAGGCTCTAATTTAGGATGATTAAACGAAAATAAACAATGGATTACTGGACAGCTATAATCTTTAATTTCACCATCTTTGAATAGTTGGTTACTAAGCTCTTCATACTCCTGCCATTTTGCTATCAACCCATTTGGATCATCAAAATGTTTTGTTTTAACAGTTCTAAAGTTAAGACGTGTTTTTGCTTCTTTAGTTTCTACATAATTAATAATAAAATCATAATCATTGGTGAAACTTTTAAATAGACGAACATTTGCATAAGCAAAATCACCAAGTGTTATTAATACTTTTTCCAACTCTTCTTTTTTAGTTTTGTATGCGTCACGATCAGAATCGTAAAGCGTTTTTAATGTTTGCAACTCGTCCGTATAATGTTTTAAAACCTCTTCTTTAGAAATAAGATCTGTACCAAATACCGTTAAGCCATAATCTTGAGCATATGAGATACTTATAGCACTTACAGTTATAAAAAATACGGCAAATGCTTTTTTAAATAAATTTATTACTTTCATTTTGTGTTTTTTTTTAGTTTAAGTATTGTTTTAAAAATGCACCTATTCTTGTCAAGGCTTCAATTTGATTTTCTTTCTTTCTAACACCATGACCTTCATCGTCAAACAAAAGGTATTCTACAGGGACTTTATTCGCTCTAACTCTTGCAACAATACTATCTGACTCACTTCGATGCACTTTTGAATCATTGGCGCCCTGAATGACCATTAGTGGTTTTTTAATTTGATGACTAAAGAATAATGGTGATTTGTTATACAACATTAAAGAATCTTTTTTAGGATCTCCCATTTCCTCAAAAAGCGCTTTTTTTCTAGTTGTCCAAAAATCAGGAGTGTTATTTAGAACTTGTAACCAGTTTGAAATGCCAAACATATCAACTCCAATAGCAAATTCGTCAGGATGAAATGTTAACGCCGCCAATACTAAATACCCTCCATAAGAATCACCAATAATTCCAATTCTATCTGCATCTATGCCGTCCATAGAGGCTAACAATTCTTTCCCTTTAAGGATGTCTTGAAGATCATCTTTACCATGTTTTTGATTATCTAAAGTTTTAAATGTTTTACCATAACCACTACTTCCTCTATTGTTTACTGCCAATACTGTAT
>Ga0316189_10000518_pt1 | contig 38783 bp, 42 predicted proteins | sample LowCovwburrow_MG_FD_204930 | JGI IMG/M metagenome (GOLD analysis project Ga0316189, IMG submission 204930) | Coastal sediment microbial communities from Maine, United States - Lowes Cove worm burrow | ecosystem: Environmental > Aquatic > Marine > Coastal > Sediment | place: USA: Maine...
GATTAACGCTGTCGAGTTTGATCGCCATGGTATCGTTATTGGAAAGGAGGGCCACTTCAGGCATAAAAATATTTTTGATGTGATGAAGCTGATTCCCATCGGTGATGAGGTTGATATTGTCTATCTAAGAAATGGGGAAATTAATACAGCGAGTGCCAAAGCAATGCGTAATCCGGTCAGGGGTGTTGTGTCATGCCCTATCATTGATGAAAGACAATATCTTGAAGTATTTGGCATGATCATTCAGGAGCTGAGCTTTGATATTATCGAGGCGATGCATGAAGTGGACTCCAATGCGCAAATAGACATGCTGCAAACCATAGAACAGGAGAAGCCGGTGCTGGTGGTTACGCACATCCACCAGGGGACGCAGGCAGATGAAATGGAATGGTCTGTGGGTGAACTGATCATTACAGCAAATGACCAGGAAGCTCATACAATTAAAGAGCTGGAAGAAATCCTGGACAGGAACGAATGCAGTGAAGTGCTGCTGGAGTGTCGTAGTGGCACGATAGGTTATTTTAAAGTGGAATGATTGGCTCTGATGCTCGTTTCGGCTTTTAATATGTCTGTAATTGGCTGAAAGCTGAAGTCACAGTGTGACTGATTGGGAACTGGGGCTTCATATGTTAAAGCAGATACCAGGTGCCCAGACCCAGAAAAGCCATGAAGCCGACGACATCTGTGATGGTTGTGAGCAGCACAGTACCTGCCAACGCCGGATCGATGCCGACCCGCTTTAATGCCAGTGGAATGCTAAAGCCCGCCACTGCAGCACAGATCAGGTTTATAATCAGCGCTGCCGCGATGATGGCGCCGATCTTTATACTCTGGAACCAGAAGCCGGCGACCAGCGCAACGACTATTGCCCACATCAAGCCGTTCATGATGCTGACCAGGACTTCCTTGGTCATGAGTGTACGTGCATTGGTGGGACCGACCTGGCCGAGCGCGAGTCCGCGGATCATGATGGTCAGTGTCTGGCTGCCGGCGATGCCGCCCATACTGGCAACAATAGGCATCAGCACAGCCAGTGCGACGACCTGTTGCAAGGTTGCTTCGTATAGTCCGATGACCCAGGACGCCAGAAAAGCTGTACCAAGGTTAATGCCCAGCCAGACAGCGCGGCGCCGGGCACTGGTGATCGCGGGTGCAAAAATGTCATCGTCTTCATCGAGGCCGGCCATGCTCATCAGTGAACGGTCGGCTTCATCGCGGATAACGTCGACCACGTCATCGATGGTGATACGTCCCAGCAGTTTGCCGTTCTCGTCGATGACGGGTGCTGATACCAGGTCACGATCCTCGAACAGACGGGCGACATCGGCATCTTGCATGGTTGCCTGAATACCTTCGACATCGTGATCCATGACAGCTGATACTGCCGAGTCCGGGTCACTGGTGAGCAGGGTGGCGAGTGGTAATACGCCCTGATAGTGATCGAAGCGATCTACTACCATCAGGCTGTCGGTCAGGTCCGGAATCTCGCCGCGCAGCCGCAAATAACGCAACACTACGTCGAGCGATACGTTGCCGCGCACCGTGACAATGTCCAGATCCATAAGGCCGCCGGCAGAGTCCTCCGGGAAAGACAGTACGGCCTCCAGCCGATGGCGGTTCTGTTTATCCATCGAGCGCAGCAACTCGTGAATAACCGCGCCCGGCATATCCTGCAGGACGTCAGCGAGATCGTCGGTATCCAGACCACCGGCGATAGCGACCAGTTTGGAGGTCTCCATACCCTCGATCAGGCCAGCGCGCACTTCCTCGTTGACTGCGACCAGCGCCTCGCCCTGGTCATCGGCGTCAACCAGTTCCCAGAGGATTTCACGCGGGCCATGTGGCAGCGATTCCAGCAGATCACCAATTTCGGCGGGGTGCAGGCTTGCCAGTAAATGACGCACCTGTTCAGCGGTACCGCCGTGCAGCGCCGTATTCAGGGTTTCCAGGCGTTGTTGGGTAGTGTTCTGCTCGGTCAGGTCCACCATGACGGATTCCACTGCGATGTTTTTATGATGAGCCGCAGTTTAGCAGTCAGGCTGATTAAAGGCTCACATTTCGTTAAGAATTTTAAGCAGTTCGCCAATCCTGTCGGGCTCATCGCTGGCAATGATGTCGGTGACTACCGGACTAAAGCGGGCCATCTGGCACTGGTGGATAACCTCCTTGATATCCAGCAAGCCAGCCGGGTGTACAGAAAAATCGGTTAGTCCCATGCCGAGCAACAGGCGAGTGTAGCGGGGGTCACCGGCCATTTCGCCGCACATTGAGACCGGAATGCTGTGCGCTTGCCCGGCGTCTATGACCATCTTGATCAGACGCAGAACTGCCGGGTGCAGAGGGTCGTAGAGATAGGTGACTTCATCATCCACCCGGTCAATGGCCAGGGTGTACTGGATCAGATCATTGGTGCCAATAGACATGAAATCCAGGCGTTGGGCAAACAAGCCGGCGGACAGGGCTGCGGCAGGCACCTCGATCATTCCGCCAACAGGCATATTCCAGTCGAATGCGAGGCCGTCCCGGTGCAGCTCCTGTTTGACGTCATCGATTAATGCCAGCACTGTGTTCAGTTCAGAGGCGCTGGAGAGCATCGGGATCATCATGCGTACCGGTCCTTTTGCCGAGGCACGCAGTATGGCGCGTAGCTGGGGGCGGAACAGGTCAACGTGTTTGAGGCACAGCCGGATAGCGCGCAGCCCCAGTGCCGGATTCACGCAGATCCGATCACTGCGCGGACCTGCGCCACAGTTTTTATCGGCGCCCAGGTCGAGCGTGCGAATAGTTACCGGCAAACCTTTGAGCGTTTTGATTACACTCAGGTATTGCTGCAGCTGTTCATTTTCATCGGGTATGTCATCACGATTCATGAACAGGAACTCGGTGCGATACAGACCTATCCCGTCAGCGGCAGCGCGTCGTGCGGCAAGTACATCCTCGCGCAGTTCGACGTTGGCCAGTAGCTGTATATGGGTACCGTCTATGGTGATTGCCGGTTCATTCTTCAGGCGCTTGAGCTTGCTGCGGCGTTTATTTTCATCACGTTGTCGGCGATGGTAGAGTTTAAGCGTCGGCTCATCGACTTCTGCCAGCAAGGCCCCTTCCATAGCATCCAGCACCACAGTGTCGCCATCGCGGATCTCAGACGGCGTTTCATGCGTGCCAATGATGGCTGGCAGCCCAAGGCTGCGTGCGAGAATAGCTGTATGCGACAGTGGTCCGCCGGACTCGGTAACAAAACCGGCAATTCCCTGGTGATGTAATAACACGGTTTCTGCCGGCGTCAGGTCGTGTGCCACAACGATGGCACCGCGTAATTGTTCATTGTCCTGGGGATCGGTATGGCTATGCTGTCCCGTGAGGATGCGCTGTATTCGGGTAACCACGTGGTCGACGTCGTCCTTGCGAGTGCGCAGGTAGGGATCGTCCATTTCATCAAATACAGCAGCCAGTGCATCGCGTTGGGATTTCAGCGCCCACTCGGCATTACACTGGTGTTCACGAATTAGCTCCACCGGTGCAGCAGTTAGCATGCTGTCTTCCATCATCAGCAGGTGTGTATCGATAAAATCGCTGATATCCATCCGTGTTGTTTCGGGGATGCTGTTGCGAATGGCTTTCAGTTGCTGGCGTGCCGTACGCACAGCACGGCGAAAACGGGCGACTTCATCTTCGACCAGCTGCTTTGGAATGGCAGCTTCGTAGACCTCAACCTCGCCTCGCTCCAGCCGGTGGACTTTGCCGATGGCAATGCCGCGTGAAACACCGGTACCGGAGATTGCGATGCTCATTCGTCTTCGCCGAAGCGCTCCTGAACAAGTTCACTGAGCTTTTCGATGGCTTCGGTTTCGTCGTTACCATTTATAATCAGTGTTATATCAGTGCCTTTTGAAGCTGCCAGCATCATCACCCCCATTATGCTTTTGCCATTTACCTCCTGGCCGTTGCGGGCGACTTTGATGTCGCTGGCGAAAGAGGACGCCAGAGTGACGAACTTGGCAGCGGCACGGGCATGAAGCCCCAGTTTGTTGACAATGGTGACGGTTTTATCCGGCATGTGTCCTGTCCTCGGTAGTGCAGCTCAGTACGCCATCTTTGCCTCCACTCAGCGCCTTCTCTTTGAGGCTGTCGAGATCAAGGCCCGGGTAATTGAGTACTCGTATCAGCATTGGCAGGTTGATGCCCGAAACCACGCGTACATGTCCATGGCGGCGTAGCTTGCATGCAATGTTACTGGGAGTTGAGCCGTACAAGTCTGTGAGTACCAGTACACCGTCACCGCTGTTAAGTTCGGCCAGAGCCTGTTCCGCGGTATTCAACGTTTCGTCGGGATCACAGTTGTCAGCCACAGTCAGCACATGGGTAGGTAGCGAGCGGATGTCCAGTACGGCAATTGCAGAGTCGAGCAGGGCGCTGCCAATCTGGCCGTGGGTGATCAGCATAATACCCACTTTCATGGTAGTTCCCGGTGTCGTGTTGCCACGTCAGGGTAGCTTTCAGAAAAATGTTTCGCCAGTTTTTCCGCGAGGTACACTGAACGGTGCTGGCCACCGGTGCAGCCGATAGCGATGGTGAGATAACTGCGATTATCTGCTTCAAAACGGCTGATCCATTTGCCGAAAAATGCGCACAGGTTCTGGTAGAACTCGATGACATGTGAATCGCTTTCGAGGAACTTGATGACTGCTGCATCACGACCGGTCAAGGGACGAAGTTCGGTTTTCCAGTGCGGGTTTGGAAGGCAGCGCGCATCAAAGACAAAATCCGCATCAGTTGGGTTGCCGTGTTTGAAACCAAAGGATTCGAATAACAACGAAAGTTGAGCTTCGGTGTGACGCGCGACTCGTTGTCTTATCAGGTCACGCAGCTGATGGATAGTGGTTTTGGTAGTATCGATGGACAGGTCGCTGCGCTGTGCCATGGCTTCCAGCACGCGCTTTTCGTTGTCTATGGCATCGGCCAGCGATACTCCGTCGTTACTGAGCGGGTGACGCCTGCGGCTCTCGCTGAAGCGTTTTATCAGCGTATCGGTTGCGCTGGTGAGGAAAATGATTTCGGTCTCTATGCCCTGGGCATGGAGTTGGTCAAGAATGCTGCTGAAGGCTTCAAGAGACTTGGGAAGGTTGCGGGCGTCAATGCCGACGGCTACCTTGTCGAAATTCACATCTGGCTGGTTCAGCTCCGGGGCCAGTGCGCCCAGCAGGCTGGCCGGGAGATTGTCGATGCAGTAGTACCCCAGATCTTCAAGGGTGTTGAGTGCAACACTCTTTCCCGAGCCGGATAATCCGCTGACAATAATAAGTTTCACTTTGCGTATCCGGCCACGACGGTGGTGCCCGTCCTCGATCCAGTTGGAAAATGGTTGTCAGCTATTGTCCATGAAACGCGCCTGGCGATCCATAAACAGCTTGGCGGAATCGAAACCTTTCAATAGCAGCGTATGGTTGCGGGCGGCTGCCTCTGCGAGCACAGCCAGGTTGCGTCCCGGGGCGACCGGCAAGGTGATTTCCGGAATCTCGATACCAAGTATGGTTTGGGTGGTGCGGGCTCCGTGCAGCCGGTCGATGGAATGCATCTGCTCTTCGGTCATGGGAACCAGTTTCAGGATGAGGCGCAGATTACGGGCTTGTTTGATGGCGCTGTCACCAAACATGGCGCGAATATTAAGGATCCCGAGTCCACGGACTTCGAGAAAATCGCGCAGGATATCCGGGCAGCGTCCGCTGAGGATGTCGGGTGCGGTTTTTGCAAAAATCGGCGCGTCATCGGCCACCAGCCGGTGACCACGCGCGAGCAGTTCCAGGGCCAGTTCGCTCTTGCCCACGCTGGGATCGCCGGTAATCAGCAGGCCTACGCTAAAGACCTCCATGAAAACGCCATGCAGGGTGATCTTTTTGGCAAACAGGTTGGTCAGGTAGTACTGCAGGTAGTTCACCAGCTTGGAGGTCGGCTGGATGGATGTCAGCAGCGGCGTTGCGGAGGCTTCGCTACGCTGTTTGATGTCATCCGGTGCCGCTTCGCCATCACCGATGACAATCAGGTCGCTGGTACTATCGAACAATTGATCCAGGAAATTACGGCGGGAGTTCTCAGGCAGTTTCTGCAGGTACCGGCATTCGGTAATGCCGACAACCTGGACGCGGTTGGGGTGAATCAGGTTAAGGTGACCGACCAGTGTTGTGCCGTCTGTTTCAGAGTCGGTGTGCTTGATGCTACGGGCTTCGCCGGTGCGTCCTGCCGCCCATTGCAGGTCCAGTTTGCTCGCCAGAGCAGTAAACAGGGTGCCTACCGAGGCATCTGTACTCATGCGGAAAGTTGTTGGCGGGTATCCCAGTGACTGATCTGGTCAAGGCACTGCTGGGTGTTGGTGCATGCCCGCAGTGATGCGCAGAATTCAGCGTCACTGAACATGGTTGCCAGGCGAGCCAGTATTTGCAGATGTTCGTCGGTTGACTCTTCAGGCACCAGTAATGCAAATAGTAAATCCACCGGTTGATTGTCTATGGCATCGAAATCAACGCCGCCATTGGACAATGTAACAAACGCGGCCAGAGGGGCCTCAAGTCCGGCCAGTCTGCCATGTGGCAGTGCTACGCCGTTTCCCAAGCCGGTACTCCCAAGGCGTTCGCGATTGATCAGGCTATCGAACAATTCGCCTTCAGAATAATCGGGCAATGCACCTGCAAGCAGGCGGCTCAACAGGTCCAGTGTGCGCTTCTTGCTGGAGCTGTCTTGCAGACAGGCTATGCGGTCGGGTTCCAGAAGTGTAGAAATCTGCATGCTCGTTTGTCATTCAAGGGCGGCCGTGTTTCCACGGCCACCAGTCCTGTTCATTCCGGGGTGCTGTGTTTCTTGTTGGCACCTTCGGTACGGTGGTGATTGGTGATTTTTTCTTTATGCTTTTTGATCTGCCGATCCAGTTTGTCTGTCAACCCGTCAATAGCGGCGTACATGTTTTCTTCTGTGCTGTCAGCGAAAAGTTTTCCACCGCTGATATGTACTGTGGCCTCTGCCGTATGGCGCAGCTTTTCGACACTGAGAATGACGTGTACGTCAGTAACGTGGTCAAAATGTCGTTCAAGGCGTTCGAATTTTTCGCCTACATAGCTACGCATTGGGTCGGTTACTTCGACGTGGTGCCCGGTTACATCTATTTGCATTGATATGCTCCTCGTCTAAATGCCTCAGGAGAGGCGTTTACGCTCATTAGAAGGGGGTATGGACATTGCCTCGCGGTACTTGGCGATGGTACGGCGCGCGACCTTGATGCCCTGGTCGTCCAGCAGGCTGGCGATTTTACTGTCGCTCAGCGGTTTGGTCGGTGTTTCTGCGGCCACGAGTTTTTTAATGATGGCGCGGATGGCTGTTGCCGAGCATTCACCGCCATCAGCCGTGCCAACGTGGCTGGAGAAGAAATATTTGAATTCGAATATGCCACCCGGTGTGTGCATGTATTTTTGTGTGGTAACACGGGAAATGGTGGACTCGTGCATTTCCACGCTGTCGGCGATATCACGCAGAACCAGTGGTTTCATGGCTTCGTCGCCGTATTCGAAAAAATTACGCTGTCGTTCGACAATGCAGCGCGCGACTTTCAGCAGGGTTTCATGGCGACTTTGCAGGCTCTTGAGAAACCAGCGCGCTTCCTGCAGATGGTTACGCAGATAGGTGTTGTCCTCGCTGTTGTCGGCACGCTTCACCAGGCTTGCGTAGTGACTGTTGATGCGTATCCGGGGTGCTGCGTCGATATTCAGATCCACCTGCCATTTGCCCTTGTTTTTAAACACGAATACATCGGGCACTACATACTGCGGTTTGCTGCTGGTAATCTGGGAACCCGGTCTGGGGTTCAGCGACTGAACCAGCGTCAGCACTTCCTGAAGCTCGGCTTCAGTGAGCTTCATGCGCCGCATAATCTGATTATAGTCCCGATTTCCCAGCAGGTTGATGTGTTCACGCACCAGAATCAGTGCCTGGTTTCGCCACGGGGTTTCTTTGTCGAGCGCATTTAACTGAATTAAAAGACATTCTGCGGGGTTGCGGGCGCCCACGCCAACCGGATCGAAATGCTGTATACGGCGTAAAACTGCCTGAACTTCCTCGATACCGACTTCCTGTTCGGGGTCGAGCTTGAGGCTGTCGAGCAGGTCTTCGAGTGAAAGGGGCAGATAGCCATCATCATTTATGGCATCGATGATGGAATCAGCGATAACGCGGTCTTCGTCACTAAAGGGTGTGAGGTCGAGCTGCCAGGCCAGATGTTCCTGCAGGCTTTCGCTGCCACTGCTGTGGGTTTCAAAAAAATCCCTGTTGTCACCTTCGGCCGGCGCACTGTAAGTCGTGGCGCCCATATCGTAGGTGTCTTCCCACTGAGTATCCATTGCCAGATCTTCGGGCATGGTCTCCGAGGCAGCGCCTACTTCGGTTTCCGAGGCATCGGGAGTGCTGTCTTTTGCAGTATCGTTCTTGGCGTCCTGTCCCGGCGCATTCTCACCGCCTTCCGCTGCAGCCGGCGTCTCGTTTTCCTCGCGCTCCAGCATCAGATTGGAGTCGAGTATGCCCTGGACTTCCACCTCCAGTTCCAGAGTAGAAAGCTGTAACAGACGAATCGCCTGCTGCAGCTGAGGCGTCATGGTGAGGTGCTGGCCAAGCCGAAGTTGGATGGACTGCTTCATAAGGGTCGGGCTGTACTATCTCTCCGCGATACGGCCAGCAAAGGATCTGCGGCCGAAAACAGAGTGCCATTCTACTGCATTTATTATGCCAGTGAAGCTTTTATTGCAGTTTTTTGAAGATTTACATGGTGAAGTGATCGCCAAGATAGACGTCGCGCACTTTCTGGTTCTGTAATATTGCATCCGGTGGTCCTTCGGCCAGCGTGTGGCCATTTCCGATAATGTAGGCCCGGTTACAGATTCCGAGCGTTTCGCGAACATTATGGTCTGTGATCAGTACGCCAATGTTGCGTTCGGTCAAATGTTCAACAATGCGTTGAATGTCGATGACCGATATCGGGTCGACGCCGGCAAACGGTTCGTCGAGCAAGATAAAACGCGGTTCCATTGCCAGCGCCCGGGCAATTTCAACTCGCCGGCGTTCACCGCCCGAGAGGCTCAGGCCCATCTGGTCACGCAGGTGACCAATATGGAGTTCGTGCAACAATTCTTCCAGTTTATCGGCACGATTCCTGCGACTTAAATTTTTGCGCATCTCCAGTACTGCGAGCAGATTGTCGGCTACACTGAGTTTGCGAAACACCGAGGCCTCCTGGGGAAGGTAACCGACGCCGTGGCGCGCGCGTACGTGCATGGGGAAGTGGGTCAGTTCCTTATCGTCGAGCCATACCGAGCCGCCATCACTGGGGATGAGGCCGACTATCATGTAGAAGCAGGTGGTTTTTCCCGCGCCGTTCGGACCTAGCAGGCCCACGACTTCACCGCTGTCAACGGCAAGAGAGACAGACTCAACCACTGTCTTTCTCGAGTAACTCTTCTTCAGGTTGCGCGCTTCCAGACGACTCATGGGGCGGGTGCTTCGCTAGCCTTCTTTTCGGTTTTTGGTTGAATGACGATACGAACCCGGTCGTTTGGTTTGTCCGTCCCCGCGTTTACCTTGTCCTTGGCGACATCATATTCGATACGCTCGCTGCGCAATGTGTCGCCTTCCTGTTCTACTTCGGCCTGTTTCAGCAGAATGATGTATTCGGGGTTGGTGTAGTACTCCATGCGCAGAGCTTTGGCGCGCACGTCCTTATCCTTGTTGTCGGGTCTTTGCTTGTAGGTGGCAGGCTTGCCATCCATGATAACTTTATCGACGTCGTCACCCTTGTTGTGAACTGTCATGGTCTCGCCGGTAAGTATCAGTGTGCCCTGGGTGACTTTGACATTGCCGCGATAGACGCTAATACCGTCGGCGTCGTTAAGCTCGGCACGATCGGCCTCGATCAGCATGGGCTGGTTGCGGTCGGTGGACAATGACCAGCCGAGAGACGGCAGCAGACAGAGCGCCAGTATGAATCCTGACTTGTGCCATTTATTCATGAATTCCCCTCACATTTCCGCGCAGTTCCAGCCGCTGGCCTCCCAGTTCGGCACGAAACCCGTCAGCGCTAACATGCCAGCTCCCGGATTCTAAAACAACCGGCTGGTCGGTTTCGGCAACATCACCCCGGTCGGCAATACGTAACAGTTCCGTGTTTAGGACAAGATTGCCATTTTCCCGTTCCCTTACCAGCTTAACCTGTTGTTCGAGCAGCAAGGCGGCCTGGGTTTCACTGATGCGGCCATTGCGGGCGCTGGCACGCCACCGCTGCTGGCGACTGTCCACCAGGGTCAGGCGGGGTTCGTGTAAGCGAGCGTCGGGTTCCCCTGGCCATTGTTCCAGTCTGTCAGCATGCAGTTGTCGCGATGTCTCGCCCTGATCGCTAAATTGCTGCCACATCAGGTTCTCAATAAAGAGATCGGGCAGGTTTGCAGCTCGCTGGAGAGTTGAAAATGACTGGTTGGTATAGAAATGAAGCCAGATGATGGCCAGACTGGCAAGGCAGGCAACCAACAGAATTCGACGCTGCCGGGCGGTCACAAGTAGCTTTCCAGCTCCCGTTGCAGCGCACCATGGGCTTCCAGCAGCATTTCGCAGACATCGCGAGCGGCACCATGCCCGCCGGCACGCGGGGTTTGCCAGTGTGCATGACGTACTACCCAGGGATGGGCATTCTGCACGGCGATTGCCAGGCCAACCTTGCGCATCACCGGGAGGTCAACCACATCGTCGCCGACGTAGGCGACTTGATCAGGTTCCAGGTCAACAACGGTCAACAGGTGAGCAAAGGCTTCCAGCTTGTTTTCCTGGCCCTGGTAGAGTAAATCGATGCCAAGGTTCCGCATACGGTGTTCGACGACTTTCGAGGTGCGGCCGGTGATGATGGCGCAGCGCACGCCATGTTTTTGCAGCATTTTGAGGCCGTGACCGTCCTGGGAATTAAATGCCTTGTATTCCTGGCCGTCGTCGCCAAAAAACAGTCCGCCATCGGTCAGTACTCCATCGACATCCAGAATCAGTAACTTGATGCGCGCGGCTTTTTCGAGAATATCTTTCATTCTATGTACCTCACTAAACCACTCCGGCGCGCAGCATGTCGTGCATGTTGAGCGCGCCGACCAGTTTTTTGTTTTCATCGACCACCAGCAGGGCGCTGAATTTGCCATTTTCCATTATCTGCAGCGCCTCGGCAGCCAGCAGACCGGGAGATACCAGGGTGCAGTTTTGGGTCATGAGCTCATCAATTGGAGTGGCGTTGAGATCTGCGCCACGGTCCAGTGCGCGGCGCAGGTCTCCATCCGTGAAAATACCCTGCACAATGTTATTTTCATCGACGATGGCTGTGGCACCCAGTTCCTTGCGCGTCATTTCCAGCAACGCGTCGCATATCAGTGTCCCGGTTTGCACTTTCGGGACACGATCACCAGTGTGGAGAAGGTCATCGATAAGTAGCAAAAGTCGCCGGCCAAGCTTGCCGCCGGGGTGTGAACGGGCGAAATCATCGGGTGTGAAGCCACGCACTTCCAGTAATGAGATAGCCAGGGCGTCACCCATGGCGAGTGCTGCGGTGGTGCTGGCGGTTGGAGCCAGTCCCAGCGGGCAGGCTTCTTCCTTGACGCTGACGTCGATGTTCACCGTGGCTGCCGTCGCCAGTGCCGATTGAGGATTTCCAGTTAGCGAAATCAGTGGCACATCCAGGCGCTTTATTATGGGCAGTATAGTGAGAATTTCTTCCGTGGAGCCGGAGTTGGACAGTGCTATCACCACGTCTTTGGCGGTGATCATGCCCAGGTCGCCGTGGCTGGCTTCGCCCGGGTGGACAAAAAATGCGGGTGTGCCGGTGCTGGCCAGAGTGGCAGCAATTTTGCCGCCGATGTGGCCGGATTTGCCCATGCCGATGACTACCACTCTGCCTTCACACTCGAGCATGTAGTGGCATGCGCGAACGAAATCGTTATCGATGCGGGATTTCAGTGCTTCAATGGCGCTGGCTTCGATTCTCAGCACCTCCAGGCCCAGTTTTTTCAGGGTTTCATCGGTCATTTTATAGTGATTGCTGTGCTAGCGGACGACGGCCAAGTATAACAGGGTCTGGTAGCCCGCATAGGCAGCCAGCAGGAGCAGTCCCTCGCCGCGATTGATGCGCCGCCCCCGACCGCGAATTCCGTAAGCCATTAAAAACAGGGCGACCGTCAGCCCGATCATCACCGGCATGTCGCGACTCACAACGGCCGGGTCGACAGGTCCGGGGCTAATAATCCCCGGTATACCCAGCACGGCGAGAATATTGAACATGTTGGAACCGATGACGTTGCCGATAGCGATATCGGGTTCATTTTTCAGGACGCTGGCGATCGATGCAGCCAATTCGGGAAGACTGGTCCCCAGTGCCACAATGGTCAGTCCGATGATCAGATCGCTGATGCCGAAATGCTCGGCAATACCGACCGCGCCCCAGACCAGCATCCGCGAACTGCCGACCAGCACCGCCAGCCCGATAATCAGCCACATCAGCGACCGGGCGAGTGACAAATCAGTCGGGACTTCGGCTTCATACTCGGCTACAACCGGATCCGTGCCGCGGCTGCTTATGCCAATGTAAAGCACGGCTGCAAGCATGATCATCAAGCCAAGCAGCAGTAGCAGGCCGTCGTTGTAGTCCAGGGTGCCGTCCCTGAGTAGCAGGTAGGCAACCAGCGCGGTGCCGATAAGTACCGGCAGCTCGCGTTTGACAATGCCTGAGTGTATCGATAGCGGTGCGACCAGGGCAGTGACACCCAGGATCAGGGCGATGTTGGTGATGTTGGAACCAATGGCATTACCGATTGCCAGCCCGGGGTTACCTTGCAGCGCGGCCATGACCGAGACCAGGATTTCCGGGGCGGAGGTCCCGAACCCAACGATCGTGAGGCCGATGATTAACGGAGAAACCCCCAGGTTGCGGGCGGTGCCGGCAGCCCCCATGACGAAGCGGTCGGCACCCCACACGAGCAGGGCAAAGCCGGAGATGACAGCAATTATTTGTACCCACATAGGAACGGTATATTAGCGATTCATTTTGCAGGGTGACAGATTTGTTTGTGTTTTTCTCAGTGGGTGGGTGGTTCAGGAGGCTAAAGTTCGGGCTAACAGTTGTATCCACAGGCGGGCCTGACGGGCAGGGCGCGCATGCTATTCCGTGTTGTCGTACAATCCCGCTTCGAGAAGAGTTGATCAAATAATGAGCAACGTCGTTACTTTCAAAAAGCCGAAAGCGGCCAAAAAGCACAAGGGAAATACTTTGTGCAGACGCGGTTTCCACAAATGGGCTGTCGTCGATACCCCGTTTGACAGCCAGCAGGGGCGGCTGGTTACGCGTTACCGTTGCGAGCGCTGCGGGCAGGAAAAAAGCGAAGCACGCTCGCCGTGATGGCTTTGTTCCGTATAATGCGCGCCATCGTCTTCAGGAAGCGGACAAAAATATCGCTGTGGAACCTCTGGTAAAAATCCGTGATCTTCATTTTTCACGCGGCGATCGCAAGATCTTCGATGGCGTGGACCTGGATATTCCCCGGGGCAAGGTCACCGCTATCATGGGGCCGAGTGGTACCGGTAAGACCACGTTGCTGCGTCTCATCGGTGGCCAGCTCAACCCGGACCAGGGAAGCGTGGTTGTTGACGGCCAGGAGGTGCCCGATTTAAGCCATTCGGCGCTGTATCAGCTTCGCCAACGCATGGGCATGTTGTTCCAGTCCGGTGCCTTGCTTACAGATCTGAACGTTTTCGAGAATGTGGCGTTTCCACTTCGCGAACACACGGCGCTGCCTGAATCCATGATCCGGAACATGGTGCTGATGAAACTGCAGGCCGTGGGACTGCGGGGTGCGCACCAGCTGATGCCGAGCGAATTGTCCGGCGGCATGGCGCGGCGCATCGCGCTGGCGCGGGCCATTGCCCTGGATCCCATGATGATTATGTACGATGAGCCCTTTACCGGGCAGGATCCGATTTCCATGGGGGCGATAGTGCAGTTGATCCGCCTGTTGAATGATGCGTTGGGCTTAAGCAGCATTATTGTGTCTCACGATGTTGCCGAGGCGTCAGCGATCTCGGATTACATCTATGTTATATCCCAGGGCAAGGTAGTCGGTCACGGCACGCCGGAAGCGCTGGGTAAAACCGATTCCGCCTGGGTCAGACAGTTCATGCAGGGTTTACCTGATGGACCGGTACCTTTCCATTACCCGGCGCCGGATTACAGGGAAGATTTACTCCATGCTTGAGTGGGTGCGGCAACTGGGGCGCAGTGGTATCGGCCAGTTTGAGAAGCTTGGACGGGCGAATCTGTTTTTGCTGAATACCCTTGCCGGGTTACCTGAACTGGTGCGCCGCCCCAGCCTGCTGGTGAAACAGCTCTGGTCAGTGGGTGTGCTTTCCCTGTTGATCATAGTCGTATCCGGTCTGTTCGTCGGCATGGTGCTTGCGCTGCAAGGTTACAACACGCTGGTGGATTTCGGGGCCGAAGAATCACTCGGTGTCGCCGTGGCATTATCGATTGTGCGTGAACTGGGGCCGGTCGTAACGGCGTTGCTGTTTGCCGGACGAGCAGGGTCGGCGTTGAGCGCTGAAATCGGCTTAATGAAAGCCACCGAGCAGCTGTCCGGAATGGAAATGATGGCGGTTGATCCCATGCACCGAGTGATTTCACCACGCTTTTTTGCAGGCGTTATTTCCATGCCGCTATTGGCGGCTATTTTTAGCGCCGTGGGTATCTATGGCGGTTATTTTGTCGGCGTTGGGCTGCTGGGTGTCGATGACGGTGCCTACTGGGCACAGATGCAGTCCAAGGTCGATTTTTACGATGATGTTTTAAACGGGGTGATAAAGAGCCTGGTGTTTGGCTGGGTGGTAACCTGGATCGCGGTGTTCGAGGGCTACGATGCCATACCAACCTCGGAAGGCGTGAGCCGTGCAACCACCCGTACCGTGGTCTACTCAGCATTTGCTGTACTTGGCCTCGACTTTATACTGACAGCATTGATGTTCGGAGACTGAAATGAAAACCAGCAAGACAACCGAATTGATGGTGGGTATGTTCATTGCGGTGGGTGCCGCAGGCTTGTTCGTACTGGCCATGCAGGTCAGCAATCTGAGTGGCTTTACACCCGCCAACAGCTATACGATAACCGCCAGATTCGAAAACATCGGCGGGCTGAAGGCGCGTTCTCCGGTGACCGTGGGTGGCGTACGGATTGGCAGGGTGGCATCCATTGATTATGACAATGACCGTTTCGAAGCCATCGTGGCACTGGAGATGGATGGCAAGTATGACCAGTTTCCGGACGATACGACCGCCAGCATTTATACTGCGGGTCTGCTTGGCGAGCAGTATGTGTCACTTGAGCCCGGCGGCTCGGAAGATGTGCTTGCCGAAGGTTCTGAAATCGACCTGACCCAGTCGGCGCTGGTGCTGGAAAAGCTGGTAAGCAAATTCCTGTTCGACAAGGCCGCCGAGGGAGGCGACCCCGAACCGTGAGTGAGGCGGAGATCACAGAGGTTTCGGGCGGGCGGCTGGCGATTAACGGCGAACTGACCTTTGCATCGGTGCCGTTGCTGTGGGAGCGTTGCTGCGACCGATTCTCCGGCAATGCAAAGCTGGACATTGATCTCAGCGGTGTCCAACGGTCTGATAGTGCGGGTCTGGCCCTGCTGGTCGAATGCGTCCGCCAGGCCCATCAAACCGGCAAAAGCATCCGGTTTTTCAATATCCCTGCCCAGATGCTGGCGATTGCCCGCGTCAGCAGCCTTGATCAAGTGCTTCCATTGCATCGCGACACCTGATTTCTCTGATTTTATAGTATGATTCGCGCTCCGGTTTTTCAGGTAGACGAAATCATGCAGGCAGACGAATTAAAGAAGGTCATCGAAGAAGGCATTCCAGGTGCCCAGGTCGATATCAAGGGAGATGGCGATCACTTTGAAGCAACTATTATCAGCGATAGTTTCGAAGGTAAATCCATGGTGCAGCAGCACCAGCTGGTATACGGTGCGCTGGGCGACCTGATGCAGGGTGCGGTGCACGCGTTGTCTTTTCGAACCTTCACCACAGCAGAGTGGTCGAAGCAGCTTTAGGGGAACCCTGAGCGACTCCAGACAAACAGCCAGATTCGCCGGGAAATCCGCGTCCGCTATTTCCAAGGGGCAACCTGGCGTTTCGGGCGTTCAAAGTCAGCCAAACCAGGTAGCATAAAATGTCCGACCAGTTAACTATCGCACTGTCCAAAGGCCGTATCTTCAAGGAAACGTTGCCCTTGCTGGCCCACGCCGGTATCGAACCGATAGACGACCCGGAGACCAGTCGCAAGCTGATTCTGGATACCAACCATGATGATGTGAAACTGGTGATTATACGTGCCTCCGATGTGCCGACCTATGTGCAGTATGGTGCTGCAGATCTGGGTGTGGCCGGTAAGGACGTGTTGATGGAGCACGGCGGTGCCGGTTTGTATGAGCCATTGGATCTCTGTATTGCCCGGTGCAAGCTGATGGTCGCTGGTTACGAGCCCTGGTCGGAGCAGGCGCAGCGTTTACGTATTGCGACCAAGTACGTTAACAGTGCGCAACAGTACTTCGCCGAGCAGGGCGTTCAGGTTGAAATCATCAAGCTGTATGGATCTATGGAGCTGGCACCGATTGTGGGTCTTGCAGATCTTATTGTTGACGTGGTGGATACCGGCAACACACTCAAGGCCAATGGTCTCAAACCACTGGAAAAGATCGCCGACATCAGTTCGCGGCTGGTCGTGAACAAAGCGTCAATGAAGCGCAAGCACGCCCGTGTACAGGCTTTCATCGACAAGATTGCCGAGGCTGTTCGTCAGCAGCAGGACGCGGCAGCATGAGTTTTGATATCAAACGGCTGGATAGCGCTGACAGTGCGTTTTACGCACAGCTGGACGCGTTGCTGGCGTGGGAACAGGTGTCCGACGATCAGGTCGAACAAACAGTACGCGAAATTATCGCCGATATTCGCAGTCGCGGTGACGCTGCGCTGATCGAATACACCAACCGTTTTGATCGTATGCAGGTCAGCAGCATGGCCGAGCTGGAGATCGGTCACTCCCAGTTGCAGCAGGCTATTGAGACTATTCCGGCGGAACAGCGCACTGCTCTTGAACATGCCGCTGATCGTGTCCGAAGCTATGCTGAACGCCAGAAGATGGAGACCTGGTCGTATACCGAGGCCGACGGAACGATACTTGGCCAGCAGGTTGCGCCGCTGGATCGCGCCGGTTTGTACGTGCCCGGTGGCAAGGCGTCCTATCCGTCCTCGGTTTTGATGAACGCTATACCGGCAAAGGTTGCCGGTGTCAGTGAGTTGATTATGGTTGTGCCGACGCCTGATGGAATCGTTAACGAACTGGTGCTGGCGGCGGCAGCCATCGCTGGCGTTGATCGGGTTTTTTCAGTGGGTGGTGCACAGGCTGTTGCGGCGTTGGCTTACGGTACCGAGACAGTACCGAAAGTCGACAAGATTGTAGGCCCTGGCAATATTTTTGTGGCTACGGCAAAGGGTATGGTGTTTGGCCAGGTCGGCATCGATATGATTGCAGGCCCATCGGAAATCCTGGTGATCTGTGACGGTCAGACCGACCCGGACTGGATTGCCATGGACCTGTTCTCGCAGGCGGAGCACGATGAAGATGCGCAGGCGATTCTGGTTAGCCAGGATGCGGATTTTCTGAACAAGGTTGCCGACAGTATTAACAGGCAGCTGCCGGGTATGGAGCGTGCCGAGATTATTGCTGCCTCGCTGAAGGCACGTGGTGCCCTGATTAAAGTCAGGGATCTGGACGATGCTGTCGCGGTGGCTAACTACATTGCGCCAGAACACCTTGAGCTGTCGCTGGAGGACCCACAGGCTGTTGCGCCGCAGATCCGGCATGCCGGTGCGATTTTCATGGGCCGCTATACAGCAGAAGCGCTGGGTGATTACTGTGCCGGGCCCAATCACGTGCTGCCGACTTCGCGTACAGCGCGTTTCTCTTCGCCATTGGGGGTCTACGATTTCCAGAAGCGTTCCAGCCTGATTTACTGCTCGGCCGCAGGCGCTGCTGATCTTGGACAAACCGCTTCGAAACTGGCGCGTGGTGAGGGGCTGACCGCGCACGCTCAATCCGCGGAGTACCGGATTCCGAAAGCATGAGTGCCGATCCCAGGTCGCCGCTAAGCTGGGTGCGTCCGGAGATACAGGCGCTGACGGCCTATCACGTGCCGGACCCCGGCAATATGATAAAACTCGACGCTATGGAAAACCCCTACCGCTGGCCTGAACCACTGATTGATGAATGGCTCGATGTACTGCGTCAGGTTGAGCTGAACCGCTATCCTGATCCTTCGGCACGATCCCTGACGGAACGTCTGAAACAGGTTATGCAGGTGCCTGCCGGCATGCAGCTTGTGCTGGGGAATGGTTCCGATGAGCTGATTCAGATGCTGGCGCTGGCGGTTGCTGAGAGGGGGCGTGTGATCATGGCGCCTGATCCAACCTTTGTGATGTACCGTATGATTGCCGAATTTGCAGGGTTGCAGTATGCAAGTCTGCCGCTGGCTAACGATTTTTCACTGGATGTTGAAACGATGCTGGCTGCCATCGAGGCACAGCAGCCGGCCATTATATTTCTCGCCTATCCAAACAACCCTACAGGCACCTTGTTCGAGTCCGATGCGGTTGAGGCGGTGATCAGGGCGGCACCAGGTCTGGTGGTCGTCGATGAAGCCTATGCGCCGTTTACCGACGCGACCTTCATGTCACGTCTGGGTGAATTTTCAAACCTGCTGGTGTTGCGTACGGTGTCAAAAATGGGGCTGGCAGGGTTACGCCTTGGACTGCTTGCAGGACCTTCCGAGTGGCTGGGCGAAATCGATAAAGTACGGTTGCCATACAATATCAACGTGTTGACCCAGGCCAGTGCACTGTTTGCATTGCAACATCAGGATATGCTCGATAAACAGACTGCGCAAATACGTCTGGACCGCGCCGAGTTGTACGCTGCGCTTGAAACGCTGGATGGTATTGAACCGTATCCAAGCGAAGCTAATTTCATTCTCTTCAAAACACCTGCAGGGCAGGCTGACGCACTCTTCGAGGCTCTAAAGGCTGACGGTGTGCTCATCAAAAACCTCAACCCGGCTGGCGGGCGTCTCAAGGATTGTCTGCGCGTCACTGTCGGTACGCCCGATGAGAATGGCGCGTTCCTTGCTGCGCTGCGCAAGGCGCTGGTCTCCTGAACTAACAACCTGTAGGTTACGCAACGATGGTCTGCATTCGATGTAAAGTCAGCGGCCGGGTGCAGGGTGTTTTCTTCCGCGCCAGCACGCAGCGGGAGGCACGAAGCCTGGGGATAACAGGCCACGCAAAAAACCTGCCGGACGGATCGGTTGAAGTGCTTGCCTGCGGTTCGGCGTCAGCTGTGGAGCAGCTTGGCGAGTGGCTGTGGGTCGGGCCACCAGCTGCTAGAGTTAGTCACGTAGACTGTACGCCCATCCAGGCAGATGTGTCTGATATATTTACGATTTCCTGACGCTTTGGTGAGCCCGGGGCCGGGGTTTTTTGCCTGGGGAGCACAGACGAAAATAGTTGAGGATTAAAATATGCCTTCAATCGAAGTGCTCACAACATTTTTCGGCTGGTGCTCAGTGATCAATATTGGCGTGCTTGTATTTACGACAGCGGTATTGATGCTCATGAAAGATGCGATTTCGAGCGTTCACGCTAAACTGTTTGGAGTCAATCAGGAGGATCTGCCATTAATCTATTTTGGATACCTGGGGTATTACAAAGTAGCGATTCTGGTGTTCAATTTAGTGCCGTATCTGGCACTAAAATTAATGGCTTGATTATTATTGCAAATTCAGCCTCGTAAGTTTTGGGGTAATGGAATGCGGATCACCGCTTAACCTGGCGCAGAAGATCTGGAGTTGTTTGATCGGCTGCGCAACTGAACCTGGAATTTCATATGACTCGAAAACTGCTATTGCTGATCCTGTTTCTACTGCTGTCCTGGGGCTTCTGGTCCAGTTCAGATTTTAAAACCATTTCCGCAGGCGTAGCCATTTTCCTGCTGGGCATGTTCGGCCTGGAAAAGGGATTCAAGGCCTTCAGTGGCGGAGTACTCGAAACCTTCCTGAAAAAAACAACCGACAAAACCTGGAAAAGCGTGAGCTTCGGGATCGTCTCCACGACTTTAATGCAGTCGAGTTCCCTGGTCTCGGTACTGACCATATCCTTCCTCAGCGCAGGTCTCATCGCGCTTGCACAGGGCATCGGTATCATATTCGGCGCCAACCTGGGTACCACCACCGGTGCCTGGCTGGTCGCAGGCCTGGGTCTGAAGGTGGATATTGCGGCTTATGCCATGCCCATGCTGGTATTCGGTGTCATTCTGATCTTCCAGAAAAGCAGTGTCCGGGTACAGGGCGCCGGGTGGGCGCTGGTAGGTCTCGGCTTCCTGTTTCTGGGAATTGCCTACATGAAAGACGGCTTCGAGGCAGTCGGCGGGCAAATCGATCTGTCACAGTTTGCAATACCAGGCTTTCGTGGACTGATGGTCTACACCGGTATCGGTATTGCGGCGACGGTGATCATGCAGTCCAGTCACGCCACCCTCATTCTGACGATTGCCGCATTGGCGGCGGGGCAAGTCACCTATGACAACGCGCTGGCGCTGGCGATTGGTTCCAATGTCGGCACGACCATTACTGCTGTGCTGGGTGCACTCAGCGCCAATGTGGCAGGTAAACGCCTGGCGGTTGCGCATCTGATCTTCAACCTGGTAACAGCCTCGCTGGCAATCCTGCTTCTCAAGCAGTTTGCCATCGCCGTTGACTGGTTGAGCGCTCTGGTGGGTATTGCTGATGGCGACTACACGCTGAAATTTGCTGTATTTCATACCCTGTTTAATCTCGTGGGTGTGACACTAATGCTGCCCATGATAGGTACGCTGGTTGTCTTTCTGGAAAAACTTTTGCACGAAAAAGTTGAGCCGGAGGATACAACCAGCGTGTTGTTTATCAGTGAATCGGCGCTTGAGTTCCCGGATACGGCGCTTGAGGTGATACACAAGGAAACTGTCCACCTGGCGTTTAATGCTTTCGAGATCCTGGCGCACGGTTTGAATCTCAATCGCAGTGATATTACCTCCAGTGATGATATCAATGCGGTTCTTGCGCGCTGCGACCAGACGTTTGACATAGATATAAGTGATCTGTATCGGCGCAAGGTCAAGCCGCTCTACAGCGCTATTATTGAATTTTCAACCCGCGCCGAGCAGCAGATGAGCAACGACCAGCTGGAGCGACTGAATCAGTTCAAGCGCGCTAACTGGCAGATCGTGAACACAATCAAGGCCATGAGGTCGATGCAGGGTAATGTAGACCGTTACATGTGTTCCGATAATGCCTACATCCGCAGCGAGTACAATGGTATCCGGTTGAATATTGCGTTGCTCTTGAGGACTCTGTTCAGGATTGAGGAAGAGGTTACTTCTGTCGCCAAACGTGAGCATCTTGAGCGTATGAAGGTCTCACTTGAAGAGCAGGATATTGTCAGTAACGGTGCACTGGATAAACTGATACGCGAGCAGCGTATCAGTTCAGATATGGCCACCTCACTGATGAACGATAGTGGCTTCGCTTACGATGTTCAGACGGGTCTTATTAGCGCCGCGGAGACTATTCTGGCTGGCGCGGTTCCGGCAGATCAGGAGTTGTCAGATGCCGATCTGGAGCGGGAGCTTACCCTTAAAAGGGATGAGATTCTCGACAGGCTCGGCAAGGAAGAATCTCGTATTGATGCCATTACTGGACGAGGCGATCCTGGCGGTCACTAGCCTGGTGATTCAGTAAGTTATTTACCCTGATTTTGAGGTCCGCGCGTAGTCAGGCGGGTGTAGCACGGTGATGTTGGGATAAGCGCGATTCAGAAGATGGTAGTATGCCGTTTAACATGATCCTTTAGGAAAAGGTGCGGCCCGTTCCACGCAGGAGAAATAATGTCCGACCATATTGATACCCTGGACGATCTGAACAGGCATCTTCCTCTAAAGGAAAAATTGATCAGTGCCCACAGGGCGATAAAAAAGACCTTGCCGTTTATCGTACGCGTGGCGGTCGCAATCTACGATCCTGAAACGCGTATCCTGAAAACGTTTATACATAGCAGTGAAAATGAAAGTCCGCTGGAAAACTACCAGGCATTGCTCGACGATTCACCGTCCCTGAAGAAAATTATCGATAAAGGTCTGCCTCGCGTCATTAATAATATGGTAACCATCGATGATGGTTCCAAGGAACATACCAGGCGTATTGGACGTGCCGGATATTCCGCCAGCTATACAATGCCAATATTTAATGATGGTGAATTTCTGGGGTTTATATTTTTTAACTCTCTCGAAGCAGACGTTTTTAACGAGAAGACGCTTAGCCAGGTAGACGTATTTGGGCACATAATTTCATTGATGATTATTAGGGAGCTTTCAACGATCAAGGCATTGGCGGCTGCACTCAAGACCACCGGCAAGATTGCCCATATTCGCGACCCGGAAACCGGGTCGCACCTCGATCGCATGTCTCGTTACAGTCGTTTGATTGCCAGTGCGTTGGCGGACAAGTACGGCCTTAAAGATGATTATATAGAACATATTTTCATGTTCTCTCCTTTACATGATATTGGCAAGATAGGCATCCCGGATGAAATTCTGATGAAGCCTGGCAGGCTCGATCAGGCAGAGATGGAGGTTATGAAATCTCACGCCGTTAAAGGAAGGGAAATTGTTGATGAAATACTCAATAATTTTGGGCTGGACGGTATCGAGTACGTCGATGTTTTGAGAAATATTGCCGCGTATCATCACGAGGCAATCAACGGTACCGGCTATCCTTCAGGAAAATCAGGTCAGGACATCCCCCTGGAAGCGCGCATAATCGCCGTAGCAGATGTTTTCGACGCACTTACCAGTCAACGGCCTTATAAGGAAGCGTGGACAAATGAATCGGCGTTTGAATGGCTAAAACAGTTGGCAGGCGAGAAACTTGATCTGGATTGTGTCAATGCCCTGCTCGACAACATTGAAGAAGTTGAGAAGATACAGCAACGCTTCAAGGAGAACTATTTCGGCTGAAAGGCCGGGGATTCAGTCAGGAAAAGACATAACCCATCAATGAGTTTAGCGGTCTTTCAGGGATGGCCTGGAAGGTGAGAGGGTAAATTCAAGTAGTGGATTGACTGTTGTTTTCTTGTGTAACTATGCGGTTACTGGAAGTCAGCCCGGGCTGTTCCCCGAGATAGCAGCGCGTAGCCCCTTGAGTTTCCCGGGATATGTATCCGGGTCCCCGTAATCGGCATAAGCCCTGACACGTGAATGCGGGTCACGCATCTCCCGGGCATGCTTGATTGGGCACCAGAACTGCTCGGTACGTGAAGCAATTTCACGTGTGTATGCAATCAGACCATTTGCATAGCCACAGAACATGCAATTCATCTTCTCGATAATATTGAGGTATGCAAGGTAGTGGCGGTCAATGGCGATGAAATCCGAGCGTGGCACGCGTGGAATTCCGTAGGCACGGAAACATACCTGTTGATAAAGAGTGATCGCGACATCGAGCAGGATGAACGGCACGATCAGGCTGTAGATCACCGGGGCTGTAAGTACGTGTCGTAGCCGCGCTTCACGGAAATAGCGCCACAGCCCGGTGCGACGGCTGCGCTGTAGTTTGCGCATGCCTTCTTCAAATCGAATTCTTCCTTTCTCCAGTGAATAGTGGAACAGGTCACGTTTTTCTTTCAGGGCCCGTTCGAGCTCAATATCCAGTTCGGCCTGCAGGCTATGAAGTTGCTGCAGAATTGCGTCCAGCTTTGTCTGATTCATACCGTTTTCCTTAGCCTGCTCACTTAACCAATGAGATAGATCAACCCTGCTGTCACCAATGCTACCGCCAGACTCTGCAGACCGCTCCAGAGCCAAAAGGTACCACCAACTCGACCGAGAAAGACGCCAAGGAGGAAGATGATCACCAGTGCAACAGCCATCGCCGCTGGTAGCGGTCCTGGCGCCAGTACCACACCACCGCGGGCGAGCCACAACGGTACGAGAATGATGAGGGCAAAAAGCAGCGGGGCGATGCCGTTGACCAGGGCAACCAGCCAGGGGATCCATGCCGCTGCTCGAGCGTGGTGGCTCTCATCCAGGGTGGTTACCATCGCCTTTTCGAGTTCGGCCAGAGTCCGGCGCCGCTCCGCCGCCTCACTGATGTAAGCGCTGGATACCCCGCTCATGCCAAGGGCCAGTGCCGCAGCGAGGCAGGTTGTGATTACCACTGCAAGATCGGCGTGACCGCTAACATGGAACCCCATAATCATTCCGAGCATTGTCAATGCGCCATCAAAGCCGTTGACGACAAAGTAGCGACGCATGATTTCCCCGGAGTCGGAGACCTCCAGCAGGGTTTTTATCTGTGTCAACGCCATTGCTACCGCCGACTATACTTTATGCCATTGAAATATCATTTACCGACGACGGAAACTTCGTCGATACTGTGCAGAGATGCCCCGCTTTCGCTGATCGCGCTGCTGATGCGCTCAAAATCAAGTCCATCCCCCTCGATCGCGACCAGCAGTGTCTCGGTCTTGTCATCTACCTCTATAACCCTGATTTCAACCCTGTAGCCATCGCCTAACGCAGCAATGGCATTGGCAAATTCGAGGGCATTGGGCTGGTGCGGTTTGAGTACATCGAGAACGAGGCGTTGGACACTGGCCATGAAATTTCCTTAACCTGGATGGTGAAGACCCTAGTGTCGCCCAGCGCTCAGCAGCTGGCAAGCAGCCTGAAAAAGTCTCCCTGGGTAAGTATAGAAGTCCGAAAAGGGTGTATCCTCGGAGTACAGGAAGCGCCCGGTGGAGACTCAAATGCATCTCTTGGCGAAATGGCTGCTTATCTCTTGCATGTGCTGTGCGGCACTCCCGGCGACAGCCAAGGGGGTGGCTGTATTGTTGGACATCGATGGTGCGATCAGTCCCGCCACCAGCGACTTCGTCGAGCGCGGTATAGCCAGAGCAGAAACAACAGGCGCGACACTGCTTGTGCTGCGTATCAATACGCCTGGAGGGCTGGATTCCTCCATGCGCAGCATTGTGCAGGCAGTCCTTGGCTCATCGATCCCCATCGTAAGTTACGTCGCACCCAGCGGCGCACGCGCAGCCAGCGCCGGGACGTATATTCTTTACGCCAGTCATATTGCAGCCATGGCGCCGGGCACCAATATTGGCGCGGCAACGCCGGTGCAGATAGGCGGGCAGGGCGGGTTACCGACTCCCGGAGCTCCCCGGTCCGGGGAAGACGGAAATGAGGAAAACACCCCTGCCGATAACGATGATGCTATGCAAAAGAAGCTGGTCAATGACGCCGCCGCCTATCTGCGTTCGCTCGCCCAGTTACGCGATAGAAACGAAGTATGGGCTGGAAAAGCTGTGCGCGAAGGCGCCAGCCTGGCCGCTGAAGAGGCACTTGCAGAGGGCGTCATAGATCTGCTGGCGCGTGACATGGACGATCTGTTAACGCAGCTTGACGGTTACACAGTCACACTCAAAAACAGCGAGACCGTTCTGAATACGGGGAATATATCCGTAACGCTCGTTGAACCTGATTGGCGGACCCGGCTACTATCGGTTATTGCTGATCCCAATATAGCCTACATATTGATTCTGATCGGGATCTACGGACTCATTTTCGAGTTCTATAATCCCGGTTTCGTACTGCCGGGCGTTGTTGGTGCTATCTGCCTGTTGCTGGCCCTGTTCGCATTGCAGTTGCTTCCGGTGAATTACGCTGGTCTGGGGCTGTTGATTCTGGGCGTCATCTTTATGGTTTCCGAAGCTTTTGTGCCGAGTTTCGGTGCCCTCGGTATAGGCGGGCTGATCGCGTTTGTGATTGGATCCATCATCCTGATCGACACTGACGTACCCGGCTACGGTGTCTCTCTGCCATTGATTCTTACCTTCAGCGCCATCAGTGGTGTTTTCTTTGTTGGCGTGGTCGGCATGGCTATCAGGGCCAGAGAGCGGCCGGTGGTCAGCGGCCAGGAAGAATTGATAGATGCTACGGGAACTGTTTCCCAGGACTTTGCGGAGGAGGGGCGTATCCAAATCCACGGTGAATCCTGGCTGGCCAGAACCCATACTCCGCTGAAGCGTGGCCAGGATGTCCGGGTCACCCGGATTGACGGGCTTACGCTGCACGTGGAACCAAAAAAGGAGGACTGATCATGCCCTTAGTTTCTGCTACCGTGATTGCGCTGGTTGTCGCGCTGTTGGTCTGGACGTTCCGGATTCTGCGCGAATACGAGCGCGGTGTTGTCTTTATGCTCGGCCGGTTCTGGAAGGTTAAAGGGCCGGGGCTGGTCATCGTTGTGCCGCTGGTGCAACAGATGGTTCGGGTGGATCTCCGCACCATTGTGATGGATGTTCCCAGTCAGGATGTGATATCGCGTGACAATGTATCGGTGAAGGTGAACGCGGTAATCTATTTCCGTGTCATCGATGCCGAGCGCGCTATTATCCAGGTCGAAGACTATCTCGCTGCCACCAGCCAGCTGGCCCAGACCACGCTGCGCTCGGTGCTGGGTCAGCACGAACTGGATGACATGCTCGCTGAACGCGACAAGTTGAATAAGGATATCCAGCAACTGCTGGACGAAGAGACTGATACCTGGGGCATAAAAGTATCCAACGTCGAAATCAAACACGTTGATATTGATGAAAGCATGATTCGGGCGATCGCCAGGCAGGCTGAAGCAGAACGCGAACGGCGCGCCAAGATCATTCATGCGGAAGGCGAACTTCAGGCGTCAGAGAAACTGCTGCAGGCCTCCGAAGTATTGTCGAAAAACCCGGCTTCTTTCCAGCTGCGTTATCTGCAGACGCTGACGGAAATCGCGGGTGAGAAAAATTCGACAGTGGTATTCCCGCTACCCATGGACTTGATCAGGCCGCTGCTTGACATGATTGAGAAGCGGCGGGAATGAATGTGTTAGCAAATTGCTTTCATTTTCGGCAAGTCCGGGTTCACGGGATATGTTCTACAGGCTGATGGCGGATGCCATTGTTGTATTGCACCTGGCGTACGTGATTTTTGTCGTGGCTGGCGGACTGCTGGTATTCAGGTGGCGCCGGGTTGCGTTGTTGCATTTGCCGGCAGTGGTTTGGGCTGTGCTGCTGGAATTCCGTGGCTGGCTGTGTCCACTGACCCCGCTGGAGCTAAAGCTTCGAGCTTCCGGGGGGCAGGCAGGTTACGGCGGTGGTTTTATAGAGCATTACATACTGCCCGTTCTGTATCCGGCTGAACTCGACAAAGTGATGCAAATTGGGATCGGAAGTCTGGTCATTGCGGTTAATATTGCGGTGTATGGCTGGCTACTGTGGAGAATAAAAAATCCTCGGTTGAGTGGGTAATTATCGGAATAAAGTAGATAAAAACCATTAAAATCATATATATACGACGGCGTCCTCTTAGTTCTCCCCAGTTATCCGGCCTATGTGCGCTGAATTCCTCTTCCTGATTCGCTAAGATGGTCTTCCCGTTTCACGCGGGGCTCATCGGTCGAGTTGGGACAGGTTCAAAAGAAGCGGGGGAGAGATTTATGGATTTTGCACACGTCCTGGGCATGAACAAGGTGTCGGAGAGCCCGGAGGAAGAGCGCGCAAAGCTGCAGCTCTATATCAACCTCAAGCTTGCATCATCAGGACAACCTACCTGTGTATCGGACGAAGCTGCTGACTTTTTCGGTATTTCAAGCGATCTGCTCAAGAGCTACCGGGAAAAAAACCGCCTGCTGGTGGACTATCACTGCTGGGTGGATCAACGGATACAGGATTTTCTGATTCGCTATTTTGGCGATCTCGATCTCGACAAAATTCCGACTCTTCTGACCCAGTCACTGATTCTTGACCGGCACGGTGTTGCCCGTGAGCTTTCACTGCCGATGGGCGAAGACGAGTTTCATTCAGATATTGTTTCAAGCTATCGCGTAAAGCAGGGCGTGCTGCACAATCCGGCCAGTGACAGGCGCACCACTAAGGGTTCATTCCATATCGCCGAAGGCGGTCTGCCGATACCCGGTGACAAGAAGGCTGTTCCAAAACTCGCTTTCGCGCGCATGCTAGAACATGCGCTCAATCCGCCGCAGGAGCTGCTCACGATCCCTTTTACCTCGAGATTGCCGAAGCCGGCACGCATGTTTGCATCACTTCTGTTACGGCCCATCGTGTGTCCCGAAATACCCGGCAAGGATGTGGAAAAATCCATGGAGATCCGTTTTTTTGCGCCCGGTAACCTGGTGAGCAATCTGGATTTCGTGGAGAGTATTTTCGGCAACGGCGGTAACCCGTTTATTGCCGAGTTTGATGCCGCGCTGGACGTCGACCACTGGACCGGTCATACCGGTTGCGTCATTCTTGCACCGCATCTGGTACGGCTCACCAAGAAAGAACTCGGCTTGCCACACTGGGACGATGCCAATGAACGGCAGCTTGCAGAGGGTATGTGCTGGAAGCAGGAGGACGAACTCTATAATGATGGCGAAGCCTTCAAGGTAACCGCTCGCGATGAGTCAGGCGTTATCGTTACCCTGCTGGCAGATAACTATTTCGGTTACTGCAAAAAAGAAGTTAAAACCCAGATCAGTTTCTCTGCAAACCTGTTCGGGTTGGCCGAGGAAGAGCACTCAGGTGGTGCGCTGGCATTCCCGCGCCGCAACCACGGTGAAGAGTATGGTGTCGACAGTCGTACTCATAAACCGGGTTATTCCTTTGCGGACACGGCAGAGCGTTACGGCGATATAATGGATCTGCAGCCGGAAGGTTACGGCATAGACAGGACGTATCCTGATATTATCTATGTTCCACAGCGGGTGCGCATGGATCTTAACGCGCAGACCATTACCTGGCAGAAAGACGACGAGCAGCAGACCATTCGACTGTGCCCTGGAAAAACCTATATCCAGCCCAGCGGCTATAAAATAGAAATGACGAAGCACCCGGGCGCGCCTTCCTGGCGACTGGTAGGCATGAACCCGGAAGGTACTTTTTGCCACAAACCATCGACGGTATCCGGTGGTGGCAAGTCGGAGATCTCCAAGTCCCTTAACGACGCAGTTATCTATCGACCGCTTTTCGTAGATGATCTGCAAAAGGATCTCGACCAGGTGGAGGCAATCTATGAGCAGGATTACACGAAGCGCTTCAAGCCAGGCTTCGAGGAAGAAGACCGCGACCCGACACGCCAGCCGCTGAGTCCCGAGCGAAGCCTGGGTTCGGTAATCAAGTTGCTAACGCCGTCCTCGACCTATACGGACGAATACAATGCCTGGCTGGCTTCTATCTCGCCACGTATCCTGGCGCTCGCATTTCTGATCAAGCGTTTTTATCGCATCGAGTGGGGCGATCGGTGGCAGGATCACCTGTCAGTAGATGAAGTGGACGGCGCACCGGCGCACGAACTGAAACTGGATAACAGGAACATAGTCGCTTCGTATTTGCGTGTCGGTTTCGACCGGCAGGGCAAGTGGCGTACCTTCAAGCTGCGCCAGGACTATATCTCAACCGAAAAGATACAGATGGAGGACGATATCAGTGCTTCAGTTGTTGTGCCTTCGAAATGCATCGCCGGTTGCGCGCCAAGCCACAAGCGTGGCCAAAGTATCAAGCTGGTAAAAAACTGCGAGTACCGGCTGTTTCAACGCCCCGATGATGCCATTATTCCCGGTTTCGACAAGCAGACAGAGAAGGACATGTCGGAACCTGACAACTTCTTCGCTAACTATGAGCCAATTTCAGGCGAAACGCTTAAACGTCTGGTTGAGGATGTGCATACCTTCCACCGGTTTACGCCACCCATGCAGGCACTTCTCAAATCGGCCAATGATGACGGAAGCAGTTTCGTGGTCTCTTCTGCACATCCACGGCTGGTCGATGGCGCACCGTCGAAGAACCCGCGTTATCTGCAAGTCCGGCCCGACCTTGTAAATCCGGCGCGTAAGTATGTCGCGGAGATAAGTGCGCGCTTTAATCGTAAGCTGCCGCTGGATGCAAAGATCTGCCATCCTGTCGATGCTGTGCTGGCTGGCCGGCGTAACAATCCACCGGAGCCCGGAATACGTTCGCTGGCGGTGTATAACCCCATCCATTACCAGGAGCTGCCTGAACTGTTCATGGATTTTATCTGCAGTCTGACCGGAAAATCACCGTCCACCACCGGTGCCGGCAGTGAAGGCGCGCTAACCAAAGGGCCTTTCAATGCCCTGCGAACCACAGCAGATCTTAACAACGCGCTGGTGTCATTTATTCTCACCGGCTATGCGGGCTTTTCCAGCTCTGCCGGTTATGTCGGTCCTTATGTGCGGGTCGATCATGATATAAGCTTGCTGGTACCCGAGATATGGGCGCGTATTGAACCGGAAGAGCGCGAGCCTCAATACCTGATAGAGCATGGTTACCTGGAACCCCTGGAAGATTTTTACTACAAGGGTAAACAGATCCTTGCCAGTCGCCTGGGTTATCGCATTACCGAACACTTTGTGCATGGATTTTTCGGCAAGATCTTCGATAAACCGAATGCCGTATTCACCGAAGATATACTCAGGCCTGAACTCCAGGGGCTGGACGTCTTTGTCGATGGCATTAACAATATTGTGGAGGCACAACAACGTGTCGCGCAGCGATATCTGGATGACGGTAGTATCGAGGATGCCTGCCCACCCTTGCAGGCGCTGCTGCATATCATGGCGACAGGGGAGTACCAGGGGGTGGACGTACATCACCCACAGATACGCGCCATGTTTACTCGTGAGCAATTGCTTGAGTCCGACTGGTATCGTGAAAGATTGCAGCTAAAGCAGTTGCGTGATATCGAGTTATGGAATCGCCACTGCAGCAGTCTGGAACAGTTCCTCGATGATGTCGATTACGCGGATGAAGCGGAACGCCTGGGTATCAGTCAACGCCTGGGCAAGGCCAAGGAAAAGCTCAGGCAAGTCCAGAGTGAGGACTATCTCAAGGGGCTGGTTGGGACGCTGGGTGCCGATCCACTGCAACCCGCTGCGTGCATGGCGGATAATCAGCTGGTCAGCTGGAGCAAGGCGAAGCTTTCGCTCTTCAAGGAGGGTGGTGTAGTACCCGAAATGGATCCGGCACACTCTCACAAGGTGCCTTCGCTGCTGCAGAGATTCAAGGACAGGTTTAGAAAGAGCCGCTTGCAGTAGTTCGTTATAAACTGTCTTTTACAGGCGCGCTTCTGGTAGTCATTGGAATCGGTGGCGTTATTTTTCCGTAGAATGGGACGGTATTGAAACACCCCGGCAGTTCCGCTGCGCTGCAGAAAATCGGGCACTCGTATATTCTGTACTGTCTATGAAGGAAAGAATTGTCAAAATACTGGAGGAGCGCCTTGGACACAGGTATGCCAGGCAGCGTCTTGGTGTCGAGAATGATCATCATGCACGTGTTTTTGGTGGCGGGCTGAACTTCTTCCATATCGAGAACTGGTACTCCTTCCATTCACTGATTCGCAACACTCTGAAATTTACCGGTCTCTACTGGCGCGGACTCAAGAACAGCGAGCGCATCCGGATCACGCGCAACAGTGTCAGGCTCCCCGGGCTTCCAGCCGGGTTTGATGGCTTAACACTGCTCCACATCAGTGATATGCATGTAGATATGAATAGCGGTGCCATGCTCCGACTTATCGAGTTGTTACAGGAAATCGACTATGATATCTGCGTCCTTACCGGCGATTATCGTGGTGCGACCTTCGGCTCATTCAGGGAAACCCTGGCTGGTCTTGCGCAAGTGCGCGCACATCTGAAGGAACCGGTTTACGGTGTTTTGGGTAACCATGACTCCATTCAGATGGTCCCCGCCATGGAAGACATGGGGATACGTATGTTGCTCAACGAATCCGTGATCATCGAACATGGTAATGAGCACTTTCACCTTGTCGGTATAGATGATGCACACTACTTCCGGGTGGATAATATCGAAAAAGCGACCGCAGAAGTGCCTCATGATGAATGCTCGGTTTTGTTATCACATACCCCTGAGATCTACCGTCTGGCAGCGAATGCTGACTTCGATCTGATGTTGAGCGGACACACTCATGGCGGTCAGATATGCCTGCCCGGAGGTATTCCTATCACCATCGACTCCAAACTTCCCAGGAATATGGCATCAGGACCCTGGAGCTACAAAAATATGGCGGGTTACACATCGGTAGGGGTTGGATCGTCCATTGTGCCGGTACGCTTCAACTGCCTGCCGGAAATAACACTGCATCATCTTCAGTCAACAGAATAGGTATAGGCACGTTAATACGGATGTTTGCGGATATTCAGCTTATGAAATACAGGTGACAGCACCACGCTGCTGATAAAAAAGATTAAAACAACAGCCAGAATATCCTTAACACCAAGGTCCAGCATCTGTTGGCAGGCTAGCAGCGGGAACAACGATTCGGGAATCTGATCAAGCCCCACCGCTCTGCTGCTGGCGGGCATTTTAAACCTCCGCTTTATGAAGCTGGAAAACAGGTCGCCGGCCATGGATGCACTTCCCACCACGAACCCGATTTTCCATCCGAGTCCCATTAGCGATGCTCCAAGGGTGGTGATCACAATCGAGAATACCAGTCCGCGTATTGTTTTGGAGCTACCAAACAACGGTTGCCCATCGAAAAGCCGGACTCCAGCATCGATTGGCCAGGCAAACCGGTCTTCAAGTATGATTGTCATAATGACTGGCGCACCATTCGATAGTGCCAACAGAATGAGTAGTTCGAGAATCAGCATATCCAGCCCATCCGGTATTTTTACGGTTGCGTAATTCAGTAACACCAAACCTTCTTGATGCAAGCATAGATTATTTCTGATACAAGATGTTCAGATTCTCTTTCTTGTCGCATGGTTATTTGGCGTTGAATGTCCTGTATTGATCAGTAGCGGATATACCAAATCCCGACTACTTCAGATGATCATGCTCCGGAATAGGTATGCGATATGGAAGGTTTGAGGAACTTATTGTCACCGGGCATATCGAATCAGTTGCTGTGAGGAACAGTGACTGAACCCGGTTGAGCCCATGGCCTTCTCTAATCAACTTTTGTCAGTAGCTCTGGCACTCTGCACTCTCTGTATCGCGCCGCTGGTTACCCATGCTGCCCCGTTTGTGGTGCAGGCAAAAAGTGGTCAGGAGAAAGCTGCGGTACTGGAGCTTTATACCTCGGAAGGTTGTAGCAGTTGCCCACCGGCAGATCAGTTTCTCAGTCGGCTTGGCGATTCAGGCTGGTATCCACGGCAGGTAGTTCCATTGAGTTTTCATGTTACCTACTGGGACTATATCGGCTGGAGCGATGTGTACGCACAGGAAGCGTTCGAAACACGACAGCGTGATATTGCAGCACGTCAACGCAGCCGCAGTGTATATACTCCTCAACTGGTGATGGATGGGGAGGATGTTCGTGGTTTTGGCCGCTTTGGTCGGCAGCTTCGCATTATCAATCAGCGTCTGCCGGAGGCAAACATTGGTTTGCAGGTGCGCTCGGTTGATGGAAAGACACTGCAACTGGATCTGGACGTAGTTGTGGGGGATGCAAAGCAGAGGGCCGGTTCGGCACTGTATATAGCATTTTATGAAAACGGTTTGAGCAGTCAGGTGAATGCGGGAGAGAATAGCGGGAAAACGCTGGCGCACGATTACGTGGTCCGGGAGTTTATCGGACCACTTGATCTACCGTTAAATAAAGCAGACAGTCACCACACGTTATCGATTGATGTACCAAATGGGGTGAATCTTGGTAAAGCCGGTGTTGCAGCATTTGTGCAAAACACCGGTGATGGTAGCGTGCTGCAGGCATTGGCTGCTCCGCTCGTCAGTTCTTCGGAGATGCCTTGAATACGGGCTGTCCCGACGCATTTTTTAACTCCAGCAAGCCCTGAACAGATTCGGCGCGGGTGATTTCATCCAGGGCCTCGACGAATCGTTGTTCCTGTTCCATTAGTGCGTCCGGGCACATTTTTCGGGTGATGGCGACTTTGCTGATCGACAGAGAACTTCCATTAAGTACGTAGGTACCGGTAAATGCGTTGCAGCTGGCATTTCCGGAAACCTTGTCCATATTGTCAAATTCCATGAATGCCGGACTGTAGTCGATGACAGGCTTGCCCGATATGTACTCGATAACCCATGCGCCGCCGAGTTCTGCTTGTGGTCCTGTGTCGTACATGGCGCAACCGGATAAGGTTGCGCAGCCAAGTATTGCCTGAATGGCTTTCATGTTTGGCTCCTGTTTACTGTTCGTTAATTAGGGTACTAGCCAGGTTGTCCATCTACCCTGGGAGTGGTCAGCATGGGGATATAGGTAACGACGAACAGGGCAAAGGCAGCAATCCACAATATCTGCGACAGGCCAATCCACTGGGTATAGCGGGCAACATCTACCAGGGGTAGCAGTACGCGTACCAGGGCAGCGGCAACCAGAAGAAAAAGCGCAATTGCTGCCGCCCTGGGAGGCGATTGCACATTGCGCCCTGTGTGTCCGAGAATAACGCGAGACATCATGCTTAGCGTCATTAAACCGATGCCGCCAATGGCGAATGCGTGGAGAGCCACAGAAACCGGTACATTACCATAGACACTGAATACGAAGAGAAGAAACCCGAGGTCGATAAATATCAGTGAGATATACAGGCTCCAAAGCAGAGGCGCTTTCCAGATTCCAGCTGTGTGCCAACCGATAAGCCGGATGGTGTGGATAATGAAAAGGCCGGTTGCAAACCATGCAGACAGGTGCGGTGTGTTAAGAAAAATATCGCTGATGAAGAAACCCAGGAACAACACAACGCTGGTGATATCCAGCCATTTGGAATTAAACAGGGTAACAGGGTAGCCGACACCGCGTTCAATGAAAAACGGTACCACGCGCCGTGCCATGGTCAGTATCAGACCAATGATCAGGTACAGGCCACCATAGAGGCCCCAGTGAATGCCCTGTTCCAGTTCCCCGATGGCGCCAAGATAAAACAGCACGTTGCCCACGGCCAGTAAGAGTAATTTTGAAAGTATGGCCAGTTGTTGCCACTGCTTTGCCTGTATGCAGGGTAAGCTTACTGATACCAGAAGCATCAGCATAAAGGCTATATCAAGTATCCCGGCGACCTCGATATGCGCCGTTATTGAGAATGCAATTCGCGCCAGCATCCACAAGCTCAGGAGTATCAGCAGTCCAGTGCCGTGCAGCGTTTGAATGCCTGTCCAGTTGCGGACTGCTGTGAGGAGAAAACCGGCAATTACGGCCATGCTGTAGCCATAAATCATTTCGTGTATATGCCACTCGATGATAGATACACTTTTCAGTGGCAGCGGCACGCTGAACAGGAAAACGGCCATCCACAGACCGATACTGAGTACGGCGTAGAGGCCGGCGCCGATAAAAAAAGGCCTGAAACCCAGGCTGAGTATTGTCATTGTAAATTCACCGGTTCTTCAGTGTATGTTGTCAGATTCTTCCGGCTTTCGGAGTAAATGTTTCAGCCAGGCAAGGTGGTTAAAGGTTTTTATCCCGGAGATGCGGGTTTGTGGCGGGTGCATCAGTCCTCAAGTGACTCTACCAGCTGAATGATATCTTTTATCGAGGGCGCGGAAATCTTTTCGATGCAGCAAGCGTTGGCCTGCACTGCATGGGCACGGACCAGCGTGGCGACATCTTCAAGTGTCAGGGTGCAGCTGGACGGCTCTGGTATGGCATAGCCATTTACTTGAGTCGTCAGGGAGTACAGGCTGCCTGAAGAATCAATCAGCGCGTCGCTGCTTCGATAGCGGAAATGATGGTGCTCGGAATTCTGCTCCCATGCCGTCTGGTCGCGAATAAAGGTGAGCTCGGCATCGCCGTCTATTTTTATAATGGCCGGCCAGCTGACAGGGTACGGTAGCACGGCAGTACTCAATTATCGACTATGCTGAGTTGCTCGGTATTTTTTACCGCTACATGGTGGACAGTGCCAGCATCGCGCTTTTTCGGTACCAGTATGGTATCGCTGGCCGGTCTGTCATTATCCTGTTCCGGGTAATCCAGTGTGTAGTGCAATCCGCGGCTTTCCTTGCGCATTTGTGCCGAGCGGATAATCAGTTCAGCCACCTGCACCAGGTTGCGCAGTTCCAGCAGATCACTGGTGACTCGGAAATTTCCATAGTAGTCCTGTATTTCCTGTTGCAACAGTTCCACTCGCCGGCGCGCACGTTCCATGCGCTTGTCGGTACGCACGATACCGACATAGTCCCACATGAAACGCCTCAGTTCGTCCCAGTTGTGGCTGACAACCACTTCCTCGTCTGAATCAGTGACCTGTGATTCGTCCCATTCGGGGAGTTCCGGCGGCAGACTGGTGGTATCCAGTTTGCTGCTGATATCGGCTGCTGCCGATGTGGCGAAGACCAGGCATTCCAGTAGCGAGTTGCTGGCCATGCGGTTGGCGCCGTGCAGGCCGGTGCAGGCGGACTCACCAACCACGTACAGGTTGTTTACATCAGTGTGTCCCTTCAGGTCGGTAGGGACGCCGCCGCAAGTGTAGTGGGCAGCCGGTACCACCGGTATTGCTTCCCGTGTCAGGTCAAAGCCCAGGTCGAGACAGCGTCGGTAGATGGTAGGAAAGTGCTTCTGGATGAAGTCAGCCGACTTGTGGGAGATGTCCAGCAGTACATGGTCGTAGCCGTGGCGTTTCATTTCGTTGTCAATGGCGCGGGCAACGATATCCCTTGGTGCCAGTTCGCCACGCGGGTCATAACGCTGCATGAACGGTTTGCCGCTGGGCAGCAATAATTTCCCGCCTTCACCGCGTACTGCTTCGGTGATAAGAAATGACTTGGCGCGCGGGTGATACAGACAGGTTGGGTGGAACTGGTTGAATTCCATGTTTGCCACCCGGCAGCCAGCACGCCAGGCCATGGCGATGCCATCACCGGTACTGGTGTCCGGGTTACTTGTATATAGATATACCTTGCTGGCTCCGCCAGTGGCAAGCACGGTAAATTTTGCACGGAAGACTTCTATCTTGCCTTTGCCCCGGTCCAGCACGTAGGCACCCAGGCAGTGGTTGTCCTTGCGACCAATCCGGTCCGCCGTGATCAGATCAACAGCGAGGTGTTGTTCCAGCAGGTCGATATTGGGCCGCGCACGAACGGCTTCTACCAGGCTGGTTTCAACAGCCTGGCCGGTGCTGTCAGCTGCGTGGATAACACGGCGGTGCTGGTGGCCGCCTTCACGAGTCAAATGGAATTCGTCCTCGTGTTTTTCATCTTCGCGCCGGGTGAAGGAGACGCCAAGGTCAATCAGCCACTGTACCGCTTCCGGCCCGTGTTCGACGGTATGGCGCACCGCTTCAGGGTTGCACAGACCGGCACCGGCACCCATGGTGTCGCTGATATGGGAATCCAGCGAGTCCTTGTGGTCGATTACCGCCGAGATGCCTCCCTGGGCATACCAGGTATTGCCTTCCTTGACCGGCCCCTTGGAAAGCACCGCGACACGTGCGCGTTTTGGCAAGCGTAGCGCCAGGCTCAGGCCGGCGGCGCCACTGCCGATAATCAGCACGTCGTACTGGTGTTGGGTATGCATTGCTTGTGGCCAGCTCCCGGAATCGGGTATGGTTCACCCGGTTAACACATTCAGATATAGGGCTTTGTCTATAAACTTTACCCCAATTGGCGCAAGCTGGCGAACTTACCGGGCAGTTATCGGTCTACTGGAAGCATGCAAGCTGTCCAGGAAATCGAAAGGGTAGCCCGGATGGGCGAGCGTAATCTTGACCAGGAACTGGTCGAGCGGGTGCAGCGTGGCGAAAAGGCCGCATTTGATATCCTCGTGCGCAAGTACGAGCACAAGCTGGCCAATGTTATCGGCCGCTATATTCGTGACCCCAGCGAGGTTCTGGATGTGTCTCAGGAGGCCTTCATCAAGGCTTACCGCGCACTGCCGAATTTTCGTGGTGACAGCGCGTTTTATACCTGGATTTACCGGATTGCTATCAACACGGCCAAGAATCACCTGGTGGCTGCCGGCCGGCGCCCGCCACGGGATGATATTGAAGCCCATGAAGCGGAACAATTCGAGTCGGCATCGGGTCTCAAAGAGTATGCCACGCCAGAGCGCCAGGCACTGGAGAAGGAACTGGCGGGCACTATTCAGGATGCCATTGACGAGTTGCCCGAGGAGTTGCGTGTGGCCATCGTTCTGCGCGAACTGGAAGGGTTGAGTTACGAGGAGATTGCCTCTGCCATGGATTGCCCCATTGGCACAGTGCGCTCCAGGATATTCAGGGCCAGAGATGCCATTGAAAAGCGGATTCGCCCCCTGATTGATGAAACGGATACGTGAGTATATAGCCATGAGTGATGAAATCCGTGAACAGCTGTCGGCTCTCGCCGACGACGAACTGAATGATGTCGAGCAGCCGCTGTTACTAGGGCGCCTGCAGCGCGATGCTGAGTTGCGAGCCTGTCTTGGACGTTACCAGTTAATCGGCGAAGTGATGCGGGGTACGGGGGCCACGGCAACACTCGGTATTGCTGGTCGCGTGCAGCAGGCGCTTGCTGGCGACATGCCAGTGAGTGCCAGGGCAACAGAGCAAATGGCTTTATGGAAACCTGTCGCCGGTCTCGC
>Ga0316189_10000519_pt1 | contig 38774 bp, 33 predicted proteins | sample LowCovwburrow_MG_FD_204930 | JGI IMG/M metagenome (GOLD analysis project Ga0316189, IMG submission 204930) | Coastal sediment microbial communities from Maine, United States - Lowes Cove worm burrow | ecosystem: Environmental > Aquatic > Marine > Coastal > Sediment | place: USA: Maine...
TTGGACCTTCAAGGGAGAGGCGGGGCTGTTACATCCGCAAGAAGACAAGGCGCTCGACGGCTTCACGAACCTGCCGAAGCCGGTGGACGGCAAGCAGGCAGCCTTCTTGATCGGCAAGGGGTCGATCAGCCAGAAAGTAAGGTTCACGAAGGCCGGCGCGTACGCTATCGCGTTCAGCGCGGCGGGTGCCGCGGAGGGCTGGCCTGAATACGCGCCGTTCGACATCTTGCTCGACGGCCAAAAGATCAGCCCGCGCGACCAGAGTGATCCCCGGGTGAGCCCGGACACTGCGGTAATCGGCGGCTGGTATCGAAACATCAATGAGCTCGAAGGACAGTGGGGGAGCGCGGTCTTTCAGATCGACAAGCCCGGGATTCGTACGATCACGTTCGTCGGCCGCGATGAAGCCCCGAACTATCTGGTCATCGATACCGTGAGCGTCGCGAGCGCCGATGCGATCTTGAACAGCGGCTTCGCCAAAGGAGAGGCGCAGGGGCAGGAGGGTGTTCCCGACCTGGCCTACCAACTCAATTCGCAGGCGCGGTACGCGCGTTCGTTCGGCCTTCAGGTCGTCGCCTATGAGGCGGGTTGGTCGCTCGGCGGAGATTTCTGGCAGGTGCCGATTCAGAACTGGTGCAAGCTACGCGACCCGCGAGCGGCCAGCCTCAACGACCAGGCGATGAAGCTCTGGGATCAGTCGGGGAGCTTCATGACGGTCTGGGGCGTGTACACCTACTGGCCGAGTTACGACTTCGCCGGCGCTGCGAATTATCCGATCATGCGGAGCTACCGCGGAGCATCGCAGCGGCTTCGCGACGAGGCCAGCTTTGGTCGAGCGCTGCCTGCGACTCTTCGGATTGACGACACCGATTGGTCGCACAGAGCCGAGGCGAGCGGCTGGCGCAGATACGTGCCCTGCCTCAACGAGCTCGGTGAGGAGTGGCACTCCTGGATGCTGACGGCTCCCAAGACGGGGACCTATTCGATTCGCGTCAAGGGCAGCGGGACTGGACGTCTGCTCGTCGAAGTCGACGGCGAGCCGGTCATCGAGCTCGGGTCGCTCGAAGAAGGTACGGCCCCGCCAGCGAGTGTGAAGCTCAGCAAGGGGGCACATGCCTTGCGGGTGATTCTCGTAGGCGACGAGCTCGGGCTCGACGAAATTCAAGTCAGCGCCGAGTAGTGGCCCCCGCCGCAGCACTCTGCATGATTGCAGCCGGGATCTCGGCTACAAGAGCACTCGATGCATTTTCGGTCCATGCAGCCTCTGAAAGCGGCGCGCGCCATGCGCGAGCTCTTTGCGGACCCCGACGACACCCAGCAGGTTTTCGAGATCATCGAAGCCATGCAAGGGCCGGCCCTGGTTCGGGTGCGTAATCGGCTTCAGAAAAGCGAGCAGGGGCGCCGCCTCCTCGCTGAGCAGCCGGACCTCGTTCCTTTGTTGCAGGATCGCGAAGCGCTCCGAGCCTTGCCGGAGAGGAGCCTCGGTCGGGCGTACTTGGCTTTTGTCGAATCGGAGGGAATCGGCGCGGACGGCCTGGTCGAAGCCTCGGACGTCGAGCGCCGTCGCGATGCCGAGGCCGAGTACCTTTGGATTCGGAACTGGCTGCGGGACAGCCATGACCTTTGGCACACGGTGCTCGGTTACCAAGGCGACCTGGTGGGGGAGGCGGCTCTCCTGGCGTTCAGCCACCACCAAACGGGAAACATCGGCGTCGGCATGATCGCGACGATGGCCTGGCTCAAGATCGGCCGCGTCACCGACCGGAGCATCGGGGCCCGCGACGTGATCGCCAACGGCCGTCGGCGCGCAAAGCGAATGGCCTGGTTCCTCGAGGTGCCCTGGCATCAATGGCTGGCGCGCCCGCTGGCAGACGTTCGCCGCGACCTCGGAGCTGATCGCCCGACTCAGTACCAGCCGGTGCGGTCCCACGAAGTCGATGTGAGCCTACTGGCCTAGGCCGCGGGGTTTCTGACTACGACTCGCGCCTTTTCCTTCGCCGGGCTAGAAAAGGGGCATGGCTCAGATCGACATCTTCAACGGCGACGCTGACGGCATTTGCGCTCTCACCCAGCTTCGCAACGCCGAGCCCTTGCAGAGCACTCTGATCACCGGGGTGAAACGCGACATCGCCTTGGTTGCGAAGGCCGAGGTGGCCGCTGGCGATCGAATCACGGCTCTCGACCTCAGCTTCGACAAGAACCGCGACGGCGTGCTCAAGGCGCTCGAAGCGGGAGCAGAGGTCTTCTACGTCGACCACCACTTTGCGGGGGAGATCCCCGAGAGCGACAAGCTCACGACGATCATCGACCCCGATCCGAACGTATGCACCAGCCTGCTCGTCAATGGTTATCTCAAAGGGCGGCACGTGGAGTGGGCGGTGACCGGCGCTTTCGGCGACAACCTCAAGGCGAGCGCCCGAACGATCGCCGGGCCTCTCGACTTGTCCCAGGCTCAGCTGACGCTTCTCGAGAATCTCGGTGTCTACATGAACTACAACGGCTACGGCTCCTCAGTCGAGGATTTGCACTTCGCGCCCGCCGAGCTGTTCGGGCTCGTGCGTCCGTACCCAACGCCCTTTGCGTTCGTCGAAGAGGCGCCCGCGGCATTCGAGAAGCTGGAGTCCGGCTACCGCGATGACATGGCTTCGGCTGCCGCGGTGAAACCGACACGTGAAACCGAAAAGACCGCCGTCGTGATCTTGCCCGATGAGCCCTGGGCGCGCCGCGTGTCGGGCGTGTACAGCAATGAGCTCGCGAACGGCTCACCTGCCCGAGCTCATGCCGTGCTTACCGAACGAGCGGACCAAACGTATCTCGTGAGTGTTCGGGCACCGCTCGACCGAAAGCAGGGTGCCGACGCGCTCTGCCGGCAGTTCCCAACGGGCGGCGGGCGTGCTGCTGCGGCTGGCATCAACGCGCTACCCGCCGATCAGCTCGTCGCTTTCATGGACGCGCTTGCCGCTTCTTACGCGTAGGGATTCGAGGGTCTCATCTTCGGCCGATGCCGGACCAAATGCCTTCGTGTAGGCGTTCGAGGACGCCCTGCGCGCAGGGCTCGGTGTCGCCGAGCATGAGGCGCTTGTCGATCAGGAGAAAAGCTGCGCCGTGCACTGCCGACCAGGCCATGAGACCCGCCTCCTGCACGCTCTTGGTCAGCAGTCCTTCTCGCTCGCAGTCTTCGAGGATCCCCCGGAGGCCGGCAAAGGCCGCATCGCCAGCCTCACAGAGCTCGGGGATGTCGCGTGATGGCATCCAACCAAACATCAGCCGGAAGAGCTCCGGGTTCTTCGATGCGAACTCCAAGTAGCCCAGGCCGGCTTGCCGCATCCGCTCTTCGCCGCTGGCGCCCCCCTCTTGTTCGGCGAGCATCATTCCGCGAAGGCCCTCGAAGCCTCGCACTGCCAGGGCCGCCAGAAGCGCGTCCTTGTCCTCGAAATGCCGGTACGGCGCTCCCGGGGTGACCCCCAATCGGCGCCCAACCTTCCTCAAAGAAAGCCCACCTGGGCCATCCTCTTCGAGCAGCACGCGGGCGGCATCGAGCAGAGATTCGCGTAATTCTCCGTGATGATAGGCTTTTTTCGCGGTGGCCATGCTTGATTGTAACTTGATCGGGGTGTTTGAGTAAACAGTGTTGACATTAAAAGTGAACGCCGTATACATTGATGTATACAGTGAATACATCAGGAGGTCAACATGAACAGGTCAGTACTCACACTCGGAATCATTCTGTCCCTTGGCACAGTCGGCTGCGCCGGCTTCGGTGTTCAGCAAAGCTCGAGCCTCGGTGCTCACCTACAGAAGGAGCGAGGGCTCGACGAGCTCTGGAGCTCTGCCGAAGAGGCCCCGACGCAGGGTCTCGAGGCCCCGCGTTACGCCGAGCAGGGTCTCAGCAACCTTTGGAATGACGGCGCTACGGCCGTAGAGACGCTGCGCGACGACGGTTCCGTGCAGACGCCCAATCAGGGCGACCTCTGGAATCCGGCCTCGGTCAGTCGAAGCTGGGAAGTCAACGAAGGCCGTAAGGCGAGCCCCTTGGGTGGTCTGCTCTTCGGCGAATCCTCGGGCGGCGGAATCTGGTACTAAGCGTGCGTGCGAGAATGCATCGTCATCCTCATCTTGCTGAGCCTGAACTGCATCTCGGGCTGCGGAACTTCGATGCTCGACGCGAAGACGCGCGGGTGGGTGGTCGTCGAGACCGCCGACCTGCGCGTCCGTAGCGATGCGGGGCCGGAGCGGGCCGTCGAGATGGCAGCGCAGTACCAGCGCATGCACGATGCGATCGCCGAGCACGAGCTTCACTGCGGCTTCGATCGACTGACCCTGCCCTTGGAGATCACGCTCTTCAAACAGCTCACTGAGCCGAGCTTCCATCGCACCGAGCAGACGGCGCTTCTAGGGCTGCGCGCGCAGATCGTCGTCCACACCGTTTCGGAGGACCGCTCGGTCGGTTACTTTGCGCACGAGCTCACCCATCGACTCCTCGCGGTTTGCTTCCCCAGCGCGACGGCCTGGTTACACGAGGGCATGGCGAGCTTCTATGAGACCGCCCGCTTGCACGGCGACTCCCTAGAGCTCGGGTTTCCACCCTTTGCCTTCATGCCGCGCTCCAACTGGGTCAATAGGTCGGTCGATCTGTACGAGCACGAAGTCGACGGCGAGCCCATCTGGGTGTTGCCAGAATGGATGGTTCCCGGCGCAAACGAATTGCGCGCGATGAGCCGCACCGAGTTCTACGATCCCAAGATCGAGCGCAAGTTGCTCAACTACGGGGGCGCCTGGGCGCTGGTTCATTTGCTCAAGCTTGGCGAGCTTTCGCTGTCACCACAGTTCGTCGCTTATCTCAATCGACTTCATGACGGAAAACGAGAATCAGCCGCCTGGGCAGAGAGCTTTGGCGACCGCGACATCGCCGGACGCTACCGTACCTATCTGAGCGAGGATCCATTTTCTCGGGTGCGCTCGGTGCAGGTCGAGGAGCCGCAGGGTCTGGTCGCTCGAACGATGTCCTCGGGAGACGCGGCTCTGGTGCTGGCCCAGCTCGAAGACTGGTCTGACGACAAGGCTGCGAAGCGTGCCCTGGCATACATCGACTTCGCCGCTGACAAGGATTCGACGCGACTCGACGCGGCCTTGGTGCGAGGCGCGTTCTTGGCGGCGCGTGGAGACGAGGCTGGCGCCGAGCGCACATTTGAAGCCGCGCTCGCGCTCGACGCATCGAACCCAGACACGCTCGCCGCGGTGCTCCATTTCCACATGGAGCAGGCTACGATGGATAGACGCGCCGCCGCCGAGCAGCGTGCCCAATACGAAGCGCTGCTGAGAGCTGCGGTTCGCCCCTATCATTTCGCGGTTGCGGCTTGGTGGACCACCTACATCATCGCTGATACCCCGCGAGGGCTCGCGCTTGCCGAGCGAGCGATCGAGCTCGATGGGACCAGCTTCATGGCGTACGCGACGATCGGTGACGCCGCAGCTTCGCTGGGCCGATTCGAGCAGGCGCTCGGGGCCTATCGAGCCGCGCTTGCCCTTTCCCGGGGCCGCGCCGATCGGGCAAGGGTCGAGCTGGAGGCACGAATTGATGCGATTCAGGGCAAACCAAAGGCCTCCGAGCCGATCTTCAACTGGGACTAAAATTACAAAGAGTTAACTTGCTGCGGAGAAGGCTCTAAGTTTACATTATGTTAACTAAATGACCCTTCTCGTAGACAGCCAAGACAACTTGCCCGCGCCCAAGCCTATGCCACGCCACAAAGGTCACTGGCTCTGGGGCGGGACGTTCGACTTTCAACACAACCCTGCCGAGTTCCTGCTCGAAGCGCACGAAAAGTATGGCGATGTCTTCGTGACCCGCGTGCTCACCGGCCAGTCGTACTTCATTCGTGATCCGGCCGTCGTCAACGCGATCAACGTCACGGAGGCCAAGCACATCTACAAGCCCAAGGTGGTCAAGCAGATGTGGAAGCCGTTTCTCGGCAACGGGCTCGTTCCGAACGATGGCGAGTCATGGAAGCGCCAACACAAGCTGATCATGCCGGCGTTCCACAAGATGCGCATCGACGCGTACGCGCCGACGATGGCGGAGTACACGCGCGACATGGTGCGAGCTTGGAGGGAAGGGGAGCAGCGCGATCTCCGCAAAGAGATGGTCGACCTCACGCTTCGCGTCGTTGCAAAGACCCTATTCGACACGGACCTCGCCGGAGATGCCGAGACGATCAACGACGCCATGCTCGACATCAGCGAGGCGCTCATCGATCACGCGCAGACGCCGATTCCGGCACCACGCTGGTGGCCATCGGAGCGCAACCGGCGGATGGTGCGCGCGCTCGATGCAATGGATGGCGTCATCGAGCGCCTCATCGCCGCTCGCCGCAAGGAGATGAAAGACCGCGGCGACCTGATGTCGCACGTCGTCTTCGTCACAGACGCGCAGGGCGGCATGTCCAAGAAGCAAATGCGGGACGAGCTGATGACGCTGATCTTCGCAGGGCACGAGACCACCGCGCACACGCTGACCTGGGCCTGGTACCTGCTGGCCAAGAACCGCGACAAGCTCGCCAAGGCGCAGCAAGAGATCGATCAGACCATCGGCGATCGCCCCATCGCCATAGACGACCTTCGCAACCTGCCGTACCTCGAGATGTGCCTCAAGGAATCGCTTCGCCGGCTTCCGGCCGTGTGGATTTACGCGCGCGAAGCCCAGAAAGACCTTCGTTTGGGTGACTATTTCTTCCCCAAGGGCGCGATTCTCGCGGTCAGCCCGCTCGCGACCGGTAGGAACGAGAAGTACTTCGACAATCCGCTCGAGTACCGGCCCGAGCGCTGGACGCGCGAGTTCGAGCGCCAGCTACCCAAGGGCGCCTACGTCCCATTCGCCGCCGGGCCGCGGGTCTGCCTCGGCAAGCAGTTCGCCATGATGGAGATGCGGATCATTCTCGGGACTCTCATTCAAAATGTCGACATCAACATCCTCGACGGCTTCGAGCCGGACTTCCTGGCGCAGATCGCCTTCAACCCGGGAGAGCGCGGCATGCAGATGAAGGTGAAGTTCCGAGAGGGCGCCCCGGTCCGCGCCGGCGACAGCAAGCGGCCGCCAGCCGTGACCCGCACCCACGCGGCCTGAGAGCCGTAGGCGGGGAGCGCGGATTGAGGTAGCCTCCGTCTCATGAATTTTCGAACCCTTGGAACGCTCGGCCTGTCTTGGTTCTTGCTTGGAATGATCGCCGTCGGCTGCGAGAGCGGCTCCAGCTCATCGAAGCCGCCCGAACCCTGCGGGGTCGCCGCGCCTGAAGCGCTTCGCACCTGCATCGGCGCTGTCAACGAATCACGTCGCGTTTGCTATCTCGACAGCGACGCGCCCTGCGATGCGAGCGCGTTCGACGCGCCGCTCGCCGCCTTGAAGAGCAGCGTCGAAGCGAGTTGCTCCGACTCCGAGCTCGGCTCGTTGAGCGTCGCTGCTCTAGTCGGACGCCTACAGACATCCTGTGTCTCCGAAACCCAGTCGATCGGCTCGCGCACCTTCGGTGGTCCCCAGGGCGCGGTCTGGTCGACCGCAAGCGAGAGCGACAAGAGCTGCCTCCGCAGCTCGCACGAAACGGTGGAGGCGCTCGTGGACGAGGCGCTCGCGGGTGCAAACCAGTGCCTCGCAGCCGAGGACTGTGACGCGGACGCGCTCGACACCCAGACAGCCGCAGCCGCTTCCTCCGCGATCGACGCCATCGAATCGGCCTGTGCCGCGCTCGAGAAGCTCATCGCTGTCCCGCCCGATATCTACGTCGAGCGCGCCATGCACCAGGTCGACTGCATGCTTGCAACCTCGCACGCTGACACCGCGCCGCTGACCTTGTCCTGCGGACCCTCCAACGTCGACATGGATCCCCCGCGTGGCGAGTATCAGCAGATCATCGTCGACGGCGACAAGTGGGGCACCCTCTGCGGAGACGGGACTCCATATGCGTTTCAGATTCGGCTCGCACCGGAAGGTGAGCCGCTCGACAAGGTGATCATCGGCCTACAGGGCGGAGGAGTCTGTTTCGAGGAACGCGACTGCGGGCCTCGTTTGGAGAACGAGAGCACGGCCGGTCTCTTCAACGCCCTCGATGATGAGCCCTTCGACACGGGCGTCGGAATGATGTCGACGGACCCGGCTGAAAGTCCATTCGCGAACTGGACCAAGGTGTACTTACCGTACTGCAATCAGGACGTTTTCACGGGCGCGGGTGTCACTGAGAACTTCACGACCTTTGACCTGCCGCGTTACGGCGCCGTCAACTTGCGCTCCGCGATTCAAATGGTCCGCGACTTGCTCTGGAAGCTGAAGGACGAGGAAGGCGGCGACGGCTTTCGGCCGGACGAAGTAGTCACGCTCTTCGGCGGCTGGTCCGCAGGCGGCTACGGCGCGCTCTACAACTACCACTGGTTGCTCGATGATCTGCAGTGGCCGAGGACCACGGCGTTCCCCGACGCGGGCGGCGCCCTCGACAACGGCACGATTCTCAGCGTGCGCACCGTGGGGCTCGAATTCATTCCAAAGTGGGGCGCGCTCCCGAATCTGCCTCCCTATTGCTTCGTTGGCGACTGCGCGGTGGGTCCGTTCATGTATGGCAAGACATCGCCGCGCCTGAAGGCCGTTCCCGAGCAGCAGATGCTCATCTTGTCGAATCAGAAAGACAACACGCAGCAGGGCGACGCGTTCTTCGTACCCCCGATCGGTGGTGAGCTAGGGCCCGAAGCGTTCTGGATGAACACCCTCCGGCAGAATTACTGCGACACCAAGGACCTGAACGGCATCCACTACTACTACTCGTCGGAGTCCAAAGAGAGCGTTCACGTCATCTCGATCCGGCCGGAGTTCTTCGAGGGCGAGGTCGCTGGCATCTCGCTGAGCGACTGGATGCAGAGCGCCATGTCCGACCCGGACAACGTCGTCGATCGGGCCGAAGAGGGCACCTTCGTCGACGACATCCCGGGGACCGAGGAGTTCCCCTGCGAGGTCGCGCCCTAGGCTCCTGCGAGGCCTAGACTTGTAAACAACCGTCTGTTCGCGTCGCGGTGCGCACTGGAATCATTGCGTTTTCCTGCTTTCAGTAACGTTATTATCAGAAAATTTCAGCATTAATACTTGACGCAGTGCGTCGCAGTACCCAAACTGTTACCCAAGGAAAGCGGGTCATGAGCCCCAGTGAGTGCTCCGCCGAACCGATTGGGGGTTTCCCATGGATACGCAACTACTACTCGTCATCATGTCTATCGTCGCGCTTCACGTCGCCGCCCTCGCCGGCGGTGGCCTGGTGCTGGGCATCATGCGGCTTCTCGGCCGCGGGCCTGCCAGCGTCAATGGAGCCGAGACACGAGACTCGATCCACTGAGTCGACCGCGCGGGCTCGGGGCAGGCTAAATTAGCACCAGGAAGCCTGGTGACCCGGCTGCTCTAGAAGCTCGCGCAGGTTGGCGGATACGACACGATAGCCGACGTTGCCGTAGAGCTTCTGCCGTCCCTGGTTCAGGTAATAGGTCGGGCTGCCTTCGATCTTGAGCTCGTCCCGGAGCTCGATGTCACGGCACAGTTCGGCCATGGCTTCGCCGGAGTTGAGCTTCGCTTCGACGGCGGACTTAGGGAGGCCTAGCTGCCCAAGCACATCGAGGAGCACGTTTCGTTCCGAAATGTCACGGGCGTGCTCGAAGAAGGCCAAGCGGATCTGCCAGGCCGCCTCTTCCAAAAGGGTGCGTCCGCCGAGCTCGTCCCGCCGCGCCGCATCCACCACGCCTTCCTCTTGCAGCAGTCGCGCTGCGCAGAGCATTTCATGGGCGGCTGACGAGGTCGTGGGCGCGACCTGGCCCCACACGCGCTCGTTCACCGAAACGTGAGGGAATCCCTCGGCGACCTTCAGCACGTGCTCGCCAAAACCCGCATAGCCGCCCCGCTTCTTCCAGCCCTCGGCGATTCGATTTCGCGTGGCTCCAAAGATCGGGATGAATCGATATTCGAGCTCGATGGATGATCCGAACTCCTTGCGGAGCTGATCCAGACGGGCCTCGGCCACATAGGCCCAAATGCACAAGACGTCCGATACATAGGAGATTTGAATTTTCATTCGAAGACCAGGTAGGCGATGCCGGCGATGAACAAAAGGGCGAACACCACGAGCCACTGGCGCCAGATGTCGCTTTGGAGCGCGGACCCGTCGGCGGGCTCGACCGCCTCGGTGCGAGTGCACTTTGGACAGCGCGGATCGTCCCCCGCTTCTTCCGGTACGAACTCCAGGTCACAGTCGGCGCATCGGTAACTGTCGGCCATGCTGCCTACCAGTGACTCATCCCGCCCATATCGTGGACGCCCGTGAAGCCGTTCTTTTCGAGGAGCCGCTTGGCCATGAGGCTTCGGCTGCCGCTTTGGCAGTAGAGAACGATTTGGCCGCTCTTGTCTCCAAGCTCGCCGATGCGTCCAGACAGCTCCTGGATGGGAATGTTGAGGGCGCCTTCGATGTGCCCACCGGAGAACTCCCCAGTGCTTCGGACATCGACGAGCATCGCCCCGTCTGCGACCAGAGTGCGCGCGTCGGCTCCGGAAATCCGAACCGCAGTGAGCTTCTGATAGAGCACGAATACGACGATGGCGGCCAAGATGCCGAGGATGATTTTCGAAATCATGGACCCAAGGATAGTCCCGCGAGCCGCGAGCGCCAGAGCTGGGACGCCAGTGACGCAAATGCGGCATGGGGGCGAAAAGCGCGCTAGACCTGCCGGATGAGCGAGCCGAAGGGCAAGGCCGAAGGTCAAGAGAACGCGCCAAATTTCGTCCACGATTTGGTGCGGGAGGATATCCGAACCAGCAAGCACGGCGGTCGGGTCGTGACGCGGTTTCCTCCGGAGCCCAACGGCTATCTGCACATCGGCCACGCGAAGTCGATCTGCTTGAACTTCACAACGGCCGAGCTCGCTGAGGACGGGCGCTGCCATCTGCGCTTCGACGACACGAACCCCGAAGCCGAGGACACCGAGTACGTCGAGTCGATTCGTCAAGATGTACGCTGGCTGGGCTTCGATTGGGGGAGCCACGAGTACTTCGCATCCGACTACTTCGAGAAGCTCTACGACTGTGCCGTCGACTTGATCAAACGTGGCTTCGCGTACGTCGACAGCCAAACCCTCGAAGAGATTCGCGAGGGTCGCGGCGACTTCTACAAGCCTGGTGTGAACAGCCCGTACCGCGACCGAAGCGTCGAAGAGAACCTCGAGCTCTTCGTCGGCATGCGCGCCGGGGAGTTCGAAGAGGGCGCGCACGTGCTTCGCGCGAAGATCGACATGGCGTCGAAGGACGTGAACCTGCGCGACCCCTTGATGTACCGTATTCGCAAAGTGACTCATCACCGGACGGGCGACGACTGGTGCATCTACCCGATGTACGACTACGCGCATCCGATGTCGGACGCCTTTGAGGGGATTACGCACTCGGTCTGCACCCTGGAGTTCGCGCATCACAACCCGCTCTACCAGTGGTTCGTCACGCACTTCGATTTCGACCCGATGCCCTGGCAGTACGAGTTCGCCCGACTGAACCTGACCTACACGGTCATGAGCAAGCGACTGCTCAAGAGGCTGGTCGAAGAAGGGCACGTGAAGGGCTGGGATGATCCACGGATGCCCACCATCGCCGGAATGCGCCGCCGGGGGTACACGTCCGCTGCGATCCGGCGCTTCGCTGAGCGGATCGGGGTCTCACGGCGGGACAGCATCGTCGACGTGGGCCTCCTCGAGCACGCCCTTCGCGAGGACCTCAACGCGACCTCGCCTCGGACCATGGCGGTGCTTCGCCCCCTGAAGCTCGTGATCGAGAACTTCCCCGAAGATGAAGACATCGAGCTCGAGGCTCCCTTCAGCCCGAACGACGAGAGCTTCGGTTCGCGGCGCCTGCACCTGAGCCGCGAGGTCTTCATCGAGCGCGACGATTTCATGGAAGAGCCGATGAAGAAGTGGTTCCGCCTGGCGCCTGGGAAGGAAGTCCGGCTTCGCTACGGTGCGCTCGTCACTTGCAACGAGGTGATCAAAGACGAGGCCGGAGACGTCGTGGAGCTTCGCTGCACTTGGGATCCGGAGTCCAAGGGCGGCAATGCGCCCGACGGACGCAAGGTGCGGGGCACCATTCACTGGGTGAGCGCCAAGCATGCCGTCGACGCCGAGGTGCGCCTCTACGATCGGCTCTTCGACGACGAGAACCCCCTCGACGACGCGCTCGAAGGCGACTTCACCTCGCGCATCAACCCGGAGTCGCTCGAGGTGCTGGAGCACGCCAAGCTCGAGCCCAACCTAGCCGTGCGCGGCCCCGGCGAGCGCGTGCAGTTCGAGCGGCTCGGGTACTTCGTCGTCGACCCCGATAGCAGTTCCGAGCGACCAGTCTACAATCGCACCATCCAGCTCAAGGACTCCTGGGCAAAGCTGGCTAAGAAATAATCGTTCACTTCCCTTTGAACTCGGGGGGCCGCTTCTGGAAGAAGGCCATCACTCCTTCTTGCAGATCTTCGGAGGTCATCACCCGTTCGAGCGCCGCGTACTCGTGTGCGAGACCCTCGGAGAGAGACTTCGGTCCGCCTTGGATGACGGCGTCCAGAATCCCGGCCACGGCGAGCGGAGCTTTCGACGCGAGCTCGCGCGCAAGCTCGTCGACTCGAGCGTCGAGCTCATCGGGCTCGCAGACGGCGTTGAGCACGCCAGCTTCGAAGGCCTCGTCGGCGCTCAGCTTCTTTGCGAGCAGCATGATTTCGAGCGCCCGCGCGCGCCCCACAGTGCGGGTCAGGCGTTGCGTGCCTCCCCAGGCAGGAACGACGCCCAGCTCGACTTCGGGTAGGCCGATCTTCGCCCCACGTGCGCCAATTCGGAAGTGACAAGCGAGGGCGATCTCGAAGCCGCCGCCGAGGCAAGCACCACGAATCGCGCAGACGACGGGCTTGCTCATGGTTTCGATGCTGCGGATCACTTGCAGACGCTGCTCGATGAACGCCTGGACGCCACGGCCCCCCGCCGCAGCGCCGAACTCGCGGATGTCGGCCCCCACCGAGAAGTTCTCCCTGCCTTCGCCTCGCAAGACGACCGCACGAACGCTCGGGTCTCGTTCGATTTCCTCGACCGCAGTCTCGAGCGCGTCGATCAGGGCCATGCTCAGGCGATTGTAGGGCGGGTCGTTGAGCTCGACGGTGGCGACCGCGCCTTCACGACGAACGACGATGGGCTTCTTTTCGCTCATGACAGCTCCTCGATACGGCCTGGGTCGAAGTTGAGTTGGACCTGGTCGACGGTTTCCATGGGCGGTCCTTCATTACCACATCGGAGCCCGCCGCTGAGCGGAATCCTCTGGTATGCTCGCGTCCGCAGTGCGCATTCTCATCATGGTCGTGTTGGTCCTCGTGGTGATCGGTCTTGCGGCACTGACCTGGCTCATGTCGCGCGGGCCGAGTCCGGCCCAGGCCGCGCGCATCGCGGAGGTGCTCCAAGACCCAACACCAGCTGGCGAGCCGGCTGCATTTAAGCACTGCGTCTCGTGTCATCTGCACGATGGCAGTGGCAGGCCCGATGGCTCGATCCCGAGCTTGACCGCTCAGAGGCGCGCGGTCTTGGAGAACAAGCTCTACCGCTTGAGGGCTGGGATGATGCGTCTTCCCGTGATGGACCCGTACGCACGCACCTTGCCGCCCATGGAGATCAGCGACATCGCCAAGTACCTTGCGGAGCTACCCGCACTCGAAGCCGTTCCTAGCGACGCCAGCAAAGAGGAACGAGCCCAGGGCGCAAGCCTCTACGCCCAGCACTGTGTCTCGTGTCACGGAGCAAACGCCGAGGGGAACGACGGCTTGTTCGCGTCTCGGCTCTGCGGGCAGTACGCCGGCTACCTCGAGCGTCGTCTCGAAGAAGCGGCTGCGGGGACACGCGGAGCCGCGGACGCGATCATGCAGGGCGTGGTGAAGACGGTGCCGGCCGACGATCTTCGTCTGATCGTCGCCTGGCTTGCAGCCGGAGAGGGATGCCCATCACCATGACGAATCGACTCAACCGTAGGCGGTTTGTCCAACTGACCGGAGGCGCGGCGGCGGCGTCGATTGGAGCGCCTGGCCTCGTGCGGGCCGCCACTTCCGACGAATCGGCGACCATGGCCCGACACGTGAATGTGATCGTCATCGGCGGAGGGCTTTCGGGGCTGATGGCCGGCCGCGAGCTCCACAAGCGCGGAGTCGACTCCTTTCTCGTTCTCGAGGCGCGTGAGCGCGTCGGCGGTCGCACCCTCAACATGCCGATCGGAAACGGGCACATCGTCGAGGTCGGCGGCGAGTGGATCGGACCGGGCCAGAACGCCATCGCCGCCCTGATCGATGAGCTAGGGATCGGCGCCTTCGATCAGTACTACCAGGGCGACACGACTTACGACATCGAAGGCCTGATCTCGCGCGGCTTTCTGCCCGACGTCAGCCTCTCGGAAGCAGCTGACTTCGGCAAAGTGGCCTGGAAGCTCGATCGGCTCTGCAAGAAGATGCCGGTTGGCGAGCCCTGGCGCATGAACGATGCCTCGGCGCTCGACCAGACCACCCTCGGCGACTGGCTGCGCCAACACGCCGCCACGAGCTTCACGCCTTCGGTGTTTCGCTTGATCAGCCGCGCGGTCTGGTCGGGCTACCCCGAGCGCATCTCGCTGCTCTGGGTCCTTCACTATCTGCGCTCCGCCGGAGGTCTCCTGCCGGTGATCCTCAACGACGGAGGCGCCCAGGACCAGCGCATCGACGGCGGCTCGCAGGTGATCTCGGAGCGCATGGCGGCCGGGCTCGGCGATCGCGTGCTCCTCGGACGGCCTGTTCTTCGCATCGAGGACCAGGCTCCTGAGCGCATGCGCGTCGTGACCAGGGCCGAGACCTTCACCGCCGACCGCGTGATCGTCGCCATGGCCCCCGCCGACACCACCCGCATCGAGTTCGCACCGGCCTTGCCCAAGCCGCGCCAAGACTTGGCGACCGGCTGGGCGCGCCTGCCGCGACTGCCGCTAGTCAAAGCCGCCATGTTGTACGAGCGCCCCTTTTGGCGAGCCGACGGTCTCAACGGCGCGATGCAAAGCGACCGGAGCCCGATCCAACTGGTCTTCGACAACTCCCCCGAAGACGGATCGCTTGGCGTGCTCAGTTGTTTCCTTTCGGTGGTGGAGTGTCCGCAACTGGCCGACCGAAACGCGCGCGAAGAGGGACTGAAGCAAGAGCTCGCCCGCTACTTCGGGCCGAAGGCCCTCGATGCGACCGGCTATGTGGAAAAGGACTGGGCCGCAGACCCTTGGAGCACGGGCTGCATCACGCCACTGACCCCTGGCGTGTTGACCGCCGGCGGCGAGCATCTGCGAAAGCCGAGCGGCCGCATTTACTGGGCGGGTACCGAGAGCGCCAAGCGCTGGTGCGGCTACATGGACGGCGCCATCTCCGCGGGGGCCCGGGCAGCCGACGAGGTCCACGCGTCGCTCGAGGGCTAGGACTCGGCGATGGCGCTGAGGATCCAGCGGCGGCTCTCGACGGGGTCGATCACCGCGTCGATCTCGAAGTGCGCCGCCATGTTGACCGCTTTGCCGCGCTCGTAGAGCTTGTCTACCATCTGCTGGAACATCCGTTCTCGAGCTTCGGGATCTTCGACCGCCGCCAGCTCTTTGCGAAAACCGAGCTTCACCGCGCCTTCGAGCCCCATGCCTCCGAACTCGCCGGTCGGCCAAGAGATCGTGAACGCGGGCGCTTTGAAGCTGCCTCCTGCCATCGACTGCGCCCCAAGCCCGTAGCCCTTGCGCAAGACGATCGTGCAAAATGCAACCTCGAGCGCTGCACTCGTCGTGAAGAGCTTCGCCGCGCGTTTCACGAGCCCTGTCTCTTCAGCTTCTGGCCCGACCATGAAACCCGGCGTGTCGCAGAGGAAGACCAGAGGAATACCGAAGGTGCTGCAGAGCTTCATGAAGCTGCTGGCCTTGTCGGCTGCCTCCCCGTCGATCGCGCCTCCGAGATGCATCGGGTTGTTGGCGATGATGCCGACAGGCCTGCCTTCGACCCGCCCAAGAGCGGTCACCATGCCGGCGCCAAAGCCGCCCCGGAGCTCGAGGACGGAGCCCTCGTCCGCCAAAATCTCGATGACCTTGCGCACCTCATAGACGCGAAGACGGTTCTCCGGTATTGCCGCGCGCAGTAGGCGCTGGTCCGCGCAGGTCCAGCCGGGGAGGGTGCCCTGGAAGTACGAGAGGTACTTCTTCGCTGCCGCAACCGCCTCGTCGTCGTCGTCGACGAGCACATCGATCACGCCGTTGCGATACTGAGAAGCCGAGGGCCCCACCTCTTCGGGCGCAAACACGCCGAGCCCTCCGCCTTCGATCATGGCAGGGCCGCCCATGCCGATGTTCGAAGCCCTGGTGGCGATCACCACGTCGCAGCAGCCGAGCAGCGCGGCGTTCCCCGCGAAGCATCGGCCTGAGTTCACGCCGACGAGCGGAACCCTGCCCGACAGCTCGGCGAAATACTGAAACGCTCGGCAATCGAGGCCCGCCACGATGGCATGGTCGGTATCGCCCGGACGGCCGCCCCCGCCCTCCGAGAAGAGCACCACGGGCAGGCTTCGCTCTTCGGCGAGCTCGAACATCCGGTCCTTTTTGAGGTGATTCATCGTGCCCTGGGTGCCCGCGAGGACCGTGTAGTCGTAGGACATGACGACGCAGAGGGTACGCGCCTCCCCGAAGGCCTCCCCGTTCACGCGGCCGACACCGGCGACCATGCCGTCCGCGGGCGTTCGCTGGATCAACTCGTCGATCGGCCGCCGCCGTCGTTGAGCTGCGATGACGAGCGCGCCGTACTCGACCAGGGTCCCTTCGTCGACGAGGTTCGCTATGTTTTCACGAGCGGTTCGCTGGCCGGTCTTGCGGCGTTTCGCGACGGCCTCCGGGCGGTTCTCGTCCAATCCAAACGCGTGTCGCTGGATGACTTCCGCAAGGTCCGGCCGGATCGCGTCGAGCGACGCCTCCTCTACGGCAGCCGTCGCAAGCTCGGCATGCTCCGCCGGTTCGAGAACGACGAGCAAGTCTCCCGCCGCCACCATCGCGTCGGCGTCGACCAGCACCTTGCGAACGACTCCGCTTCGCTCCGCAGCGACGATGTGCTCCATTTTCATCGCCTCGAGGATCACGAGCGGCTGGCCCGGGGCGACCTTCTGACCGACTTCGGCGCGAACAGTGATGACCAGGGCCTGCATCGGCGCACGAACCTCGAAGGTATCGCTCATTGCTCGGTGTTAGCAGCTTCTGAGAAGCAAATGAGCAAAAATTCGGGACCTGGAATCGAGGTCTTGGACTAAGGTTCGCGGATGGAGCGCGCAGAAAAGAACGTACGGCTGGGCATGACCCTGCCGCTTGGGGGGGCCGACAAAGCGGTCGAGCTGGCGAAGGCGGCCGTCGCCCGGGGCTACGAAGAGATCTGGATGGCCGAGGTCAATGGCGGTGATTCCTATGCGCTAGCCGGCGCGGTTGCGCAGGGCTTGCCCGGAACGCGCATCGGGACGGCGGTGGTTCCAGCGCAGACGCGGACCCCGATGGTTCACGCGATGGCGGCCATGACGCTGAGCCAGATGACCAAGGGGAACTTCATCCTGGGCATCGGTCTCTCGTCTCCGAACATCGTCCAGGATTGGGCCGGCCAGCCATTCGACAAGCCGCTCACGCGCATGCGCGAGCACGTCGAGGTGCTGCGCCAGATGATGAGCGGAAAGAAGACCAGCTATGAGGGCAAGACCCTCTCGGTGAAGGGCTTTCGGCTCGGAGGCGCGACCGTCGGGGAGGTTCCGATCTATCTCGGCGCGCTCAACAAGGGGATGCTGCGCCTCACCGGCGCCCTGTGCGACGGGGTTTGTCTCAACATGGTTCCCGAATCGGCGCTTCCGCAGGTGCTCGGCGAGGTTCGCGCCGGCGCCGAGGAGGCAGGGCGTGACCCCAACGCGATCGAAGTCGTGGCCCGGCTTCACGTCGTGATGGCCGACGACCCCGATATGGGGCGGAATCTCATACGCACGGTGTTCGGCGCCTACGCAGCCACGCCCGGCTACAACAAGTGCTTCGAGTGGATCGGCTACGCAGACGAAGCGCGGCAGATTCGCGAAGCCTTTGCCAAGGGCGACAGGGCAGGCGTGGCCAAGGGAGTGACCGACCGGCTCTGCGAGGCGATGGCGGTCGTGGGCAATCGCGAAACCGTACGCGCCCGCATTCGCGCCTACGCCGAGGCAGGCGTCGACGTCTGCGTGGTGAACCCCATCGCCGACCCATCTGCCGTCCCGCAGCTACTCGAAGACATTTCGGGCTGTCTCGACGGCCTGGAGCTGCGCAACAGCGGTGTCATGCGGGCGACCAGCGGGGGATCTTGAGGCCGCACCGGCTTCGTGCTTTGCTTCAGGATGCATCGCGTTCTCTTCTTGTCGTCATTCATTCTCTTTGCGTTCCTGGTCAGCGGCGATTCGTTTCGGGCTGAAGCGAGAGCCGAAGAGGCCCCCGCGCCGAACGCCAAACCGGCCGACGTCGAGATCGACGCGCCGGCGGAACCGACGCACCAGCTTCGACTTGCTACCTTGGCGCCCAGGCAGTCTGGGATCGGAAAGGCCTTTCAGCGGCTTCGCAAAGAGCTCAAAGAGGTCACCAACGGAGAGGTGAACCTCAAGATGTACGACGGCGGCGTGGCCGGCGACGAGATGACGGTGGTTCGCAAGATGCGCGTCGGTCAGTTGGACGGCGCTCTGTTGACCTCGACTGGCCTCGGCGCGCTGGTGCCGCAGGTGCTGGTGCTCCAGGCGCCAGGACTGATCACCAGCTACCCGGCGCTCGACGATGTGCGCGAGAAGCTCGGCCCCGACCTGGTCGCCCTCTTCGACAAGGCCGGCTACGAGCTGATCTCCTGGGGGGATTCCGGGCAGGTCCGGATCTTTTCCCATCACAAGATCCAGCACCCCAATGACTTGAAGAATGTTCGACCCTGGGTCTGGCGCGGTTCGCCAACGATGAGAGCGTTCATCGAAGCCGCTGGCGCCAATGGCGTGACGATGGGCCTGCCAGAGGTCTTCTCCGGCCTTCAAACGGGGATGATCGATACGGTCATCGCCTCCTCGATCGGCGTCCTCGCTTTTCAGTGGCACACCAAGCTCAAGACCATGACCAAGCCCGGCGGTGGCATCGTCGTCGGAGCCTACGTGATCAAGAAGGACCGGCTCGCCGCGCTCCCAAAGGCGGCCCAGGACCACATTCGGCAGAGCGCAAAAGACCACGCCGAGGAGTTCCGCGAGGGCGGACGGCGAATGGACAAGGAAGCCAGCGAGGCTCTCGCCGGCCGACTCAAGTCCGTAAACATCTGGCGCAACAAGGATGCCTGGGAGGCGGTTCAGCGAGATGCTCGCAATTCACTGGCCGGACGGCTCTACTCGAAGTCCCTGATGACCCGAGTCCAAGAGATTGTCGGCAAGAACTACTGAGGGAAATGATGCTTAGATTGATTTGTGGCGCATGGCTCTGCTTGAGCATGGGCGCCTCGGGCTGTGGCGGGGGAACGGACACCGGCGGCTCCGGGGGTACTGGGGGCACCATCATGCTCGAGCCCGGGCCGGCTTGCATTGACTTCTGCGCGAAAGCCATCGGCGAATGCGAGGCCTTCGAGGGCGATGAGGCGGCTTGCAGGCAAGGCTGCGAAGCAGGCTTGGCAGAAGGCAGAGACCTGTCGGAGGCCTGCGAGGCCGCCATCGAGGCGGTGTTTGACTGTGCGACCGAGCTCGACTGCCAGGGCGTGTACGACTGGCGTGATCGCGTCCCGCTCGATGGCTACCCATGCCGGTCAGCCGTGCAGCTAGTCGATGCTGCGTGCCCCGGGCTCTAGTCCAAGCGTTAAAAGAAAAAGGGCACCCACGTCGTGGGGGCCCTTTTTCAGTTCGAGTCGCTGTGCCCGTGCGGGACTAGCAGTCGTCGCTTGGGATGCCCGAGCAGATGACGAATTCCGGCGTGCAGTTGTTGTCGCAACGGCAGTCGATGCAGCCCTGGGCGGTGGTATCTGCAACGCACTGAGACGTGCAGAACACCGCGCCACAGGCGACGGTAGCTCCGGTGCACTCCAGACAGTCCTCCGTGAGCCTCATGCCCGTGATCTCTTCGATGGTGTCACCCGTGCACTGCGCCACGCAGTCGGCCAGCGCTTCAACGACAGGATCGGGGCAGTCGGGGAAGCAGGCGATGACCGCAAAGGTTTCTGTGCCACAGCCGCCGACTGGTGGCACGGAGCTCACCGACCCACGGACGCATTCGCTGCCGATCGCCGAGGAGGCATCGGTGCCAGTCGACATCTCGCCCTTGCCGTTGGTGAACTCGAGCTCGGCATAGACAGCCTCGTTCTCCTCGGTGGTGCACTTGCCTTCTAACGCGCCGCCGCTGCCGCCGCTGCCGCCGCCGTTGCCGCCGCTTCCGGCCAGGGGTGGCGGCGATATGCCCGTGATTGGTGATCCGCTGTTGCATGCCGCTACCGCGCCAGCCAATGCGAGAACCCATATAAGATTGAATAGTTTCATGGTTGGTTCCTTTCTCATGGCCACACCCGGTTAGAAGATCATGGCAGCGCGGAGCTGCACGGTCCAGAGCCAAGCATCGTTGAAGCCGGCGTTCGTGAACGCCTGCTTTGGTTGCATCATGCCGGTCTCGAGGTCGATCCAAACGATGTCCTTGGAGCCCATCCTGGCGCGGAGGGCGAGGTCCGCCTCCCAGCCCATGAAGCACTCGGCTGTGAAGCCGCACTTGTCATTGCTCGCCTGGTAGATGAGCTGGTCGAGCTTATCCACCCAGCCTACGAGGAACTGGGTGTGCACCTCGAGACCCGGGACGACCGTGAAGCGGAAGCTCGGCATCAGGTACTTCGAGTTGTAGACGCTGCCGTTGGCGCCGAGCTCGATCGCACCGAGGGGAGCGAGCTGCTGAAAAGAGAGGGCCTTGAGCGCAACCTGGTACATCAGGAGGCCCACCTTGACGTTCTCGTTGAAGCCTCGGGTCGTGAGCTTCTTCGGGTTCTCGGTGAAGGAGAGCGTGTCGGCATCGCCCCTGGCCCAGCCGCCCTCTGTCGAAAAGGCCCAGCTGCCTTCGTCCATGACACCAATCCGGGCGAGGATGTTGTGGATGCCCGCCTCGCCTCGGTTGCAGGGCTCGGGCGGACAGCCTCCCGTGAAGGCAAGGGCGCCGCTATGACCGAGAATCGTGAAGTATTCGCCCTCTGTCGTGATAGCCAGATTGCGCTTCTTCTTGAGGGTGTACTTCATTCTCCAAGACACGTCCGGGATGATGATCCGGCTCTCGGTCGCCTGCTGCCACCGATAGACCACGTAGGCGCCGGCGAAGAGCTCATCGGTCGCCGAGCGGCCGAAGTCCTCGTCGAACCATGCGATGACGTTGGCGATCTCGTTCGTGCGCCGATCGAGGTTGGTCAGGTAGGCCAAGGGGAACGTGGAGCGTTCCGGGAAGGTCGTATAGAACGGCTTGAAGTTTGGATTGGTTGCGACCCCGCTACTGCCATCGTAGGCCGAGTTGATGCTGTTGTCGGCGACCGGATCCTGCGATAGCCGATCGTACAGGAACGCGTAGATCAGAGGCGTCTGGCGCGTGTCCCCCTTGCTAATGCCGCGAGCCAGTGTAATCGGACGCGTGGCGAAAAGGATACGGTCGAAGGTCTCGCCGCGGTAGAACTCGCCCCACTCGGCGAGGCCGTTGCCGGCGTGGGTCAGAGCGCCCATGCCCCAATGTGACTCCATTCGGCCGACTCGAACTTGACCAATGGGAACGAGGAATTCGATCCAGGCGCGCTCGAGCTTGAGAGACTCGGTGAGATCGAATCCGTTGCGGTCGGTCTTCGACTGGTCGACGGCGAAGAGCGGGACTCCGAAGACGCGCGCGTTGTCGCCGAACACCACGTTGTCCAAGCCGTCGATCGTGAAGCGAAGACGCGCAATCGGAAGGTCGGGGTTCGGGCCGTAGGTCACTTCCGGATCGAGACGCAGTCGCATTTCGCCGAACGAGGCGTTCTTGCTTGGGAAACCCGATTGGGCGCCGGGGATGCTGCCCCTTGGCATTGGCGCGTTGCCGATCCAGTTGTAGCGAGCGCGGTAGTAGCCGTGGAAATTGAACTTCAGCGGGATGGCGTCTTCTTCCTTTTCACGGACGCTCTTACCCACATCGCCGATGCTTCGGCGCGCTCGTTCACGCTCCGAAGCCTCGGTACCCATGCCAGCCTGGCCGACCGCGGAACCTGAGGTCGTGCTCGGGGGGCGGGCGCCGGTCACCGTTCGTGGCTCCGTTTCGGCATCCATCGCCTTGAGCTTCTCGAGCTCGGACATGGAGTCGTCGCTGACCGTATCCGGATCTGAGATCGGAGATTCTTCGGCCCCGATCTCTTCCGGTCCGTATTTGGCCTGGGCGGCTACCTGAGCCGTTGAAAACAAGGCCGCCATCATGGCGACTACCGCGATCCATCCATACTTCACGTCGCACCTCCACCTTCTCATACGAGAGCGCACCGAATGCGGGCTCCGGAGTCTGTGTGGACCCCGGTGCAGCGGAGAATGCACAACTGCGCGACGTTCTGTCTACCCCCTTTTTTTGACTTTCCGCGTTGAATTGGAATCACGCGCCGGGTTGCACCGCGACGGTGGCGCCGATCACGCGCCACCCGATGCTGAACAGGCTCCCCGTCCTCCTCGAAGCAATCGAGCACATCAGCTCTTTTCGCGCATGATCCGCGCGCACAATCTGCGCGGTTCGCCGTTTTCGGTCGCCCGAAGTCACGATCAAGGATCGGAACGGCGCAGAATCCACTGTCGATTTCCGACGCTCGCATGCACTTGCACCGGCTCCGCGCCGAGGATTTCGGCCCAGTCAGGGAGCTGCGGCCCGGCGACGAAGACGACTTCGTATCCTCCGAGCGAGTTGTTCAGCGCTGAACGGAAGAACGCCTGAGCGTCGGTGTCCGCTTGATGGCGTGTCCCAACGGCTGCCTGCGCCTGGCCCTCAGCAAGCTCGCGCGGAATGAACTCGAGCGCGGTAGATTCGGGAATGACCAGCACGTCGGGCCGGCGAGTCACGATGTTGCCGTACGGCTCGTCGATCTCTTCGGAACCCACGAGCGGGTTGCGTGTCTTGATCGGGCGGCGGCTGACGCGCTGCAGCCGGTACGGCGAAGCGTCGGACACGTCGAAGTGCGGTAGATGAACGAGCCAGCCGTAGGTCTCGACCAGGGTGCCCTCTGGTAGCGAAGCCAGGTATGCGTGCACCTGGTTTCGCGCGTCGCCGCGCTGGGTGAGTTGTACTTCGAAGCTGTGCCCCGCCGCCCAGAGGACCAGCGCGCCGAGCGCAACTTGCACGCCGCGTAGCGTCAGGGTGCCCTTGGTCGACACGCGTGCGAGCAATGCCGCGGACGCAACCCCGCCGTAGTACGCCAGTGAGAATCCTAGCGGCAAGACGAAGCGATGCTCACAACGCGCAACGACCAGCGTGAAGAAGAGGATGCTGCTGATGCCCGCGGTCAGGGGCAGCAGACGGAACGTGCGCGAGCGAATCCCGTCGCCTCCGCGGCGGAAGACGACCAGGCCCACACCGACCCAGCACAGTGCCACCACGAGCCAGGGCCAGTAGAACGTTTCCTGTCCGAGAACGATATCGGCGACGTTCCTGAGAATGCCTTTGGGGGTTCGCGCGTAGCTCATCCAATCTTGGCTGGCGCCCCCGGTGAGCTCGCGAATGCGTGCGACAAAGCCAGTCGGATTGAAGAGGCCGCCGCCCAAGACCCCGAGCGACAGGACGCCCGCCAAGGTGGCGAAGGCGGTGTTCTTGTAGTGCGCGGCTCGCGGTCCAAAGGGACGATCTCCTCGAAGCGGCAACAGCAGAAGGTAGATCAAGCCTGGCAGTACCAGGCCGGCGTAGGCCTGGTCTTTGGTCGCGACTGCGGCGCCAGCCAGCACGCCGAACCAGACGTAGTCGCGGCGCGCGCGTGTCTCGGCGACGCTCAGGAGCCGGTCAATCGCCAGGGCGGTCCACATCAAGTACGGACCATCGAGATTGCTGACCCGTCCGTAATACGCGAACGACAGGCAAGTGGCCGCCCACACGGCAGCCCAGCGGCCTGCTTCGACGCTCACCGTTCGCCTGCCGATCCGGGCGATGACGAGCAGCGCGACGCAGGCCATGAGCAGGCCGACCAGCTTCGAAACGATGGAGACGCCCGTCATCGTCGGCACGGTGAGGATCTGCTCCATCAGCGCCGGGAGGGTCCAGCTCTCGGCCGAGAGCGCCGCCGGCAGAAGGATGGGGATGGACAGCAGGCCGATCAACAGATTGTGGAACATCGGATACCGATGCCCTTGCCCCGACGTGAGGTTGATCGCGATTCCCGCGAAGAAGTCACGCGGCGCGATGCCGTCGTTCTCCCAGCCATACGAACCCGGCAAGTCCCAGCCAATCGCGACGAGCTGCGAGAGAGCAAAGACGGCGACGATCCAGGCGACCGTCCGATCTTCCTTCCAGAGCTTCACGTCTCTGCGCCGGGGCGGAGCTTGTACGCGTAGAGGCGAACGAGGTGACGAAGGAAGTTGAGCTGCTCCTTCAGCGACAGCTTGCTCTCGCCGTGTTGCCGGTCCGAGAAGTGAATCGGCACTTCGCTCGCGCGCTTGAACTTGCCTTTGACGAAGATCTCGAGCGCGATCTTGTATCCGACTGGCGAGAGACAGCCCCGGTCGGGCATCTCAGCGCGCCGAATCGCAAAGAAGCCGCTCATGGGATCTTTGAGCGGACAAAGGGGCTTGGCCAGAAGCGAAGGGATGATCGAGTTGAGTTGGCGAAAGACGCTCCAGTCGTCGTGGATCGAGCCGCCCTCGACGTAGCGGGAGCCGAGCACGAAATCGCTTTCACCGCTCTGCAAGCGCTCGACCATGGCGGGGATGGCGCTCGCCGGGTGGGAAAGGTCGGCATCCATCACGACGACGATGTCGCCACAGGCCTCCGAGATGCCGTGAATGACTGCGGTCGCCAGACCGCGCTCTGCCTTTCGCACCACGATACGAACGGGAAAGCGTTCCGAAAGCTCTGCGCAGATTTCCTCGGAGCCGTCCTGCGAGTCGTCGTCGATGAACAGGAGCTCGTATTCGTATCCGGGCCCTGAAAGCGCCTCATCTACGGCCTTGGCAAGCAAGGCGAGATTGTCGGCCTCTCGATAGGTTGGGACGACGACGGAGATCACGCCGGCCTGTCTAGCACAGATCTGCGCAGCTCGAGCTCATCGATCGATGAACTCCCGGTACCAGAGCTCGAGCATCATCAAAGCCCAGATCTGATCGCCTCGGGGCTCGCCCCCTTGGTGCTGGCGCAGCAGGGCTTCGATGGACGGAGGATCGAAGATGCCCCGCTCTCGCGCGGTCTGGTCGAGAAGGACGTCGCGCGACATCGGTTCGAGGTCTTCCCGCATCCAGCGGTCGACGGGAAGACCAAAGCCGCGTTTGGAGCGGGTCAAGATCTGCTCGGGAAGCAAAGGTTTGGCGACCTCGCGCAGGATGAATTTGGTAGTGAGCCCTCGCAGCTTCATCTCGCCGGGGAGCGAAGCGGCGAACACCATCAGGTCCTGATCGACCAGGGGGCAGCGTACCTCGAGCGAATGCGCCATCGATGCGATGTCGACCTTGGTGAGAATGTCGTCGGTCAGGTAGGTCTGGATGTCCAGGTCGAGCAGTCGATTGACCGGGTCGGATGCAGTCGAGGCGGCGTAGAGCTCGCCGAATCGCCGAGCCACCGGGTCGTCGGCGAAACGCGCGCGCATGGCTGGGCCGTAGAGGGCGAGTCGGTCTTCGCGCGGAATGTGCGCCGCGAGGCCCAGGAATCGAACGTGCTCGGGCTCCATGAGCCGGCGGCCGAAGTCGCGCACCTGCTGTGCCCCAGGAATCGGGATGCTTCCGATCGCCTTTGCGAGCAACGAGGGCAGGGGCCCGGGAAGCCTCCGCAGTGCGCGCGCCGTGCGCGAATGGGTGTAGCGGCGGTAGCCGCAAAACGCTTCGTCGCCGCCGTCGCCACTCAGGGCGACCGTGACGCCAGTGCGGGTGTACTCACACAGGTACCAGGTTGGCAGCGCCGAGCTGTCCGCGAAGGGCTCGCCATAATGTCGAACGAGCTCGGGGATGACGGAGGCCATGTCGGGTTGAACGACGATCTCGTGGTGGTCGGTGCCGTAGCGCTCAGCCACCAATTTTGCGTACGGAAGCTCGCTGAAGTCTTTGTTCGTGAAACCAACTGCGAAGGTCTTCACCGGCTTCGAGGACTGCTTCGCCATCATCGCGACGATCAACGAAGAGTCCACACCGCCCGAGAGGAAGGCTCCGAGCGGAACGTCCGAGACCATGCGAACCCGAACCGCATCTTCGATCTGCGCGTGCAGCCGCTCGGTCAGCTCGGGCAGCGAGCCGCTCGTAGGCTGGTCGAAGCGAAGCTCGAAGTAGCGCTCCGGCTCGCCGATGCGCTCGTTCTCGCAAATGAGCCGGCAGCCGGCCGGCAGCTTGTGCACACCTTCAAACGCCGTCGAAGGGGAGGGCACGTATTGCAGGCACAGGAAGGAGTCGATCGCGTCGATGTTCGGATGGCGGTCGAAGTGATTCGACGCGGCGAGCGCGCCGAGCTCGGAAGCGAACAGCAAGCCCTCGGGCCCGGCATGATAGAAGAGCGGCTTCTTGCCGAAGCGATCGCGCGCGAGAACCAGCCTCCTCCGTGAGCTGTCCCAAAGCGCCAGTCCGAACATGCCGCGCAATCGGTCGAGGAAGTCCACGCCCTCTTCCTCGTAGAGGTGCACGATCACTTCGGAGTCGGATCGCGATTTGAAGCGGTGCCCCCTGGCTTCGAGCTCGCGCCGCAGCTCCTGGAAGTTGTAGATCTCGCCGTTGACGACGACCGCGATCGAGCCGTCTTCGTTGGTCATGGGCTGGGCACCTTCCGGGCGGAGATCGATGATCGACAAGCGACGGTGACCGAGGGCGCAGGGGCCGTCACGGAGGTAGCCCTGATCGTCGGGGCCACGATGCACCAGCGCGTCGCACATGCGCCGAACCGCTTCGGTGTCGGGCACGCCCTCGGGGTTCGCGGCCAGCATGCCTGCGATCCCGCACACGGCGTCAGGCTTCCTTTGGCTGCTTGGGGGCGCACCAGGCGCGAAGCCAGATCAGGTTCACGGCGAGTGAAATCCCAAGGCCGATCACGCCGACTTGCCCGAGTGACCGAAGGCCGGGGCTGTCTGCGGTCATCAAGGCGCCGAATGCGACCATCGAGGTCAATGTCGATGCCGCGACGGCCTTATAGGTCGCGTACTGCTGCCTTGGGCTGTCGTAGTCCTGGGCCCAGCGGACGTGTACGGCACCGTCGACCGCCAGGCCGACCACGACGGGCACCGCCAGCAGGTTGTAGAGATGAAGGTCGATTCCGAAGAGCGTCAGCGTGGCCGCAAAGAGGATGGTTGCCAGCGCGGTCGCCAGGAACACGTCTCGGGTGACCGCGAAGGATCGGCTGGCGATGGCCGTCGCGGCGATCAAGCCGGTGAACACCAGCGCAAGAATCCATGGCGAGTCAGCGATCAATGCTGGTGTTACCTCGCCTAGGAGCGCCGCGGCCGAGGCGAAGGTCACGTCAGGATGGGCTTCGCGCAGCTGATCGAGCCAGGCGGCGAGCCGCTCCATGGCTTCGGCGTTCGAACCTCTCAAAGGCACGTAGATGATGCCGCTCTTGCCAATGGAGCCGTCCTTGAGTACCAGGGTTGCAGCGAGCCATTCGGGGATCTGATCGGGTTGCGGTGGGCCGTCGACATCGACCCAGGGTTCGAGCTCGTCGAGCTCTTCGAGAAGCTCGCTGTCTTCGCGCTCGATCGCCTTCTCGCGCGCCCGCACGAGCGTCGCCCGCAGGTCTGTGAGGATCTCGGTCTTCTCGTCGGAATCGTCGGGAAAGATGACCTGAGCAGAGACCACGACCGGCTCGACGCCAAGGGCTTGCATGCCGCCGACCGTCATCAGCTCGTCGCTGATCGCCGCGCTGACCGCTTCGGGCGACTTGCCGACGTACAGCGTGTTGATGTGGCCGCGGGCGCGCATCATCGAAGCATCGATGCCGTGGCTGACGCCCTTGGGTTGCAGCTTTCCGAGGTTCGGTTCGAAACCGACTTGCAGCGCGAAGGGAATAGCCAGAATCCCGACTACGAGAACGGCCCATGCGAAGCCGCGAGCGCTGCGGTCCTTGGCTGCTGGTTGCCGAAGGCTCTTGGCGCTGCCTGGGAGCAGACGGACCATGCTCGGGAACACTGCGAGCGTCCAAAGGAGCGTGACGATGATCCCGAGTGAAGCCATCCAACCCATCTGGGAAAAGCCCTGGAAATCGGTCATCGAGAGCGCACCAAAGCCGCAAGCCGTGGTCACGCCGGCAACCAGGAGAGAGACCCAGAGCTCCTGGACGCTGGCCTTGGCCGCTGCCGCTGCATTCAAGCCTTCGGCGCGCGCAGACTTGTAGTGCATCAGCAGATGGATGCCGAAATCGATCGCCATGCCCGCGAGGATCGCGAGCGCCGAAGCGCTGATGATGTTGATCTTGGGCTCGATGAGGGCGATCAGACCGACCGCGACCGCCAGACCGCTCAGCATGGGTACCATGAGCTGCACGACCGCCGTCAGGTCACGGAAGAAGACCAGGACCATGAGAAGCGAGCCTAGAGCCGCGAGGATCGAAACCAGGCGGAGGTCGTTGAGGATGATGCCGTGCTCGAGAGGGGCCACACGGTAGCGGCCGATGACCTCGATGCGCGTACCCTCAGGCTGCGTCTGCACCATCGGAACGGTGATCGCTTCGGCCCGGGCCTTGATCATCCGGGCAAAGCCAAGGTCGCCGGGCGAGCCGCTCAGCATCACTTGCACCGCGCAGACCTTGCCGTCGTCGTTGCAAAGCGCTTGCTCTTCATCACCATCACCCTCGGCGCTCGCGCCGGCCTGCTTTGCCGACTGGCCGGTGAGCTCTTGGAGTACGGTGCCGGCGGGGGAGCGGTCGATCGCTTCCCGAATCTCGTCGCCGTCGGGCAGCTCCGGCGGGTCGGCGATGGTGACGCAAAGGGGGGAGGCCTTGCAGACCTCCCAGTCGAGCGCCTCTTCGGCAAGCTCGCTCCACTCGTAGAGGGTCTCGGCATCGACGTAGTACAGAGCGCGCTCCGCGAGTGCGTCCAGGCCGTAGCCCGTCATCACCCAGACGGTTTCGGGCCATTGTGCGAAAGCCTCGGCGAGCTGAGCCGACAGAGCCCTGCTCCGGATCGGATCGTCGGTCTCGACGAGAACGGTGAACGGCTCTTCGAGGCCGAGCTTGTCCCGCGTCTCCTGAATCGACAGGACCGACACCGAATCATTGGGCAGGAGGGCTTCGAGCCCGGTGTCGAGCTGAAGGCCTCGTGCAACCCAAACCGCCGCGGACGCGAGCCCGAGCGCAACGGCAAGTGTAAGGACTGATCGCGTCACCGCGCGGGACTATAGGCTTCGCCGCTCGGAACACAACTGCGGCCAAACTCGCGGCCGTCGTGGAGGCCGATCTCGAAGGTCTCCTGCAGGCCGTCGGGATTTGCGTAGTCGAATTTGTCGATCGTGATGGGCTTCGAAGGTTGCACCCAGGTGACCCGTTTCGTCGACGGAAGCTCGCGCTCGTACTTGCGGCTGAGCAAGACCAGCGTCTCGCCGGGCTCGTTCTCTGCGAGGCGAACCGGGATGTTTTCGATCAAGCCGCCGTCGAGAACTTTTCGATTCCCGAGGCGCCCCTCCGGCAACACTGGTGGCACGCAGGACGAGGCCAAGACCATGTCGATGTAGTCCTGCGCGCTACGGCAGTCCGCGGCGCGACCGACCAGCGGCCTGAAGCCTGCCTTGGCGGGCCACTTCGGGTGGATTGGATCTTTGCGAAGCGTCTTTTCGAGGCCGTAGATGCACAGGGCCGTCGCTGCGCCGATCGCACCGCCAAGCCATCTTGGGTAGTCGCTCATCAGGAAGTGAACGGAAGTCTTTCTGATGGTTTCGAAGTCGGTGGGCCCGATGAACTCCCGCAGGGCGTCGCGGTACATGCGGCCATGTGGCAGCAAGGCGCCTGGCCGGAACGGATTGAGGTTGTGCCAGTGGATGTTCTTCGGGTTCTTCTCCGTGAAGTCTTTGAAGAGGCTCAGCGCGTCCCAAGAGCGGTCGAGGACTGCCGCGCTCGCCATGGCGCAGCCGGCGCTCGTCGAGCCGACGAACTTCACCGAGCTTTGGAGATCGAGCCCGGACTCCTTGGCGCCTTCCCAGAAGCCGAGCTGCCAAAAGCAGCGGCTGCCTCCGCCGGCAAAGATCGCATTCCGAAACCTCATGAGCCCGCCATTGTTGATCCGCGCAGGGGTGTCTGTCGAGCCAAAGCCGGTTGCCTGGGCGGGAAAATCGGGTAGACGAACCGCCCTCGCACAGCTGCCCCATCTCGGGCCCCGGAGTACTGCTCATGCCGCCACTCGTCGTCTGCCTCGATCTCGAAGGAGTCCTCATCCCCGAGGTGTGGATCGCCTTCGCCGAGAAGACCGGAATCGACGCCCTTCGGCGCACCACCCGGGACGAACCCGACTACGACGTGCTCATGCGCGGGCGCCTCGAGATCCTGGACGAGCATGGCTTCAAGCTCTCGGACATCCAGGACGTCATCGGCACCATGGAGCCCCTGCCCGGCGCCAAAGCGTTTCTCGACGAGCTCCGCGACCGGACTCAGCTCATCATCCTCAGTGACACGTTCTATCAGTTCGCCGCGCCGTTCATGCGGCAGCTCGGGCAGCCGACGCTCTTCTGCCACGAGCTCTTGACCGACCCGAGCAATCGCGTGACCGGCTACCGGCTTCGCCTACCCGACGGCAAGCGCAAGGCCGTCGCCGCGCTCAAGAACATCGGATTTCAGGTCCACGCCGCCGGCGACAGCTACAACGACACGACGATGTTGAAAGAGGCGGATCGGGGCATCTTGTTCCGATGCCCCGACAAGGTCGCGGAGGATTTCCCGCAGTTCCAGCGGACCGACGCGTACAGCGAGCTTCTACCTGCCTTGCTAGACTAGGCGTCGTCACCGTAGACCGCAGCGTGTACCGCCTCGGCGGCCTGCAATATCCCAAGCCCAGGATCGGTAAGCAGATGCGTTTCGATGCTGCGGACCTGGCCTGCCTTGCAGGCGGCGAGTGATTGGAAACCGGGATGGCGGCACAGTGAGCGCTCGGTACCCGGGTTGGTGATGATCCAAGGCGGGTCGAGGCTGAGCAGCTGCTCGTTGGTAAACGCGGGCCAGCCCTCAAACCCTGCCTCGGCGGCGATGTCTACCAAACCGGCGGCCGTCAGGACGTCGTGGAAGCTGGTTCCGGCGGTTCCTCCGTAGAGCCGGTCGCCGTGGATTCCGACGTAAAGCCCGCGCAGCCTTCGGTCTTCGGGGATGTCGGCGGAGACCGCATCGAGCCCGCGCAGCAGCTCGTCGGCGAGCGCCTGGCCGCGGTTCGGTACATCGAGAACGGCGGCTAGTTGCCCGATGTTGGGCAGCAAGGTTGCGAGCCCGCGCATCGGACCCAGGTCGAAGACGTTGAGGCCGGCTTCTTTGAGGCGTTCGACTTGGCGTCGATCGATGAAGTTGTTGATGAAGACGATGTCGGGCCGGAGCTCGATGATCGTCTCGACGTCCCGCGCGTGCTCGACGCCGATCTTGTCTGCGTAGGCACGAGATGCCTCTGAGCGCAGCGTATGGGCGCTGACCGCGAGCAAACGCTCCGGCTCGATGATCTCGATGAGAACCTGGTCTGCGATGGTACTCGTGCTGACGATTCGAGCGTAGTCGCGCGCCGGAACCAGCTCGCCTGTTGCATCCTCCACGGTTCGAACCCCAGCCCGCCGCTCCTCGGAAGGCATCCTCCTCGAGATAGCAGCCGTCAGGACCGCGCTCGTTAGAACCGCGATGAGTAGGAGCGCCGCGTTGATACCGTTGACCCGCTTCACGTCACTCCGGGCTTGCGGTCTTCTGAGTCGGGCTCGAAACCGATGCGCGCGTTCTCGATGAGCTTCACGCCGTAGACGGCGCGGATGGGTTCCGCGCTGATCACGTCTCGGGTCTCGCCCTGTTCGACGACACCGCCGTCTTTGAGCAAGAGAGCGCGGTCGGTGGTGCTGCGAGCGTCGGCAAGGTCGTGGAGCACGACGATGAGCGTGTGCTTACGGGCGGCGAGCTTTCTAATCAAGCGCAGGACAGCCATGCCTTCCCCTACATCGAGCGCGGCGGTGGGTTCGTCGAGCAGCAGGATGGGAGCGTCGGACGCGAGGGCGCGGGCCAGCAAGACTCGTTGCTGCTCCCCAACCGAAAGCTGGGTGAAGATTCGCTTCCGGAGCATATCGGCGTGTGCGGTTTGCATCGCATGGTCGATGGCTTCTTTGTCGTTCGCCGACATGCCACCGAAGCTTCCACCGTGAACGTAGCGACCCAGTGCCACGACTTCTTCCACCGAGAGCGCGGATCGGAGAAGGCTCCGTTGCGGCACGTAGGAAATCTGCTTCGCTCGCTTGCTCGGCGACAGCGAGGCGAGGTCTGTGTCGGCGATTTCGACGCGACCTTTGTACGGCAGCAGACCGGCTAGTGCCTTGAGAAGTGTGCTCTTGCCTGCTCCGTTTGGACCGAGCAGCGCGAGCACCTCGCCCGGGTGAGCCTCCAGATCGACGTCGCGGAGCACGGTGCGGCCGCCGAGCTGGACGCTCAGCCCGCTGGTTCGGAGCGAGAGCTGCCCATCGCCGTTACGCATAGGCGCGCTCCCGCCGAAGCCGGATGAGAAGCAGCAAGAAGAGCGGGGCGCCGATGAGACCCGTGACGACGCCTAGCGGGATTTCGCTTCGCGAGGGAATGAGACGCGCGACGACGTCGCAAGCGACCAGAAAGATACCGCCTGCCAGAGCGGCCGCTGGGATCAAGCGCTGATGTTTGGTCCCGGCAAAAGGGCGCAGCATGTGCGGTACGACCAGGCCCACGAAGCCCACGTTGCCACCCACGGACACGGCGCCCGCCACCAGGACACTCACCCAGATCGCCGACCACCAGCGAGCCGCGCCCACGTTCGCGCCCATCGACTGCGCCTCTTCCTCGCCGCTCAGCAGAAGGTCGAGTGAGCGCCCCCAAAACCATGAAGCGAGTAGCGCCACTGCGATGACGGGAAGCGCGAACGCGAGTTGACGCGGTCCGGTCCCGCTCACCGAGCCGAGTGAGAACGAAACCACCGCACGGCCGAGCTCCCAGGTTTCCTGCGCAACGCTCGTCACGAAAGCGCTCAAGCTCAAAAAGAGCGCGCTCAGCACGAAGCCAGTGAGCAAGAGCGCAAGCAGGTCCTGCGTGATCCGCAAAAAGAGCAACAGAACAGCGAGCGCAGCAAGCGCGCCAGCGAAACAACCTATGGGCACGAGCATTTCGGGAACGATGAAGCTGCTCCCAGCCCCGGCGAGTCCGTAGAGGAGTAAGGCGACTTGCCCGCCGAAGCTCGCGCCCGCGGTCGTACCGAGCACGGATGGACTTGCCAGCGGATTGCGAAACAGGCCCTGCACGACGACACCGCCCACCGCCAAGGCCGCGCCAGCAAGAAACGCAGCGGCCAGTCGATAGCCGCGCAGCTTCAGGAAGGTGTCGCGGAGCTCCGGATCGCTGAGATCACCCGAGCCGACCAGTACGGCGAGCACCGCGGCGACGAGCAAGAGCAGAAACAGCAACGGATAGAGCCGCACGGCGCGTCCTTACCATGCGCTCCGAGCCGGATCGATGCTCATCGCCGGCGATTGACCCTCAATGGGGGATCGGTCATCGTCGGCTCAAGCAGGGAAGTCGGTGAAAAGCCGGCGCGGACCCGCCACGGTATGTGACTGAACGTTCTGTCGTGATGCCACTGGGCCAAGAGCCTGGGAAGGTGACAGGACCTGGGGTCACGAGCCCGGAAACCTGCGTAAGTGTCTTTGTGCTGATCACCTCGGGGATGGTGAGAGTCGCGCTTCGGGACTTCCGTTCCGTTCGATCGACCGTTCCCGAATGGGGAACGGGAATTGAACCAGGTCAGGCAGTCGAGGGTCGAGCGAGAGGTCGATGAGATCGGTTCACGCCTTCTTGCGATCGCTGCCCTCCTCGCGCTTGCGGCCATCAGCTCTCAGGCGTCGGCGCAGTACGGTGTGACCGCGGAAGTCACCAGGCCCATCCCTGCAACGAACTCACTGGATCCGACCGCGGCTGGCAGCCAAGTTCAGGTCCGCAATCGAATCATTGCGCAAACGACCAAGCAGCTCTTGCTGGAGTCGGCAGGTACCCGTGTGGTAGCGGAGGGGGCCAAGGGCACCCCGTTTTGCGTTCGTCTCCGCGGTGTTGCTTGTGACCAGGTCTCGGTGATGCTTGGCGACGTGCCGATCAGCGGCCCCGACACGGGTTCATTCGACTTGAGTCTCGTGCCCTTGGAAGCGGTCGGGGGTTTCGAGGTTTTTCGCGGCGGCACGCCCGCCTGGCTCAACGACGGCGCGATTGGTGGCGTGCTGCGTCTTCAACCTCGTGAGTACGAAGAGACCGAGCTTGGCGCGCGCGTCACTGGCGGCAGTTTTGGTTCTTGGCGAGCAAACCTCTTTGGCGCAGCTTCCGGAAAGAAGGTGTCATTCTTCGGCACCGCTGGCGGGGCGGGGGCGCGGAACGACTACCCTTACCTCGACGACAACAACACTCGCTTCGACCCGACGGATGACCTGGAGCGAAGGCGGCAGAACGCCGACTTCCTCGAAGGATTTGGTTTTGCCAACATGCGCGTCGAAACCAGCGAAGCGAGCCAACTCGACCTGGTGTTCCTCGGCCTCGGCAGGGAGCGCGGAGAGCCCGGGCCTGGTTCGAGCCGGGCGTTGCAGGCCCGCGCCAAGTCCACGCGCTTGATCGGTTCGGCCTCCTGGCTTCAACAAAAGCAGGGAGCGCATCCCTACCGTCTACAACTGGTTGCCAACTACGACTACGGGAGAAACAGGCTCGACGACAGCCTAGGGGAGCTCGGCAGGGGCGGCCCGCGCCGCAGCGATGATCAGACGCACGCCGTCTTCGGTCGGATCGCGTCGTCGGTGAATGTCATGCCCTGGCTCGAAATTACGACGATCGGTTCCGTGCGATATCAAGCCTTCGACCCGAACAATGAGCTTCCAGCCCCGCCCGAGTCAGCCTCCGATCGGCTCACTGCGGCGGGAACTCTTGAGACCCGTTTCTTTGGTGACCTTGGCAAGGTTGCGCTGGAGTTGCGTCCCAGCGTCCGGCTCAGTTGGACCAGGGCCGCGATTCGAGTTGCCCCCTTGGTCGGGGAGGCGCCAGGAGATTCCTCGACGTTCCTACCGACTTATCGCGTCGCCGGCGCAATTTCGCCATTGCAGTGGCTTGCCTTCCGGGGGTCCGTCAGTAGCGGTTTCAAGCTCCCATCCATGCTCCAACTCTTCGGGAACGGCAGCAATGTCGAAGGCAACGGTGGCTTGGTACCGGAGTACTCGCTGGCCTATGACGCCGGAGTGACTTTCCGAGGTCAGCACGGCGTGTTGAGCGGCTACGCGTCTCTGGGCGCCTTCCTCACACATCTCGACGACGCCATTCGGTTCCGGAGGACATCGGTCTCGACCTTCAAGGCCGAGAACATCGGCGGCGCCCGGTACCGCGGCGTCGAAGTCGAGCTTCGCGGCGCTGTCACGGAGCATTTCATCGTGCAGAGCGAATTCACCTGGACTCAGGCGATCGACAACGCAACCGGGAACCAGCTACCGGTGCAACCCGAGTGGGTTGCCTATTTCCAGCCGGAGGCGCACTCGGGAACGCTGTCGAAATGGGTCTCCGACATTTCGGGGTTCTTTCAGGTGGCCTACCTGGGCAAGACCTATGATGACCCTGCGAACCTCATCGTGATCTCAGCTCGCACCGTGCTCGCCACCGGTGTGGGCGCGCTCTTTTTCGAAGGACGGCTCGGTTTGAGTTTTCGCGTCGACGACCTGCTCGATGTACGCGGGCAAGATCTGGTGGGATATCCGCTTCCGGGACGCCAATACATCGGACGGCTAAGCTATCAGCACAGCTGGTAGGTTGACTTCGCCGATCTCAGAAGTACGGTTGCCGTCCTCGCGAGGGTTGAAGGCGGCTTCATAGAAGCCGTTGGAGATAGACCGACGGAGAGACATACCGCCGGTTGAACAGGGAAGTCGGTGAGAGGCCGACGCGGACCCGCCACGGTATGTAACTGAATGCGCTGCTACGATGCCACTGGGTGAAACCTGGGAAGGCGGCAGAGCCTAGGGTTACGAGCCCGGAGACCTACCCATCGTGAGCTCACCCCAATCGCCTCGGGGATGGCGGGTAGCAGCATGGTTTTCAATTCAACATTGAACGTACCTTGTTTCTTCCTCTCCTCCTCCGAAGCTGGAGGAAGCAGATGGAACGGGATCTCAAATACACTCTTCTCAGTGCTCTGTTGCTCGCCGCCTTCGGCTGTGGAGAGGGCGGTTCTGCAGGCACTGGCAGCGCGCCTGGCAGTCCGGCGCTCGACCCACTTTCGTCCACCCCGCGCTATGCGGTCGTCAGCACTGACTTCAGCAGCTCCTCGATCGCAATGCTCGACCCGGATTTCGCCGCCATCGACCAGAGCTGGCTCAACTCCGGAACCACCTATCCGGGCCTGGTCGCGACACTGTCCGGCGACGTGGTCTTGCCCAACCGGCAAGCAGGCGACGGTACGGTCGTGGTGATCGATCGCTTCTTTACGGACGTGGTGACTCGTTTCTTCGTGCCCAGTGGGAATCTCCACGGACAAGTGCGCACCCACGGCGACATCGGAGATTCGGGCTTCTCTTCGAACCCACAGGACTTCGTTTTCGTCGACGAAGAGAGCGCTTGGGTGCCTCGCTATGAGTCCAACCTCAATCCTTCGGCGAACCCGGATATCCAAGGGAACGACCTCTTCGAAATCAATCCCGCTGACATGAGCGCAACGGGCGCCCGAATCGACCTCTCCTCTCTGAACAGCACCGCGACCGCGGGTAGCGGAGACGACGCCGTCGAGGTGGAGGTGATCGCGCGCCCGAGTCGCGGCGTGCTCGTCGGCTCGACCATCGTGGTCGGGCTCGACCGGGTCAGCGCGAGCTTCAATGCAGCCGGTCCGGGGATGGTGGCGGTCGTAGACCTCGACGACGAGTCTGTCGAGGGCTTAGAGCTTCCCGGGCTGAAGAGCTGCGGGCACACTGTACCCGTGGCTGGGGCTCCGACGAAGGTCGTCGTCGCCTGTGTCGGCTTCGCCCAACCGTTCGGTGATGAGCCGCAGGTTCGTGCTTCGTCGGGAATCGTCCTACTCGACGTCGCGGAGACTGGGGTCAGGATCGAGGAGGTTTGGCGTGTGTCCGAGCATCCGACGTCGGAGATCGCCGTCAACTCCGTGGTCGCGATCGACGCGCAACGAGTCGTCGGCGTTGCGAGCGGGGATTTTGCAGCCAGCAACGACAGCTTGTACCTGATTGACCTCGCGACCGGCGCGCAGGAGCTAGTTCACGAATCCACGAGCTCGTTTGTCATCGGCCTCTCGGCCTTTGATCCTCGGAGCGAGATGCTCTACGTGCCGGATGCTTCACAAAACGCGGTCGTGGAGTTCGCAGCGGACGAGGGCGGCTTCGTCGAGCTGGGTTCGACCACGATTGCGCCCGGCATTGGGCTTGCGCCGACGAAGGTGTACCTGCTGGACTGAGCGCTAGCGCTAGTTGGAGGGCTCGGACGCGCTCTCGTTCTCATCCGCGTTCTCGTCCGCGTTCTCGTTCGCGCTCCCGTTTTCGTCCTCGGACTCGTCGCCGTTCTCTTTGTTCTTCTTCTTGTCCTGGATCTTGCCCTGGACGCCTTTTGCGCCTTTGGACGCGACGGACACGGCGCCGGAGATGTAGAGGACCAGGGCCGAGGTGGTGGCCTTCGTACGTTGATAGCCTACGATCTGCGTGTCGCGATCGATGGTGAACGAGAGGGCGTCACCTATGCCGAAGTATCCGGTCGCTCCCACGCCCAGGCGGTAGCCTTTGGTGTCGATGCCCACCGAGACCGACGCGCCGAACATCGAAACCTGTTCAGGGCTGTACTCGGTTGCCATTGCGGGCACGTCCGGTGCGGCGGAGATGTTGGTGAACAGGCCACCAGCAACGACGGCCTTGCCGAACATGTGCTCTGCGCCAATCGCAACGTTCGGGGTCCAACGCCGCTCGGTCGAATTGGCGTAATAGGCCCCCAGACTGTCCGAAAGGCCGTCGAGCTCCGAGGGGAGGTCGAAGATGTTTCGATCAGGAATCGGGCCGCTCACAGCGGCGTCCACGGACAGGATCGTCAGGGTGTTGGCCTTGAACTCGAACCCGGACCGGAGCTCGAATGAGATCGGCATCCTCGCCGAGAGGTCGCCCTGGTCGATGAGTGAGTAGGTGGTGCTGCCGTCGCTCGTGGCTGAGTTCGTCCGCCGAAAGATGCTGCCCTTCTGGCTCAGCGGAATGCCCGGCGGTTGGAACATGAAGCCGATCTGCCAGCGGGGGTTGATTCGATAGAGCGCGCCAAGCCTGAACACTAGGTGGTACGCCCGTGTCGAGAGCGAGGCGCTGGTCGTCGCGAAGCTGCCGTCCACGCGCTGCCCGTTATCATCGATGGTGCC
>Ga0316189_10000520_pt1 | contig 38771 bp, 41 predicted proteins | sample LowCovwburrow_MG_FD_204930 | JGI IMG/M metagenome (GOLD analysis project Ga0316189, IMG submission 204930) | Coastal sediment microbial communities from Maine, United States - Lowes Cove worm burrow | ecosystem: Environmental > Aquatic > Marine > Coastal > Sediment | place: USA: Maine...
CGATTACGGTTTCATCTTCTTTTAAAACGGTATTTTGAAGCGCCTTCGCTCCAATCCCTTTGGCACTATATTTTAACTGGTAATACTTTGGGTGTTCTATTTCTATGGTTGTAAAAAGACTATCTAAGGTCGTTCTGCAAATGATCTGCTTACTTAACAGCTCATCTAAATAGTCACGTTCTGGTTCTTCAGCATTTTCCTCATAATAGATTTCCTTTTTTAAACGTGCTAACTCGTGATTTAATTGGTTTTCTTTGAGTAATAATGCTTGAGGAACGTTCGCCATCTTTTTAAATCGAACATCTTGTATTCCTGTAACGAGCGCACTACTTCTATTAAGTTCTGATAATTCAAAAGCTTTTTCAACATACCTAAAATCATGTGTTGAATTATATAATATATAGGCAGCTTCAATGGCTTTTGCCACAAAATCATTCATGCTATTGTTAACATAAATCCTAGATTTACTGCTTGGAAAATCTTTCTTTATTTTGAATATTAACTGTATCGCATCATCAATATTTTGAATACTATTGTTGAGAAGTTTCATGTCTTTTGATGCCTTATAAAAATCTAAAGCGATATCCAGCTCTAGTGTTAAGGCGTCCAAAACATAAAACAAATCAGAGTTTATAGCATTCGTTTTTATAACATCTATAAGCTCCAATGCGGTTTCTGATTCACCGTTTCTAAAATAATTCTCAGCTTCAAGAACTAATGCACTTAAATGCGTTTCGTGATAATTACCATAAGCATTTATAAATTTCTCCTTTGCGCTTTTCAAAGATGTTATAGCTAAATCATGTCGATTGGTTTCCATGTAAATATTACCGAGACCCATTTCTGCATAAGCCTGAATAAGGTTATTATCAATAGATTTTGCAATGGCAATGACTTCGTTATAGTTCTTTTCAGCTGCAGTAAAACGTTTTAATTCAACTTGATTCTCAGAAATAGACAACAAGCTTTCTGCGGTCCATCTGTGATTATTTCCATAAGTATTTTTTCTAATTCGAAGGGCCTTTTGCACGTATTCAATACTCTTTTCATACTCTCCTTTTAACTCAAAAATATTTGAGTAGGCTATGTATACAAAACTGGTATTGGGACTATCTTCTCCATACCTTTTAATAGCTATTTGTAGTGCTTTTTCAGCAAATTCTTCGGCTTTTTCGAGGTCGTTCTTTTTAAAATAAGCGTTGGTAAGTGCCGCATAAATATCTGAAAGAAAACCTACATCTTCGCCTCGATCTAATAAATCATGATGAGCTGCTTTATTATAAAACTCAATGGCTTTGTCATAATCACCTAAATCTTCTTGAACAATTCCAATATTGTAGGTGGTTATAGCAAGCTGGTAATGATCGGCTTTGATAGCTTGCTTTATGTTATAAGAAGCATTGTAATAATATGACGTACTATCTAATTGATCTTTAAAATAAAACCCAACACCAATAATATTTAATAACGCTGCCTTTTGTTCTTGACTCTGATCGTTATTGTATGACAACGCTTTTTTCGCCGACATAATTGAATAATCGTAATCACCTAAATCTATTTCTACACGACTTTTAATTTGATAGGCATTGGCTAAGAAATGTTCTGTATCCTTTTTTGTTTCTAATCGGTTGATTAGTGAATCGGCAACATCATAAGCCTCCTTAAATTCTCCTAGAAGCTTTAAATTCAAAGCCTTATGGCATACAAGTTCAGCATAAATACTGTCGTTATAAAGAGTGCTATTCTTAAAATATGACAGTGCTTCATTACTATTTGTTACCGAGGACTTATAATCACTTTGAAGACTTTTAATTTTTGAAATATACGTGAGGCAATTGACAACTTGAGAGACGTTATTCTGATCTAGAAACTGCTTTTTGGCCAATTGAAAGTGGTCTAAAGAAGTTTCATATGCTTCAGAATTATACTGTTCTACCGCTATTTGATAGTATGCGTTATTATTTTGCGAGAAACAAGAACATGTTTCAATAAAAAAAAGAAAAACTACAAAACTGAATCTCATTTAGAATGAATATTCAATAAATATACTAATTGGATTGTTGTTTAATATGATTTACCTGTGTTTTTCGGCAACCTTCTCTAACTCCATATACCAATCTTCACCAAACTTTCGAATGAGTGCTTCTTTTACAAATTTATAAATAGGAACCTGTAGTTCTTTTCCAAGCACGCAAGCATCATCACAAATGTCCCATTTATCATAGTTCACTGCTGAAAATTCCGAATAATCTTTAACACGAACAGGATACAAATGGCAGGATACAGGTTTCTTCCAAGAGACCTCACCTTGATTGTAAGCCTCTTCTATACCACAAAGTGCAGTTTTTTTATCATCAAAAATCACGTAAGCACAATCGGCTCCATTGATTAAAGGGGTTTCAAAATCACCAAAACTTGTGGTGATATGTGTGCCTTGTTTTTCAATGACATCAATACCTTCCTTTCGCAAGAACGGTTTTAATTTTGGGTAAATATCTTTAAGAATCTGAACCTCTTCAGCATCTAAAGGAGCTCCAGCATCACCATCAACACAACAAGCGCCTTTGCATGCCGATAAATTACACACAAAATCTTTTTCGATGATCGCTTCTGAAACTATGGTTTTCCCTAACTGAAACATGGTTTTTATAACTTGAAAATATAGTCCACAAAAGTAGATAAACTTTATAATTATTTGATGTTATATCTAGTTTAATAGACTACTTTTGCCGAAAATTTAAAAATCCTAGTTATGAATTTTGATATCAAAGAAATATTTACCGCATTTATGGTATTATTTGCAGTCATTGATATTATTGGTAACATCCCAATTATCATTGATTTAAGAAAAAAAGTTGGTCATATACAAAGTGAGAAAGCATCCATTATTGCTGGTGTGATTATGGTATTATTCCTTTTCGTTGGAAAAACTCTTTTATCATTCATGGGTGTTGGCGTGAACTCTTTTGCAGTTGCTGGTGCATTTATTTTATTTTTCATCGCTCTCGAAATGATTTTAGGCATCACGCTATACAAACAAGATGATAATGCAGCGATGACAGCCTCTGTGTTTCCGTTAGCATTCCCTTTAATTGCAGGACCAGGAAGTTTAACAACTTTACTATCCCTTAGAGCAGAATTTTACATCGAAAACATCATTGTTGCGGTTATCATAAATGTTATTATTATCTTTATTGTATTAAAAACCTCAGCTAGAATTGAGCGTATTATTGGACAAAATGGTATCAACATTATACGTAAAGTATTTGGTGTAATACTATTAGCCATTGCTGTAAAATTATTTGCACACAATATCAAAGCGCTTTTTGAACTGGCTTAATCAAGATACATGAAATATATTACAATTTTATTTACAATCCTTGCCTTAGGGCTCATCGCATACAACGTTACAGAACTTGACTTTGACAACCTATTTGAAGGACAGAGCATCATTGCATTAATTACAATTGTAGCTTCACTTTGCGCCATTGCACTTTTACAAGTTTTACGTTTATCAAAACGCGTGGATAGCAAATTAAAAGGAAGACCCTAATGTATGACGCTTTTATTATTGGAGGTGGAGCAGCAGGCATGTCATGTGCTTTGGTTTTAGGATCTGCCAAGCCCAAACCGTTTGCAGAAAACAAGCGTATTGCAATTGTGATGCACCAACGTACTTCACATTTGCAGAGTGCTTTATTTAATAATGTTTTGGGATTAGTTCCTGGTACTTTAGGCGCAGATATTCTTGAAAATGGAAAAGTGCAACTCAAGCAATTGTATCCTCATGTAGAACAGATTGAAAGTGAAAAAGCAACTTCGGTTTTAAAATCTTCGGAAGGATTTACAATCAAAACCAACAAGAACGTATACCAATCCAAAGTTGTCGTTATTGCTGTAGGTTATACTAATTTAATCTCTATAAAAGGATTGGGTAACTATATAGAACCTCACCCTAGAGCTAACATTGAAAAAGAACGTATATGGCTAAAAAACGAGAATCATGTAGTCACTGACGGATTGTTTGTTGTAGGAACTTTAGCGGGATGGAGAAGTCAGTTTGCGATAGCTTCAGGAAGTGGCGCTCAAGTAGCAACAGATATCCTAACACTCTGGAATGACGGGAAACACGCCAAGATTCACGATAAAGTGTAATGAAAAAGAAGAAGAAGAAGAAGAAGAAGCCTAGTAAAAAAGAAATACGCATACTTTTAGTCATGAGTGTGTTATTCTCTGCAGCCATGTTTTATAGTTATTTCTCTGAGGACACTCAAGAAACGAGTGCTGTTCGTGGTGTTTTTGACGCCTATGAAGAAACTAAAAGAGGGGTTAACAAATCACGTAAAACGTACCGCTTTGTTATTTTAAATGGCATTAAGTATAATATTCCTATGTTATATATAAAAGCGTTCAATAAAGAGGACTTTTTAGCTGAAGTAAAAAAAGGAGACTCATTAACTTTGACCATTAAAGGCAATAGTTCTGTATACCAAATTACCAAAGGCGATACCCATTATATAGATCCTCATCAATTAAAAGAAGAAGTAGAATCTAATAGTTTCGTAGGATTAATTCTCGGAAGTGTGTTTTCTGTAATTTCAGTGCTGTTGCTTTACGCGTATGTTAACACTTCAAAATAATACGGATTTAATTATCTTCGGAAGCTTCAAGTTCTAAGGCTTCACCTCTTCGGCTCAATAAGATCACTTCTTCAATCATATCATCAGTTTGGTTGATGATTCTTTCAGCAGTTGTACTTCCGTAGAGCTGTTGCGCTAACTCCGATTTAATAAGTCGACGCATTTGATCATGATACGCCACAAAAGTGATGTTAGTACTTTCTTGCAGATTGATATACTCTTGAAACTTCACAACAATATCATCACTAACTTCAAAATTTGCCACAAAATCGTCGGCTTCTACATCTTCATAAACAGTTCGGTCTTTATCCAATTCTGTAAATACAAAATTACTCATGTAACCACGACGACTAATATAGCTTAGCGTTTCGTTTTGATTGGTGGTATTCAAAGGCACAAAAATATCTGGAATAATACCTCCTCCTCCGTAAACAACTTTCCCTTTTGGTGTTATGAATTTTAGAGAATCGGCAATTTCAATATTTTCGGCATCTTCAAATTCACCACTACGCACGCGCTTATGATAGTCATCATAATAATCACTGTTTTTACCATTATCATAAGGTCTTTGAATGGAACGACCCGTTGGTGTATAATATCGAGACACCGTTAAACGCACTGCGCTACCATCACCTAAAGACATTTCGCGTTGCACCAAACCTTTGCCATAGCTTCGGCGTCCAACAATTGTCCCTTTATCATTATCCTGCAATGCGCCTGCTACAATTTCACTTGCAGATGCTGAATTTTCATTAATCAGAATATAAATTTCGCCTTCTTCAAAATCACCTCGTCTTGTGGCATAGCTCTTTTCGACTTTACCTTTTTTATTTTTTGTAAATAATATGAGTTTATCGTCTTCTAAAAATTCATCAACAATTTGTTCAGCAATTCCTAAAAACCCTCCTGGATTATCACGCAAATCTAGAGTTAATTGTGTTGCACCTTGGTCTTGAAGTTTGTCTAAGGCTTTTTTAAATTCTTTATAAGTCGACTCCGCAAAGCGATTGATTTTTATATATCCTAATTTGTCGGTAAGCATATAAGCCGCATCAACACTTATGATAGGCACATCGTCTCGTTTAATTTTGAATTCTAACAATTCATCTTCTCCTTTTCGGTAGATGGTAAGTTTAACTTTAGACCCTTTTTCGCCTTTTAATCGCTCGATTATATCATCGTTACTCCATTGCTTTCCGAAGATAGAATCACGATCTGCCATGATAATCCTATCGCCTCCTTTTATTCCCGCTTTTTCACTCGGCCCTCCTTTTACAGCTCTAATCACCGTTATGGTATCATTATAGGTGTAAAAATTAACCCCTAAACCTACAAAATCACCTTTCATATTATTAGTGACACGTTCTAATTCACTCTTCGGAATATACGTAGAATGCGGATCGAGGTTATCTAAAATACTATTAACGGTAACATCAACAATACTATCTGTATTCACCTCATCGACGTATTCATAATCGATGTAATCGATGAGCCTGTTGAGTTTGTCCTTTTTGCTATTGGAAGTAAATAAACGGTCTGAAGCGTCGTTGAAATTTAATTTTCCGCCAATAAAAACTCCAATCGCAATGGCAATTCCTATAATGAGTGGTATGTATTTTTTATCAAACGTCATTTATGCGACTACATCTTCTATTAATTGTAATTCTATTCCTGCTTTCTGTAAAAATTGAAGTCCTGAATCATCCTTATAACCTTCATGATAAACCACTCTCACAATTCCTGCTTGATGAATGAGTTTACTACACTCTTTACAAGGTGACAATGTGATATATAAAGTTGCTCCTTTACAGGCCTGCGTTGATGACGCTACTTTTAAAATTGCATTTGCCTCAGCATGCAAGACGTACCATTTAGTGTAGCCTTCATCATCTTCACAATAGTTTTCAAAACCCGTTGGTGTGCCGTTATAACCGTCAGAAATAATCATTCGATCTTTAACAATCAAAGCACCTACTTGTTTGCGTTTACAATGGGATAGTTTTCCCCACTCCTTGGCAATCCTGAGGTAAGCTTTGTCGTATCGTTGTTGCTTTTTATTAGGCATTTATTGTGTTTAAGTGCAAAAATTATTCCGTAGAATACGATTTGCTGAATATCAAATGTAACAATTATTCAATATGTTTTGAGTGTTTTAAGAATTTGATAACATTAAAGTTGTATCGAAACTGAGGTGAGGTTTTTGTTAATCCTTGAGTATGCTAAAAGGATATTAGCTGAAAAATTTACTATGAATCAGCATGGGCATCACAAAACCAACTATTACAGCCGAAATAACCATAATCCAATCGCGTTTTGAAAACCTGAAAATTGTTTGACACAGAAAACTCAAGAATATGACAATAAATGCAACGACAAGCTGGCCTACTTCAATTCCCAAACCGATTTCTAGAAGTGCTAGAAATTTGTTTTCAGACTTCGTAATCATGTTTTCAAATGTTGTTACAAATCCTAGGCCATGGATTAAACCAAAGAATAGTGTAGCAAAAAATAGCAGACCCACTTTGTTTCCGTGAGATTTTTTACCTGATGTAAACACATTAAATAAGGCGACAACAAGTATCGTCAAAGGAATTAAAAACTCGACTAATTTTATATTGACACTAATAATATGATAACTTGTTAAAGCTAAAGATATGCAGTGACCAATGGTAAATACAGAAACCAATAACAATACGCGCTTCCAATCTTTAAACAGATAAGCAATCGTTAGTACAATTAAAAATAAAATGTGGTCGTAAGCATTTATATGCAGCACATGATAAACACCATCTTGAAAGTTTGACAGAAAATTGTCAATCATAATAAAGCATTATTTGGGTTGAATCAAAGTTACACTTTATAATTGATATTAAAAAAGGGTTTAACGTAAGCGTTAGAGGCTAAATGAGTTTACTACGAAAATAGCGTCAATTGAGTAAAAGATGATTATCTTAATGCATTCATTATTAATGATTTAAAAATCATGGAAGCAGACATTAATGCAATCCTAAAAAACCCTGACGAGTACAAATGGCTAACATCGGAAAGTATCAGTAAAAAGCTTTTTATTGACAGGAACAATACCCCTGAACAAATTGAACAAATTTTAATCAATATTGTAAAATCAAATCCAGACTCAAGTATTAGGTATTCTACATTACCTAGCAAAAGAAATTTAACGGTTCTTTGGGGTCATAAAGACAGAGTAGGAGACAGAAAACTATTCGATATTTTTAAAGAAGATGAGCAGACGAATCCAACATATTTAAACGATATTGATGATGTAAGAAACATGTTTTTATCTCACAGTTTTAAAGATACAAAAGCGGTATTTAGTTTGTCTCGGCAACTTGTTAAATATGGCTTCAACCCTTGGGTAGCTGAGGCAGATATTAGTCGTGGTCACCACATCAACAATGAAGTTATCCATGCCCTTAAGGACTTGCCTTTTTTTGGCATTTATGTGTCTAAGAATGTTATAAAATCTGCCTGGTCAGCTAAAGAATTTCAATTCGCGCTTAGAAATAAAAGAAAACTAATTGCTTTTATTCCTGAAGATGAAACTGAGATTATTGAATTAATTGAACATAATATTCCAATTGATCATATGGATGTTCATGACCTTTTAAGGAGGTTATTTGATACACATGAAATTTCTGAGCACATAGATTTCTTTTTAATTTCAGACAACAACAACCTCGTCTCAAATAAGATGAAGTTGATAAAAGATATTCATAGCATTCTGTAAAATACATTTAATGAATATCTATTATAAAGTCTTAGTTAAGAACTTAATCTAAAGCCATGATTTTCAAAAATTAATACTCACCCTCTAAACCGCTCCACTCTCTGATTCCAATACATCGTAGAGGTTTTTAAATGAATCGAGCCACTGCTGTCTGTCTAAAAGACCATTGAGACCTCCATTTATTCTTTTTGTAACCATATGAATATCATCATTATCTGCATGGATATTAATCTTACGTTTTTTCCAATACCAGCAGGCTGCCGTTAGGGCGATTTCAGAATCGAGAAGCAAATCTGGGTTGTTAACGCAGTCTATACCATAAGCTTCAGAAAATTTTTGGTAATTATATTTTCCAGTAAGTTGAATTAATCCACGACCTCTATATTTCCAACCATCACCACTCGATTCATTGCCATTATTCATTCTATCGGCATATACCCTATTCGCTATTTTTTCAGGCTGACGTGCATAGGCTTCTGCAAGTGCATTAGTTTTAAAATATTTACCAAATACACTCCTCAGCGCTTTTGCCGAATAGTTTAAATTTTCCTCTGAATACTTTAGTCCGCCACTTTCATGTGAGAGTTGCGAGAGAAAATGAGCTTTCCGCAAAGGTGTATCAATTTCAAATTTAGGTAAGACTGTTGTCATAAATGGCACATACACTTGTGCCTTATCCCAGTTCATTTTTGGAATAATAGTTTTCATCTGTGTTGTTGATATCATAATTTTCGTGTTTATGTTAATAGTAATCACTTGGCTTTATCAAATACCCCTTCCCGACTTTACACTTCGTTTCGCAAACCAGATTCACATTGTTCAACTCATAAAGTAAATGCATGGCCTTCCTTAAGGTTTAGAGCTTGTTCAACATTGAATCCAAGAATTTTTGATGAAACTGTATTGAAATTGAACGTTTGTCCTCATTGACAATGCTATTGATTACTCAACCTTCATTGCTTTTAAAGCATTAATCACATAATTTTCCCCTAAAATGGACGCTATTGGTAACGCTTCATTTTCATTAACTAAAGTATAATACATTCCCTGAGGTTTAGGTTTACCCGTGATTGAATTCAACTCAATTTTGGTATTACAGACTACCAAATCTGCTAGCATATTATAAGCGCCTTTATCAAGTTTGTCGTTTCGATAAAGTTCTTCGTAACTACTGGCACTAAATTTTGAAAGATCAATTGCTTCGTTTCGATGATTCATATAGCTATGTGCTCGTATGACCTGACACCCAGCAGACCACGTGTTATTACTTCTTCCGCCAGTCCAGTGAATATTAATATATGTTCCGTAACCCAGACCATTATTTTTGATTAAATCTTCTTCACTAAGTCTATTATCTCTCTTCCAGTCTCTAATAACTACTGTTTTTTGATTGATGGCTGGTCTAAGTGCGCGGTAACTTGCATATTTTCCTGCATTACTTCCAATCTCACCTAATTTATGCCATCCAAAACGATAGACGTGCTGACCTTCTACTAAATAAGGTTCATCTTTATTTGGACTGGTGTTTTGAGATTGATCCCGAGACTGCGGATCTGTAGATCCCCAAAATTTAAAGACCATACCATTCATTAATAAAATAAAAAGATCGTCGTTTTTTCGTCTTTTAGCCTCTGAAGCCACCGATTCATTACGACGAATTCCTATAAGGTGAACTCTGTTTTTATCAAATTTCCAATCTCCAACTTTAAGTGTTGATTCAGTATTACTCATTGCATTAACAGCTTTCATGATTGGACCTTGATTCTCAGGTATAGAATAATATTCTTTTGCTGCTGTTAAAAGTTTGAACCAATTGTTATATTCCTCATGTGTTGAACTTTCTTGAGCTCTAGACAAATCCCATTCACACTTTTTACCTTCTGGCCATTCCTTAATCTTTGCCCAGGTACCGTTCCCTACTTTTCCATCGCGCACAAAACTGGAGTCTGCCGGATCAACTGTGCGAATATATTCTTGAAACAAACGTACGGCAGCTTCAGTCACGTAATCAAAAACACCTTCATTGTATTTTTTAACCATAAATCCAGCATTGCACAAAAACTCCTGAAGTTCTTGAATATTTTCACCTTCTTGCCATTCTACAAACCGGTTGTTGTCATCATCTCTAAATTTATCGGTAGTTCTTAAAACGCCGTCTGTATGATATAGTTTTAGAAATGCACGGAGATCTGTTGGTTTTTTTCCTGAATCGAAATTACCTAATTTAAGTGTTGCCATAATTTTTGTTTAATTGATTTGTGATTATAATTCTTCTGTTTAATATGCTCTAACCTCATATATTTTTCAGCCGCTCTAACAACAATTTTATATAATTATGTCATTTTCAGAATCTAACCAATTTTCAACAAAATAATATCGGTAAATATTTAGTGTCAAATTATGTCATTACGTTGTGTCCCATCCATTGATTACTGTGATATAAACACAGTAAACATTAAATGAAATAGAGATTTTAGCACTGAACAATAGTTAAATTGTGTACTGAAATTTGGTTTTAATTAAATAGGGAGAGCTTAAATATAGTAATTTATTGCAAGAGAGCACAATAGCTTTTAAAAAAGATGAATAATTTGACGACGTATTAACAAAAATAACTGACAATAGCTGAATATCTATGAATACAGTATAAAAATCGGACATATTACAAACGAAAAATCCGTAATCACTTTAAAATAAACGAATTACGGATTCTATCTGTACTCAAGGCGGGAATCGAACCCGCACGACCGAAGTCACTGGATTTTGAATCCAGCGCGTCTACCAATTCCGCCACTTGAGCAATTTCGGTGCGCAAAATTATAAAATATTTTACAACAATCTATTAAAAATAGTAGGTTTTATGCTTTTTCAGTCCAAATAAATTCCTAAATTTGCACCTCGCTAAAATAACGAGCGTTTTTAAAACTTAATTAAGTCATTACCAATGCCAAACGGAGTAACAGAAGCAAAAATTTTTGCATGCGGACAAAGTAAAGAACTAGCAAAGAAAATCGCAGTGACTTTTGGCGCACCCTTGGGAAATGTAATTACATCAACTTATAGTGATGGAGAATTTCAACCATCTTACGAAGAATCTATAAGAGGAACACGAATCTTTATTATAGGCTCTACAAATCCAGGTCCTGAAAATTTAATGGAAATGTTGTTAATGATTGACGCTGCAAAACGTGCATCGGCAAGACATATAACGGCAGTACTCCCTTACTTTGGTTGGGCAAGACAAGATCGTAAAGATAAGCCTCGAGTTCCTATTGCAGCAAAATTAGTGGCTAAAATGCTTGAAGTGGCTGGTGCAACGCGAATCATTACAATGGATTTACATGCAGACCAAATTCAAGGATTCTTCGAGAAACCTGTAGATCATTTATTTGCATCCACAATATTTTTACCATACTTAAAGTCATTGGCATTAGACAACCTCACGATTGCTTCACCTGATATGGGTGGATCAAAACGTGCCTATGCCTATTCTAAAGCCTTAGAAAGTGATGTTGTAATTTGCTACAAACAACGTGCAAAAGCAAACGTCATCTCTCACATGGAGTTGATTGGTGATGTCACAGGAAAAAACGTTGTTCTTGTGGATGATATGGTAGATACAGCAGGAACATTAACAAAAGCTGCTGATTTAATGATGGAAAAAGGTGCCCTTAGCGTCAGAGCTATTTGTACACACCCAATCTTATCTGGAGATGCTTATAACAAAATTGAAAACTCTAAATTACAGGAATTAATTGTTACAGATTCAATTCCGTTGAAACAAAAAAGTGACAAGATTAGAGTTTTAAGCTGTGCTGATTTATTTGCAGAAGTGATGCATAATGTGCATTACAACAAATCAATTAGTTCTAAATTTTTAATGTAATTTAATATTAATATAAACACAAACAATGAAATCAATTACAATCAATGGATCTCAAAGAGAAAGCGTGGGCAAGAAAGCAACAAAAGCCTTACGTAATGCTGGTCAGGTTCCTTGCGTATTATACGGAGGAGATCAAGGCATGCATTTCTCAGCACCAGAATTAGCATTCTCTAAACTCGTATACACGCCTAATGCGCATACAGTTGTGATTGCTTTAGACAATGGCGAAACTTTCGATGCTGTTTTACAGGACATCCAGTTTCACCCAGTAACAGACAGAATTTTACATGTAGATTTCTATCAGTTATACCAAGACAAAGAAATCGCTATGGATATTCCAGTACACGTTATCGGAACATCTAAAGGGGTTTTAAACGGAGGTGTACTTCGTAAAAACAGACGTAAACTTAGAATTAAAGCCTTACCAGCTAACTTACCAGATTTCTTAGAAGCAGATATTACGCCTCTTAAAATTGGTGGTAAATTATATGTAACAGCATTAGAAGGTGAAGGATATACTATCTTACATTCAGATAATACTGTAGTCGTTCAAATTAAGACTGCTAGAACAGCAGTAGTTGATGATGAGGATGAAGAAGAAGAATTAGAAGAAGGAGCAGAAGGAACTACTGAAGGAGGAGAAACTCCAGAAGGAGAAACAGCTCAAGAATAGAACACATATATTCTATAAATATCAAAAGCATTCTATTTATTTAGAATGCTTTTTTATTTTTACAAAAACACATCTATTATCTGGCAGTTTATTTGCAACTTATTTAAATCGAATTCAGCATCTATTGATGTTGAACATATTGATCCTATGAAAAAATTTCTAATCGTTGGGCTAGGAAATATTGGCGCCGAATATGCCAATACAAGACACAATATTGGGTTTAAAGTTTTAGACGCACTCGTCGACAAAGAGGAACTTAAATTTGAAACTCAAAAACTTGGTGATGTCGCCACTTATAAATTTAAAGGTCGAACTTTTATTCTTCTTAAGCCAAGCACATACATGAACTTAAGTGGGAAATCCGTTCTCTATTGGCTAACTAAAGAGAAAGTACCATTAGAAAACTTACTCGTTATTACAGATGATCTTAATCTTCCTTTCGGAAATATTAGACTAAAAACCAAAGGTAGCGATGGTGGTCATAATGGACTCAAAGATATACAGGATAAACTACAGACAACCAAATACAACAGATTTAGATTTGGCATTAGCGATGAGTTCAGCAAAGGCCGACAAGTAGATTACGTTTTAGGTGAATGGACAGATGAAGAATCTCAAAAGCTATCTGAGCGTTTTGACAAGTCTATTGAACTCATAAAATCATTTGGCACAGCAGGTATCAATAATACCATGAATACATTTAACGGTAAATAAGGTCGTTAAATCTGTTAATTTTAACGATAAATTAAGATTTTTGTTAAAAAATTCTTAATTTAGTGGACTTTAATTTTTTAAAAAATCTCAAATGAAAAAAATTACCCTAAAATTATTATTAGTGTGTCTTATGTTAGGAGGATTCTCAATCCAAGCCCAACAAGTAAAAAGTACTAATTTACCAGAACCTGTAGATGGTTTTATTAGATGTGCCGCTGATGAGTACAATAGTACTCTTCTAGAAAACAACCCAAGAATGATGGGTAGTGATGCCTATGAACAATTAATGGCTCCAAAAATTGCTGCTATTAAATCTCAATTACAATCTGGCGCACAACGTGCTTTACAATTTACAATTCCTGTAGTCGTTCATGTCATTCATAACGGAGAGGCAATAGGAACAGGAGCTAATATTTCTGATGCACAAGTTATTTCTCAAATACAAGTATTAAACGAAGATTTTAGACGACTAGCTGGCTCAAGAGGTTTTAATACAGATCCTGACGGCGCTGATGTTGAAATTGAGTTTTGTTTAGCAAAACGTGATCCTGATGGCTGTATTACTAATGGTATTGACAGAGTTGATATGTCTGCTGTAAGTACATCTTGGTCTGGTCCTGGTGGCAATACAGATTCCGTTTTAAAGCCAATGACATTTTGGGATGCATCTCAATATATGAATATGTGGTCTGTTAACTTTTCAGATGGTTCATTATTAGGATATGCCCAATTTCCTGGAGGCCCAGCAAATACTGATGGTGTTGTTTCTAATTATACTTATTTCGGTAGTAATGATGCACCAGGTGTATCAATTCCTGGTAACTTTAACTTAGGGCGTACAATGACTCACGAAGTAGGTCATTATTTAAATCTATTTCACACCTTTCAAGGTGGATGCGGAGGAGGCGATCAATGTGCAGATACACCTGCTGTTGATAGCCCTAATTTTGGTTGCCCTACAACTCACCAGTCTTGTGGCACCCTTGATATGGTAAGAAATTACATGGATTACACAAATGACTCTTGTATGAACATCTTTACAAATGATCAAAAAGCAAGAGTTCTCGCGGTAATGAATACGACGAATAGACCAACAACTCTAACTTCAGACGTTTGTACGGAGTTACCAGATGTTAGTGAGGATGGTAGTATTACAATTATTGGTTTAACAGAAGGTGCAGCTTGTTCAGGAGAACAAACACCTAATATTAGACTTCAAAACTTTGGTACTGCAACATTAACATCAGCGACGATTACTTACGACGTTAATGGAGGTACACCGTCAACTTACGACTGGACAGGAAATTTAGCGACTAATGCTTTTGACGATTTTACATTACCAACGTTTACTGCAGCAGGTGGCACAAATATTTTTAATGTATCTGTAGGAAACACTAACGGTGGTCCAGATCAACGTTCTTGTAATGATACTGATGATGTTGAATTTAGTGGTTCATCGTCTTATGATGACACCACCGAAGTAAGACTGAATATTATACCTGATAATTATGGTAGTGAAATAACGTGGACATTTAGTGATGAAAACGGAGTATTATTTTCTGGAGGTCCTTATACAGACGGTAATACTACACCTGTTAATGCAACATTCCCTGTAACGCCTGATATGTGTTATACATTTGTAATAAATGATGGGTATGGTGACGGTATCTGTTGTAACTATGGATTAGGATCTTACACGCTAAGTACTGATGATGACACTGTTATTTTTACTGGTGGCGAATATGCTGATTCAGAATCTACACAAATATCAACGTTCACTCTTAGTGTAAATGATTTCTTTGCTAATAACAATTTATATATTTACCCTAATCCAGCTGGTGATCAATTAAACATCAAAACAGGAGATGCAAATGATTTACCTACGAGCTATGAAATTGTAAATATTTTAGGACAATCAGTTACTAGAAAAGCAATTGAAAACAATCAAGATCTTTCAATAAATACATCTTCATTAAGTAATGGAGCATACTTTATTAAGATTACCAAAGATAATTCTTCGGTAACATTACCGTTTATCAAACAGTAATATCTAAATCATAAATTTTAAACTAGAGGGTTGATTTTTTCAACCCTCTTTTTTTATTTACATTCGATTATAACTACTTTTACCAAAAATCAAGGATTGACTCCAAATACTTCAAATACTAAATTCAAAAACGGCTCTGTAATCACCATAGGTACTTTTGATGGTGTTCATATTGGACATCAAAAAATAATTGAACGTTTAGTAAAAACAGCAAAAGAGAAAAACTTAAAAGCGGTAGTGCTTACATTTTTCCCGCATCCTAGGATGGTATTGCAACCCGATTTCAAAATTCAGTTGCTTCATACTATTGATGAACGCAAAGATGTACTCTCAAAATTTGGTCTTGATAAATTGGTCATTAAAGAATTCACTAAAGAATTTGCCAATCTTTCGGCTCATGAGTATGTAAAAAATGTATTGATCGATGAACTCAATGTCAAACATATCATCATTGGATATGACCATCATTTCGGAAAAAACAGAACTGCAAACATAAACGACCTCATATCGTATGGCGCGATTTTCGATTTTACCGTAGAGGAAATTGTTGCGCAAGACATCAAAGACGTGGCTGTGAGTTCTACCAAAATAAGACAAGCACTTGTAGAAGGTGATATTAAAACAGCAAACTCATACTTAGGATATCCGTATTTTTTAACCGGAAACGTTATTAAGGGAAAAGGCATTGGCAAAACTTTAAAATTTCCGACAGCAAATATTAATATTGAGAAAGAGTACAAACTCATTCCAAAAAACGGAGTCTATGTCGTAAAGTCAATCATTGATGACGAAACCGTTTTTGGCATGATGAATATTGGCACCAACCCAACGTTTAACGAAGACAAACAATCCATTGAGGTTCACTTTTTTGAAACCGACAAAAACTTATACGATACTACTTTAAAAATAGACATCTTACATCGATTGAGAGATGAAACAAAGTTTGAAGACATCAAACAATTAGTGTCGCAACTCAATTTAGATAAAGAAAACTCACAAACCTTCATTAAAAAATATGATAAATAAATTTCTATTTAAACATATTGATAATAGTTCACTAATAGTCTTCAGAATCCTATTTGGCGCACTGATTTTTCTTGAGAGTTTTGGTGCTATACTTACAGGTTGGTTAAGACGCACTTTAATTGAACCACAATTCACTTTTAACTTTATAGGCTTAGATTGGCTACAACCACTTCCAGGCCAATGGATGTATGCCTATTATGCTATCATGGGACTTTTTGGGCTGTTCGTCATGGTTGGTTACAAATACAAACTGAGCATGCTCGGTTTTACGTTAATGTGGGCTGCTACCTACTTCATGCAAAAATCATCATATAATAATCACTATTATTTTTTAATGATTTTAAATGCGGTTATGGTCATTTTACCTGCGCACAAATATGCGTCGTTTGATGCCAAACAAAATCCAAGTATTAAAAGTACTTCGATGCCAAATTGGTGTCGTTGGTTCTTCATCATACAATTATTCATCTTATACACCTACGCCTCTATTGCTAAAATGTATCCAGACTGGTTAGATTTGACCGTTCCTGAGATATTGATGCAAGGCAAAAAGCATTACTACGTCATAGGAGATATACTTCAGTACAAGTTTATGCACTATTTAGTTGCGTATGGTGGTATTCTATTTGACGGGCTCATTATCCCATTATTACTGTGGAAACGAACGCGAAAGATCGCTTTTTTCGCCTCTATTTTCTTTCACCTATTCAATTCTATTGTGTTTCAAGTTGGCATATTTCCGTATTTATCATTAGCATTTGCGGTATTCTTTTTTGAACCAAAAATCATTCAAAAACTATTCTTAAAACGAAAGGCTTTATATACTGAAGACCATATAGAGGTTCCATCTTATGCACCAATATTTAAGGCCCTATTCGTAGTATATTTTAGTGTGCAGATCGCCTTACCGCTGCGTCAATACTTCATTCAAGACAATGTATTATGGACTGAAGAAGGCCACAGAATGTCCTGGCGAATGATGCTAAGAACAAAAAGAGGAACGACTAGCTTTAAAATCGTAGATAAGGCAACTAATATCGAAACTAAAGTCGTATTAAGAGAATATCTTTCAGGAAAACAAATGAGATCTGTAAGTGCCAAACCCGATTTTATGTGGCAATTTGCACAACGTTTAAAACGTATTTACGCCGAAAAAGGCATGGACATTGAAGTCTATGTATCCTCTTATGTAAGTGTAAACGGAAGGCCTAGTAAACGATTTATTGATCCTGAAGTTGACCTCGCTAATGAAGAATGGAACCACTTTAAACATCACGATTGGATTTTACCTTCAAAACCAGACGAAAATAACTGACAATTTCTTAAATTTGGCGTTCCAAAAATAGAAAACTATTATGTTACAAGTTGCCTTTATTAGAGAACACAAACAAGATATTATCAACCGTTTAACAAAACGTAATATCGATGCTTCGCAAATGATTGCCGATGTTATTACATTTGATGAAGAGCGCAGACAATTACAAACGCAACTTGATAATACACTTGCTGAATCTAATACGCTTTCTAAAGAAATTGGTCAGCTCTACAAAACAGGTAAAGCTGCTGAAGCGAATGTTTTAAAAGAAAAAACAGCACAGCTAAAAAAAGACTCAAAAACTTTAGGCGAACAACTTAACGCTAAAATTGAAACCTTACATACGTTATTATATCAAATTCCTAATGTACCTCACCCGTCAGTGCCATCTGGAAATACAGATGAAGATAACGTAGAGGTTTTTAGAGAAGGGGATATTCCTGTGCTTCATGAAAATGCGCAACCACATTGGGAACTTGTTGCTAAATATGATATTGTAGATTTTGAATTAGGGACTAAAATTACTGGAGCAGGATTCCCTGTATATAAAGGTAAAGGTGCAAAATTACAACGCGCACTAATTGCTTATTTTTTAGATAAAAATACAGCTGCTGGTTATGATGAAGTTCAAGTTCCTCATTTAGTCAATGAAGCATCTGCTTTAGGTACTGGTCAATTACCAGATAAAGACGGGCAAATGTATCACGCCACTAATGTAGAACCTAGTTTATATTTAATTCCTACAGGAGAAGTTCCTGCCACCAATATTTACAGAGGTGATTTATTAAGTGAATCTGAATTACCAAAAGCAATAACAACCTATACACCATGTTTTAGAGTTGAAGCTGGAAGTTATGGCGCACATGTAAGAGGATTAAATCGTTTACACCAATTTGATAAAGTCGAAATTTTAAGGGTAGAACATCCTGACCGTTCTTATGAAGCTTTAGACGAGATGGTAAACCATGTTAAAGGAATTTTAAATGAACTAAAATTACCTTATCGTATTTTACGTCTTTGTGGAGGTGATTTAGGATTCACATCGACATTAACCTATGATTTCGAAGTGTTTTCTACCGCTCAAGATCGCTGGTTAGAAGTTTCAAGTGTTTCTAATTTTGAAACCTTTCAAGCCAACCGATTAAAATTACGATATAAAAATCAAGACGGAAAAACGCAATTATGCCATACACTCAATGGAAGTTCATTAGCGTTACCAAGAATTCTTGCTGGTATTTTAGAGAATTATCAAACCGAAGATGGTATTAAAATTCCTGAAGTTTTGATTCCGTATACAGGATTTGATCATATCTAATTTGTAGGAATTTTACCTTATTTAATCGTTTAAGTGTTAAAAAACAACGTTATTCAGCGAATTTCTAACGTTTTCTTTTGTTTTTTAGATAATAATTTAGATGTTAGTAGTCCAAACCTAGTTAACCTACTTAATTATGAAAAATATAAAACGTCTAGCAGTGCTAGTGACTTTAATAGTCATGGCAAGCAAAGTTTTTCTTTAATTCTAGAAAAATAAAATAAATAAATCGCAACAGGAATAACTGAATCACACTTATAAAAAGTGATTAATAGCACATTTATTCTAGTTGAATAATGTCTAAACTTACGTTTGGGCATTTTTTTTGGCCCTAACATTTTAAAATATAGCCTAAGATAATTGGATTATTTATAAAAACATTCACAACATCTAGACATTGCATTTGTTATATTTACATAAATTAAACGCATGAAGTATTTTTTAACCTTATCACTTTTATTAGTATTCTCACTCAGTTTTTCGCAAAGCGAACAAGTAGCTGATGACTATTTCAAACGTGGTGAGTTTGAAAAAGCGCTGCTCACCTACCAAAAATTAAACGAAAAGAAAAATAGCTCTAAATACATTAATAAAATTGTTGAAACACTTCAACAGCTCGAGCGCTATGACGAAGCTGAAGAAGTCATTTTAAAGCGTATGAAGCGCATCAACTTTCCAGTCCTTTTAGTAGAGTTAGGTTATAACTATCAACTAAAAGACAGCATGGATTTAGCGAATAAATACTATAATGACGCCCTTTTAAAAATTGAAGAGAAAGCAAGTCACACCTACGGAATCGCCAGAAAATTTGAAGATTATTCCCTTTTAGAACAAGCCTTAACAGCCTATAAAAAAGGGATGGAAATAAATCCGGAATTAAATTTCAATATGCAAATGGCTCGTATTTATGGAGAACAAGGCAATATTGAATTACTCTTTTCAAATTACATAGATTATATTGAAGTAAAACCTACGTTTTTAAACAATGCTAAAAGAGCGTTTAGCGATTTTGTATCAGAAAACAAAGACAACGATAACAATCTTATTTTAAGAAAGTTACTCCTTAAAAAACTACAATCCAATCAAGAACCGTATTGGAGTGATTTGTTGAGTTGGTTATACATTCAACAAAAAGAATACAACAAGGCTTTCACTCAAGAAAAAGCATTGTATCGCCGAAGTCAGGAAAGTTTAAGTCGCATCTTAGACTTAGCCTTAACCACAATTAAAGAAGAAGAATACGACATTTCTAATGCGATTTTTGAATTCGTTTTAGACAATTCCCAAGATATCGATACCAGGCTCACGGCACATCAATACATGCTTGACATCGAGATAAAAAATGCAGACAAAGAACAACTCGACGTCGTTGATGACAAATTCAATACACTTTTTAAACAATACGGATCATACGAGCAAACCATAGCCTTACAAATTGCCTACGGAAATTTTCTTGCCTTCCACAAACATGAACCAAAGCTCGCTAGTGATTTCTTAAAAAAAAGCCTGAAGTTACAATTGTCAACATTTCAGGAAGCAACCGTAAAACTTAAATTGGGAGATATTCTCGTATTCCAAGAGCGCTTTAATGAAGCTTTGATTTACTATTCTCAAATTCAAATGAATTTAAAAAATAGTACAATTTCTCAAGAAGCGCGATTTAAAGTCGCAAAAACAAGTTACTATAAAGGTGATTTTGATTGGGCTGAATCACAATTGAAAATTTTAAAATCATCCACATCCCAGCTAATTGCCAATGATGCACTAGAATTAAAATTACTCATTTCAGATAATAAAGATGAAGACTCCTTACAAACCGCTTTAAAATTATATGCCAAAGCAGATTTGATGTCGTTTCAAAATAAAAACAAAGAAGCTATTGCTCTCTTAGATAAAATTTTAACGGAACATAAAGGTGAAACTATTGAAGATCAAGCTTTATTTATGCAAGCTAAATTGTTTGAAAAAACAAAACAAACAGAAAAAGCTGTGGCGAGTTACCAGTATATTATTGCAAATTATAGAGACGAAATTCTGGCAGATGACGCCTATTTTTATTTAGCCGAGCTCTATCAAAACCAACTCGGTCAACCCGAAAAAGCAAAAGAACTCTACGAAGAAATTCTTTTCAAGCATGAAGATAGTATCTACTTTATCGAAGCTCGAAAACGCTTTAGGATGCTGCGTGGTGACGCGATCAATTAAGTATTTGGTATTTGGTATTTGGTAAAACCCTTAAATTAATTTTATTTTACAGCTCCACATCAATCAACTTCTCAACTAACTGTAAAACATGCGAATCGCCGAAACTAAAAGACTGATCCTTTCCAAAATCACAACAAACGATGCAGCTTTCATCTTAGAGTTGATGAATTCACCAGGTTGGCTAAAATATATCGGTGATCGCAATATTAAAACCGTTGAAGCTGCAACAGAACATATTGAAAACAATCAACTCAAATGCTATGAAACCTATGGTTTTGGGTATTATAAAATACAGATAAAAGCCCAAAACTTCAAAACTATTGGCACTTGCGGATTACTAAAACGCGACGAACTAGAACACGTTGATATTGGATTTTCACTACTGCCAAACTACCAAGGGAAAGGGTATGGTTTTGAAGCTGTAACCGAAATAATGAATCTCGCTAAAAGCGAATTTAATATGAAACGTATATGTGCAATTACGCTTCCTATAAACGAACCATCCATTCATCTATTGGAAAAATTAGGCTTATCTTACCAAAAAACAGTAAAACCTTTTGACAACAACGAAGAACTTCTGTTATTTGCAAAAGATTTATAAACACATATCATGTACATATACAACGTCACAGTCAATATTGAAGATTCAGTTCATGACGAATGGCTCCTTTGGATTAAAGAACATATTCCACACGTATTAGCTACTGGGAAATTTGAAAAAGCAACATTAACCAAAGTTTTGGTTGAAGAAGATATGGGTGGACAAACCTATTCTATTCAATACCGTTCTTATTCTAGAGAAGCTTTAGATGCTTACTATAAGGAAGATGCAGATAACCTAAGGCAAGCCGGTTTAAAAAAGTTCGCCGATAAGATGCTAGCCTTTAGAACAGAACTTCAAATTGTAGATGAATACAACGTAAAATTTAATTAACGTGGCACATAACCATCAAGTCAGAGCAAAAAAATACCTAGGACAACATTTCTTAACAGATGAAGGCATTGCTGAGAAAATAGCAAATTCTTTATCTTTTAAAGGCTACAAGCATGTCTTAGAAATCGGTCCAGGAATGGGAGTTTTAACCAAATACCTTCTAAAAAAAGACATCAAAACACATGTTATTGAAATTGATCCCGAATCGGTAGAATATCTAAAAGCAAACTATCTCAATCTAGCAGATCGTGTTTATGAATTCGACTTTCTGAAATATGATTTAACCGAAATTTTTAAAGATGAACCTTTTGCCATTATTGGCAACTTTCCGTATAATATTTCAACACAAATCGTATTTAAAACTTTAGAAATGCGCGAGCAAATCCCTGAATTTTCAGGAATGTTTCAAAAAGAAGTTGCAGCTCGTATTTGCTCAAAAGAAGGAAGTAAAGTCTACGGCATTCTTTCAGTGTTAACACAAGCATTTTACGATGCCGAGTATTTATTTACAGTGCCACCAACCGTTTTCAATCCACCTCCAAAAATAGATTCGGGAGTATTACGCCTCAAACGAAAAGAAAACATCGCACTCCCGTGTGATGAAAAATTGTTTTTCAGAGTCGTAAAAACCGCTTTTCAGCAACGCAGAAAAACGTTACGTAATAGTTTAAAAACTTTTAATCTTTCAGATAATTTAAAAGCAAATGTTATATTTGACAAACGTCCTGAGCAACTAAGTGTAGATTCATTTTTAGAACTCACACAACTCATTGAAAACGACGAGAAAGAATAACAAATTCATCAAACTTGGTAGAAGAAAAAGAAAATATTCAATTTGAACTTACCGATGAACTCATTGAGCAAGTAGAACTTCTTGTTGCTAAACAAAGTGACAAAGAGCTAACAGCGCTTTTAAATGAGTTTCACTTTGCAGATGTTGCCGAAATTCTTGATGAACTAGATTTAGACGATTCGGTTTACGTCATCAAATTATTAGATTCAGAAACGACGTCTGAAATTCTAACTGAACTTGATGAAGACACTAGAGAAAAAGTCCTCAAAAACCTTTCAGCTAAAGAAATTGCCGAAGAAGTTGAAGAACTTGATTCCGATGATGCTGCTGATATTATTTCCGAATTATCCGAAGAACGTCAAGCAGAAGTTATCTCACAAATTGAAGATGATGAGCATCGTGAAGAAATTACTGAGCTTTTAGCTTATGATGAAGATACTGCTGGGAGTCTTATGGCAAAGGAACTTGTTAAAGTTTATGAAACCTGGACCGTTGCAGGCTGCTTGCGTCGTATTAGAGGTCAAGCCACTGAGGTAACCAGAGTACACTCTATATATGTTGTCAATAAAGAAGAAAAACTAATTGGTCGCTTATCTCTTAAAGATTTAATTGTTGCCAAAAGCGAACAAAAAATCTCAGATATTGCTAAAGATAATGTAGATTGGGTTAATGTGCATGACGATGTAGAAGATGTGGCTAAAGTCATGGCAAAATATGATTTAGAAGCCATTCCAGTTGTTGATAATAATCAAAGGTTATTAGGTAGAATTACGATTGATGATATTGTAGATGTTTTAAAAGAAGAAGCAGAAAAAGATTACCAAATGGCTGCTGGTTTAACAGGTGATGTTGAAGCAGATGATAGTATTTTAGAACTTACCAGAGCACGATTACCTTGGTTGTTTTTAGGACTTGTTGGTGGTATTGGTGCGTTTTTAATTATGGAAGGCTTTCAAGGTATTTTTGAAAAGTATGCGGTATTATTCTTTTTTACACCATTAATTGCAGCAATGGCAGGAAATGTAGGTGTACAATCTAGTGCCATTATTGTTCAAGGTCTCGCCAATGATGATGTAAAAGGAAGTATCAATAGTCGGCTCATAAAAGAAATGTTTCTAGCAGCACTAAACGGAACTATTTTAGCTGTTTTTCTATTCTTGTTTGTCTGGGCAACAAAAGGAGATCCATTAACTGCTCTTGCCATTTCTGTATCACTAATTGCTGTAATAATTATAGCAGGTTTAATTGGTACATTTGTCCCACTTTTTTTAAACAAAAGAGGCATTGATCCAGCTATTGCCACTGGTCCATTTATTACCACCAGTAATGATATCTTCGGTATTTTAATTTATTTCTGGATTGCTAAATTGATTTTAGGTATTTAATTTTTTGGGCGTTACCTTTCAGGTCGTACTCTCGCAAGTCGCTCTCTTCGAGGAGCTCCAACAAGTGCTCCATCACTAACGCAAAACTTTGTAACTTTAAACACACAAAATTAATTTTAGTATGCAGCCCATAAATATTAAAGACAAACATAAGTTGTTTTCTAAGCAATGGCATCCACATCGTATTGCTACCGTAGATAATATGCAAGTCATCTTAGCCAAAATAAAAGGTGAATTTGTATGGCATAGTCACGATAATGAAGATGAGTTATTTCAAGTTATTAAAGGCACATTATACATGCAATTTAGAGACCGAACCGAAATTGTAAAAGAAGGCGAGATTATAGTCGTCCCAAAAGGAGTTGAACATAATCCATCCACAAAAAACGGTGAAGAAGTTCATTTATTATTATTCGAAAAACGCGATACAGCACACACAGGAAATGTGCAAGATGACAAGACACAAACCGAATATCCTGAAATATAAATAGATTATACTTTTTCTGGAACTGTCACACTGAGCGTAGTCGAAGTGTCTCATAATTATTACCTTTATCCAAACTAAAAAAGTCTTCCCTTTGGGAAAATTCAGATGGACATGAACATACTTCACTTAGATCAAAATCATCCCTTATTAATAGAGCAACTCAATGATTTAGGGTTCACCAGTCATGAAGATTATACATCCTCTAAACCCGAAATTGAAGCTATAATTTCAAACTACGATGGGTTTATCATCAGAAGCCGATTTAAAATCGACGCGCCATTTATCGATGCTGCCACAAACTTAAAATTTATAGGTCGTGTCGGTGCAGGATTAGAAAACATAGACTGCGATTATGCCGAAAAAAAAGGTATCAAACTCATTGCTGCTCCTGAAGGCAATCGCAATGCTGTTGGTGAGCATAGTTTGGCAATGCTACTATCATTATTTAATAAATTAAACATTGCAGATGCTGAAGTTAGACAAGGCAAATGGCAGCGTGAAGCCAATCGTGGATTAGAACTTGATGGGAAAACCATTGGACTCATTGGCTACGGAAATATGGGAAAAGCCTTCGCAAAAAAACTTCGTGGTTTTGAAGTCAATGTCTTGTGTTATGACATCAAAAACAATGTTGCTGATGACAATGCAACACAAGTACCACTGCAAGAACTGCAAGAAAAAGCAGATGTGCTCAGCTTGCATACACCTGAAACAGCGCTTACCATTAATATGGTAGATTCTGAATTTATAAACGCCTTCAAAAAACAATTTTGGCTCATCAATACAGCTCGCGGAAAAAATGTGGTCACCAAAGATCTGGTTTTGGCTTTACAATCTGGTAAAATTCTTGGTGCAGGCTTAGATGTTTTAGAGTATGAAAAAGCCTCTTTTGAAAACTTGTTTTCATCTGAGATGCCAGAAGCCTTCAAATACCTCATTTCAACTAAAAATGTAATTCTCACACCACATGTTGCAGGATGGACGATTGAGAGTAAAGTAAAACTAGCGCAAACTATCGTAGATAAAATTAAATCTTTTGTCATTCACAGGGAACGCAGTGACTGAAGAATCTACTTTTTAAGATTGTTCCTTCGCACATCAACTGCGCTCAGTGTGACACTCTGAATAACATTATACTATTTTGTTTAACTTTACTTAATTCTCTAAAGAAAAATGTATCATGTTATTCCCTTATGTAAACTAAAATAAATCAAAAAGTTTTCCCTTTGGGAAGGTTTAGATGGAATATGAAAAAAACTATTCTCGTTTTTGGATTGCTTATTTTGAGTGTTTTGCTACTCTTTCAGTTTAGCAAGTATGCCGTTATTTCTGGTGATCTAAATTCAGAATTCACCATTGCTTTAATAGCCATTACTTTCTTTTTTATTGGTGTATACCTCAATAAAAAAAGTCTTCATAAAAAATCTCAAAGTTCCGAAGACATAAATCACAAAAAAATTGAAGAGCTAGAAATTAGTAAACGTGAATATGAAGTACTTTTAGGAATTTCCGAAGGGTTATCAAATAAAGAAATTGGAGAGAAACTTTTTGTTTCAGAAAGCACTATAAAAACACATGTTTCAAATCTGCTATCAAAATTACATGCAAAACGTCGCACCCAAGCTTTACAAATTGCAAAAGACTTCAATATTATATAAAATCAACACTTTTAAACTAAAGCATGAGCGATTTGGTACTTTAGTATGACTCAAAAAGAGAGCTGTTTTTCTAATTTTGTACAACTATTATAAATCTAGCACATTATGAAACGAGCATGTTAAAAGTATTATCACCCAAGAGAATGATTAATAGCGAACAGCATGTGTCCATAAAAAAAACAATAAATATAAACACATGAAAAACACGGTTTTTAAATTTGGACTTTATGGACTTTTAGTCGCTGTCATCTTATTCTTATTAGCTTTAGTATTTGGCAAAGGCCTGAGTTATTCTTCTCAAGAAATCATTGGGTATACAACTATGGTTACATCATTATCTTTTGTTTTTTTAGGGATTAAACACTATCGTGATAATGTAAATAATGGTGTCGTGAGTTTTGGTAAAGCACTACTTATTGGTGTTCTAATTTCGGCAATGGTTGGCTGCGGAATCGCTATAGCAGATTATATGTATACAACTGTTATCAACCCTGACTTTGCTCAAGAGTTTTTAGACACGTCTCTTAAAAATTTACAAACCACTTACTCAGGAGCAGAATTAGAAACTAAAAAAAAGGAACTCACTGCTCAAATGACTGATTATGGTGGATCAGGTTTCATGGCATTAATGATGTTCGCAAGCGTCTTAATTATAGGATTTATCATATCTTTAATTTCAGGAGTAATCCTTCAACGTAAATAAAAAATATAAACACATGAAATTAGGAGCCTTTTCAATAAGCTTAAATGTAAAAGACATCATCATTTCTAAAGCATTTTACGAAGACCTTGGGTTTCGTGTTTTTGCTGGAACTATTGAAAATAAATATCTCATCATGAAAAACGAGACGACGCTCGTAGGATTGTTTCAAGGCATGTTTGAAAATAACATATTAACCTTTAATCCAGGTTGGGATCAAAGTGCAAATACCTTAGAAAACTTCTCTGATGTTAGAGCGATTCAAAAAGAATTAAAATCTAAAAACATTAGTTTAGTTTCTGAAGCAAATGAAACAACGACTGGACCAGCAAGTTTTGTTGTAATGGATCCAGATGGCAATACCATTTTAATCGATCAACACATTTAATTAGTATGCAGTACGAAGCAACATCTCCAGAAGACTACATTAGTCAATTACCTGAAGACAGAAAAGCACCAATTCAAAAATTAAACAGCCTCATCAAAAGCAATATGCCCAGAGGTTTAGAAGCAGGAATGGGTTACGGTATGCTCGCTTACTACGTTCCGAAATCTATATATCCAGATGGCTATCATTGTAAACCATTTCCGCCATTACCTTTTATAAATTTGGCATCGCAAAAAAACTTTATAGCACTGTATCATTCTGGTATGTATGCAAAAAAAGAATTGTATGACTGGTTTGTAACTGAATACCCCAAGCATTGCAAATACAAATTGGATATGGGGAAAAGTTGTGTGCGTTTTAAAAAAATCGATGACATCCCTTATGATTTGATTAAAGAGCTTTTAGGAAAAATGAGCGTAGAAGAATGGATAGATATTTATGAAAACGCTATAAAAAAATAACTAATTAGATTCCCGTTTTCAAGGGAACAAAGCAAAACAATTTTATGAAAAAACGAGTAACAGGAATTGGCGGATTATTTTTTAAATCAAAAGATCCCAAAGCGTCAAAAGATTGGTACAACAAACATCTCGGCTTTAATACTGATGATTATGGCTGTACATTTTGGTGGAAAGATAAAGATGGGAAAGAGTGCTCCACCCAATGGAGTCCGTTTAAAGACGACACCAAATACTTTGAACCCTCTAAGAAAGAACACATGTTTAACTATCGTGTTGAAAACTTAAAAGAATTGTTAGTGACTTTAAAACAAGAAGGTGTCACAATAGTAGGTGAAATGGAAGAATATGATTACGGAAAATTTGGTTGGATACTAGACAACGAAGGCAATAAAATTGAACTTTGGGAACCAGTAGACAAAGCTTCTTTATAATCATGTAACGATTTCAGTATTTTCAATACTCATAAATAAACGAAGAATATGACTGAAGACAAAAACAAACTTGAAGAAGACTTAAATAATGCCATAGAGCATACTGATAAGGCAGGAGAAGAAGCTAAAGAGGCGATTGATAACAATACGAATGATATTAAGGAAGATGCTGCAGAGGCTTTTAATACAGCAAAGGAGAAAGCAAGCGAACTCGCTTCGGATGCTAAAGAAGCTTTAGGAAATGCAAAAGACAAAGCAACAGAGTTTATTCAAGAAGATGCCAAAGAAATGCTTGGGAACGCAAAAGACAAAGCCACAGAACTCGCAGGTGAAGCCACTGCAAAAATGGATGAGTTTACTGAATTCGCCAAAGATAAAGCATCGCATTTAGCTGATGATGCCAAAGAATTTGCTGGTCATGCTAAAGAAAAAGCGTCTGAGTTTGTTGACGACGCAGGAGAAAAATTAGGCGCGTTTTCTGATACTGCAAAAGAGAAAGCAACTCAATTTGCTGGTGAAGCTAAGAAGGCTTTAGGTGATGCTGTGGATAAGGCTAATGAGTTTGCTGATGTCGCCGAGGATAAACTAGAAGATTTAACAGAAGATGCTAAAGAAAGCTATACAGAAGCCAAAGAAAAAACAAAAGGTTTCTTTCAAAAACTATTCGGAAAAAATAAGAAGTGATTATTATCTCTTTTTTGTTAACTTTATAATCTAATCATAATCAATTTACAATGTCTGACGATAATAAAAATTTAAGCGATGACCTAGACGATATGTTAGGTGACGCAAAAGAGAGTGCTCAAAAAGCAGCTGACAAAGTAAGCGAAAAAGCAAGTGAATTTGCTGATGACGCTAAAGAATTTGCAGGCGATGCAAAAGAAAAAGCAAGTGAGTTTGCCGAGGATGCAAAAGCCTCTGCAAAAGAGTTTTCCGATGACGCAAGAGAAGTCTTGAGCGATGGCAAAAATGTAGCTATTATTGCTCATATAACAATCATTGGCTGGATTATAGCACTCGTCATGAATGGTGGAGAAAACAAGACAGAGTATGGTTCATTCTATATCAGGCAAATGCTAGGATTAGCCCTTTGTGGTTTAGTATTAAGCTTTATTCCTTTTCTAGGATGGATTTTAACGATAGCAGTATTTGTGCTTTGGATTATGAGTTTAATTGGTGCTTTAAGTGGAGAGAAAAAATTAACTCCTGCACTAGGACAATATTTTCAAGATTGGTTTAAATCATTATAAAATAATTAAAAAGCCAGAACTTCGTTTCCGGCTTTTTAATTATTTTTATTATCGTAATATTGCAATATTACGATAATAAGTATTACATTTGTATTCAAATCGAACATTATGGGAGTTACAAAACGTTTTATCTATACCCAGAGCATTAATGAAGTTGCTAATATTGCAAAAGTTTTTGCTCATCCCGCTCGCGTCGCTATTTTAAAACATATTAGTGAACAAGAAGGTTGCATTTGTAACGATCTCGTAGATGAAATTGGTTTATCGCAAGCTACCATTTCGCAACATTTGACCGTTATTGGAAATGCTGGATTACTAAAAGGACGATTTGAAGGCAGAAAAAAATGTTACTGTCTCAATGTTGAACGATTCGAAGAGTTTAGTATCTTATTAAATTCTTTCTTTATAAAAACTACTGCAAATTGCTGCTAGTTGGCCATGAGCTTACAAAGCTCATTCGCAGCTGAATATTAAATTTAATAGAACATGAAAACACAAGAATTATTTAACGTATTAGAGCAACATCCAAACAAATCATTAGTATTTGAATATGCTCCAAACTCATTTGTAGGGGCAAACTATCATATTACTGAAGTGAAACATATTACGATCGACTCCGTTGATTGTGGTGCACAAACCGATTCTTGGAAAGAAACCATAATTCAGCTTTGGGAAAGTCCGTTGGAAAAAAGCAAAACGGAATTCATGTCTGCGTACAAAGCTTTAGCTATCTTAAAAAAAGTAGGCAAAATGAAACCTTATATTTCAGATGCTGAACTGAAATTCGAATACAGCAACAACACATTTCACACTGCACAACTATTTGTAAATGATTACAGCATACAAGACAATAAGCTTATCATTGCATTAGCCATAGAAAAAACCGACTGTAAAGCGAAAGAACTTTGTGGTGTTCCTGAATCTGTAGTAAATTTTGCAGAAAAGGTCGTAGAAAAAACAGAATCTTGCTGCTCCCCAGAAAGTGGCTGTTGTTAAGCGATTAAGTTAAATTAAAAAGCGTTCCGATGCATCGGAATATACATATGAAAAACATACTTGTACTTTGCACAGGAAACTCCTGCCGAAGCCAAATGGCTCATGGATATTTAAACCAATTTTTAGATAACAGAAAAATAAAAGTCTATAGCGCTGGCATTGAAACTCACGGTTTAAATCCTGGAGCTCTTTCGATTATGAAAGAAGACGGTATTGACATCTATAACCACACCTCAAATAATGTGGATGAATACGCAGCTATCGATTTTGATTTTATCATTACAGTGTGTGATCATGCCAATGAAAATTGTCCTTATATCCCAAGTAAAAATGCGGTAAGGCTACATCATAACTTTTTTGATCCCTCAAAAGTTGAAGGCACTGAATCTGAAAAACATACTGCTTTTTTAAAGGCTAGGAATGAGATTAAAGAGTATTTTGACACGTTTGCGAAAACTTACTTTTAGTCCGTACCGAAACCATAATTCAGAGGTAAAGAATCGCCAATACGTTGATGTCCCATATTTCCACCAAAAAGCACATCTAATATTGGTTCATAATTACCATATTTATCAATCTTAAATTCGATAACTCTTGTTTGTATAATTGACTCAACCACATCATTATAGAAAATATCTAATTTCTGTTTTAAAGCTATGGTTTTATGGCCGTGATCGTCTACACCAGAAATGGTAAAATACTCATATGGATTCACCTTAAATCCATCAACTCCAAAAATATAACCTTCCTCTTCTAATTGCTTATTATATAATGTTCGAATAAAATGTTGAACAGAGCCTTTATAGGTTTTTGTTCTACTTTCAATGATCCGTTTCTTTTGTTTTGTATCTAGGTCTTTGTAAAAAGATGTTCCCGTATATAAAACAGAAGTTGTATTCCAATTACCTAAGACCATTTCAAAATCAATGATATCAAAACTTATTTCATATTTCAAATTTTTATTTCTAACAATTATAGGTGTTTTAGACCAAGCCGATAAAGTTTTATCACGTTTGTTATAGCGCAGTTTTATATCTTTTTCATTCAAAATCTTACAGGATTTTCCGTTTTCAGACCTGCCTAAAAACTCTGTTTTAAATTTTTTCATTTTCATCTCTCTAGACATACCGTCATCTGCATTAATAACTACAGCATCGAGCTCATTATCAGATTTTTTTAAGAGAATAGTCCTATCTAGGTCCGTTTTACTGCGATAATCAGAAATAAACACTTTATCATAACCCAAATAAGAAATCACTAAAGTAGATTGAATAGCATCTGTAAATTCAATAAAGAACTCACCTTTATCGTTTGTTGCTGTCCCTAAAGTGGTATTATCAAAATAAACTGAAGCGCTTGCTATCGGCTCATTTGTTTTGGCATCAAGGACGATACCTGTTACTGATTGCGCATGACTTATCGTCACACATAAAAAAAAGAAAAATGAAAAAGTTTTATTCATCATTACTACTCGAAAACTTACGCTCCAACTCTTCTTGAAACTCCTCCATAACAGGACGAACCGTGCTTTCTGGTAAATCAGCGATCTTGATATACATTAAACCATCAACAGCATTATTAAACAAAGGATCAACATTAAACGCAACGAGTCTCGCATTTTGTTTGATATATTTTTTGAGTAACACTGGTAAACGTAATGCTCCTGGTTCTATTTCGTCAATGATTTTATCAAACTTATTTAAATCGGCTTCGGTGGCATCAAAAACAAAATCTTTATCTGCATCCTTTAATTTTACCTTGAACTCCTTCTTCGGATGAACATACTGCGCAACATAAGGATCGTAATAATGTGATTTCATAAACTCAATCATCAACGATTTTGAGAAATTAGAAAACTGATTACTGATACTCACGCCTCCAATTAAATACTTATGTTCTGGATAACGCAATGTGGTATGAACAATACCTTTCCAAAGTAAAAAGAGAGGCATTGGTTTTTGTTGGTATTCCTTGATGATAAAAGCTCTACCCATTTCAATGGATTCGCTCATCATTTTATACAATTCTGGTTCAAACCTAAAAAGGTTTTGTAGATAAAAACCATCAATACCATAGCGTGCATAAATCTTTGAGCCCAAGCCCATTCTATATGCTCCTGCGAGACGTTTAGCAACATTATCCCATAAAAACATATGGTGATAATACGTGTCAAAACTATCTAAATCGATGGCTTCGTTAGTCCCTTCACCAATTTCTCGAAACGTAATTTCACGTAAGCGACCTATTTCATGCAGAATATTAGGAATCTTATCAGCAGGTGTTAAAAAGACTTCATAATTTTTACTTTCTAATAACCTAAAATTACCCTCTCGCAAAGCATCAACTTCAGTTGCCATTTTTTCGGCGCTTACAGAACCCACAATGCGCTTCGGTGGTTTTGCAGGTGGCTTCAAGGTATTGGATATATTATCTAAAATTTTTGGTTTTTCAGCAAAAGAGTTAGATAACATATAGGTTTTTCGTCTTATAAATTCTGAAAAATCAGATAAGGTTTCATGTTCCTTTTGGTCATTTACTGAAATTGGCTTCCCTATTCTAACCTTTATGATTCGGTTTTTCTGAGTTAAGACTTCTGAAGGTAGTTTTGCTGTTCTAAACGTATCACTTATCTTAGACAGTTTATAAAATAACTTAGAGTTTTTCGCATGAAAATAAATAGGAACAACAGGTACTTCTGCCTTCTGTATCAATTTCATCGCTGCATCTTCCCATGGTTTATCAACGACTAGTTTTCCGTCTTTATAAGTTGACACTTCACCTGCAGGAAAAACGCCTAGAGGATGTCCTTCTCTTAAATGAAGAATAGAATTTTTGAAACCGGCAATACTCGACTTCACATCCTTTCTATCCTCAAACGGATTCACAGGCATGATGTAAGGCTTTAATGGTTCGATTCTATGCAATAAGAAATTTGCAATGATTTTAAAGTCTTTGCGTTGCTCAATCATCAATTTCAACAGTAGAATCCCGTCAATGCCACCAAGCGGGTGATTAGACACCGTAATATATGCACCATCTTTTGGTAACCGATTTAAATCCTCCTCAGGTATTTCAAATTTTATCTGAAAATCATCCAAAATAGCATCTAAAAATTCACCATCACTCAAATGTTTATTTCGTTTGTACACTCTGTTAATTGTGGAAATTTTCAACAACTTCATTAATAACCACCCAAAAAAAGTGCCCACAAAACCATACTTATCAGCATTTATGGCTTTTGCTACCTCTTTTGCAGTAACTAATCCTGTGTCTTGTTGTTTGGTCATATGCTATTGATCGTAGGTGTAAATGTACTAAATAGTTTTATTTAGTTACTATTTGTAATGTTTGTTGTGTTAACTGTTTTAATAGCAGATTTTTATCTTTTTCTACAGAAGAAATCGCCTGCTCATTATAATGTCTTACCGTATAAAGACTCACGTTTTCGTGAATTGTTACTTTAAATTTTGCTTTTAAATGCTGAAGCAATCGCTCAAGGTTTCTGTAGGAGTTTTCAAAACATACCGAAAAACTAATTGCCGAGTTTTGCACCAAATCTACTTTCATTTTATATAGGTGAAGTAGCTTAAAAATTTCGCTAATATTTTCTTCGACAATATAAGAGAAATCTAGAGATGACAATGATATTAGCACCTGATTTTTCTTTACTATAAAACATGGAATATCTGGTTGCAGCCCAATACCTTTTCCAACCATAGTGCCGTCGTCTTTTGGGTTTAAAAATGATTTCACAAATAAAGGAATTTCCTTTTGCTGCAGGGGTTGTAATGTTTTTGGATGAATTACAGAGGCACCATAAAATGCTAACTCTATAGCTTCTCTATAGGAGATGCGATTGAGCAGTTGTGCATTTTCAAAATATCGAGGATCTGCATTCAAGATTCCTGGGACGTCTTTCCAGATGGTAACACTTTCGGCATTTAAGCAATAGGCAAAAATAGCAGCTGTATAATCACTTCCTTCGCGACCTAATGTGGTTGAGAAATTATTAGCATCGCTAGCTAAAAAACCTTGTGTGACATTAAGTACTTTAGAATCAAATTTCGCTTTAATATTGGCTTGAGTTTGGTCCCAGTCTACATTAGCCCTTCGGTAATAGTTATCCGTTTTAATAAACTCACGAACATCTAGCCAATTGTTTTGAAGTCCTACTTCATTTAAGTATGCACTAATAATTGTGGTTGATAATAACTCCCCAAAACCAATCACTTGGTCATAAACAAAGTTATAATCTGGTGATTTATTTCGACTTAAAAACTGATCTAAATCTTCAAAAATAGAAGTCAATTTTTTAAAAATCGCATGTTGTGTAGTATTAAAAAGCTCTAATAAAATTTCGTTATGGTACTTTTTTACATCTTGAATAGAGCTTTGTAATTCGGTTTTATTTTCAAAATAGTTTTTAATCACTATTTCAAGGGCATTCGTGCTTTTCCCCATTGCTGAAACGACAACAAGTGTTTGGTCATAACCGACTTCTCGCAATACTGATGCGAGGTTTTTTACACCTTCAGCATTTTTTACAGATGCACCTCCAAATTTAAATACTTGCATGCTAAATATTTGCTATATAATTTTTTATTCCATTTTCATCAAGCTGAACCACATCCCAATCTCTCATAACATTTGCACCTTTAGCTTCATAGAAGTTTATGGCTGGTTCATTCCAATCGATAACTTCCCAACTAATGCGCTTCACGCCCAAACTATGACCATATTTTACGACTTCATCTAAGAGCGCTGTTCCCAAACCTGTCCCTCTTTCACTTTGACTCACTATCAAATCTTCAAGATGAAGTACGGCTCCTTTCCACGTAGAAAATCTATTGTAAACTAAGGCAATACCTTTTATTGACCCTTCTCTTTCAGCAACAAAACAAACAAACTGCTTCGGATTTTCAAAACCACATTTAATCAACTCATCCTCAGTAACTTCAACAGCATCGGGTTCTTTTTCAAAAATAGCCAACTCAATAATTAAATCAAGTACCTGTGACATATCTTCTTTTTCAGCTATTCTAATAGAGAAATTCATTGTTATAAAATTTGAGTAAATATAACTTAATCTTAAATATTTAGAAACATTTAAATACAACGAAAACGTTGTAGTCTGTTAAAAAATACGATATTTGCAAAAACAAAAAACACGTTTCAATGGCTCAAAAAAATCAAACACTTGGTGAATTTATAATTGAAAACCAATCGTCATTTAAATACACTTCTGGTGAATTATCACGACTTATAAATTCTTTGCGTTTAGCGGCAAAAGTTGTTAATCACGAGGTAAACAAAGCTGGTTTGGTTGATATAATTGGAGCTGCTGGAGACACTAATATTCAAGGTGAAGATCAGCAAAAACTGGATGTTTATGCTAATAATATGTTTATTAATGCCATGACCAGACGAAATATTGTTTGTGGTATTGCAAGTGAAGAGGAAGATGATTTTATTACCATAAACAGTCAGGATGAAAACCATCAAAATAAATATGTGGTATTGATTGACCCTCTGGATGGTTCATCAAATATTGATGTTAATGTTTCTGTTGGAACGATTTTTTCTATCTATAGACGTGTCACTCCAATAGGGACTCCTGTAACTTTAGATGATTTTTTACAAAAAGGGAATCAACAAGTTGCAGCTGGATACATTATTTACGGGACATCTACCATGATTGTGTACACAACCGGTCATGGTGTCAATGGTTTTACTTTAAATCCTGCAATAGGAACGTTTTACTTATCACATCCTGATATGTTATTTCCTGAGGATGGAAAAATATATTCAGTAAATGAAGGTAACTATATTCACTTTCCACAAGGCATAAAAAATTATATTAAGTATTGCCAGATGGAAGAAGGGGATCGTCCATATACAAGTCGTTATATTGGTTCTTTGGTGTCAGATGTGCACAGGAATATGATAAAAGGAGGGATTTATATGTACCCTAAAAGTTCTGAAAATTCTAATGGTAAATTACGTCTGCTCTACGAATGTAATCCTATGGCTTTTATTGCCGAACAGGCTAAAGGAAAAGCAAGTGACGGCTTTACACGAATTATGGATATTAAACCTACTGAGCTTCACCAACGTGTGCCTTTTATTTGTGGCAGTAAAAATATGGTAGAAAAAGCTGAAGAATTTATGCGTAACGCATAAAAAAAGCAACCTTAAAAGGCTGCTTTTTTCTTGTGTATTTGAGAATCTTTATTGATTCATATGCTTCATTTTCTCAACAAAATCTTCTAGATTTACTTCGTAATGTACAAGATGAAGCGCCTTATCCGCAATATATTTTACATTGTCTTGATTGAAGCCTAATCCAACACATAGTTTTTCTAATAAAGCCACTTGTTTTTTACCTTCAATATGATCAGCCCAAACCATTCTTGCTAAATCATACAAACGCTCTAAACGTATATCATATGATATTGGAGGATTTATAGGATGACTTTTATAATCTTTTAATATGGCTTTATAATCTGCTTCTGTGATATCTAAACGTGTCGCTAAGCGATCTAAAAATGTTTTTTCTGCATCATTAATAATCCCATCGCTCATGGCAACTCTTACAATAGATGCAAAATGATCTTCGTTACGTTTTTGAAACCCGCTTTCGAATAATTCTGAAAATGACATAGTATTTTGCTTTTTAGTGCCACAAAGATAGTTTTATTAATACATTTTAACAATAACCAATGTCACAAAAATTTTATATTTGCACAAAATAAAATGTCTTGAGTAAAACACGTCTCTCGCAAACCTATGCACAGTCTTTGCAAATGCAAAAACTGCAAACTGCTATTGCTCAAACCGAACTATTAGACTCCGATCACAACAAGCCGAAAACGCACATAAAAGGACTCGTTGGGTCCTCTTTTTCCCTAGTTGTTACCGAAATCTTCAAACAAGCAGACAAGCCTTTTCTACTTATTTTTAATGATAAAGAAGAAGCGGCTTTCTACCTCAATGATTTAGAGGTTTTACTCAATGATAAAGATGTACTTTTTTATCCAGGAAGTTACCGAAGACCTTACCAAATTGAGGAGACTGACAATGCCAATGTTTTACTTCGTTCTGAGGTTTTGAACCGCATAAATTCAAGAAAAAAGCCAGCAATAATAGTCACCTATCCCGATGCCTTATTTGAAAAAGTAGTCACACGCCGCGAACTAGAAAAAAATACGTTGAAAATTTCTGTTGGCGATGATCTATCCATAGATTTTGTAAACGAAGTCCTCTTTGAATATAAATTTAAACGTGTAGATTTTGTGACCGAACCTGGTGAATTTTCAGTACGAGGCGGAATTGTAGATGTATTTTCATTTAGCCATGATGAACCTTATAGAATTGAGTTTTTTGGAGATGAAGTGGATAGCATTAGAACTTTTGATGTCGAAACACAACTATCAACTGAACAAATTAAAAAAATAGGGATTATACCCAATGTCGCCAATAAATTTTTGGATGAGAACAGACAAAGTTTCCTGAAATATATTGCTCAAAAAACAGTCATATTTACTAAAAACACAGACTTACTTTTTAATAGAATTGACGATTTCTTCGTAAAAGCAGAAGAGGCTTTTAAAGCCTTGTCTTCAGAAATAAAACATGCAACACCTGAAGAATTATTCTGTAATTCAAAACTTTTAAAGCAACAATTACTGGATTTTAATTTGGTAGAGTTTGGCACAGCTG
>Ga0316189_10000521_pt1 | contig 38745 bp, 33 predicted proteins | sample LowCovwburrow_MG_FD_204930 | JGI IMG/M metagenome (GOLD analysis project Ga0316189, IMG submission 204930) | Coastal sediment microbial communities from Maine, United States - Lowes Cove worm burrow | ecosystem: Environmental > Aquatic > Marine > Coastal > Sediment | place: USA: Maine...
GTTCGAGTTCCTGCTGAATCGCGCGTGGCGCAACCTGGCGCAGACGCTGCAGCACGAGCTGCGCATCGACACCTACGCGCACGTCCAGCGCCTCGACATGGGCTGGTTCGCCGACCGATCCACCGGCCGATTGCTGACAATCCTGAACGACGACGTCAACCAGCTCGAGCGGTTCCTCGACAGCGGCGCCAACGACCTGCTGCAGGTCACGACCTCCTGCCTGGTCGTGGGCGCAGTGTTCTTCGCCGTCAGCCCGTCGGTCGCGCTGCTCTCCATCCTTCCGGTGCCTCTGATCATCGTTGGGAGCTTTCGCTTCCAGCACGCGATCGCGCCGCGCTACGCGACGGTTCGCAGCAAGGCCGCGGACGTCTCGGGGCAGCTCGCCAACAACCTCACCGGCATCGAGACCATCAAGGCGTTCGTCGCAGAGGACCGAGAGGTGGCCCGCATCGCGGGCCTCAGCGAGGCCTACCGCGCCGCCAACCGGGGCGCGATCCTGCTGTCCAGCGCGTTCTCGCCGCTGATCCGCATGCTGGTCGTGTTGGGATTCCTCGGGACCCTGGTTGTCGGCGGGCGGATGACGCTGGCCGGCACCCTCGCGGTCGGCAGCTACTCCACCCTGGTCTACCTGACCCAGCGGCTCCTCTGGCCACTCACACGGCTCGGGCAGACCTTCGACCTGTACCAGCGCGCCATGGCCTCCACCGCGCGCATCCTGGACCTCCTCGACACACCGGTGGCCCAGCGCGACGGCCCACAGCGCCTGGAGTCGCCGCGCGGCGCCATCCGATTCGAAGGCGTCTCCTTCGCCTACCCCGGCCGCGAGCAGGTCGTGCATGGGCTCGACATCGACATCCCCGCTGGCCAGACGGTGGCGATCGTGGGAGCCACCGGCGCCGGAAAGAGCACCGTCTCGCGGCTGCTGCTGAGGTTGTACGACCCCACGGACGGACAGATCACGCTGGACGGGGTCCCAGTACGGCAGCTCGCGGTCGCCGATCTCCGCGCGTTCATGGGCTTCGTGAGCCAGACGGTGTTCCTGTTTGACGGGACGATCGCCGAGAACCTCCGCATCGGGGCCGCGGAGGCAAGCCGGGAGGCCCTCGCGGATGCTGCGCGGGCAGCGGAAGCGCACGACTTCATCGCTGCGCTCCCCGACGGCTACGACACGCGCATCGGCGAGCGTGGGCAGAAGCTCTCCGGGGGGCAGCGACAGCGCCTGGCGTTGGCGCGGGCACTTCTCGGGGACCCCCGCATCCTCATCCTCGACGAAGCCACCAGCGCGGTCGACAACGAGACCGAGGCCGCCATCCAGCGGTCGCTAGCGCTCGCGACTCGCGGCAGGACGTCACTGGTCATTGCGCACCGGCTCAGCACCGTTCGCCACGCCGACCAGATCTACGTGATGAACCAGGGTCGCGTGGTCGAGCGGGGCACCCACGACGACTTGCTGGCCAGACACGGACACTATGCGCGCCTGTGGGCCGTACAGACCGGCGAACAGGCCGCCTGAGGTGGGCGCTCCGGTCCACCCTTCAGGCCCGCTGGACGAAACTTAAGAGAAGTTGCAGTGGCACAAACGGTTTGAGCAAGTAACAGGCGCCTTGGAGGTGACTGATGCACAGTAAGATCATGGTGATTGCGGCCCTTGCGCTGTTCGGCTGCAACCCGGACGAAGTGGTGGACGACGACGACACGATAACCACGCCCGATGACACGGGCTCAGACGTCCCCGACCCCACCGATGAAGTGGCCACGACCCTCAGCTGGGACATCCAGAACCTCGCTCCCCTGGGCGACGGCTACGTCTACGAAGGCTGGGCCATCGTCGATATGGTTCCGGTCAGCACCGGGCGCTTCGGCGTCGACGCCAACGGCGTCGCCGAACTGACCACGTTCGAACTCACCGAAGACCAGGTCGCTGACCTCGGCGCGTTCGTGTTGTCGATCGAGCCCGAGATGGACGACAAGCCCGAGCCGTCTGCCGTCAAGCTCCTCGGTGGCAACTTCGTGGCCGACACGGCCACGCTGTCCATCGATCACGACGCCGCGCTCGGCGACGACCTGACCGGAGCCGTCGGCCCGTACATCCTCGAGACGCCGTCCACGCCGGACAACGCGGATGACTACAATAACGGCATCTGGTGGCTCGGCATCGACGTACCGTCGCTGCCCCCGGGCTGGCAGTACGAGGGTTGGGTTGTCGTCGGCGGCGTGCCGATGTCCACTGGGACGTTCACGGCGGGCGGCGCGCCCGACTCCGATGGCGCCGGTCCCACCGCCGGTATAGGCGCAACGCCCATGGCGCCAGGCCAGGACCTCATCGACCCCCCGGTCGACCTGATCGGCGCCACCGCGGTCATCAGCATCGAGCCCGTCCCGGACGACTCGGCGATGCCGTTTCTGCTCAAGCCGCTCGTCGACGCCGACATCGAGGACGTCGGCCCCGGGGTATCGCAGGCCATGACGAACCAGGCGGCGGACAACTCCCCGACCGGTACCGTCACCCTGATGTAGCCTTGCTTCGCGGGGGGCGGAGACGCCTCCCGCGGCCACGCGCGCGCAGCGTGCGAGCAGCGCTCGGGGAAAGGCCCCCACCGGGGGCCGGACTTGCCCCGAGCGATGCGACCGAGAGAGGCCCGCAACGGGCCGAACGGCAACATGAGCCAGCAGGGCGCGGGAATCTCCGGTCTCGCACAGACCGACCGGAGAATTCCCGAGCACTGCCACGTGGCGCGTAACCCTGCGTAATCGCGGCCATCCGCTACCTGCCGATAGACTTCCAAGTGAACTTTGGAGGATCCTGTGACAGACGAGTGCGCGCTCGTTCTCGGACCGTTCTCTGGCGCCTCGGAACGCACGAACACCCTCAAACGCAGGCTCGACTCCGCACGGAGCACGCACAAGCGCCTCGTCGCCGAGGTTCGTATGTATCAAGCGCGCCAGCGGGAGCTTGCCAGAGCACTCGGCGCCTGTCCGCTCTGCTTTGGCGATGATCCGGACTGCCACCGTTGCGCCGGAGAGGGCACACCGGGTGCCGCATCGCCGGATGCCCGAGCTTGGGCCCGTTACGTGTTGCCGGCGATGCAGCGCCCCTGCGGTACTGTGGGCGCGCACTCTGGAGACACCCATGAAGACGCGCGCAGCTGTGGCGTGGGAGGCCGGCAAGGACCTCGAGGTCACCGAGATTGACGTAGAGGGGCCCAAGGCCGGCGAGGTCTTGGTTCGCATCGTGGCCACCGGCGTCTGCCACACCGACGCATACACGCTGTCCGGGATCGATCCGGAGGGGCTGTTTCCTGCCGTGCTCGGCCACGAAGGCGGCGGCATCGTGCAGGAGGTCGGTCCGGGCGTCACCAGCGTCGCGCCGGGCGACCACGTCATCCCGCTGTACGTCCCCGAGTGCGGCACCTGCCGCTTCTGCACATCGGGAAAGACCAACCTGTGCCAGGCGATTCGTTCCACGCAGGGCGCCGGCAAGATGCCCGATGGCGGCATCCGCTTCAGCAAGGACGGCAAGCCGATCTTCCACTACATGGGCACCTCCACCTTCGCCGAGTACACCGTGGTGCCTGAGATCTCGCTCGCCAAGGTGAGCGCTGATGCGCCGCTCGACAAGGTCTGCTTGCTCGGCTGCGGCGTCACCACCGGCATCGGCGCGGTGCTCAACACCGCCAAGGTCGAGCCGGGCGCCACCGTCGCGGTGTTCGGGCTGGGCGGCATCGGGCTGTCGGCGCTGCAGGGCGCGGTCATGGCCAAGGCGGGCCGCATCATCGGGATTGACGTCAACCCGTCCAAGTTTGCGCTCGCGCGACAGCTCGGCGCCACGGATGTGGTCAACCCCAAGGACACACCGGACACGCCCATCCAGGACGTCATCGTCGACATGACCGACGGCGGCGTCGACTACAGCTTCGAGTGCGTCGGGAACGTCGCGCTGATGCGGTCGGCGCTGGAGTCCTGCCACAAGGGTTGGGGAGAGTCCGTCATCGTCGGGGTCGCTGGCGCGGGCCAGGAGATCTCCACCCGGCCGTTTCAGCTCGTGACCGGCCGCGTCTGGCGCGGCACCGCGTTCGGCGGAGTCAAGGGCCGCACCCAGCTCCCCGGCATCGTCGAGCAGGCGATGAGCGGCGAGATCGTTCTCGACCCGTTCATCACGCACACCATGCCGCTGGAACGCATCAACGACGCGTTCCACCTGATGCGCGAGGGCGAGTCGATCCGCTCGGTGGTGTACTTCTGATGGAGTGCGTGGAGACGCACGCGGTCCACGGCGGCGAGCAGCGTGTCCTGACGCACACCTCGGACGTGCTGGGCTGCGAGATGCGGCTGGGTGTGTTCCTCCCGGCGGGCTGGGAGCGCCACGACCTGCCCGTGCTCACCTTCCTCTCGGGGCTCACCTGCACCGAACAGAACGTGGTCACGAAGGGCGGCCTACAGGCGTGGTGCGCCGAGCACGGCCTGATCCTGGCCACGCCCGACACCTCTCCCCGCGGCGATGACGTGCCCAACGATGTGGCGTGGGACCTCGGGCACGGAGCGGCCTTCTACCTGACTGCGACTCAGCCGCCGTGGGACCGGCACTACCACATGGATCGGTACGTCATCGACGAGCTCCCGCGCCTGCTCGCGGCGTTCACCGACAACACGGCGCGCGGTATCACCGGCCACTCGATGGGCGGCCACGGCGCCCTCGTGCTGGCCCTGCGCAACCCCGGCCACTTTCGGAGCGTGAGCGCCTTTTCACCCATCCTGCAGCCCAGCGCCGTTCCGTGGGGCCACAAAGCGTTCACCGCCTACCTGGGCGATGACCCAGCAGACTGGGCGGAGTGGGACGCCACCGCGCTGCTTCCCGACGCCTCCGAGCGGCTTCCGATCCTGATCGACCAAGGCGGGGCCGACGGATTCCTGCAGACCCAGCTTCCCGCCGAGGACTTCCTCGCGGCGGCGCGAGCGGCGGGACACCCCGTGGAGTACCGCCTACAGCCCGGATACGACCACAGCTACTACTTCATCTCGACGTTCGGTCGTGACCATGTGGCCCACCACGCGGCCGCCTTGAAGGACTGATGCACCGCCCCGTCGACCGCACCTTGGTGGGGTTCGCAGACAGCTCCCTGTCGCCCACCGATGACCCGCGCAAGCTGGGCGCGGTCCGCATGGACCCGCCGGGGCCGTTCACAGTGCGGCAGTCCGTCGACCTGCGGATCACCTACACCATCGGCCACCACGGCCTGGACGACCGCGGCGCGGTCAAGATCGTGATGCGGTTCCCCGCGGACGGCGGCGGCTGGCAGACCGATACCCCCGACGCGCCCAACTTCGTGCGGGCACAGGCGAGCGCGCCGTGCCGTTTCCGGATCGACTACGCGGCCTTCGGACACGCGCGCCCGTGGTTCAAGGTGCTCACCGTCCAGGTGATCGGAGGGTGCCTGCGCGAGAACGACACGCTCACCATCTCCGTCGACGGCCTGCGGCTCCAGACATTCTCCGAGGAGGCGTGGGAGCTCCGGTTCCTGGTCGACGCTTGCGCGACAGGGCACTTCGTCGAGGTCCCCGACACCCTGTGGGCCACGATCGCTGCGGGCCCGCCGGCCACCTGGCACCTGGTTGCGCCCACCCGATGGCCGGTCGGCGAGCCGCTTCGGCTGGGTCTCAAGGCCGAGGACGCGCACGGAAACCCCACGGCGGACCCAGACGCCACCTGGCACCTGTCCGCCGACGCGAGCGTAGACGGCCTCCCCGCCCAGGTCGCGCGCACCGGGGTCGCCGAGGTGCTGGAGATCACGCCGAAGGCCAAGGGTATCCTACGGATCACCGCGCGCGACGCGGAAGGGACGGTGCGTGCGGTGAGCAACCCGATCCGGGTCGGGCTCGACCGCACACTGTGGGGCGATCTGCACGGTCAGAGCGGCGAGACGGTAGGCATCAACACTGCCCGTGCCTTCTTCCTGTTCGCGCGCGACGCGGCCTTCCTCGACGCCACCAGCCACCAGGGCAACGCGTTTCAGATCTCGGGCGCGTTCTGGCGAGACCTCAACGCGCTCACCGCCGAGTTCGACGACCCGGGGCGCTTCGTGGCGCTGCCCGGCTACGAGTGGAGCGGCAACACCGCCGTGGGCGGCGACCGCAACGTGTACTTCCGCGAAGAGGGGCGGCCGATCCGGCGCTCGTCCCACGCGCTGCTGGCCGACCGATCCGACATCGACACTGACTGCACCACCGCTTCGGCGCTGTTCGACGCGCTCAAGGGCGAGGACGCCGTCGCCTACGCACACGTGGGGGGTCGCTGGGCCGACCTGCGGGCCGCGCACGACGGGGAGATCGAGCGGGCGGTCGAGATCCACTCGGCCTGGGGCACCTTCGAGTGGATCGCCCACGACGCGTTCGCGCTGGGACACCGGGTCGGCATTGTCGCCAACTCGGACGGCCACAAGGGCCGACCCGGGGCAAGCTGGCCCGGCGCAGCCACCTTCGGGGCCTACGGCGGCCTCACCTGCTTCCTCACGCCGCAGTGCACCCGCGACGGCGTGCTCGGCGCCATCCGGACGCGCCGCACCTATGCGACGACCGGCGCCCGGCTCGATCTGCAGGTCGACGCCCACCTGCCGGCGGGCAGCGCCGTCTACGCGGACGACCCCACCCTCGGGCCCACCACGTCGCAGCCCGCCACAACGGCCCAGATGGGGGACGTCGTTCGGGTCTCGGCGGATGCCGTGCAGGTGGACGTCGCCGTGAGCGCGGCATCGCCGATCGCGGCCATCGAGGTGCGCGCGGGTGCCGAGCTCGTCGCGCGCGTCCGACCCAGCAACGCGCTGGGCGGACGGATCGCCGTGCGCTGGCAGGGGGCGCTGTACCGGGGCCGCGGCCGGCAGGCGGCCTGGGACGGCACCGCCGCGTTCCACGACTGCACCGTGCGCAGCGTCACACGTATCAACGCCTTCAACCCGGACCACCGCTTCATCGTCGACGGTGCCGAGGTTGCGTTCGAGGCGGTCACCACCGGCAACGACGGCGGGTTCGACGCCAGGATCGACGAGGGACCCCGAGCGCGCCTCGAGGTACGCACCAACCGCGGGGACCTGAGCGTGCCGCTCTGCGCGCTGGACGCCGACGGGGTCCGCGTGAGCAGCGACGGGCTCGATCTGGCGCTGTCCGCGCGCCGGCTACCGGACGACAACCCCCACCGCGACGCGACCGCGACCGTCACCGTGCCCATCGCGCCGCGGGGTGACACTCCGATCTGGGTGAGCGTGATCCTCGAGGACGGCCACCGCGCCTGGTCCAGCCCAATCTATGCCTTCCGGGAGCAACCCTGACTCAGTCGTCGCAGTGGCTGTCGATGAACGACGGGGTCCGCCTGGACGCTGCGCTGTGCACCCCCGCCGGAGACACCCCGGGGCCCGCGGTGGTCCTGGTGCACGGACACGGCGAGGACGGCAGCAAAGCCAGCACGCTGGCGCGGGCGCAGCGCTTGTCAGCGCGCGGCTACACCACGCTGGCCTACTCGGTGCGCGGGCAGGGAGGCAGCGAGGGGCTGTCATTCCACCTGGGCATGCAGGAGCTGGTCGACCTGCAGACCGTCGTGGCTTGGGTGCAGTCCCAGCCCGCGGTCGACCCCGCCCGCGTCGCCGTCTGTGGAAGCTCCCAGGGCGGCTGGCACTCCTGGATGGCGGCCGCGCACATCCCGGGGCTCGCCACCGCGGTCCCCGAGAACATCTTCGTCGACTACGCCGACTTCGCGGTGCCGCAGGGGGCGCTGTCCACCTGGTTCTTCACCCGCACCATGCGGCGGCGAGTGATGAGCGCAGGCCTGCAGGATCTGGCGCGGCAGTGGGCCATCGACGGGGACTGGTTCCGTCTGCGCACCTGGCTGCAGCCGCTGTCGCCGCGCGTGTTCGCCGACCGGATCCGGTGCCCGGTCATGGTGGTCCACGGATGGCACGATGTCGGCATGCCCGCCAATCGGTTGATCGAGATGTTCGAGGCGCTGCAGGTGCCCAAGCGGCTGATCTTGGGCGGTGGCGGACACGACGGCCAGGACGAGAGCGGCGCGGCCGCGTGGCGCACCGACCAGGTCGACGCCTGGCTCGATCACTGGCTGATGGGCAGCGACCTGCCGGACGCCGCACCCATCGTCTACGCCCGGCGCCCCGGCTGGGACCACGTCCAAGCCGACACGCTGCAACATACCCAGTCGCAGACACTGTACCTGCGCCACGGGGGCACGCTGGCGGCGGACGCGCCCGACGCGCCGACGCCCAACAGCAACGTCAACCACCGCACGCGCGACGGGTCCTACACGCTGGCGGTCGCGCTGGCCCACGATCTCGAGGGGTCAGCCGCGGCCTGGCCGCGCGAAGAGGTCGCGTTCGACAGCGACCCCGTGACCGAAGACCTAGACATCGTCGGGATCCCGCGGTTTGTCCTCCACGTCCTGCCGAGCCGGCCCTGGTACCAGATCCACGCCGAGTTGTTCGATGTGGCCCCCGACGGCACCGCGACACTGATCTCCCGGGGCCACGCCGGATCGCAGACGGCAACCCCCGGCCGGCACCTCCGCCTCGAGATTGCGGGGCGGGCGGTCGCAGTGAGGCTGGCCGCAGGGCACCGAGTGCGCGTCGTCGTCGCCGACCAGCGCCCGGCCTACGTGGTGCCCGTGTACCGGCCCTGGCGCGCGCGCCTTTACCACGAAACCGACCACTGCAGCTGCGTAGTGCTTCCGCTACAATAAGCGTGGCACCCGGATGGGCTGCCTGGCTGGAGGTAGCAGCCCAGCTGGTGGGCATCTCGCTCACGATCCCCCCGGAGTCGGAATCCGGCGTGCCGCCCGGGGGAGCAGGCCGGGACCTGCGAAGTACAACGCCCGAGAAGGAGGTGATCCATTGAGTAATACCTGTGTGCCAAGCAAGATGGTGGCTCGCTAGGGCCTTCTTCGGGGCAATCCCCGATGGTCGGGTCCTGTGATCCCGGCCACCATCGCCCCCCGGAAGCCAGGCTGGCACGCCTGGATTCACCCCGCATTCGCGCGGTGGATACCCCTTCCGGGGGGTTCCCCTTCCTTGCAACTGCTCACTTCGCGGCGAGCATCGCGCGAACGCCGCGTCTGAGCGCCCGCATCGCGCCCCGCACTTCCGCGGGCGGCAGCGCCGACCAGGGACGGCGCTCGAGACACCGTGCGCGGACCACCGGGTCCGTCAGCGCGCGGCCCGCCAGCCACGCCTCGACCGAAGCCGCGACTGCCTCGTACGGCACGCCGGTGTGTGCGTAGCGCGCGACGGTCGCCGCCAGCGAGTCGTCGTCCGGACGCACCCGGGGTCCCAGCCCGCGGGCGAGCGCCGTGTACAGACCCGGCTCGAGCGCGGGTCCGGCCTCCGCCTGCAGCAGCGCCCACTGCACCGGCAGGTCCCAGGCGAGATCGCGCCGGAGCACTGCGACCAACGCTCGACCCGCATCGGAGCTGGGTCTCAGCATCACCACCGACGGGACTCCAGTCCGGACGCCGCGGGATGTCCCCAGCCGGACGACCTCGTAGCCGCAGGCCCGCCGAAAGGAGATCAGCGCCGGCGTCGCGCCGAACACGCTGCCGAACAGATCGGGGTCCACCAGCTCGTGCAGATGCGCCACCAGGCGGCGGGCGTGCCCCTGTCTGCGCAGGGCCGGATGGGTGGCGATGCGCACGCTGCGCACGAATGACAGCGCACCCGCCTCGACCCGGCCGGCGTGCACGATCAGGGTCTCAGGCAGCGCGTGGCCATGGATGCGCGCGGGCCCGGCGGCGAGCGCAGCGCAGCGCTCCGGGGACAGCCCACCCTCCCGGGCGACAACGGTGGCCGCGACCACTTGCTCCCGCACCCGCACGACGTGGACCGCCAGGTTGGGCGCATCGAGCAGGCGGTGCAGGTCGCCGGGCGTGGTTCGGTAGTGCGCCGAGACCAGCAGTCCGAAGAGGCCCCTGAGGAACACGGGGTCCGCCGCCAGCCTGTCGCGGTCTACGATCCCGACGGTGGGGGAACCAACGACAGCGGGCCCCGGGCGCGCATCGAGCGCCAGGGCGCGCACCACAGCGGCCTCCAGTGGGTCCCCTTCCGCCCACCGGATGGGTTGGGACAGCGTCAACTCGGTCACCGGGCCCGGCTGCGCGCGCAGCCACTCGAGGAAGCGCAGGACAAAGCCCCGCCCGGTGCCCTCGTAGCCGTCGACCGTCGACGCGAGCAGCAGCGAGGCGTTCGGGTGCGCCAGCACGATGCGCTGCAGGAGCGGCACGGGGAGCTGCGCCGCCTCGTCGATCACGATGGTGGTGGGCTGCTCGGAGATCAGCGCCACCGGGTCCACCCACCGCCCCGCCCCTGCTGCGAACCGGAGCACCTCGCCCACCGCCGCGCGGCGCGGGCCGGTGACTGCGACATCCGCGCCGCCGGCGAGCGCTCGGCCGAGCGCGGCCGACTTGCCCCGTCCCCGGCCCGCGATCAGCACCGCACGCACCGGCGCTGGTGCGGCGAGCAGGCGCCTTAGCGTCGCGACGATGTGATCTTGCTGTTGCGTGGGGCGTGCGGACGCCGAGACCGGCGACAGCGGAGTGTCCGGCGGAGTCGGGTCCAGCGCAGCCCAGACCCGGGCCCACAGGCGGTGTCCTACGTCACTGGACGTGTACGGGGCGACCGCGAGAGACGCCGCACCGACCGGGACTGCCGGCGCGTCCAGCACCAAGGCACCGCCCCCGCGGACAAAGCCGTGCGCCAGGGCCAGCAGGTCGGCGTCGAGCCCGCGCTGCAGGTCGACCACGACCGCATCGAAGCCGCAACCCAGGAGCGGACGCCCCGCCGCGGCGGCGGCGAGCCAGGCCACGCGGTCGGGGTCCAGAGACGCCACCAGCGCCTCGATCCGGGCGCGGTTCGCGGCGGGCGCCCCGCAGACGGCGATGCAGCGCCGCGGCGCCATCCGTGGAGGGGTGCCCGCCAGACCGGCTATGCCATGACGCCGAACACCACGCCCGCCGGGTCCGAGGCGACGGCGAGGCGCCCGACGCCCGGCGCATCCCAGGCATCGGCCACGACGGCGCCGCCCTTGCTGCGAACGCGCGCGAGGGTGGCGTCGACGTCCGCGACCGCGACCCACGCCATCCACATCGACGGTGCTGAGGCGTGCTGGGACGCCATGGCGCCGGCCTGCGTCGCCGTCTCGGGATTCAGCAAGTGGTAGGCACCCATCGGCATCGGCATCTCCGCCGTCTTCATACCGAGCGCAGCGCCGAGAAAGGCCAGGTCCGCGTCGATGCCCTGGGAGTGCAGGTCGACCCAGCGCACGCTGCCATCGCTGGAGTTGTCACGGTCGGTGTCCTCGTTGTTCCCCTCTCGGAACAGGCTGAACATCGCGCCGCTGGGCGTGGTGACAGTCGCGAACCGCCCCGGCGCGATGTCCGTAGGGGGCACCACCACCGTTCCGCCGTGGGCCGCGACCGAGGCCGCGGCCGCGTCGACGTCCGCGACGCGCAAGTAGTTGTTCCACCAGGACGGCTCGCCGCCCTCGCTGGGGCGCACGTGGCCGACCGGAACGCCACCGGAAGCGAACATGGTGACGGTCTGCTCTCCCATGGCCTGTTCGATCGTGGTCCACCCGAGGACCTCGGGGAAGAACGCGAGGGTGCGCTCCGGTGCAGTGGTGACGATGCCGTTCCAGCAGAAGGTCTGATCGGAGAGGGCCATGGGGCCTCCGGGCTTGGTTCGAACGGGTGACGCGTGACCGGGTCACCGATCGACATCGTGATACCCCAGATCATGCGATTGGGTCTTGTCGGCTGGCGCGGGATGGTCGGATCGGTGCTTCGGGAGCGCATGGCGGCGGAGGACGACCTCGCTCGCTTCGAGCCCCGCTACTTCTCCACCTCCGGCGCCGGTCAGCCTGGCCCCGACGGTGCCCCGCTCGCCGATGCACACGACCTGGCCCAGCTCGCCGCCATGCAGGTCATCGTCACTTGCCAGGGGAGCGCCTACACCAACGCGACGCACGCTGCTCTGCGGAGTGCGGGCTGGCGCGGATACTGGGTGGACGCCGCCTCCGCCCTGCGGGATCACGAAGAGGCCACGCTGGTGCTGGACCCCGTGAACGGCGCCGCGGTTCGCGAAGCGCTGCACGCGGGCTGCCGGACCTTCGTGGGCGCCAACTGCACGGTCAGCCTCATGCTGATGGGGCTGGTCGGGCTGATCCGGACCGGCGAAGTACGGTGGATCAGCACCATGAGCTACCAGTCTGCGAGCGGCGCTGGCGCCCGCCACGTGCGCGAGCTCGTCGCGCAGATGCGTCACCTGGGAGACGCCGCAGCGCCGCTGCTCGACGACCCGGCCGCCGCTTCACTCGCGATCGACCGCACAATCCGCGACGCGCTCTCCAGCCCTGCGCTGCCGACCACGCACTTCGGGGCTCCGCTGGCGGGCTCGGCGATCCCGTGGATCGACCGACACGTCGGCGACGGCCAGACGCGCGAGGAGCAAAAGTCGGGCGTCGAAGCCAACGCGCTGCTGGGGACCACCGACGCCCCCCTGCCGATCGATGGACTGTGCGTCCGGATCGGCGCGATGCGCAGCCACGCTCAGGCGCTCACCATCCAGCTTCGCCGCCCGATGCCCATCGACGACATCACAGCCAGCGTGTCCGCTGCCCACGACTGGGTGCAGGTCGTCCCCAACCAGCTGGACGCCACCCGCCAGCAGCTCACGCCCGCGGCGGTCGCGGGCACACTGAACGTGCGTGTCGGCCGGATCCGTGCGCTGCGCCTGGCACCCAACATGGTCGCCTGCTTCACGGTCGGCGACCAGCTCCTGTGGGGCGCTGCCGAGCCGCTCCGCAGGATGCTGCACATCATCTGGGAGATCCGCACCGCCGCGTGAATGGAATTCGCGCACAGGGAACTCCAGAACGCGAAGAATACGCCGAACACCACGTGCAGAACGTTGCGCACGGCCTTTGACACCAGCCCCCGGTAGGGCTAATCGCCAATTACGGACAAATAATTGGAGGTAGATTGGCCAAGCGAAGGTACGCGAGCGACGCTCGCGAGCGGATTCTAGGGGCGAAGTCGCTGTTGGGGTCCATCCCGGACGGAGACGTCGCACAACAGCTGGGAGTCAGCCGCTCGTCGGTTGCGAACGTCCGCAAGGAACTCGCCATCCCGCCGGCGCCGCGCGCGTCGGCAGGCGCCGCGAAGACGAAGTCTGCGCCAAAGGGGAAATCGAAGGCGAAGCGCACCACAAAGGCACGCGGCCGTCGCCGCAACTCGAAGGTCGCCGCAGCGCACGACATTCTCGGCACAATCAGCGACCGCGATGTCGCGTCGAAGATCGGCGTCAGCGCGGGCGCGGTCCTCCAGTATCGGCAACGTCACGGCATCCCGGCGTACCGCCGTGGTCGGGCAACCGACGCACTCCCGCCGGAGCCCGGAGAGGCACCGAAGGCAGCCAAGGCACCCGAGAAGCACGCCGCGGCAGCAGGCACACAGCACATCTGGCGCCTGCTCGGCCCGGCAGAGCCAGTGTTCGTGGTCGCCACCGACATCGTGGGCGCCGCACAGCAGGCCGCCACGTTGAGCGGCCACGTCGGCCTCAAGCACGTCGGCACCGTGCACAGGTAGCGTTCAGTTCCCGGCGACCGCCGCGCAGTGCGCGTAGGCGGCGCCGATGAACGCGTCGACGGTGGCCTGGTCGACCACCTCCTCCCCCGCGAGCACCGCGCCGTACCACCCCTCGGTGTTCCACCGTCCGGCGGGCAGCGCCGGGGTGGTCCACGTGGCCGGATAGGGCCACGGCGTGACGTACAAGTAGGGCTCGGCAATGCCGCCGTCACCTGGGGTCATGCCCATGCCGGTGGTCCGCGATGCCTCGGGGTCGTTGGGATCGTCCTGCAGCGTCACGAGGACCGCGATGTCGAAGTGGTGCGGCCAGACCCGCGTGTCACTGCGCTCTCCTTCAGGAGGCTGAAACGCCTCGAAGGTGCGGTGCGCCGCGTCATACCAACCTGCGATTTGGGCGTGACCCGCGGGGTCGGCGCGAAACGTGCCGAAGTCGCGCACCTCCCCTGCCGGCAGTTCCCAGGAGGGAAACTGCAGCGTCGCGCCGAGCTGCTCCTCGAGCCAAGCCGCGCCGGCGGCCATCGTGCCGCCGATCAAAGAGTGAGCCGCTGTCGACCCGTCGGCTCCGTGCACCTCGAGGGTGAGGGTGGGGATCTCCAGCCGCAGGTGGGCACCGCTGGGGAGGATGGCGCCCACCAGCGCCTGGGTCTCGGGGTCGAACACAGCGCTCGAGAAGTGGAAGTGCGAGTCGGCAGGGAGCAGCGTCTCGCCGGCCGCGGCGAGCAGCTGCGCTGCGTAGTGCGCCTCCAGCCGGGCGCGCTTCCAGACCTCGGTGGTCGAGGTGTCCAGTCGATCGAATGCGGTCAAGGCGTCGCTCCCGGGTACGCGTCTCCCTATCGACCAGCATCGCATCGAGCGCCCACCGATCGGAACATCCTACGATCCCCGAGCCTCCGTCGTGCGGAGGAGCCCCGGAAGGAACATCCCCAGCGCGCCGGCACGAAACGCGTAGGACGCCAGGAACGCCCACCAGATGCCGGTGTTTCCCCACGGCAGAAGGAGCTGGTCCAGCGCGATGTACAGCCCGGTCGAGACGACGGCCGCGATGCGCAGCGCCCGCCCGCTGGTCGCGCCCAGGAACACGCCGTCGAGCTGCCAGGCAGCCACGCCGAGCAGCGGAACCGCCGCGCAGAACGGCAGGAACGCCCTTGCGGAGGCGCGCGCCGCCGGATCGGCGACGAACGCATCGATGACGGGACCGCCAGCGAACCAGTACACCGCCGCGAACACCGCGCCGAACGCCACGGCGAGCTCTGTCGTGACGCGGATGGCGCGCACCAATCGCTCCGGGTCGCTCGCCCCCACCGCCTCGCCCACCTCGCGCTCCGCGATGAACGCAAACCCGTCGAGCACGAACGCGCTGACCGCGATGAACTGCAGCAGCACCTGGTTGCCGGCGACGGTCGCGGTGTCGACGCGCGTGCCCGCGTTCACGAACCAGGCGAACGCGAACAGCAGGGCCAGCGTGCGGATCATCACATCGCGGTTCGCCGAGAACATCGCCGACAACGCGGCACGGTCGAGCAGCCCGGGGGTCCCCCTCAGGCCCTCACGCACCAGCAACAGTCCGACGCCGAGCGCGAGCCACTCCGCGATGGCGGTGCCCGCGCCGATCCCAGCGGGTCCCATCCCCGCCAGCACCACCAGCCCCGTGTCCAGCGCGGCGTTGCTGCCGTTGAGGAACACCTGGTACGCCAGCAGCGCGCGGGTCCGGCCCATCCCGAGCATCCAGCCGTTGAGCACGAACCCCATCAGCGCCGCAGGCGCCCCGAAGATCCGCGCGTCCATGTACGACGCCGACCCGGTCTCCACCGCCGGCTCCGCGCCGAACGCCCACAGCGCGACCGAGCGCAGCACCGGGAAGGCCACCCACAGGGCGACCCCGAGCATGCCCGCTAGCGTGAGGCCGCGCAGCAGGGTCGCGCGCGCCGCATCCGCCTGACCGGCGCCGAGCGCCTGGGCGGTGAGGCCCGTGGTCGACATCCGGAGGAACCCGAATCCCCAGTACAGAAACGAGAATGCCACCGCGGCAACAGCCACCGCAGCGAGGTCCACCGCGGTCCCGAAGCGGCCCATCACGGCGGTGTCGACGAGCCCCGGGAGCGCGGCGGCGGACTGAGCCAGCACCACGGGCCACGCGAGCGACAGGACCTCGCGGCGGGTGAGGATCAGCGGCTGCGCAGGGTCCGGGCCACGTCGACGGCGGCGTAGGTGAGCACCCCGTCGGCGCCCGCCCGCTTGAACCCGACCAGGGCCTCGCGCATCACTTGATCGGCGTTGATCCAGCCGTTCTGTCCCGCCGCGTGGATCATCGCGAACTCGCCGGACACCTGGTAGGCGTAGGTCGGCACCCGGTGCGTCCGCTTCACGCGCCGCACGATGTCCAGGTACGGCATGCCAGGCTTGACCATGACCATGTCGGCGCCCTCGGCGATGTCGAGGGCGACCTCGCGCAGCGCCTCGTCTCCGTTGGCCGGGTCCATCTGGTAGGTGCGCTTGTCGCCGCCGCCGAGCGAGGACTGCGAGCCGACCGCGTCGCGGAACGGACCGTAGAACGCCGAGGCGTACTTCGCGGCGTACGCCATGATCTGCACGTGCTGGAAGTCCGCCGCGTCGAGCGCCGAGCGGATGGCACCGATCCGTCCGTCCATCATGTCGGACGGCGCGATCACGTCGCAGCCAGCACGCGCCTGGTTGACCGCCTGCCGCTGGAGCACGCCGAGCGTCTCGTCGTTGACGACGTAGTCGTCCCGCACCAGCCCATCTTGGCCGTGCGTGGTGAACGGGTCGAGCGCGACGTCGCAGATGACCCCGATGCCCGGGTGGGCATTCTTGAGCGCACGCACCGCCCGACACACGAGGTTGTCCGGGTTGTACGACTCCTCGGCTTCCGCTGACTTCCTCTCAGCGGGGACCACGGGAAACAGCGCCACCGCGGGGATCCCCAGCTCGACGGCCTGACCAACGGCGTCGACGAGGCGGTCGACCGTGTACCGGACCACCCCGGGCATGCTGGGGACCTCCTGGGTCGCATCGGTGCCCTCGATGACGAACACCGGCCAGATGAGGTCGTCGACAGTCAGCGTGTTCTCGCGCACGAGCCGGCGCGCCCACTCGTGGCGGCGGTTGCGGCGCATGCGGGTGGTGGGAAACGAACCGGACACGACACCTCCAGGGTCCCACACTGTACCGCCGCTGCCCCCGGACGCTACGAAGAGCAAGAGGAGGCGACGATGTTTGCATGGCTGTGGAGCGCGGCGGTCCTGGCAGCACCTGCGCCGGCCCTGCAGGTGCAGCACTGGGTCTCGCCCGGCCCGGTGACCGAAGCGCCGCTGCAGGTCGTGGAGATCTGGGCCACGTGGTGCGGGGCGTGCCGCGCGAGCTTCCCCGAGCTCACGGCGCTCCAGCGCAGCTATGGCGAGCGACTGAGGATCATCGCGCTGACCGACGATCCGTCCCCCGTGGTCGCGCGCCTGTTCGCCGATCAGAAGGACCGCATGGGCTTCGCGGTGGCGACCACCGACCCGCAGACCACACAGGCGTTTCTGTTCGGGGGATTCGGTGGACGGGGCATCCCCTCGGTCTACGCGATCGCGGACGGGGACGTCGTCTGGGGCGGCGAGCCCAGCGGGCTGCGCGCGGTGCTCGCCCAGCGACTGGGTCCTCCCGCCCTACCCCACCCGGATCCAGCGCCATAGCTCGAAGAAGCCCGGTGCTTTGCCCCGCATGAGCACGCCGATTCGGAACACGCGGGTCGAACCCCACAGCATCAGCGCCGCCCATGCCGTCGAGACCACCAGGGCGGCTGCGATCTCCCAGGCTGGGACGGTGTTCGCAGGGAGCATGAGCCGAAAGATCATCGTGTACGGCGAGATGGGAGGTGTGAGGCTGAGCGCCACAGCGAGCCCGCCGTTGGGGACGTCGATCAACAGGGGAATCGCCATGAACGGCACGGTCATGGTCATCACGGCCGGCGTCATCAGGCTCTGTGCTTCGCGAAGCTCGTTGACCGCGCTGCCGATCGCCGCAAACACCGACCCCATCTGCACATATGCGAGCACGTAGAACACCCCGAACAGGACCATTCGCCACGGGGAGAGCAGATCCGTGAGGCCCAGGGACGTCAGCATCACCAGCATCGTGATGCCGTACACGCTGGTCATCAACAGCCCGACGAACCCGAGTCCCACGATCTTGCCCGCCATGAGCTGCATGGGGCTCACGGCCGAGAGCAACACCTCCATGATCTTGGAGGAGCGCTCCTCGATCGTGGTCTGCAGCAAGTACTGGGCAGAGACGAACACGCCGAGCCACAGCAGCAGCTCGGCGCCCATCGCCACCCCCAGCTCGGCGACGTCGCGCACATCTCGCGCCATGCCGCCGTGCTCTGTCCCGTCGTCGGAGAGCACCACCATCTTGGCCTCGACGTCGAGCAGCTCCCGCATGGCATCGACGTCCTGCCCCGCGTCGTCTGCCAGCCTGCGAGCCTCGGCGCGCCCCACAAAGGAACGGACGATGTTGCGCTCGGACAAGGTGCCGCCGTTCATGTACAGCGTGGGCGGCGACTCCTCAGCTGCGACCACGGCCAGGACGGTGTCCGCGCGCAGGCGCACCAGTGCCTCGTCGAGCGACCCGTCCGTCGCGCGAGGCACCAGCGCGCGCGCGCGCCGGAACCGGGTCGACTCCTCCTCGAGCGCATCCAGCATCTGGGGTCCCGCGACGACGAGCACCTCCCCCGAGGGCGGATCTCGGTCGAGCGCGCCGGTGGCCTGGGCGAAGAGCGGGAGCACCACCGCGAAGCCCACCATTCCGATCGGCAGCAGCGCGACCGACAGCAGGAAGGCCCACGTGAACACCGTGGCGCGGAACTCCCGCCAAGCGATGACTGTGATCCGAGTCATGAGCGCGCCTCGGCCACGAGCTGTCGGAACACTTCCTCGACCGAGACTTGGCCCAGCTCGACGAGGCGAACGGGCGCAAACCCGGTGACCCTCGCCACGACCTCCTGAGGGTCCGAGTCCGGCGCAAGGAGGAGCCGCCAGTCCCGCCCGTTACCCGTCGCGCGTTCCACGCCGGGGATCGCCAGCTCCTCCACAGGGGCCAGGAACTCGACGCGCACCGTGCGAGGCGCAAACTGGGTCCGCATCTCGCCGATCGTGCTGTCGAGCAGCTTCCGGCCCCCATTGATCAGCACGAACCGGTCGCAGATGCGCTCGGCCTGATGCAGGACATGGGTGGAGAAGATGACGGTGCGGCCCTCGTCGCGCAGCGAGACGATCAACCCGTGCAGGACATCGGCGTTGACTGGGTCGAGACCAGAGAACGGCTCGTCGAGGATGACCAGATCAGGCTCGTGGACCAGCGCCGCAGCGAACTGCACCTTCTGCTGCATCCCCTTGGACAGATCCTCGCAGCGCATCTTTGCGACGTGGGGCAGCTCGATCCGCTCGAGCCACTGCTGGATGCGTTCAGCCATTCCGCGGCGGGTGACGCCCTTGAGCTTGGCGATGAACGCCAGGAAGTCCTCGACCTTCATCTTCCGGTACACGCCCCGCTCCTCCGGCAGGTACCCGATGCGGTCCTTGCGGGTCCACGCATCGCCGCCCAGCACGTCGATCCGGCCTGTGTCCGGACGCAGGATCGACATGATCATCCGAATCGTGGTGCTCTTGCCGGCGCCGTTGGGGCCGAGGAACCCGGTGATCGTTCCCTGCGGAACGGACAGCGACAGGTCATCGACCGCGCGAACGGATCGGAAGGACTTGGTGATGCCGCGAACGTCGACTACGGCCATGCGGCCCGCAGCTCCGTCTGCACATGCGTGTCGCGCGCCAGCAAGGTCGCCTACCCCCACGCCGAGCATGCCACGAAATCAGCCACAGGGGTTCGCGTCGTCTCGGATGCACTGGTCTGACCAGGCCGGCGCACCGTCATTGCGGACCAGGACGCGGCTTCTCCCGCACCCCGAGCTCGATCGCGACCACCGTGCCCGGACCCTGCACGACCGCGTAGATCGTGGTGGGCGACCACCCGAACGCCTCTGCGCCCCATGCGAAGTTCCCCAGCGGAGCGCTGGATCCCGGGTCGTCGATCAGGACCTCGTGCCGCCCCCCCTGAGCGTCCCAGCGCTCGATCCGGCGCCGGGACCACCAGGCGGCGTACACGTTGCCGCACGCATCGACCGACAGCCCGTCGATCCCGTCGCCGGCCCCGTCCACGAACACCTCCGGTGGACCCAGGGGGAGCCGCGTCGTGGGGTCGATGTCGATCGCGACGATCTGATCGTCGTCGGTGGCTGCGACGTACAGGCGATCGTAGGCGCGGTTGAGCGTGAGCCCGTTGGGCCGACGGATCCCCTCTGCGATCACCGTGGACTCGCCGGTTCGGGTGTCGAACCGCTGCACGCGATCGCCGTTGAGCTCGGTGAACCACACGCCGTGATCGGGGCCAATCTCGATGCCGCTCGGGGTCCACAGGCCCCCGAGCAACAGCTCCCGCGAGCCCACCCGCGGATCGATGCGGAACAACGCGTTGGTGCCGTACTGGACCGACGCGAGCGTGTCGTCCCACCACATGGCGCGCAGGCCCGCGTCGATGCCGCTGGCGGGCAGCACCAGAGTGCGCTCCCCCGTCGCGTCCGTGCGCCACAACGACCCGGAGTTGTCCGCGCCGACCAGGAAGCCCTCCGAGTCCATTCCGATGTCTTCGTTCGCAGACGCCGGGAAGGGCTCGAGCACGAACGGACCCGTCGGTAGGGCGTCGCAGTCCGCAGCGGCTGGCACCACAGGATCGGGCATGCAGCCCGATGTCACCCAGACCCACAGTGGGAGTGTGCGCATGTTTCCTCCCGCGCGCCGACCTCTCCTCTATCCTGCCGTGCCCTGGCCCACGAACTCGGCCACGAATGCGGTCTGTGGGTCGGCGCGGAGCGCAAAGAGCGACCCGCGCTGAACGATCTCGCCCTCCTCCAGCACGCAGACGTCCGCGCCGAGCGCGGCCACATCGCGCGCATCGTGGGTCACGACGATGGCCGGTCGACCCTGCAGTCGCGCGCCAAGCACGCTGCGCAGCGCTCGCCGATTGGTGGCATCCATGGCCGCGAGCGGCTCGTCGAGCAACATCAGCTCCGGCTCCGTCACCAGCGCACGCACCAGCGCCACGGTCTGCTGCTGACCGCCGGAGAGCTCCGAAGGGCGGGCGTCCTGCAGCGCGAGCAGGTCGACCGTCTCCAGCGCGACCCGCACCCGCGACAGCCGCTCGGCACGGGGCAAGTGCCGCAGGCCGAACGCGACGTTGGCGCGCACGCTCAGGTGCGGAAACAGGCCGTGACCCTGCGGCAGGTAGCCGACGTGGCGCTCCTCGCTGGGCAGATCGATCCCGTCGACCGATCGATACAGGACCCGATCGCCGACCACGATCACGCCGCGCTCGGCGCGGGCCGCCCCGGCGATGATCCTCAGCAGCGTGGTCTTGCCGCTGCCGTTGGGACCGATCAAGGCCAACGGGCGGTCCGTCCAGTCCAGCGCCACGTCCAGCGCCAGCGTGCCGAGCTGGGCGTGCAGCCGAATCCACACGCTCATGGGCGGCGCACCGATGACATCCTGAGCAGGATCAGCAGTGCCACACCAACCGACGCCTGCAGCAGCGAGAGCACCACGGCCAGCCCGATGTCGGACTCCAGGGCGGTGTAGATGGCCAGCGGCATCGACTGGGTCCGCCCAGTCAAGTTCCCGGCGAACACCAGCGTGGCGCCAAACTCCCCGAATGCGCGCGCGCCGGCCAGCGCGGCGCCCGCGGCCAGGCCGGGCAGCGCCAGCGGGAGTGCGACGGTCAGGAACGCCCGCCCCGGAGAGGCGCCCAGCGTGCGCGCCACGATCATCCCGTCGGCGTCCACCCCGCGAAACGCGCTCACCGCTGCCTGCACGAAGAACGGAGAGGCGACGACGACCTGCGCGAGCACCACAGCCGCCGGGCTGAACGGGAGGTGGACTCCGATCCCGTCGAGCGCGGGGCCGAGGAGACCGCGACGTCCGAACGCCTGGAGCAGCGCCACCCCCACCACCGCAGGAGGCAGCACCACCGGCAGGTCGACCAGCAGCTCGGTGGCGCGCGCGGCCACGCCGGGCGATCGCGCAATCCACCACGCGAGCGGCGTTCCTCCGATCACGATCACCGCGAGGCTCACGCCAGTGGACACGACACTGAGCCCCAGCGCCGGCCGCAACATCGGATGCCGGAGCGCAGCCACCCAGTCCGCCGGCGCGGCGCCGAGCACCAGCGCCACCATCGGCAAGACGACGAGCGCCACCAACGTCGCCGCGAGGACCGTGCCGACCACCCTCACGGAACCGCCGAGAACCCGGCGCGCCGCAACAACGCCTGCCCGCTCTCCGACTGGAGGTGGGCGATGAATCGATCCGCCTGGGCGCGCTGGGCGCGGCCCGTGATCGGCGCGACGTGGTACGCCGCGCGCACGTTCAGCCCGTCGGGGATCGGCACCCCGAGCACCGGATCCGACCCCGCTACGTCCGTGGCGTAGACGATGCCGGCGTCCGCCTCACCCAGCGCCACCTTCGCGCGCACCATTCGAACGTTGCCCTCGCGGGACACGATCCGCTGCCGGACTTGGGCACCGAAGCCGCCGCCCCACGCCGCATCGGCATTGGTGAGCAGCCGTTCCGTGTAGTCCCCCACCGGCGTGCTCGCGGTTCCGACGACCAGGCGGGCGGCGAGCGGCAGATCGTGGAGCGCGGTGAGCTCGGCTGGATTGTCGACGGGCACGATCAGCGCCAGCCGGTTCACCGCGAACGGCGCGCCGGCGGTGGAGTGCCCGCCACGCTGTAGCGCGTCGAGGTGCGCCGCGTTGGCGGAGGCGAACACATCGGCGGGCGCGCCCTGTTCGATCTGAAGTCGCAGCACCTGCGATCCGCCGAGCGTCAGCCGGACATCGACATCGGGGTGCGCGGCCTCGTGGGCCAGCTCGACCGCCCGGAGGGCGTCGCCCAGCGAGGCAGCGGCGAACACCGTCAGCGGGGTCCGCCCGGACTGCGCCTGGCAGCCGAAGAGCAGCGCCAGCAGCGCCAGCAGCATCAGCAAGCCCCCACCGTGACCGCCTGACCGCAAGCAGCGACGTCGTAGCCGGGCAGCGCGCGTGCCTCCCGCCGGAATGCCGCGCTGTGCAGGGCGTCGAGCAGCCGCGCGATGCCGACGTGCGCGCACCGATCCTCCGGGAGCACGAGGTCGAACCGCTCCTCGGACAGCGGAATGAAGTCCAGCCCCGCCGCCGCAGCCACGGACTCGATCGCGACCCCGGTGTCAGCGAGCCCGAGCCGCACCAGCTGCGCCACGTCGGCGTGGTCGGCGGCCAGCGGGCCCTGCGCCGACCCGTCCCCCCCGAGCAGGCGATCGAGCAAGACCCGTGCCCCCGATCCGGGCGCGCGCAGCGCCACCCGGAGACCCGGCCGCCGCAGATCGTCGACCTGTCGAATCCCCAGAGGGTTCCCGCGGAGAACAAGCAAGCCCTGGCGCCAGCGCGTCAGGTGGATGACCCGCACCGGCCGGTCCGGGAACCGTGCCGCGACCATGTCCGCGTGCCCGTCATCCGCTCCGTGGGCCAGGTGGAGCCCCGCGACGTGAACGTGCCCCGACTCCAACAGCGCGAGCGCCCGGCCGCTGTCGGCGGGAATCCAGGTGGCGCGGCCGTTCGTGGGGCCCCGCCACAGACCCGCCGCCAACACACCCAGCAGCGGGGCGCAGCCGGCGACCAGCGCGTTGTCGGCCAGCTCCCGGGGGTCCCCGAACGGGGCGACCTCGACGTTGGGCGACGCAGACCGCTCGACCAGACCATCCGCTGTGCGAGGCGCGCCGACACCGAGCGGGTGCGCGACCCACACGCCGTCGACCCGGCCCAGGGACACCCGACCACCGACGCCAACGCCACGCGCGGGCACCGCCTCCAGCGCGGTCGGCCCCGTCAGCCCGAACAGGTCGTCGACCGCGCAGGCCAGCGCGCGCGCGAGCCGGAGCGCCAGCGCAGTCGACGGCACCGACCGCCCCGACTCCACAGCGACCAGCGCCTGGCGGGACACCCCGACGGCCTCCGCCAGCGCACGCTGAGACAGCCCGGCGGCGCGGCGCCGGGTCGACACGGTGTTCCACAGGGCGGGATTGGACACGGCAGCTGCGTATCTCGACACGACACACTGTAAAGTCAACACGATACCCCCACCCACCCCCGACCGGATACACGCCGGCATGAGCGACATCTCGATCACCAACGTGCACCTTGATCTGGGCGCCGGCCGACGGGGCACCGACATGGGCCCCTCCGCCATCCACGTCGCGGGCTTGGTCCCCGGACTCCGGCGCCTCGGCCACTCCATCGCAGACATCGACGCGATCAAGGTGTCGATGTTCGAGGAGCGCGACCCGGGAGACGCCAGCGCGCGGTTTCTCCCCGAGATCCTGCAGACCTGCTCCCTGCTGGCGGACCGCGTCGAGCAGACGACTCGCGCGGGTCAGCTCCCGCTGGTGCTCGGTGGCGACCACGCGCAGGCGATCGGCACCATCTCGGGGCTCTCCCGGGTCCATCGCGCGCGTGGTGAGCGGGTAGGCGTCATCTGGGTCGACGCCCACACCGACATGAACACTCCCGACACGACCAACTCGGGCAACATCCACGGCATGCCCCTGGCCGCGCTGTTGGGCTACGGCGCGCCCGGCCTGGTGGCACTCTCCGGCGACGAGCCCGCGCTGCGCCCGGAGGACGTCGTGGTGATTGGCGCGCGCGACGTCGACGCCCGCGAGACGGAGCTGGTCAAGCAAGCCGGCGTCCGGGTCTACACCATGAGCGAGCTCGACCTGCGCGGCACCGGCACGTGCGTCGCTGAGGCGGTCCAGCAGGTGCTCGAGCACACGGCCGGGGTCCACCTGTCGTTCGATCTCGACGGAGTCGACCCGCAGCACGCACCCGGGGTCGGCACGCCGGTGCCCGGCGGGCTGACGCTGCGCGAGAGCCACACGATCTGCGAGGCCGTGTCGCGCTCAGGGAAGCTGCTCGGCATGGAGATGGTGGAGCTCAACCCCACCCTGGACGACCGCAACAGGACCGGCGAGCTGGCGGTGTGGCTCATCCTCTCGGCGCTGGGTCAGACCATCCTGTAGGTCAGTAGCGCAGGAAGGGGCGCCGCTCCTCCACCCACTGCGCCTCGTCGGCGCGCAGCATCGCCTCGCGATCGGCCACCGTGGCGGCCGGGTCGTCCACCCACTCGCGGAGTCCTGGTCCGCCATCGATCACGTCGATGGGCGACATCCCGCTGGTGTATTCGTACGCGTGGTCGCGCCAGATTGCGTAGTCCGGGACCAGGTGCCGCACGGCCTTGAGGAACACGTTGACCAGTCGGTAGGGCTTGAAGGCCGTCGGGTCGTACCCATCAAAGTCGGTGTGGACCTGCAGGCCATGGCACAGCGACCCCGCGTGCTTGTGGAACGTGGGCAGGAACGCGCAGCGACGCAGGCGACCGCCGCGGAGCCAGTCTGGGGCAAGGCGCCGCATCTCGGCCAGGACCGCGTCGCCGTCGAGGTCCGGAGCGCCCATGACCTCCAGTGGGACGGTCGTGCCCCGCCCCTCGGACAGGGTGCAACCCTCCAGCAACACCGTCCCTGGAAACACGCGGGCCATGTTGAGGCTCGCGGCGTTGGGGCTGGGGTTGACCCAGGGACGCGAGCCCGCGGACCACCCGAAGCCTGGCGCGGCACCCGGGTCGTACCCCTGCATCGGGATGACGCGCAGATCGACGTCGAGGCGATGCCGCTGCCGGAAGAACGCCGCGGCCTCGCCAAGCGTCAGCCCGTGGCGCATGGGGATCTGGCTGGCACCCACGAAGCTCTCGTACCCGGGCCGTAGCAGGCTTCCTTCCACCTCGCGCCCCGCCGGATTGGGCCGATCGAGAACCCAGATCGATTTCTTGGCACCGGCCCCCGCCTCGAGCACGTACAGCAGGGTGGTGAGGTACGTGTAGATCCGGGTCCCGACGTCCTGCAGATCGACCAACAGGACGTCGAAGGTGTCGAGCATGGCGTCGGTGGGGCGGCGGACCTCGCCGTACAAGCTGAACACCGGGATCCCGAGCTTGTCGTCGCGCTCGTCCGGCGTCTCGACCATGTTGTCCTGCACGTCGCCGCGCATGCCGTGCTGCGGACCGAACGCGGCTGTGAGCTGCAGGTCGTCACAACTTGCAACGGCGTCCAACGCATGGCGAAAGTCGCTGGTCAGTGAGGCTGGGTGGCCGAGGATCGCCACCCGGCGGCCGTCCAGCGGGGCGCGGAGGACCGGATCTGCGAGGAGACGATCAAGGCCGAGTTCCATCCTGCACCTCTAGCGCGTACGCTCGGGCAACATCCCGCCTCTTGCGAGGATCCATGAAATGGTATCTTCCGCCCCGCACCAGGAGTCAACATCAAGCGCCCTCTTCTGCTGCTGACCGCGCTGCCCCTGATGGGCGCAGCGACGGGTTGCGTCCGGGTCTACCAGCCGATGTCCGGACTGCATCAGCCGGTGGTCGTCGACCCAACCGCCCCCAACCTCGCGGGCGTGGGTCTCGCGGTGCGGTGCGTGCCAGGCAAAGAGCTGAACCACACGGAGTCGGCGGCGCTCTGCCGCCGGGTCGGGACCCTGCTGGAGAACCAGGGTGCCCGGGTCACCACGTCGATCAGCGCCGCCACAGAAGAAGACCCGTACGCCGCGCTGATCGAGGAACAGAGCGACGCGGCGCCGGTAACGACCGAGCTGTCATTGGAGCTGCGCGCAGAGCGGACACACCGCGCCAACAACATGCTGTCCTGGGCCATCGCGGTCGGCACCCTCTCGCTGGTCCCGGCCCGGCTGGAATCCAGCTTCGCGCAGACGGTCACCATTCGGGACGCCAACGGCTTCCAGCTGGTCTCCGACACGCTGGAGGGCCGCATTGTGCACTACTACGGCGTCGGCGCGGTGGTCGGGAACTTTGTGCTCGACCTGCTGTGGCGCGACAAAGACGAGCGGCTGTCCGGAAACACCGCCAAGCGAGAACTGTCCGCCGATTTGTATGGGCGGCTCAGCCAGATGATGTTCAACGCGCGGATGCAGGCGGAGGTACTGGAACAAGCCAGCGCCTCCGTGCCACGGTAGCCAGCGAGGAGGGTGTCTTGGAGATCGTCATCCTGTTTGCGCTGACCATCCTGCCGATGCTGTTGCCGCCAGACCCCGCCCCCGGACTCTCCCGATCCAAGGAGCGCTCCCGGAGCATGGACTGCATCCGGATCTCGGCCGAGGAGGCCTCAGCGCACTACCCCGGACAGGTGATCACGTCGGACGGCCGCGGTGACTACGTCGAGCGCACCGCCATGATCTGCCGGCAGCGCCTGATGCGCCCGGGCCTTCGCGACGCGCGGGACGAGGCCGTCCTCAACGCGCTCGACGCAACCACCCTCAACCTCGCCACCAGCGCCGAGGCGAGACGCCCCGACCTAAGGGAGCACACCTGGCTCGTGGATGCGTACTACCCGAACGCCAAGGTGGGCTCGAAGATCACGTTCTCCACCAAGAACGCTCTGATGGGGCTCGGACTGCAGGTCGCGGATCGCACCCTGGCGCTCAACGCGACCGAGGTCGAGATCATCCAGCGACTCCACCCCGATGAGGCGTACCCCGCCGCCTGCCGCCGCTACGCCGAGAATGGCACGCTCGGCAAAGAAGATGCACTGCTGGCCGTGGTCAGCCGCGACCGGCGTGCGACGGTTCTGCACGCGGGCCTCTGCGTAGATGGAGTGTGGGCTTGGATCGAGTGATGCTCCTGTCACTGGCAGCAGGGCTGTTCGCCACCCCGGCGTGGGCGGAGAAGCCCATCGAGCTGGCACAGCGCGCCGAGATGGACCGCGTCCGGGCCGAGGTGGCGGGCGAGATCCACCTGTCTGCGTTCGATCTGGTCGACGAGTTGGTGTACGGCTGGAGCTCCGAGCCCGTGTTTCCCGAGCCCACTCCGGTCGTGCTGGCGGGCGTCTCCGTGCCTGTCGGACTGGGTACCGGGCTGCAGGCTCTGATCGAGAACCACCTCTCCGCTGTGCTCGGTGCCAACCCCACCAGCAACGTGCAGCTCGCGCACTGTCCGCAGTGCACCGCGATGGTGGTCCACTCGGGCCCCGAGGGGACGGTGGTGACCCGGGGCATCGACAACCCCAGGGCCCTGGCGGACCTCGGCGCCGCAACGGGGCAACACGCCCTGTTCGTCGACATCGAAGCGGAGGGCGCCTGGCTCGTCCTCCGGGCGCGGATCACGCGCCTCACGCCCGCGCTGCCCATCGTGTGGAGCCACACCCTGTCGACGTCGGCGAACACGCCGGCGCTGCTCAGAGAGCCCAAGGGGCTGAAGTCCGCCGCGGAGGCGCGAGAGGAGTACATCGATGCGCTCCACGGTCGCGGCCCCATCGCCGTGCCGCTCCGCGTCACGATCCGCTCCTACAAGCGGCCGCCACCGAGCAACGGCGGGATCGGACCGCCCCCCTTTGTCTGGCTGCAGTCCGGGGTCGAGATCGCCACCACCGACGCGCACGCGTGGACCACGAGCATAGTCGCCGGCTTCACATGGGCGCCGGACACGTACCAGGGAGTGCTCGGCCAGGTCCGCATCAACCGGCTGTTGACCGGGCGGGTCCGGTCCCGCACCAAGCCCAACCTGCACGCGTTCGTCGGCGCCGCAGTCATCACGGTGTGGGGCCCCGCCACACAGCCCTTTCAAGAAAACCCAATTACATCCGACGATATCCTCGCTCTGGCCGACATGTCTGGACCGCGTTTCGCCTTCGGCGCCTTTCACGCTGGATTGGATCTGCGCGTTGGCAATCGCATCGGAATGTCCACTTTCCTAGAGATGATCCCACACCTCGCGCAGTCTCCGAACCTCGGCGACTACGTCCGGGTGGGGTCCATCGGCTTCCCCGCGATCGGTACGGAGGTGACGCTCTGGTTCTGAAGCTTCTCATCGCGGCGCTCGCGGCGCTGATCGCTCCTGCAGCCCAAGCCGGCACCGAGACGTCTCGCGAGGCCATGGACCGCTTGGAGGAGATCCTCGACCTGCGCTCCGAGGACGGCAGGCTCGACCGCGACAAGCTGATGCCGGCAATCCTGGTGAGCGCGCAGCCGCGCTACGAGGAGTCGCAGGCCTGGTTCGCGGTCCGGGTCATCGAGGCGCTGCAGCGCGCCCTGGGCGAAGAGGGGCTCCGGCTCTGCGAGGCCTGCATGGCGCCCCGCGCGTTCATGGCCGAGAGCACGATGGTCTACAGCACCGGCGCAATCAGCCTAGACGAGATCATCCGGCTCGACACCGCGAGCCGGGGGGAGGCCCCGCCTGCGCGCACGGCCATCTGGGTCGACGAGTACAGCGGGGGCGTCTCCCTCCGCATGGTCGACCTGCGCACCGGCCGGGTCGTGTTCGCGCAGAACATCGACCCCCGGCTCATCGAGCACAGCAATACCCAGCGCATGTACACGCTGACGGCCGAGCTCGAGCGCCGTGCCCGGGGCGACGGCCTCACCCAGGGATTCGTCGACGCCGCCTTGTTACCCAACCAACACATCTCTATCGATTGGACCGACCAGTGGGGCAAGAACAACGGGATGCTCACCGGCCTCACGCTCACCATCACCGACCCCCGGGGCGGTTTTGGCCTGTCCCACTACGTGCGAACGCCGCTGAACAACACGCTCGTGGGCGCTAAAGGCGTCGTCTCCTTGCCCACGCTCATCGCACAGACGTTCAACCCGGGCGCCCAGGTATTCGACCCCCTGCTGAACGTAATCGGCGTCGTCCGCGTCCCGTTCGGACGCTCCAACTACGGGGCCATCGCGACGGTGTCCACCAATGGCAATTTCGGCTTTGGATTGTCTCTCATGAACATCAGCTTGCTCCCGTTCGTGCCATGAACCTGCTCCGCATCGCAGCCGTCGCACTGCTCCTGCCGGGCTGTGCAGCCCGAAGCTACACGGCCTACCTCATCGAGCCCGCCCCGGCGATCAGCCCGACGTTGGTCGACGAGGAGGGCACACAGCTTCGACCCTTCGCGTTCGGATCGACCACGGCGATGAAGGTCCGGTGGAACGATGGCAACGTGATCACCGAGGTGGAGATCCCCATGCTGGAGACCGGCCAGCGCATCGTGATCGAGCACACCGCGGGCGCCACGGATGTCGAGACCATCCCGGCCACCCGCTTGGTCCCACCCCCGCCGACGGTGGCCGACACCTCGCTCGACGAGGCCTACCGCGAGCGCGGCCTGAAGGTCGCCGCAGACGCGCCTGAGGTGAGCATCTCGCGGGGGCGCACCGAGATGCAGCAGGCGCTGGCATCGGGAAACTACCAGCTCGCGCTCGAGTGGGCCGAGCTCGTGCTCATGCGCTACCCGTCGCACCCCGAGACCCTCCGTGCAAAGGGGTCTATACTGCTGCTCCTGGGCGAGCGGGACAAGGCGATCGAAGTGTATGAATCCGTTGAGGAGATCGAGTCTGATCCGGCCGTGCGCCGCAAGCTCGAAGAACTCCAGAGCCAAGAGTCTCTCTAACAGGAAGGTCTCGTGCAGATCCTAGGACTGGCGTTGCTCGTGTTCGTGGTGTGGTTTGGGTTCGGCGAGCGAGGGGACACCACCATCTCGGCGTTCGACATGCACGCAGCCACCATGGTGCTCGGCGGGTCGCTCGCCGCGATCATGATCTCGTCGAGCACGCTGACCACGTGGCGCACTCTCGTGTGCCTCCGCGAGCTCCTCCCCGGACTGGGGACCCTGCAGCGCAACACCGACGCGCTCGAGAGCGAGCGGGTGCAGCTCTCCGAGCTGTGGCTCGAGGGCAAGCGCGCCCAGGCAGTTGTGCTGGCGGAGTCCAGCAGCTTCGAGGAGGTCGCGCAGATGCTGCGCCTCGTGCTGGAGCGCGCTCCCGACGAGGCCACCACCTCCGCCTTCACAGCAGTGCGGCACGCCGCACTGAGTCGGTGGCAGCCGGCGGTCTCCAACTGGGAGCTGCTGTCCAAGCTGGCGCCGTCCTTCGGGATGGTCGGCACCATCACAGGCATGATCCAACTATTCCGCGGCATGGGGGAAGACGACCTCAACATCGGCGCCGCGCTGTCGCTCGCGCTGCTGGCCACCCTGTACGGGGTGGCGTTCGGAGCCGGCGTGGCAGGGCCCATCGGCCACTTCCTCCGGGGTCTGCTCGACGAGCGACTCGGAGCCATCGAGCGCTGTGAGGCCAGTGTCGCCGAGCTGGTGGCCTGGTCCGAGCGGTCCCAAGCGGCGGCGGGGTAGCCGGTGCAGCGTCGAGCCCACAGCAACGACGAGGGATGGCTGCTCTCCTATGCAGACCTCATCACCAACCTCCTGATCTTCTTCGCGATGCTGCTCGCAGCAGCGCAGATCAGCCGCACCCGGATGCAGCAGATCACCAAGGAACTATCAGGGATCGAGCAGCCTGCGAGCCTCTCGTCGATCCAGGAGGAGATCGAGGCGCAGATCCGAGGGGAGGGCCTCCAGGAGATGATCCGAACCGACCTCACGGACGAGGGACTGAAGCTCTCGCTGAACTCGGGCCTGGTGTTCGACTCCGGCGCCGCCGAGATCCACCAAGAGCAGGTGAACGTTCTCGATCGGATGCTGCAGACGCTCGTTCCCTATGCGGATCGGTACGACTTCGCGGTCGAGGGCCACACCGACACCACGCCGCTGGGCGCGGGCGGCGGCTACACCAACTGGGAGCTGTCCACCGACCGGGCCAACGCCGTGCGCTTCCGGCTCGAGCAGGTCGGCGTGGAGCAAGAGGCAATCCGCGTCGAGGGCTACGCCGACACCGTGGCGCTCACGCCAGACACCCTCAACGGGCTGTCCGAAGAAGAACGACTCGCGCGACACCGTCGCGTCGTCGTGAGGATCTACTGATGGACTGGGAGCGATCATTGCGCAACGCAACTCTCCGAACAGCTGCACTGCTGCTGGGCCTCGGCGCCTGCGCCACGGCGTGGGCACAGCCCCTCCCTGACCGCCAGATCCCGCCGTCGGTGATGGCGGAGGTCCGCGAGGTGGAGCACCGGTTCGAGCAGGCGCTCGACGCCGACTGCGATCCCAGCCGCTGCTTCAGCAAGGGATGCGCCTATGCGGCCCACGCCGTCACCGACCGGCCGCGCGCGACGTCGCTGCCCGGCTTGGGTGCCGACCCCGGGCCCGGCAGCGTGGAGGCCCAGGAGTACCTGACCCAGGCCCGCTGTTCGTTCGCGCACGAGGACACCGTCTCGGCAGCCGACGCCCAGGCGCTGGTGCGACGCCTCCAGTCCAAGCTCTCCACCGGCTGGACGCGGGTCAGTGTCGGCCACCAGGAGCTCGAGCCACTGCCCCAGCACTTGCTCGATCCTGCGGAGGCGGACGCAGAAGCGGGCGCGGAGGAGGAGGAGGCGCCGGCGCCTCTCGCAGAGGCGCTCTCGGCGAGCGATGCCGCTCGCGAGCTTTGGGCAAGCCTGTTGCCCCACTTCTACTGGATGATCGCCGTCGTCCTGATCACCCTCGCCGGCGCGATCCTGATCTGGGCGTGGCGCCGGGTGGGTCGAGAGTCGCTCGAAGAGCGCGCCCTGCTTGCGCAGCTGGAGGGGGAGGCCGGCGCCCCGGACTCCGATTCGGCGGGACCTGCCCCATCCGCGCAGGACGACACCGCGTTTGTGCTCGCTCAGTCCGCCGCGTGGACCCAGCGACTCGAGGCGATGGACCCAGCGAGTCCCGATCCCGAGGTCCAGGCGCTGGTGCGCGCGCTGCTGCGATCCGGCGACCTGCCCCTGCTCGCGAAGGCTGTGCTCCGCTTCCCCGACACGCTCCCTGCCGCATTCCCGGCCGGCGGAGATGTCGCGAAGGCCAAGCTGCAGCTCGCCGACTTCCTCAAAGACGTCGACGTGAACACGCTGCCATCGGACGCCGTGTTCTTCCGGGCGCTCAACCGCCACGCGCTGTCGGCGACGCTCGCTTCGCAGAGCGACGCGCGGGTCATCCGGAGCCTGCGCGAGGACTTCGGCGCCTCTGGGCTGGTCTCGCTCATCGCGAACCTGCCCGCACGGCCCGGGGCGCTCCTGTTCGCCCTCGCCCCCGCGACCGAGCAGCTCGAGATGGTGCGCCTGCTCTCGCCGCGACAGATGACGGCGATGTCCGAGCAGCTCCTGCACTCCAACCGGATGGACGCGTCCGAGACCGAGCACCTGTTCGAGGTGCTCGAGTCCGCGCGCGCCGGTCGGCCACCGCCCGCCCCCCGACCGGTCGGAGAGGTCTCGGACCGCGGCGCGACATTCGATGCAGCGGGCGCCTTGTCGGTGCTCCTGCCCGCGATCCACCCCACGCAGCGCGACGCCCTGTTCGCAGCGGCGCTCGAGCGGTTCAACGGCAGCCTGCCCGCCTGGTACCGCAGCATCTTCCTCGCGGACATGCTGTTCCAGATCTCCAGCGAGGCGCGGAACGACCTGATGCTCGAGATCGACGTGGAGGCGCTGGCCGGCTGGACCTCGCTTCTCGACGCCGAGACCCGGTCGCGGATCACCACAGACGTCCCCAGCTCGCTGCGGGCGACCCTCAGCGGGATCTCCTTCCCGTCGCGCCAGCGGCAGCTGGCCCAGGCGGAGCGGGGCCGCGAGGAGCTCGCTCGCGGGTTCCAGCGTCAGCTCGCTCGCGCGAACGTGCCGTTCGAGCGGGCGGTGCAGCCGCGCAGGGCGGCTGGTCCATGAGGTGGCTCGCCCTCGTCGTGCTGCTCGCCACAGCGTCCTGCCGCAAGGTGCCACTGTTCGACATCGGCGCAACGTTCCGGCTCGCTGACGCAACCTGGTTCCAGGAAGAGCAGACGCTGTTCCTGTTCGCCGAGGTAGATGCGCTGCAGGGAATCAGCGAGAACAGCGTGTTCGAGGTCTCGTTCACTACCGACGCGGGCCAGACACCCTGGACGCCGTGGGACGACTTCCCACAGGTGCACACGCACGTGCCGGCGGACTGCGGCGCCGACTCCATGTGCGGCAGCGCCAGCCTGCACGTCCCCGAGGAGCCACGCGAGGTGCAGCTGCGCATGCGCTACCACCGCGACGGGGCACTCGCACTCGACAGCGACCCCAAGGTCAACGTGGTCAACGCCGGCGACCCCTTCTCCAACCGCAGCATGCTGGTGTACGGCGTGTTCGACGAGGGCAACCGCTGGGTGCAGTGGCGGGGGCGCCACACGTTTCCGACCCTGCGCAACCAACGGGTCGAGAGGCTGGGTCTGCGCCGCAGCCTCGTCGTCGAGGACCAGCGCTACGGCACCTTGCCACCGGCATCATCGTTCAACGTCTACCGCTACGGCGCCCCCTGCGCGCCGAACATGACGCCGTTCCCACATCCGGCCGTCGAGACGACCGACCGCGCGAAGTTCAACGCAGCGCCGCTGCCCGAAGAGGCGGCGGCGGAGCCCGCCGTGTGCGGCACATCCACCGTCACCGACGCCCTCGGTACCTTCACGGCGGTCGCCGCCGCGCGCAAGAACCCGGAGGTCATGCCGGCGTTCCCCGAGCTTCGCAGCCCCGTGCGAGACGCCACGCCGATCAAGTTCTACCTGAGCCCCTGCAACAACGAGATCTCGGCGGAGCACGAGGCGATCCTGCGGCAGCGACTTCAGCTGCAGGGCGTGCCGACCACATGCACGGACGACTGGCAGCGGCCCGGATTCGTCGAGGCGTTGGTGGTCGCGTTCACAGACGCCGTGGAGCTCGAGCGAGAGAAGGGCAACGACATGGTCTTGGTCATCGGCCTGAACCAGGACGAACAGGGGGTGTCGGAGGCCCTCGAAGACGCGCTGGTGGAGGTGGTCCCCGACGAGCGCCTCCGCGGCTCCCCGCGACTCGCCGGTGCGTTCGTGCTCGACAGCACGACGTGGGGCCTGACGCTGCCTCGGCTGGAGCCCGTCACCCTGTGGTGCCCCGCCACGCTCTCCCTCGACTTGATTCCCGACACGGCCTCGGAGCGGTCCTGCCCCACTGTGCCCGACGCCCTCTCCATCAAGCTGGGGCCGTTCTCCCTCGGGTCCCTGCCCATCCTCCCCTCGCGCGATCAGTACCTGGACTTCATCGAAACCTACTCGCCGTCCCAAGCCGGAGAGGTCACCAGCCTCTCGTTCCGGGTCCCCGAGTTCGCGACCACCACCGAATTCATCGGCCTGGGGCCCATGGGCGCGGTCACGTTCCTGAACGACGAGAAGATCACCGCATCCGCGACGGATGCATTCTCGTTCTGCATCCAAGAGGACCCGCAGCTGGTGTTGTTCCGGTCCGACGCCCTGAGCGGGCTGGGCCAGGACAACATCCAGGCGTTCTGCGAGCAATTCGACCTCGCACAGGACTTCTGTGAGTTCGCCCAGTTCGGCGCCGTACCGATCGACTTCCTCCCCGACTGGCACAACGTGCTGGGCGACGAGAACTACGAGCTGGGCATCGCGTGGGACTTCCCGTTCCTGCTGCGCCTCGACTACCAACTGGTGACCGCGGCGTCCGTCACAGCGTTCGGCGTCAGTGTTCCGTTCGGGTTCGCCTCCGAGCAAGAGGGCACGTTCGGCACCCTCGTCTGGACTGCCGACTCCTACGACCTCAGCGAGTCGCTGGACCAGTGCACTCGATTCTGCGACCACCCCACCTTCGACTCGGCGTCCGTCTACCACGTCCAGGATGCCTTCCGCACGACGTACGCGCAGTCGTGCTACCGGCCTGTCTATCCGCTGACTTCCGACCCCGGGTTCCCCTTTGATCCGTAGCAGTGCCTTGATCCTGCTCGCTGCGTGGGCCGGCTCGGCGCACGCCGCAGAGGGCGATCCAGATCTGCCTGCGGACGCCTGGGCGCAAGACGATGTCGTCGTGCCAGAGGACGATGAGGAAGAAGCACCCCCCGAGGAGGAAGAAGCGCCCGCCGAGGAGGAGGAAGCGCCCCCCGAGGAGGAAGCACCGATCGGCGATCCGCTGTCTGAGCACCGCGTGACCCTCGATCTGCTCGCGGACCGCACCATCGGAACCACGTCGCGACCCGTCGAGTTCAACTGGCGCCGCAACACAGCCCAGCTCGCGCTGACCGGCAGCTACCTGTTCGAGCTGAACAACTTCAACGCCATGCGCGGCGGGGGCATGCTGAGGGTCCCCACCCGCGGGATCATGCTCGAGGTCGGCCTGTCGTACGCCGCGACGTGGGACTCTCCCAGCAGCCGCCTCATCGCGCTCACGCCGTACCGCCAACCCGGCCGACCCCCGCGCCTCGAGCTCGACTTCATGGTGGCGCTGCCGCTGGCGGAGGGTGTCGTGACCACACAGCTCCGCGTGTTCCCCGCTGTTCAGATGGTGTTCAACGCGTACGGCGGCGTTCGGTACGCGCTGTATCCAGCGGGATTCGCGGGGCTCACCGCCGGCCAGGTCACGAGCAGGATCTTCGTGCCGGCGCTGTCTGAAGAAGAGATCGACAACCTCGAGGCGAGCCGCCTCGACGCGATGCAGGTAGACCCCGCGCGGTACTCAATCCTGGTCGGGATCGGCAACGATCTGTACTTCAAGGGTGGGATCTTCATCGCGCCTCGGTTCCTGCTCTCGGTACCGCTGCTGTCCACCGCGAATGACTCGCAGCTGCTGCTGTGGGCGGATGCCTCGGTCGCCATCGGCGTGGCCTGGTGAGCCTGTGGGGTGCGGTGTTGCTCGCTGTGGGCACCGCACTCGCGGAGCCCGTGGCGCTGGCGCCGACCGATCACGACCTCATCTACTACAACGCGCGCATGGCGCTGCGAGAGGGCAACGCCACCGAGGCGGTGAAGCTCTGGCTGGTTCGCAACGCGCTGGAGAACCAGACCGGTCGGGTCTCTCGCCACGATGCAGACTTCCACTCCCTGACGTGGGCGGCCCTCGGCGAGCTGGGGATCTGCCAGGACGGGCACCCCACCGACGAGGACGGCGCGGGCCTGTGGCCGCTCGCGCTGCAGAACTGGTTCGTGCAAAACCGCACGCGAGAGCTCCCGCCGCCCGCACCCACGTTCCCCGCGTTCGAGGCTGGCCGGCAGGCCCGGTACGTGTCGATCGGCGACGTGATCGGCCGAGACGAGCTCCGCGCCCTCGAGCTGGCGCGCGGACCGTGCCTGCAGGCGCGCCTGGCGTTTCTGCAGTCCCAGGATCTCGTGTTCGCCGACTTGAAGGACCGAAAGAACTCCAGCATGCTCCTGGCGTACCTGCTGAGGACGGCACTGCGCACACTCGACGCCGATCGAGTGAGGGGCCGTGCCGCGGTGGCGGCCCGCCTGTTCGAGGTGGAGCTCCAGCTCGCGGCGATCGGCGAGGCCGAGGCCCGCGCCGCAGCGCGCAGAGCGGCGGCCCGCACCCGCCGGCTGCGGCTCGGACGGGCGACCGTCCAGGCTGTTCGAGAAGAGGCACCCACCAGCACCCTGGAGAAGTCGACGCGGGCCGCCCAAATCCTGGCGGGAACCGTCGACTGGTCCGTCGGCGAGTGGATGACGTTGTCCCCCGACCGCCGCGTCTTCCTGTTTGACACCGCCAAGGCGTATGTCCAGGACCCAGTCGCATTCGACGAGATCGCCCAGGGAATCCTAGACGCGCTGATCACTGCGGGAGACGGCAACGGCGTGATGGACTGGGTCGACCGCGCCGCCGGCCCCACCCATGAGCGCGCCTGGGAAGGCGAGCGCGGCGAGCGCATGCTGTCGCTCGACGCCGACAGCGGCTTCTCAGAGCGCAGCGTGATCGCGCTGCACCGCGGGATACAGCTCCTCGAGCAGGGCGCGCAGCCCGAGGCGCTGCGGGCCATGGCCTACGCGATGAGCCACGCCGCCGAGTCCTCCCGTGCCGAAGACGTGGCCGGACTGAGCCGCCGCTGGATGTCGCACGTCGCTGGGCAGTTCAAGGTCACCGACACGCTGCTTGTCACGCTGCGGCAGCTGCTGGAGCCGCGCGACTATGGCGTGATCCTGGAGGACCTGGTCTGGCACTCAGCGCTGCGAGCCGACTACGCCTCCTACCAGCGCGGCGTCGCCAATCAGCTGGGGCGGGGGGCGCTGGAGCGACGCGTCGCTGCGCTCCAGCCGCTCGCGGCGGGCAACGTGAACCGGTTCCACCACGAGCTGCAGACGGGGATGCGCTCCGCCCCCAGCGAGACACTCAGATTCCTCGTGCAGCTGGTCCAGCGCCTCGAGCGCGAGGACGCCAGCGTCCGAGCCGCGCATGTGCCCACCCTCGACAACATCCGTCGGCTCCTCGAGCGCAAGGCCGCGCAGGAGCAGGAGGCCGGCCACCCCGCTCGCGCGCTCACAGCCCTCGTCGAACAGGCCCAGGCGATCGTCGAGGGCGTCGACGGACTGACGTCCGCGGCCTCTGTCTCTGATCGTGCTCGGTCGCTCGATCCCAACACAGAAGTGTTCGCAGGGAGTGTCCGCTTGGCACCAGCCGATGCCGTTCCGTGGCCGTTCGAGAGCAGCAGGGTCGGGCCGCCGTCGGTGTACTCCCCGCTCAAGCTCACGCCCGTCGAGTGGCTGGGTCCCGACGGAGCCTGGGTGTTCGGCTGGCGGATCACGGGGTGAGCACAGCAAGCTCCAGGGCGCTGGCCGAAGAGGTTCAGCGTCGCCGCGCGGCGCTGCGCGCGAAGCTTCGGCTCCGGCAGCCAGAGCAGCGCCGCCGTCGCTGGTGGCTGGTCGCGCTGATTCTCGCCGTCCTGCTTGCGCTGCTGTTGTCCCGCTGCCAGTGCACTCCCCCTCCCGTAGAGGAGGCGGCGGAGGGCGCCACCTTACAGGAGCCCGGAACCCCGCAGCCCACAGAGGCAGGTCCACCACCCCTCCCTCCAGTCGCCCCACTCAACCGCCGGGACCGCCCTGCGTTCGAGGGTCCCGGGGTGGCGCGGCACCCATGGCTCGACGCGTTTCGGATGCAGGTCACCGTGCGGAGCCCGCGACTCGCCGCCTGCTTCAACGGCATGGCCGAGCCGGGCGCCCTGAGGTGGACCTCGTCGCTGGATCCCGTGCGCGGCCTCGTCTCCGAGCAGTCGCTAGAGCCGACGCTGAGCGGTGCCGTGCTCAC
>Ga0316189_10000522_pt1 | contig 38732 bp, 40 predicted proteins | sample LowCovwburrow_MG_FD_204930 | JGI IMG/M metagenome (GOLD analysis project Ga0316189, IMG submission 204930) | Coastal sediment microbial communities from Maine, United States - Lowes Cove worm burrow | ecosystem: Environmental > Aquatic > Marine > Coastal > Sediment | place: USA: Maine...
CCTTCGCTGAGGGTGAGAGCACGCTCGAGAATATTTTCCAGCTCGCGGACATTGCCAGGGAACGGATAGCGTTGCAGTGCGTCAATGACATCCTGCTGGAGCTCTGGTGGAGTACTGTTCTGGTCGCTGGCCAGTTTTGCGAGTATTTGCCGGGCGAGTTCAGGGATGTCTTCGCGACGGTTTCGTAGACTGGGGACTTGCAGTTCGATGACGTTGATCCGGTAGTACAGATCCTGTCGAAAGTCGCCAGCGTCTACCAGATTGGCCAGATTTTTGTGAGTTGCCGACAGAACGCGGACGTCGACAGGGGTTTCCTTTTGTTCGCCCACCGGTCGTACCGCTTTTTCCTGAATGGCGCGCAGCAGTTTCACCTGCATTTGCAATGGCAGTTCGGCGACCTCGTCGAGGAACAGCGTGCCGCCATTCGCCGCCTGAAACAGGCCCTCCTTATCAGTAACGGCACCGGTGAAACTGCCTTTTGTGTGGCCGAAAAACTCACTTTCCATCAGCTCTGAGGGTATGGCGCCACAGTTGACCGGTACGAAGGCCTGTTCGTTGCGCGGCCCTTTGGCATGGATCAGGCGCGCTACCAGCTCCTTGCCAGTACCTGACTCACCACTTATATATACCGGCGCCTGGCTGCGCGCCAGTTTGGCAATGGTCGAGCGGATGGTCTGCATCACGGCTGAATCGCCCAGCAGGGTATCGCGGCTACGGCGGTCTCTCTTGGGGAAGTCACCCAGCTTGAGGGCGCTGTTGACCAGATTGCGCAGGATCTGCAAGTCAACGGGCTTGGAGACGAAATCGAAGGCGCCCACCTTGAGCGCCTGCACAGCCGTTTCCATGTTGCCGTGTGCGGTAATTACTGCAACCGGCAGTTCGGGGTAATCAATTTGTATGGTTTCTACCAGCTCCAGGCCGTCGCCGTCGGGCAGGCGCATGTCGGTAAGGCAGAGATCGAAATGATTTTCAGCGAGCAGGGCGCGTGCGTCGGAAAGATTCGCGGCGGAACGGGTGTCGATGTTCATTCGGCCGAGCGTTAGTTCGAGCAATTCGCGGATATCGGGCTCATCGTCGACAATGAGTGTGAGTGGTTTGCTCATTAACTTAAGCTGTCCTGACTTTGTTCCACGAAGTGTATGCGAAAACAACTACCGCCGCCCGCTTCAGGTGTGTAGCTTAGGTGGCCATGATTGGTTTCACAGAGCTCCCGGGCAATGAACAGTCCGAGTCCAGTTCCGCTGGCTTCAGTCGTATAGAAAGGTTCGAATATCTGGTCGGCTGTTTCGCTGTCGATACCTTCGCCGTTATCGACGATATCAAGCTGAATGAAATTGTGCGCATCACTTTGTGCTCGTAACAGTAGCTGTGCCGGATTACCCCCATGCCTCAGAGCATTCTGGCACAGGTTGGTCAGAATCTGGTGTAGCTGTCCGGGATCGACGTAAAGTTGCAGGTCGGGCGGGGTGACATTCAACTGCATTTGCCCGGGTTCGAGATGCTCCATGTGCATAAATTCGTCTTTGAAGTCTGACAGCCAGTCCTGTAACACCAGTTGCTGTGGCTGGTTGACGGATCTCCTGGACAGTTGCAACACGTTTTCAATAATGGTGTTTACGCGCCGTGTGTGGGTGCCGATGATTTCAGTCAGTCGTTTATCGCTATGATCCAGTTGCTCGGATTCCTCCAGCAACTGGGAGGCATGGCTGATGGCGCCCAGTGGGTTACGAATTTCGTGGGCAATACTGGCAGTCAGGCGGCCCAGTGAAGCCAGTTTTACCTGCTGGGTTTGCTGGGCAAGTTGGGCACTGTCTTCCAGCAGGATCAGTGCGCCCTGGCCCTGTGCCGTCTTGAGGGCGCCAAAGCGAGGCAGCAGTGAGCTACCAGCCGACCCGGTAATTGCCTGCGCTTGCCATCCGCTGTCCAGTTTCCACTGTTGCAGTTGGTTTTCCAGCTCGGGGGCGGCGGTTGCGAGCTGTTGTGTTGACGGGTTATCAAGACCAAGCAGCTTCTGCGCCGTATCATTAGCCAGACGGATAGTATTGTTGTTGTCGACGACCAGCAATCCTGACTGCAGTTGCTGAATGATGTAACGATTCAGCTGCTCAAGATTCTCAAGGTCAATACCGCGTTGTTCGGCCAGCGCTTCGCCTTCGCGGGCGCGGATAATCAGAATGTGAGTAAGTCCTGCAGCGATAAACACCACAGCGCCCATCAGTCCGGCGCGTGTGATGTTGCCGGCTCCGGTTTTATCCATTGCCAGATTCGCCAGTCCTGATTCGAACAAAACTGCAAGGGCGGCAACGGACGCAAACAGATAGGCGAGCCGCCCGGGTAGCACCCAGGTGCCCGCCACAACGGCGATCACCAGAAACACACTCAACGGGCTGGTGACGCCTCCGGTAGCGTGCATGAGTAATGCGATGGCTCCAATATCGGCCAGTATCTGTAACAGAGCCTGACTGTCATGACCGGGCCAGCGCATGCGTGTAGTGAATCCGGCAGCGATGCTGAAGGCGAGATAGGTCATCAACGTCGACCGAAACATGTCGGCTCGCTGGATACCGAAAGGGTTGCTGTCCTGCAGGGCAAAGTAGAGTACAGCCAGCAGTCCTGCGAGTACCACCCGGTAAAAGCTTAATAGCCGTAGTGGCTGCCAGTCTGTAAAGGTGCTCGTGGGCTTGGCTGCACTTGCAGCAGGCATGGTTCAGCCGTCCTCGTCGCGGTGCTGGTCGCAGCAGTAGAACCTGTCGTTGGCCTGGATTGCCTCGTCGCGCGGGACATACGTGCCACAGCGGGCGCAGCTGACCATATCACCAACCTTTTTCTTCGGTTTGTTTTCAATCCCGGGGCTTTTTGCCAGCCGGAATAAAATCCACACAACCAGGGCGATGCCCAGCAAATAGATAAGTACGCGAATTCCAAACATGGGTGCAGTGTACTTGGATGGGGACAGATTTTAAATCTGTCCCCGAAGCATGGCAGAATAGAGCCTTTCGCGCATAGGACAGTGCCATGCATCTTCACGAATATCAGGCCAAGCAATTGTTTTCGGATTACGGTGTGCCAGTACCGGATGGCCGGATGGCCGAGTCGGTCCAGGATGCAGTGGCTGCGGCCAAAACGCTGGGCGGAGATCGCTGGATGGTCAAGGCGCAGGTCCACGCGGGTGGCCGCGGCAAAGCCGGGGGGGTGCAGCTGGTTGACAGCATAGATGCAGTGGAGCAAAACGCTGATCGCCTGCTGGGCGCCATGCTGGCTACCAAACAAACCGGCGAGCCGGGCTTGCCAATCCACCGCTTGTTGATTGAATCGACCGTGGGCATTGAGCGAGAGCTATACCTCAGCTTGCTGGTCGATCGGGCCAGCGAACGCATTATGGTGATGGCATCTGCTTCCGGCGGTATGGATATCGAGGAGGTTGCGGCCAGTGATCCCGCTGCCATCCTCACCGAAGCAGTTCATCCTGCCGTGGGTCTGCAGGCTTACCAGTGTCGTAATCTGGCCTTTGGTCTCGGGCTTGAGGGTGGCCAGATAAAATCGTTCACCCGCTTGCTGGGTGGACTCTACCGGCTGTTTGAGCAGGAAGATGCCAGTCTGGTCGAAATTAATCCACTGGTCGTCACCTCTGATGGTGATCTGTTGGCGTTGGATGCCAAGCTGGATATCGAGGATAACGCCCTGTACCGGCACGCGAACCTGAACGAGCTGCGGGATATCACCCAGGAAGACGAAAAAGAGCGCGCAGCCAGCGAACACGGTCTTAATTACATCACTCTGGAAGGCAACATAGCCTGTATGGTCAATGGCGCTGGCCTGGCTATGGCAACCATGGACCTGATCAAGCTGCATGGTGGTGAGCCGGCAAATTTCCTTGATGTCGGTGGCGGCGCGACGGCGGAACGCGTGGCAGAAGCTTTCAAGCTGATACTTTCAGATAAAAAAGTGCGTGCCATCCTGGTGAATATTTTCGGTGGAATTGTGCGCTGTGACCTGATCGCCGAAGGCATCATCAAAGCTGTTGAGGAGGTGGGCGTGGATCTGCCAGTGATAGTGCGGCTTGAGGGTACCAATGTGGAGCAGGGAAAAATGCTGCTGGCGAACTCGGGTCTCAGCGTTATCACCGCTGATGGTTTGACCGATGCCGCGCAGAAAGTTGTCGGTGCCGTGAAGGGGGCAAGTCAATGAGTATTCTGGTCGACAGCACTACCCGGGTTATCTGTCAGGGGTTTACTGGCAAGCAGGGTACTTTTCATTCGGAGCAGGCGCTGGCCTACGGTAGTCGGCTGGTAGGCGGCGTTACCCCTGGCAAGGGTGGTCAGAGCCATCTCGATCTGCCGGTTTTCGATACGGTGCAGGATGCTGTACGTGAAACCGGTGCCAACGCCAGCATGATCTACGTGCCTGCGGCCTTCGCCGCTGATGCAGTGCTGGAAGCCGCTGATGCAGGTATTGAAGTGATTGTCTGCATCACCGAGGGTATTCCGGTGCTGGATATGCTCAAGGTAAAGGCCGCGCTGGCAGGCGGTGATGCCAAACTGATAGGGCCTAACTGTCCAGGCATTATCACTCCCGGCAGTTGCAAGATCGGCATTATGCCGGGTGCCATACACCAGCCTGGTGGCATCGGCATTGTGTCGCGCTCCGGCACTTTAACCTATGAAGCGGTGTATCAAACTACGCAGGCCGGACTGGGGCAGAGCACCTGTGTAGGCATCGGCGGAGATCCGATTCACGGGCTCGAATTTACCGATTGCCTGGAACGTTTTGAGCGCGACCCGGATACCCGTGGTGTCATCATGGTGGGCGAAATTGGAGGCAGTGCCGAGGAACAAGCGGCCGAGTTTATTGAGGCGCACATGAGCAAACCTGTGGTGGCCTATATTGCCGGTGTTACGGCGCCACCGGGTAAGCGCATGGGGCATGCTGGTGCGATTATCAGTGGCGGCAAGGGGACGGCTGAAGCCAAGTTTGCCGCGCTGGAAGCAGCCGGTGTGGCCGTTGTGCGTTCGCCTGCCGATATGGGTGCGCGAATGGTTGAGGTACTGGGTGCTGCCTGAATCCCGCCCCAAAAATACTGCCCTGCGCCTGGTGATGGCGCAGTGCAATCTGCTGGTTGGCAATATATCGGCGAACACCGAACAGGTGGTGCTGGCAGCCAGGCGAGCACGGGATGAATTTGCTGCCGACCTGGTAGTTTTTCCGGAACTGACCCTGACAGGCTATCCACCTGAGGATTTGCTGCTGCGTCCGCAGTGCCAGATGCTGGTGGATGCTGCGCTGCAGCAGATTCTGCAGGAAGTCAGCGGTATTCATATACTGGTAGGTCACCCACAGCAGGCTTCTGAAGGGAGATTCAACTGCGCTTCACTGCTATATGACGGGCATGTGATCGCGAGCTGCAGGAAGCATCACTTACCGAACTACAGTGTCTTCGACGAAAAACGTTATTTCGTGCCCGGCCCGGGTTTCAGTGTGGCTGAAGTGGCGGGCATCCCGTTAGGCATAACAATTTGCGAAGACATCTGGATGCCTGAGCCAGCCCGGGCTGCCGCCGATGCCGGCGCTCGCATGCTGGTCAATCTCAATGCCTCACCCTTTCACATCGGCAAGCGTGATGAACGCGAAGCTGAAGTTGCCAGACGTGCTCGTGATACTGGATGCCCGGTCGTTTATGTCAACCTGGTAGGTGGCCAGGATGAGCTCGTCTTTGATGGGGAATCCTTTGTCCTGGATGCCACAGGTCAGGTCTGTGCGCGTGCACCTGCCTTCGAGTCCGGCCTGTACGTAGCCGATTTCAGTGTCAATGGTGACAGCGTCAAACCGCTTCCGGCCGAAGTGACGGCGCACTCTGACGCGTTGGCAAGCGTTTACCAGGCCCTGGTGCTGGGTGTGCGCGATTACATTGAGAAGAATGGGTTCCACGGCGCCGTTATCGGCTTGTCGGGCGGGGTGGACTCGGCACTGACACTGGCGATAGCTGTTGACGCTATTGGTGCCGGGCAGGTCGAAGCTGTGATGATGCCGTCGCGCTATACCGCGGATATGAGTCTTGAAGACGCACGTGCCGAAGCGGAGATACTGGGCGTGAGTTATCTCGAAATTCCTATCGAAAAGCCGTTTGAAGCATTTCTTGACGTTCTTTCCGATGCCTTTGCCGGTAGCGCGCGCGATACCACCGAGGAAAACATCCAGGCGCGTTGTCGTGGCCTGATTCTCATGGCATTGTCCAACAAGCAGGGCCGCATCGTGCTCACCACCGGTAACAAGAGTGAAATGTCGGTAGGTTATGCCACGCTCTACGGCGATATGGCGGGTGGTTTTGCGCCGATCAAGGATGTGCCAAAGTTGCTGGTTTACGCGTTGTGTGAATACCGGAACGGTATTTCCCCTGTAATTCCCCAGCGAGTGATTGATCGTCCGCCATCCGCAGAACTGGCGCCTGATCAGAAAGATGAGGACTCGTTGCCGCCCTATGAGGTGCTGGACCCGATACTGGAAGCTTATATAGAAGGTGACAGGAGTATCGACGATATTGTCAGTCTGGGCTTCGAAGAAGCCACTGTGCGTCGTATCGCGGGCCTGGTCGATCGTAACGAGTACAAACGGCGTCAATCACCGCCGGGAGTGCGCATCAGTCAGCGTGCCTTTGGTCGTGACCGGCGCTACCCGATTACTTCGGGTTATTTGCGTGCCTGGCCGGGAGCCAAGTAGATTTGAAATCCATCCTGCTTTAACTGTATCGTTAGCCGACTGATTCGGCCTCAAAAGGGGAACGACGCATGAAAAAAATCGAAGCTGTCATCAAGCCGTTCAAGCTGGACGATGTGCGCGAAGCACTGTCCGGTATCGGCATTACTGGAATGACCGCCATTGAGGTTAAGGGATTTGGGCGCCAGAAAGGCCATACCGAGCTGTATCGTGGTGCCGAATACGTGGTGGATTTTCTGCCCAAGGTGAAACTTGAAGTTGTCGTCAAGGAAGAGGACGCCGAGCGTTGTATTGAAACAATTACCAATGCCGCGCGTACCGGAAAAATCGGTGACGGCAAAATTTTTGTTACCCCTGTTGACCGGGTGGTGCGTATACGTACCGGCGAAACTGACGGCGACGCTGTTTAGGCAGGTTTCGTGGTGAATAAATCAGAAGGACAGGTTAAACGCCTGTCCTTTTTTATGGGGCCGCCGGAGCTGGCGGGGTGACAGTGTTTATGTCCAGCACGCGCTGGGCATCGTCTGACAGACCGTGCAGTTCCATCTGGGTATAGGCGCGAATCAGCACTTTGAGGGCATCCTGGGCAGCCGGAGTGCGCTGATAGTTCTCAACGACATACTTGGCACGGTTGGCCGCGGCAACATAAGCGCCGCGCTTCATGTAATACTCGGCGACGTTGATTTCATACTGCGCCAACGTATTGTGCAGAAACACGATGCGCTTTTTGGCGTCAGGTGCATAGCGGCTGTCGGGGAATTTTTTCACCAGCAGGGTGAAGTCATTGAAGGCGTCACGCAGCGCACGCGTATCCTTGTCCGATGGTTCGCGCGAGGATAGTCGATCGACAAAGTTAGACCCGCGGGCGTAGTTGGTCAGTCCCTTCAGGTAATAGGCGTAGTCGATGTGCGGGTTGCCCGGGTTATTGCGGATAAAGCGATCAGCAGTGGCAATGCAGGAATCCGGTTCGTCGAACTTGTAGTAAGCATAGGCAATTTCAAGTTGTGCCTGCTGGGCAAACTTGCCAAAAGGGTAGCGCGCTTCAAGCTGTTCGAAAGTATTGATGGCCGTTTCATAGTCACCAGACGTCAATGCCGCCTTGGCCTTGTCGTAAAGCTCCTGGGCCGACATATTGGCAAATTCATCGTCTGGCGAGCCCGCGCAACCAAATAGGAACAATACTGCCAGAAGAGATAAAGGGCGTAACCAGCGCATCAGCCTGTAAATCCGCATTTTCAGTGTTAAAGTGAAATTGTAAAGCGCGACCCCCCCGCTTGGCCACTAACTTCTATGTCAGAACTGATTAAATTAAGTGCCCGTATCCCCGAAAATGCCGCTGGTCGGCGTTTCGACCAGGTGTTGGCGGAGCTGTTTTCGGATTATTCACGCAGCCGGCTGCAGCAATGGGTCCGTGACGGAGCGGTGCTGCTTGACGCTCGGCGTGTGGAAGCCAAGTACCGGGTTAGCGGTGGTGAGTGGGTGGAGATCGTAGCCAAGCTCCCCGAAGACAGTGAAGTTTTGCCGCAGGCAATACCGCTGGATGTGCGCTATGAAGATAAACATCTGCTGGTGATCAATAAGCCGGCAGGCCTGGTGGTTCATCCTGCAGCAGGCAATCGCGATGGAACATTGCAGAATGCGCTGTTGCACTATGATGCAGGGCTGGCAGCACTGCCGCGTGCCGGTATCGTCCACAGGCTGGATAAAGATACCAGCGGGCTAATGGTGGTCGCGCGTCAGTTGAGTGCCCACAAGTCACTGGTCGAACAGCTGCAAGCACGCAGCGTACATCGTGAATACCTGGCTCTGGTGCAGGCCCAGGTGACTGCAAGTGGCCATGTAGATGCGCCGATCGGGCGTCATCCGCGCGATCGTCTGCGCATGGCGGTGGTGGAATCGGGGAAGCCGGCAGTGACTCACTACCGGGTGCTCGAGCGTTTTCCAGCGCATACACTTGTCGAGGCCAGGCTCGAGACCGGGCGCACCCACCAAATCAGGGTGCACATGGCATATATTCACCACCCTTTGGTCGGAGACCCGCTGTATGGCGGACGTTTTCGACTGCCGGCGGGGGCTTCGGAGGCGCTTGCCGAGGCACTACGCAAGTTTCGCCGCCAGGCTTTGCACGCCCGCCGACTGGAGTTTATCCATCCGGCCAGTGGCGAGCCCGTTGGTTGGGAAGCCGAGTTACCGGCCGATTTTGAACACCTGCTGGCGCTGCTCAGGGAAGCTTCATGATTTACCCTCAGTGGCCAGCCCCTGCACATGTCCGCGCAGTTTCGACGACACGCACAGGTGGCGTCAGCCAGCCGCCCTACGACAGTTTGAATCTGGCAAGCCATGTCGGTGATCAGGACGGTGCAGTGCAGGCAAACCGTCAGCAACTGGTTAAACAGCTGGGCCTGGCGGTTGAGCCCGTCTGGCTTGAACAGGTCCATGGGGACAAAGTGGTTAATGCCGCGCTAGCGGCAGGCACACCACCCGCCGATGCCAGTTACACCCAACAGCCCGGGGTAGTGTGTGCGGTAATGACCGCAGACTGTCTGCCGGTCTTGTTCTGTGATCGGCAGGGTGAGGTGGTGGCGGCTGCGCACGCTGGTTGGCGTGGTCTGGCGGGCGGCGTGCTGGAGGCAACCGTGGCGGCAATGGGTGCCCCGGTCGATTCGCTGCTGGCCTGGCTGGGTCCGGCGATTGGCCCTGCGGCATTTGAGGTCGGCGATGAAGTGCGCACAACATTTGTCGACCGGCAGGCGGAGGCGACTGCAGCGTTCAGCCGGTCGGACAATGGCCAGTGGTTGGCAGATATCTATCAGCTGGCGCGATTCCGCCTGGCGTCGGCAGGTATCGAGCGTATATATGGTGGAGGTTTCTGCACTTTCAATGACAGCCATCGTTTCTACTCCTTCCGTCGGCAGTCAACCACCGGGCGGATGGCTTCGCTGGTATGGATTGCGCCGTGACTGGCCGAACGCCGGGCTGCCCCGGATGGTGCGGATTCCGTATACTGTCCCGCTTTGCGATTGAAGTTGGCTGAATGTCTTTACTGACCTGGATTCTTGTTTTTTGCCTGCTGGGTGGTGTACTCAGCGTGCTGGCGGCCGCCGTATATCTGTTGTTGCCGGACCTGCTGCGCGCTCGCTTGCTGCCGCATACGGTGAGTTTTGCTATTGGTGCCCTGCTGGGGGCGGCCCTGCTGGGGCTGCTTCCCCATGCTTTGGAAGGCGCAGGCGGTCAGGATTTTCATGCCATCACCGGCACCCTGATGCTGGGGCTGTTCGTATTTTTCCTGTTGGAAAAGCTGGTGCTGTGGCGACACTGTCATCACGAGCATTGCGAAGTACATGGCCCGGACGAGCCCGGTCAGCGGCACCAGGCAGCGGGGACCCTGATTCTGATCGGGGATGGTCTGCATAACTTTATCGATGGAATTTTGATCGGTGCAGCCTTCCTTACCGATATTCATCTCGGTATTGTCACCAGCCTGGCGGTGGCAGCGCACGAGATTCCGCAGGAAGTAGGCGATTTTGCAGTGTTGCTGCACAGTGGTTTCAGTACCTCAAAGGCGTTCTTTTATAACCTGCTGTCCAGCCTGGCAACCGTCGTCGGTGGTGTGCTGGCCTACTACGCGCTTCGCCAGGTCGAACCGGTGTTGCCCTACGTGCTGGCGGTGGCAGCATCGAGCTTTATCTATGTGGCTGTGGCTGACCTGATTCCGGGCTTGCACAAGCGAGTGGAATTCAGTGCCACAGTTAAGCAAATGGTGCTGATAGGTGCCGGTGTGGCGCTCATTTACGTTACCCATTTCAGCCTCCACAACTGAAGGTGCAGCGACTGTTCAGGCTTGCGCCTGTAGCAAGGCGCTGCTTATAGTGCTGTTTCTGAGGACGCACTGGGGGCATTCATGTCCAACTGGTATATGTTGACGCTGGTCGGGAAAGATCAGGCGGGTATCGTAGCGCAACTGACAACGGCGCTGTTCGAGGCGGGTTGTAACCTTGGTGAATCTTCCATGATCCGCCTTGGCGACAGTTTTACTGTCATGATGATGGTTGACAGCCCTGAGGGCGAAGCGCGTTTGCGAACGGTATTGCAGCCTGTGGTCGACAAACTTCAACTGGCGTTGCATGTCGACGCGATTGAAGCGGGCCTCCACCAGCGACCAGTGCCGGACGTCTGTATTCTGGTGCACGGTGCCGACCGAACCGGGATTGTCTCCCGGGTGACCAGTTCAGCCGCAGCAGCCGGGTTGAATATCCTCGATCTTGAGTCCGATGTTGCCGGTACGGAAGCCGCGCCTATCTATATTCTCCAGATTGAAGGCGTTGCTGCACAGGGCGTGGACGCAATTGAAGCGGCGCTGGCGCCCCTGCAGGCAGAGGGTGTCAAGGTTGAGGTGCGCCCCATAGATACATTTATCGGGTGATGTGTGGCAGTTCTGGAGATTCTCACCTATCCGGATGAACGGCTGCGCCAGATATCGGAGCCTGTGCAGGTATTCGATGCCGGGTTTCAGGCCCGGATCGATGACCTGGAAGAAACCCGGCTTGCCGGGCCAGGTGCGGTCGGTATTGCAGCACCGCAGGTGGGCTGGTTTGAGCGCGTAGTGATCGTAGATGTCTCCGGCCGGAAAAAAACGCGCAATCACGGCCACCTGATTTTGGTAAACCCGGAAATTACCAAATGGGAAGGCCACAAGGTAGGCCGTGAAGGCTGCCTGTCGGTGCCCGACTACACTGGCAATGTCATCCGCGCAGAAAAAATCCACCTCGATGCACTGGGCCGGGATGGAAACCCGCTTTCATTTGACATGGATGGCTTCGAGGCACGCGCCATTCAGCACGAAATGGACCATATTGACGGCCTGTTATTTCTGGATCGGCTGGTCAGCCGGCGCCAGGACTTGTTCCAACGCAAGGTTTACGAGTAAATATCCCCACTCCAGCCCTTGATTTATCCCGCGATTCGACCCATATATTGCCTAAGTCATAATTTTTGAGGGGAGTTTCCGTCATGAGGATGGATAAGCTGACATCCAAGTTCCAGATGGCGCTGGCCGATGCCCAGAGCCTGGCCGTTGGGCGCGACCATAATTACATCGAGCCGGTGCACGTGCTGGTGGCATTGCTTGACCAGGAGGGCGGCAGCGTCCGCCATCTGCTGACCCAGGCCAGCGTCAACAGCAACCTGCTGCGCTCGCACCTGGGTGAGATGCTCGACCGTCTGCCCACAGTCGAGGGTGGCAGCGGCGATGTGCACATCTCCAATGATCTGACACGCCTGCTCAATCAGACCGACAAGCTGGCGCAGCAACGCAAGGACCAGTACATCTCTTCGGAGTTGTTCGTGCTTGCGGCGGTCGAAGACAAGGGTGAACTTGGCAAGCTATTGACTGATGCAGGCGCGAGCAAGAGCCTGGTAGAGCAGGCCATTGAGAAAATGCGCGGTGGGCAGAGTGTCGACGACCCCAATGCCGAGGACCAGCGCCAGGCGCTGGAAAAGTACACCATTGACCTGACCGAGCGTGCCGAGCAAGGCAAGCTCGACCCCGTAATCGGCCGCGACGATGAAATTCGCCGTACCATACAGGTACTGCAGCGCCGCACCAAAAACAATCCGGTGCTGATAGGTGAACCCGGCGTGGGTAAAACTGCCATTGTTGAAGGACTGGCCCAGCGTATCGTCAACGGCGAAGTGCCGGAGGGTATCAAGGGCAAACGGTTGTTAAGTCTCGATATGGGGGCGTTGATAGCGGGTGCCAAATTTCGTGGTGAGTTCGAGGAGCGTCTCAAGGCAGTTTTGAACGACCTGGCCAAGCAGGAAGGGCAGGTGATTCTGTTTATCGATGAGGTGCACACCATGGTCGGCGCCGGCAAGGCCGAAGGCGCCATGGACGCCGGCAACATGCTGAAGCCGGCGTTGGCGCGAGGCGAACTGCACTGCGTGGGCGCCACAACGCTGGATGAATATCGGAAGTACATCGAAAAGGATGCAGCGCTGGAGCGCCGTTTCCAGAAGGTGCTGGTTGACGAACCAAGTGTCGAGGATACGATCGCAATCCTGCGCGGTTTGAAGGGGCGCTATGAAGTACACCATGGCGTGGATATCACTGACCCGGCGATTGTTGCCGCGGCGACACTATCAACTCGCTATATCACCGACCGTCAGTTGCCGGACAAGGCTATTGACCTGATCGATGAGGCTGCCAGCCGCATCCGCATGGAAATTGACTCCAAACCGGAGCAGCTGGACCGGCTGGAGCGGCGCCTCATTCAGTTGAAAATCGAACGCGAAGCCCTGCAGAAGGAAAGCGATGAAGCTTCGGTTAAACGCCTGGGCAACCTGCAGGAAGAAATCGACAATCTGGAGCGCGAATTTTCCGATCTGGAAGAGATCTGGAAATCCGAGAAAGCCGCGCTACAGGGTTCCCACCATATTAAGGAAGAGCTGGAACGCGCCCGTCAGGAGCTGGAAACCGCGCAGCGTGCCGGTGACCTGGCACGTGCGGGTGAACTGCAATATGGACGTATTCCCGAGCTTGAAAAGCAGCTCGACATGGCAGCGCAGGCGGAAATGCAGGAAATGAAACTGCTGCGCAACAAAGTCACGGATGAAGAAATTGCCGAAGTGGTGTCCAAGTGGACCGGGATCCCGGTGGCTAAGATGCTGGAAGGTGAGCGTGACAAGCTGCTGCGCATGGAAGCCCAGCTCGAGCATCGGGTGGTTGGCCAGGGTGAGGCTGTCAAAGCTGTCTCGGATGCTATTCGGCGTTCACGTGCCGGGCTGTCCGATCCAAATCGCCCGAATGGTTCGTTCCTGTTTCTCGGGCCGACTGGTGTCGGCAAGACCGAACTGACCAAGGCGTTGGCCGAATTTCTGTTCGACACTGAAGAAGCCATGGTGCGCATTGACATGTCCGAGTTTATGGAGAAACACTCGGTGGCACGATTGATTGGTGCACCGCCGGGCTATGTCGGTTACGAGGAAGGTGGCTACCTGACCGAGGCCGTCAGGCGCAAACCCTATTCGGTTATTCTCATGGATGAAGTTGAAAAGGCGCATCCGGATGTGTTTAACGTGCTCCTGCAGGTACTGGATGACGGGCGTCTCACCGACGGCCAGGGACGTACGGTGGACTTCCGCAACACGGTTATTGTCATGACGTCTAATCTGGGTAGTCAGCAGATTCAGGAGATGGCCGGTGAAGAGAACTACGAGCGTATGAAGTCTGTGGTGATGGAAGTGGTCGGTACGCATTTCAGGCCGGAGTTTATTAACCGGATTGACGAAGCTGTGGTCTTCCACCCGCTGGGTCGCGAACAGATCCGTTCGATCACCGCTATCCAGATCGATTATCTGCGCAAACGCCTGACAGAGCGTGAGCTGGGGCTGAAGTTGTCCGAAGCTGCGCTCGACAAGCTGGGCGAAGCGGGTTTCGATCCCGTGTACGGTGCGCGGCCACTCAAGCGGGCTATTCAGCAGCAGCTGGAAAACCCGTTGGCGCAGGAAATCCTGGCTGGCCGTTTCCTTCCCGGGCATGTGATTGAAGTTGAAGTCGAAGCCGATCAGTTGGTGTTCCGGATTGGTGCTGCACATGCCAGCGCTGCGTAAATCATAGTAATATCAGGTATTAAAGGCGGGCTTTAGCCCGCCTTTTTTATTTGGGTGCAGTGTTTTTCGGCTTGAACGCTGTTTCACGAAATCGTAGTATGGGGCGCTGATTTGGCCACAGGCCAGACAAAAAAAATATTATTCTGGAGGAGGAGTGTCCATGAACGCCACTATGAGAGTGTCGCTCGTCGCTATATTGGCAATTTTTACTGCACCGGCGTTTGCCGCGAAAGGGTTGGCTCAGAGTTACGCCGATGTGGGTTATACCCGTTACAGCGGTGATGACTACGATTATGACGGCGCTACGGTTGATGCCACGTTTAGCATCTTCGATTATGTCTCCCTGCGCGCTGGCTATACGCGCGGCTGGACAGACAGTTTTCCTGAAGACAGGGATCCGTCGGGTGATCCTGACCTGAATGACTTTAGCTTTGGAATACGGCCTCACTACAGTTTCAGTAAGCAGCTTGATGTCTTTGCGGACGTGCTCTATAACAACAAGAAGTTCAATGGTGATCGTTCTAAAACGGAAATCGGCGGTATCTACGGTGCTGGTGTGCGTTATCTGATATTGCCAAGGCTGGAGCTGGATCTTGGTGGGGAATATCGCTCTGCTGATGTAGATTCCGGGTTTCTCACCGTCGGTGGCACATTCAAGGTCAATAAAGTCCTGGGTATCAGTGTGAAAACCAACCAGGCAAGTGACGATCAGTTTTATTTCGCTGGTCTGAGGCTGTTCTTCTAGCAGCGTATCCTGCGAAACGAAAAAAAGGGGCGCAGGGGCTTAAAATCCTGCGCCCCTTTTTTGTTGCGTATCAAGCTTGCCTTTCCACAGGTGGGCTTTTATTTTTGTTCTCCCCGGGAAACGCCTGAAAGTACACGATCAAGCATTCGGTGGCTGAGGATGCGTTTGAGCCCGGCAAACAGATAGGTCGGGAAGGTGACGTAATACCTGGGCCGTGGCCGCGGCGAATCCAGTGCCTTGACGACTTTTTCCAACACCGCTTCCGGTCCCAGAGTGAATGCGACAGCCTTGCCCTCCCGGCTAAGGCGCTTTGCGGTAGCCAGGTACTTTTCCCGGTGTACGCTGGTCTCGATATCTATATTGCGTTGAAAAGCGACCATCGCATTGGCCCTGAACTGGCTGAGCACCGGGCCTGGCTCGATCAGTACCGCGTGGATATTGGTGTCCACTAATTCCAGACGTAGCGTGTCATAGAGGCCTTCAAGGGCATACTTGCTGGCGTTGTAGGCACCGCGGTAGGCCAGTGAAACAAACCCCAGTACCGAGCTGTTTTGAATGATTCTGCCTTCACCGGCTGCCCGCATCCAGGGGAGCAGGGCGTTGGTCAGTTCCATGGTGCCGAAGACGTTGGTCTCGAACTGGGCCCGCAATACGTCGCGGCGTAGATCCTCGACTGCGCCAGGCTGGCCGAATCCAGCATTGTTGAATAGGCCGAACAGGCGTCTGCCGGTCATTGCGGAGAGTTTCTCGACGGCCTGATGGATGGAGTCTGGCGAATCCAGGTCCAGTTGCAGGCATTCGAGCCCTTCGGCTCGCAGGCGCTCCACATCGGCTGCCTGCCTGGCGCTGGCAATGACACGGTAACCGCGCTGCCGGAGGCCATGGGCTGTGCAGTAGCCGATTCCGGATGAGCAGCCGGTTATGAATACAGTGCGCTGTTCCCTGTTCATGGATTTTATCCTAACTTCCTAAAGTGCAATGGATTTTATTTTCGGGCAGAGGCATCAGTCGTGGTCATCCGTTTACTCAAGAAACCTGATAATACGGCGATATAGCGGGTAAGGAATTCCAGCGTACTATAATGGAGTAACAATTCATGGATCTCGCCACCCTCGTCGGACTGCTGGGTGCTTTCGGTATTATCATTGCCGCCATACTGTTCGGTGGCAGCGCCATCATATTTCTCAATATTCCCTCGCTGCTGATTGTCGGTGGCGGCACCATGTTTGCTGTGGTGATGAAATTCCCGCTGAAACATTTTTTCAGTGCCTTCAAAGTAGCCATGAAGGCCTTTTTCTCCAAGCCTGAAGATCCAGTCAAGCTCATCGAAGAGGGTGTGTTGCTTGCCAATATCGCTCGCAAGGAAGGTGTTCTGGGACTCGAAGGCCAGGATATCGAAAACGAGTTCCTGCAACGCGGTATCCAGCTGTGTGTCGACGGCCATGAGCCGGATTTTGTGCGCACCATGCTGGGCAAGGATATCAACCTTACCATTGAACGCCACGAACGCGGCCAGGCTATCTTCAAGGCTATCGGCGACGTGGCGCCGGCTATGGGTATGATTGGTACCCTGATCGGGCTGGTGCAGATGCTGTCTGCGATGGACGATCCCAAGGCCATTGGTCCGGCGATGGCGGTGGCGCTGCTCACTACTCTGTACGGTGCCATTATTGCTAACGCTTTTGCGTTGCCGATAGCTGACAAGCTGGCGCACCGCAGCCAGGAAGAGCGCCTTAACAAGGGATTAATCCTCGAAACTATCAGTTCCATCCAGGAAGGCCTCAATCCACGTGTCATGGAAGAACTCCTGAAAACCTACCTGCCAGCCAGCCAGCGCGACGCTGTCGGCGAGGCGCAGGCCGACGCGGCTTAAGAGCTCCGCTGCCAGACAGGGATAGAAGGCGATGCCTGAACACGCACCAGCGGCCAAACAGGATAAGGGTTCCCCGCCATGGGTGATGACCTTTGCCGACCTCATGTCTTTGTTGATGTGCTTTTTCGTGCTGCTGCTGTCGTTTTCGGAAATGGACGTTTCCAAGTACAAGGAAATGGCCGGGTCGATGAAAAATGCATTTGGCGTGCAGCGCGATATCAAGGTCAAAGAGCCACCCAAGGGGATCAATGTTATCGCCCGTGAGTTCAGTCCGGGGCGTCCTGAACCGACCTTCCTCAACGTTATTCGTCAGGTGACGACCAATGACCTGCGGATTAACCTGGATCTGGGTAAGGAACGTCGGCGGCCTGTGCCGACACCGAAGTCCAGAAATATTCCGGACAAGGATAAAACCTTCAAGCCTGAAGAAATCGAGAAAAACAAGGCGGTCCAGCAGAAGGTACAGAAAGCCGGTCAAATGGCTGATGACGAGCAGCGTTCCCAGGCGGCTGGCCTGAACGAGGCACAGAAGAAAGAACTGGCCGAAGCGAAGGCATTGGCAGCCATGCGTTTGGACGAAAAGCTCCAGGCTGAAGAAAAGCTGGCCAGCATGCGGTTAAAACAAAATGGCAAAAATGTCACCATTGACGAGAAGTCACTGGACGAATTGCTTAAGGCCAAGGCTGATGCCAAAAAACAGAAGAAACTGAACGAAAGTGCCAGATTGATCAGCAGTGCACTGGGTAAAGAAATCAAGGCGGGTTCGGTGGATGTCGAGACTGCTGGCCAGAAAATAATCATTCGTGTACGTGAAAAGGCTTCATTTGGTTCCGGCCGCGCCGAATTGAAAGGAGCATTCCGCCCTATTCTCACCCGTGTGTCGCAGATATTGAAGAATTCCGAAGGCAAGATTATTGTTGCCGGGCATACTGACAATGTCCCGATTTATACGGAACGTTTCCGCTCCAACTGGGAATTGTCATCGGCGCGCGCTGTGTCCGTGGCACACGAAATGATGCTGGCAACCAGTATTCCGTCGAACCGGTTTTTGATCCAGGGCTACGCTGATACTGATCCGGTTGCGAAAAATGATACTTCAGCAAACCGGGCAAAAAACCGGAGAGTTGAAATTATCCTGCAGCAGGGTGACGATAAAACCTCGGACAAACAACTTAGCGGATCAGCGAAGAAGCCATTGCCGCCAGCCGGCTTGCCACGGGCACCTGGTCTGGAGCAGACTCCAGCGGTGGCGCCGGCTAAAAAGTCCGGCAAGGTAACTGGCAAAACGACCAAACCTGCGGTGAGTGGCGCGACGAAGATGCCGCCAAAGCCGAAAACGCCAGATAAGTCATCCGGTATCCAGGTGGGTGGGTCAAAAGCTGCTGCAAAGAGCAAACAGGCGCCGGCTGAACCTGAAAAGAAGGCAGGGGAGTCGCTCGGTATCAAGGCAGGCGGGAAGTAAACAGGAAAGAGTATGAATGACGACGATCGCAGGGAATATTTTCGAATCGAGGACGAAATTGCCCTCGACTACCGTGAGGTTAATGAAGATGAAGCCGATCAGTTACTGGAGCGTATCAAGTCACGTCTAGTTGACAGATTTACCGCAGCATCCAGCTTTGCTTCAACGACACGCCAGATGGCCCATGTCATTCACAAGGTGCAAACCCAGTCACCGGAGCTGGCGCGTTGCCTGCAGGCCATCGACCAGAAGCTGAATATGATCACCCAGTTGTTTGTAACCGAGGAAATGGATACTGCCCAACAGGCGACCCGCGAGGTGAGTCTCAGTGCCGGCGGTGTGGCGTTTCGCGCGCAGCATGAGCTCAAGACCGGCAGTCTGCTGGAGTTGCGTATGGTGTTGTTCCCGGCGCTGGTGGGCATTGTGACTATCAGCCGTGTGGTTAGTTGCTCGCGTATGGAAGATGACAATAACCGGTTTCCCTGGCAGGTGGCGGTGGAGTACGAGCACTTGCGCGAGACCGATCGCGAGTTGCTGGTGCGGCATATTATGTCCAAAGAAACCGAGCAGTTGCGCGCACTTCGCTCGGAAAACGATCCAACAGGTTCCTAGCTCACTGCTTGTTGTTCCGCTTCCTGTTTCTGCAGCTCCCACAGTTGTGAGTACAGTCCTTCCTGGGCAAGTAATTGCTGGTGGTTACCCTGTTCAATCAGGCGGCCATGTTCCATGACCAGGATGGTATCAGCATCGACTACCGTTGAGAGCCGGTGTGCGATAACCAGGGTCGTGTGATCGCGGGCGGCACTGCTCAGGCTTTCGAGGATGGCTTGTTCTGAATGGCTGTCCAGGCTTGAAGTGGCTTCGTCGAATACCAGGATTCTGGGGTTCTTGAGAATGGCGCGGGCGATAGCGACGCGCTGTTTCTCGCCTCCGGATAACTTAAGGCCGCGTTCGCCGACCACGGTATCATAGCCGGCGGGCAGTCTGGTTATAAAAGTATGAATGTTTGCCGCTCGGGCGGCGGCTTCGATATCGGACTGGCTGGCACCGTGGCGGGCATAGGCGATGTTGTAGCGCAGGCTATCGTTAAACAAAACGGTGTCCTGTGGCACGATGCCGATAGCCGCACGCAGGCTTTCCTGGGTGACGGCGCGCACGTCCTGGCCATTCACCAGAATGCGTCCGGCGTCGACGTCATAGAAGCGGAACAACAGGCGTGCCAGTGTGGACTTGCCAGCGCCACTGGGTCCTACAACAGCGATTTTATGCCCGGCAGGAATGCTGAAGCTCACGTCATGCAGAATTGGCCGCTCGGGATCATAGGCAAAGCTGACCCGGTCGAAGCGTACCTCACCCTTGCCGACGTCCAGCGCGATAGCGTCATCGCGGTTTTGAATTTCCGGCTGCAATTCCATCACATCAAACATCGCACGCATATCGGCTATGGCGTGTTTCAACTGGCTGTAAACGATGCCGAGAAAGTTGAGTGGTATAAACAGCTGCAGCAGAAAGGCGTTGATCAGCACCAGATCACCGATCGTCAGGGTGCCGGCTACCACGCCTTTGGCTGCCAGTATCATGATCAGGGTAACACCGACGGCGATAATGCCCGCCTGACCGACATTCAGGGCTGACATCGATGTCTGGCTTTTTACCGCGGCGTCTTCCCATTCTTCCAGCGAGGCATTGTAACGCTCGAGTTCGTGCTGTTCGTTACCAAAGTATTTAACCGTTTCGTAGTTGATCAGGCTATCAATGGCCTGGGTGTTGGCTTTCGAATCGGTCGCATTCATCAGGATGCGGTATTTCATTCGCCATTCGGTGATCTTGAAAGTGAACAGAACATAGACCACCACCGCCCCGAAGGTGATAAGTGCAAACCCCGGGTCGTAGTTCTTAAGCAGGATACCGGCGATGAGAGTTACTTCAACCAGCGTCGGTAGAATACTGAAGGCCATGTAGTTCAACATCGAGCTGACGCTGCGTGCACCGCGTTCCATGTCGCGGGAAATGCCGCCGGTCTTGCGGTCCAGGTGATAGCGCAGCGACAGGCGATGCAGGTGATCGAGCACCCGTGTGGATACCTGGCGCATGGCACCGTGGCGTACCCGGGAGAAAATTGCATCGCGCAGCTCGTTGAACAGCGAGCTGGCGAGTTTCAGCGCACCGTAAGCCAGCAGAAATGCCAGTGGCAGCACCAACTGGGTGTTTTGGGTATCCAATGCATCGACGATATCCTTCAGCACCAGTGGGATTCCCACATTGGCGACCTTGGCCAGAACCAGCGAACCCAGAGCGATGACCACGCGTCCACGGTAGTCCCAAAGGAAAGGTGCCAGCGATTTCAGTGTCTTAAGGTCATTACCCTGTGAGACGGGAAGTTCTGTTTGACGTGAGTGCATGGCGAGGATTGTACCTGTCTGGCACTGATTTGACGCGCTCTCGCCAGCTTGACGGTTTTCAACAGGCCTGGAGTCTGGCCGATGATCGCCTGCCCGCAGGGTCCGGCCTGTGGAATGCGCGTAAAACGTCGAAAATTCAGCCTGCCGGCTGTTATAATCGCGCGCTTTGTAAGACCGGCTGGAGTTTCGGTAATGCCAATTTACGAGTACCGTTGTGCTGAATGCGGGCACGAAATGGAAAAACTGCAAAAGATCAGTGATGCCCCGCTCACCGATTGTCCCGCCTGTGGTAAACCCGGGTTGCAAAAACTGGTATCCGCGGCCGGTTTCCGCCTCAAGGGCGGGGGCTGGTATGAGACCGACTTCAAGAGTGGCAAGAAAAAAAATATTGCCAAATCAGATTCGAAGAAAGCCGGGTCGAGCAGTAAAGACGGTAAATCCTCAACTGCTGACGGCAAATAAAATGAAGCTCTACCGCCTCGATAAACTGAATATACAACGGCCATAGCCAGGAAACAGACCATCCATGCGCACGCACTATTGTGGAAAACTCGATACCAGTCATCTTGATCAGGACGTTACCCTGGTCGGCTGGGCACACCGACGCCGCGACCACGGCGGCGTGATTTTTGTCGACCTGCGCGACCGCGAAGGCCGGGTGCAGGTGGTCTTTGATCCGGATACCGAAGAAACGTTTGCCAACGCAGAACGGGTGCGCAGTGAATTTGTTCTGCAGGTAAAGGGCCGTGTGCGGCGCCGTCCGGAAGGCACCGAGAATCCCGATATGCCCACCGGTGAAGTCGAAGTACTGGGCAAGGAGCTGTTGATTGTAAACACAGCGGAGACGCCGCCCTTTCACCTGGACGACGATACCGTGTCAGAGGAACATCGCCTGCGCTACCGTTATATCGACTTGCGCCGCCCCGAGATGCTGGAACGTATTCGTCTGCGTTCCGAGGTCACGCGCGAACTGCGTTACTTTCTGGACAGCAATGGTTTTCTGGATATTGAAACCCCTATTCTGACCCGCGCCACGCCGGAAGGTGCCCGCGATTACCTGGTGCCGAGCCGCACGCATCCGGGCGAGTTCTTTGCGCTGCCGCAGTCGCCCCAGCTGTTCAAGCAGCTACTGATGATGTCTGGCATGGATCGCTACTATCAGATTGTGCGCTGTTTCCGTGATGAGGATTTGCGTGCCGACCGTCAGCCGGAATTCACCCAGCTGGATATCGAGACGTCGTTCCTCGACGAAGACGAAATCATGAACCTTACCGAAGGCATGATCCGCGGCTTGTTTGATAAGGTACTGGACGTAAAGCTGGATGATCCTTTCCCGCGCATGACTTACCAGGAGGCAGTGAAACGCTTTGGCTCTGATCGTCCTGACCTGCGTGTGCCGCTGGAGCTGGTCGATATCGCCGATTTGCTCGAGAACGTCGAATTCAAGGTCTTTTCCGGTCCTGCGAAGGACCCCAGGGGGCGTGTCGCTGCGTTGCGCTTACCTAAAGGTGGGGAGCTGACTCGCAAGGAAATTGATGAATACACGAAGTTTGTCGGTATTTACGGTGCCAAGGGTCTGGCCTATATCAAGGTTAACGAACTGGCCAAGGGGCGAGATGGTCTGCAGTCACCCATACTTAAATTCCTGCCCGATGAAGCAGTGGATGAAATTATGCGACGTACGGCAGCCGAAGACGGTGACCTGGTGTTCTTCGGTGCCGACAAGGCGGCTATCGTTAACGAGGCACTGGGTGCCCTGCGCGTTAAACTTGGTGAAGACCGCGGGCTGATGGAAGGCGACTGGAAGCCGCTCTGGGTAGTGGACTTCCCGATGTTCGAATGGGATGACAACCACGGTCGCTGGAACTCACTGCATCATCCCTTTACTTCACCCAAGGAAGAACATCTCGACTTGCTTGAGAGCGATCCGGGTAATTGCCACTCGCGTGCCTACGATATGGTGCTCAATGGCACCGAACTCGGCGGTGGTTCGATGCGTATCTACCGAACCAGTATCCAGCGGAAAGTATTTGAGCTGCTTGGTATCAGCGATGAAGAAGCCGAGGACAAGTTCGGCTTCCTGCTAAATGCACTCAAGTACGGTTGCCCGCCTCACGGCGGTCTCGCCTTTGGCCTCGATCGGCTGGTCATGCTGATGACCGGCGCCCAGTCAATTCGTGAGGTGATGGCCTTCCCGAAAACCCAGACGGCCAGTTGCCCGTTGACCAGTGCACCGTCCGAGGTGCCGGCCAGCCAGTTGATTGATCTTAATATCCGCTTGCGCAAAGTACCTGAAAAACAGGAAGCCTAGGGGCTTCCGTATTCAATTGACTGCTGACTACAAGCGCCCCGAGTCAGTACTCGTAGTCATTTATACGACGGGTGGCGAAGTGCTGGTAATGGAACGCCGGCAGCCGGCAGGCTACTGGCAGTCGGTTACCGGCAGCCTCGAATATGGCGAGGGGGCTGGCGCGGCTGCCATACGTGAAGTGGCCGAAGAAACCGGTCTGGATGTGGCTGAGGTGCTGATTGACTGCGGTTACCAAAACCATTTTGATATTGTCCCTGCCTGGCGAGAACGCTACGCACCGAATGTCAGCAGCAATACCGAATATGTATTCCGTGTGGTATATACCGACAGACCGGCAATCAGGATTAATCTTAAAGAACATAGCCGCTATGACTGGCTACCGGTTGCAGAAACGCTGCAGCGGGTCAGTTCCCGTACCAATCGGGAGGCTATCCGTCGTTTCGTGGTGGCGGATTGATTTACTATTAAGGGGTAGCAGCCACGGTTCGGTTGCTGTTTCAGGAGAGTAAGGCATGCAGGCTAAAGCCATTGAAGTCACATCCTACATGGCTATGAGTGATGAGGAATGTGAGGCGCGCATTGTCGAGGCGAAGCGAGCGCTGGGCGATCGCCTGGTGATTCTTGGCCATCACTACCAGCGTGATGAAGTATTCCGGCACGCTGACTTTTCCGGAGATTCCCTGAAGCTGTCACGGCAGGCGGCGGATTCCAATGCGGAGTTCATTGTTTTTTGTGGCGTGCATTTCATGGCTGAGGTGGCGGATATCCTTTCGCGCCCCGAGCAGATTTCAATTTTGCCTGACCTTGCAGCGGGCTGTTCAATGGCTGACATGGCGAATCTGGCCAAGGTCGAACGTGCGTGGCAGGAACTCTCCAGCGTGATTGACCCCGACGAGACTGTTACGCCGGTAACATATATCAACTCGGCAGCCGACTTAAAAGCCTTCTGTGGCGCACACGGCGGCATTGTCTGTACCTCGACCAATGCGCGGAATGTCCTCGAGTGGTCGTTCAGCCAGCGTGAAAAAGTCCTGTTCTTCCCTGATCAACACCTGGGTCGTAATACCGGATACCGCATGGGGCTCCCGCTGGAGGAGATGGTGGTATGGGATTTCGATAAGCCTATGGGCGGATTGCGGGAAGACGAAATCCGCGCGGCGAAAATGATTTTGTGGAAAGGGTTTTGCTCTGTACATCAGATGTTCAAGCCAGAGCATATCGATGGCTTCAAGGAAAAATACCCCGAGGGCAAAATCATTTCCCACCCCGAGTCCAGTTTCGAGGTCTGCCAGAAATCAGACTATGTTGGCTCTACCGAATACATCATCAAGACGATCCACGCTTCCGCGCCCGGTACGCGCTGGCTGGTCGGTACTGAGTTGAACCTGGTCAACCGCCTGCACGAAGAATGTAAATCTGACGGCAAGTCAGTGCATTTCATGTCGCCGACAGTTTGCATGTGTTCAACCATGTTTCGTATCGATCCCCAGCACCTGCTATGGACGCTGGAGAACCTGCTTGATGGCAAGCCGGTCAACCAGGTCAAGGTGCCGGCAAAAGAAGCTGCGCTGGCGCGTGCTGCGCTGACGCGTATGCTCGAAGTTTCACCATAGCCTTGATCGCTCGCGAGCCTGCGTAATTTCTCAATATTTCAAACGGTTGGTTGTGTGGTGTAAATTGCACCCGGCTATTCAGGATGGCCAGGCAGCGGGCACTTACGTAGCTCGCTGCGCATGCTAAAATCTGCGCCTTTCGAAAATTTCACTATTCAGATCCTGAGAGGCAGCCATGGCCGGACACAGTAAATGGGCCAATATCCAACACCGCAAAAAGGCGCAGGATGCCAAGCGCGGCAAGGTTTTCACCAAATTGATTCGCGAGATTACCGTAGCGGCCCGCTCGGGAGAGCCGGATCCAGCCGGTAATCCACGCCTGCGCCTGGCAGTCGACAAGGCGCTCGGCGCCAACATGAACAAGGACACTATCGAACGAGCAATCAAGCGCGGCTCCGGTGCACAGGATGGCGAGAATTTCGAAGAAATCCTCTACGAAGGCTATGGTCCTGGTGGCGCTGCAGTCATGGTTGATTGCATGACGGATAACCGTAACCGCACGGTATCCGAGGTGAGGCATGCTTTCACCAAGGCCGGCGGTAACCTCGGTACCAGTGGTTCGGTGGCTTTTCAGTTTACCAAGACAGGCATTATCAGTTATCCACCGGGTAGCGACGAGGATGCTGTTATGGAAGCAGCCCTGGAAGCCGGTGCCCAGGATGTGCTGGGGAATGACGATGGTTCTGTCGACGTACTTACCGAACCGGACGAATTCATGAATGTGAAGGAGGCTATGGTAGCCGCTGGATTCGAGCCGGAGAACGCAGAAGTCACCATGCGTGCTGAAAACACCACGCCGCTGGATCAGAAAGATGCGGAAAAGATGATGCGTATGCTGGAAGTACTGGAAGATCTCGACGATGTGCAGGAGGTTTACTCCAATGCGGATATCTCCGAGGAAATTCTGGCGGCATTGGCTTAACTGCGGGGTTGAACCAGGTCGCGCCGGGTTTTACGCATAAATTTGGTTCTGCCGTCCGCACAGACTAGAATGCCCGCAATGATTCGTATCCTTGGCATAGACCCCGGCTCCCGTTTCACCGGTTATGGCCTGATCGACACTGATGGTCAGCGCGCCCGCTATGTCACCAGCGGCTGCCTGCGGGTGAATGGCGATAGCCTTCCAGAGAAGCTAGGCCTGATTTTCAGCGAATTGACTACGCTGATTAGCGAACATAAACCCGTGCAGCTGGCTATCGAAAACGTATTCATGCATCGCAATGCCGATTCGGCTCTCAAGCTGGGCCAGGCGCGTGGCGCGGCAATCTGTGCGGGAGTCACAAGTCAGTTACCAGTTGCCGAGTACGCACCGCGCGAAATCAAGCAGGCCGTAGTTGGCAAGGGCAGTGCGGACAAGCAGCAGGTACAGCACATGGTGCGTGTATTGCTGAACCTTAGCGAAACTCCCCAGGCAGATGCGGCCGATGCGTTGGCTATCGCCCTGTGCCACAGCTATCAACAGCAGGCTATCGAGCGCGTGTCCGCAGCACAAAAACTTCGCAGGGGGCGGCTGCGTTGATCGGTTACCTGTGTGGTGTGTTGCGTGACAAGCAGCCCCCCAGCCTTTTGATCGATGTGCAGGGCATCGGTTACGAAGTCGAAGCCCCAATGACGACTTTCTACGATCTGCCCGAGGTTGGTGAACAGATCACGCTCTATACTCACCTGGCAGTGCGCGAAGACGCCCATACGCTGTACGGGTTTGGTAAGGTGTCCGACCGCAGCCTGTTCCGAACCCTGATCAAGGTCAACGGGGTTGGTGCCAAAATGGCCCTGGCCATTCTGTCCGGTATGGATACCAGCCATTTTGTGCTCTGCGTGCAGGCCGGCGATACTGCGGCACTGGTGAAATTACCGGGTGTCGGCAAGAAGACAGCTGAGCGTCTGATCGTGGAAATGCGTGACAAGCTTGCAGATTGGGCCTCTGAGGCGAGAGTACCGGCAACAGGCGGAACAGCGCGAGTACCTGATGTTGTCAATCCGGTAGAGGAAGCGGTTGGTGCGCTGATCGCCCTGGGCTACAAGGCTCCCGAGGCCAGCCGGATGGTTAGGGCTATTGATACGGCCGGCCTTGGTACTGAAGATATTATTCGCGCTGCCTTGCAGGCGTCGGTTAGCCCCTAGTTGGCAGCGTACTCCTCAGTCGTCCGGCTGAGGCATCGGTAGCCCTGACAGTTTGCACAATTCATGTACCGGGTCGCGTGGAAACAATCTGTAGATATGTTTCTCGTAGGCTTTCTGGTCGTGAAACTGGGTGTTTTTCGGACCCAGTGACGTGACCATCGTGTGCATTGTCGGGTTGACCTGGTTCTCATCGTAGAATTCGCGGAAATACCAGATCAACTCCCAATGATCCACATGCAGATCAAGGCCATCTTCGTTAGCCAGTTCTTTTGCAAAATCTTCATTCCAGTCATCGAGATTCGACAAAAAGCCTTGCTCGTTGGTCTCGATAGTTTTGCCGCCAATACTGAACTGTCTGGTCATCAATATCTCCTGTGGTCTGAGCCAGTCGACTGTATTACTGACAAGCGTAGTCGACTCCCGATGGGGGTCAAGCATATTGCCTGTCTGTATCTTGCGTGAGGTGGAGACCGAAATGATTCGCAGCGGCGGCTGGCTGGCCAAACGACAGGCGTGTCAGTCCGGTGGGTGATACGGAGTTGGTTGGTCGAGGGCGCCGATCAGATGGTTCAGGTTGTCGAATGCAGGGCTTTGGCGTGCCAGGCCAGATGTTCGCCAATAAAGCTGGCTATGAAGTGATAGCTATGATCGTAGCCTTCCTGCAAGCGCAGTGTCAGGGGTAAGCCGCCCGCTTCGCAGGCTGCCTGGAGGTTCTGTGGGAACAGTTGGTCGGCGAGAAATTCGTCAGCGGTACCCTGGTCGACAAGCGCAGGAGGTAATTTTGCGCCACCTTGTATCAGGCAGGTGGCGTCATAGGCTTTCCAGTCTTTGCGGTTGTCTCCCAGATAGGTACTGAAACAGCCTTCACCCCAGCCACACAGAACCGGATTGCAGATCGGTGAAAATGCCGATACCGAGCGATATGCACCCGGGTTCTTCAATGCGCAAATGAGTGCGCCATGACCGCCCATGGAGTGGCCTGCAATTGACTTAAGACCAGGGATAACAGGAAAGTTCGCTTCAATAAAGGCGGGCAGTTCCTGCACGATGTAGTCGTACATATGGTAGTGCTTTGACCAGGGTTGCCGCGTCGCGTTGACGTAGAAGCCAGCGCCCTGGCCAAGATCGTAGCGGTCTGCAGCATCAGGTACATTATCACCGCGCGGGCTGGTATCAGGTATCACCAGTGCCAGTCCGTGCTCGGCAGCATAGCGCTGGGCGCCAGCCTTGACGCGAAAATTGTCGTCGGTACAGGTGAGGCCGGACAACCAGTAGAGTGCTGGCACCTTGCCGCTTTCTGCCTGTGGTGGCAGATAGACGGAAAAAGTCATGCGGCAGTGGCAGCTGTCTGAATCGTGCTGGTAGCGGTTCAGGTAGCCGCCGGATTCTTTTACACTTTCGATCTTTTCCACAATACCATCCCTAGAAAATGATAACCGAGCGAATGCTTTTACCCTGGTGCATCAGGTCGAACGCTGTGTTGATCTCTTCCAGCGGCATGGTATGGGTAACCATGCTGTCCAGTTCGATTTTGCCGTTCATGTAATTGTCGACGTAGCCGGGTAATTCGGTACGGCCTTTGACGCCACCAAATGCCGAGCCTTTCCAGGTACGCCCCGTAACAAGCTGGAAAGGGCGGGTGCATATTTCCTGGCCAGCGCCGGCCACACCAATAATGGTCGAGACACCCCAGCCCATGTGGCAGCATTCCAGTGCGTCGCGCATGACTGCAGTATTGCCAATGCATTCAAAGGAGTAATCGACGCCGCCATTGGTCATTTCAACAATGGCCTCGGTAACACCAACACTCAGTTCTTTCGGGTTGACGAAGTCCGTGGCACCCAGCGCTTTTGCAATATTGAACTTTTCGGGATTGACATCGACAGCGATGATGCGGCCCGCTTTGGCCATCACTGCGCCCTGTATGACAGATAATCCGATGCCGCCCAGTCCGAAAACTGCGACCGTAGAGCCAGCTTCGACCTTCGCGGTATTGAGCACTGCGCCAATACCGGTGGTAACGCCACAGCCCAGCAAGCAGACCTTGTCGAGTGGCGCGGCAGGATTGATCTTGGCAAGAGCAATTTCCGGGACAACAGTGTATTCAGCAAATGTCGAGCAGCCCATGTAGTGGTAAATGGCTTTTCCGTTGTGGGAGAAGCGACGCGTGCCGTCCGGCATGTAGCCAGTCCAGAGAGTGGGTGCAATCGTCTGACAGAGGTTGGTTTTGGTGGATTTGCAGTACTCGCAGTGTCCACATTCCGGGATGTACAGCGGGATCACATGATCGCCCGGTTTCAGGTCTTTTACGCCGGGGCCGCATTCGACGACCTCGCAGCCACCTTCGTGGCCGAGGACACAGGGAAAGGCGCCCTCGGGATCATCGCCTGACAGGGTAAAGGCGTCGGTATGGCAGACGCCGCTGGCCACCACTTTCAGCAGTACCTCGCCTTCCCGTGGACCTTCAACGTCGATTTCTTCGATAGACAGGGGTTGTTTGGGCGCCCAGGCAACAGCGGCTTTCGCTTTCATGCGGATTCCTTGCAGTCAGTCGTCATTTTTCAGGGCGTCTACCCTAGCGGAATTACCCCGGCATCACAATTTCGGTTATCCTGAATCCCATGATTGAACCCGATCGGATTATCACTGCCAGCGCATCTTCGGAAGACGAGGCGCTGGACCGCGCCATTCGGCCCAAAACACTGGCAGACTATGTTGGTCAGCCGCAGGTCAGCGAGCAGATGGGAATCTTCATCGAGGCAGCACGGCGGCGGAAGGATGCGCTGGACCATGTGTTGATATTTGGCCCTCCCGGCCTGGGCAAAACCACCCTGGCCCACATTATCGCGAACGAAATGGGGGCTAACCTGCGTCACAGCGCCGGGCCGGTCCTTGAGAAGCAGGGTGACCTTGCAGCGCTGCTGACAAACCTTGAGCCAAACGACGTATTGTTCGTCGATGAAATTCATCGGCTGAGTCCGGTGGTCGAGGAGATTCTGTATCCAGCCATGGAAGACTATCAGCTGGATATCGTGATCGGTGAAGGACCCGCTGCACGCTCCATAAAGCTGGACCTGCCACCTTTTACGCTCGTTGGCGCGACCACGCGAGCGGGTTTGCTGACGTCGCCGTTGCGAGATCGCTTCGGTATTGTTCAGCGCCTGGAATTCTATAATACTGCCGATCTTGCCACCATACTGAAACGTTCAGCGCATATTCTCGGTATAGAGATGGAAGAAGCAGGCGCATTGGCGCTGGCAAAGCGCTCACGGGGCACGCCGCGCATTGCTAACCGCCTGCTGCGTCGAGTACGCGACTACGCTGAAATCAAGGCGCGGGGCATCATCACGTCGGATGTTGTAGAACTTGCCATGAGTATGCTGGACGTCGATGACCAGGGCTTTGATACCCAGGACCGTAGATTGTTAAGCACCATTATTGAGAAGTTTGATGGTGGTCCGGTGGGTGTAGACAACCTGGCAGCAGCGATTGGAGAGGAAAAGGGCACAATTGAAGATGTTCTTGAACCCTACCTGATCCAGCAAGGCTTCATTATCCGTACACCACGTGGTCGGATGGCGACCAAAAACGCCTATTTGCAACTGGGCCTGAAACCTCTCACCGGCGCATAGCGGCCGGCAGCCGGCTGAGAACATGTTTGGCAGTGTTTCGGTGCGACGTCAGTTTCCCGCCATAAATTGATAATACATTTGGATTGGAAAGGTCCTGGTGTATACGGGTTTCACGCGAGCGCTTGAAAGCACTGCTTTCGCTGGATGGCAGAACTCGCAGGCCGGCAAAACTATCGATGACATCTTCGCGATTGAATATTTTTTCGAAGTGGTGGTTCCAGGTTTCCAGTAAGTAGGAGATTTCACTTTCCAGTGGATGTACATGTGCAGGGTCGCCCCGGTAGGCGGTTTCTGTCGTGCCAATCATAATCTGGTCTTTCCAGGGCATGGCAAATACAGCGCGTTGATCCTGTGGTGCTTCCAGATAGTAAACTCTGTTTCCAAGTGTCCCGGGCACAATAATGTGTGTGCCCTGAACCAGGTCCATGCCCAGTGGTTTGATCACGGGAGTGACGTCTTTCAGCACTTCATTTACCCATGGACCGGTGGCGTTGATTAATGCGCGGCTGGTGAGGCTGTGTTCCATACCGTTTTTTGCGAATGTGACTGTGCAGGCATTTGAATTGCACCGGGCGCTTTGGAACACTGTGTTGTAGTGTACTTCTGCTCCCCTGGAAACCGCTTCCGAGATTATGCGCTCGGTCAGTCGCTTGTCATCAGTTCTGGCATCCCAATAACGAAATATGGCGCGCAGATCGCTTGTCCGCAGGCCGTTCATCTTTGGCCATTCACTTTTTCGCAGCAGCCTGAAACCTTTTCCGCCCAGCAGGGTGTACAGGCTCAGGCCGGAGGCGATCAGCCACGGGCTTCGGCTTGTTTGCCGGTAGACTGGTATATAGAAGGGTGTCAGGGATACCAGGTCCGGCTGCTCTTTCAGCAGGTGCTTGCGCTCTTGCAGGCATTCGCGCACCAGCTTGAACTGGGCGCTTTCCAGATAGCGTAGTCCACCGTGTATCAGTTTGGATGACTTGCTCGATGTTCCCAGGGCGGCTTCTGCGTATTGCTCGAGTACAAGCACGCGGTAACCGTTTACTGCGGCTTCGTGTGCAACTGCGGCGCCGTGGATACCGGCGCCAATGACGGTTAGATCATAATCCATGCGTACAGGCCCGCTGCCCTAACACTGGATGTTGTAGTAATTTGCCTACGTCGGCTGTTTCAATCAGCGTGGCGCCGCGTTGTGCCCAGTCAAGGGCCGTTTCCGGATCCATAACATCGTACAGCATCCATTGTGAAGTGCCGTTCCAGAGTGAAGCGTTTGCGGGGATTTTTCTGTAATCGCAAATCAGGTATTCGGGTTGTAGCCGTTCCGCCACGTCCTGGCTGCGGGTGTCGTAGTTGTCCAGTACCCAGCCAATTTCCAGTTTGCTGTGTGAGCGGCACCAGCGCAGCGCCTCGCTGTTGAAAGAAATCAGGCAGCATTGTGTCCCATATTCATCCAGCAGTGGCAACAGGTTTTCCATCACACTATCCAGTCCCCAGTGATCGATGCTTTCCTGTTTGAGTTCTACCATGGCATGCACAGAGGGGTAATTCGACAGTTTATCCAGTGTGTCTTCCAGTGTCGCTACAGGTGTTTGGCTATGCCGGTTTCCGAACCTTGCTGGCTCGTGAACACTCAACTGTATCTGGTGGCTTGCAAGGTGAAACGGAGACTTGTTGACGCCCGACGTGCGTTCAAGGTTGTCGTCGTGCAGCAGAATAAATTTTCCGTCGGTGCATAGTTGTATGTCAAACTCTACCCAGCAAGCTCCAGCCTGTAAGGCCGCTTCCAGTGAACTCCAGGTGTTCTCGGGGTAGCAGTGCATATAGCCGCGGTGCGCTACCAGAAGAGGGATTTTTTCAGTATTCATATCTATGTTGCATAGCCTGGGTTAGCCCGCCGGTGTCTGATACCCCGGAGTCTACTTTAATATTACGTCACCCATGCAACAGATCTGAACGCAGTAGCGGTTTTAGCCGCTGCCGCGGAGGACTGCCCGATGGCCGAGTTAGTAGTAAGATAAAGACTTCCGGGCAGGAATAATTATGATCGGGTATTCCAGAGGTGATTAATGACTGAAGCGTTCCAGCTAGATACTCGTCTTGCAGCTGACTGTATTACTGTGGGGCGTTTGCCCCTGAGTCTGCTGTTATTGCTGAATGATGCTCGCTACCCATGGTTTTTGCTCGTGCCTCAGCGTGCGGGGATGACCGAGGTGTTCGATTTGCCAAGTGCCGAGCAGCAGCAGTTGTGTCACGAGTCGGTACACCTGTCGCGTTGTATGAAGCAGGCTTTCCATGCCGACAAGATGAATGTTGGTGTTCTGGGTAATCTTGTGCCGCAACTGCATGTCCATCATGTCGCGCGTTTCAGCAGTGATCCGGCCTGGCCTGGCCCGGTATGGGGGCACAGCGAGCCCGAATACTACGATAAACCGCGTATCAGTGAGCGCCTGGCCATGGCGAGTGACTGGTTTGGCGATGAACTGGAGATGATATAAATGAAGTCTTCAATATTAGTTTTGGGTGTATTACTGATTTATACGCTGCTGGGCTGCTCACCGAGTGGCGATGAGCCGGCACCGACACCGGGGGCGGGAGAGCCGCAGCATGTCTGGAAAGACCAGGTTAAGGCACTGGATAAAGCAAAAGGTCTTGAGCAGGATATGAATAAGGCCTTTGAACAAAGAAACCAGGAAATAGACCAGCAAACGCAGTGAGGCTGTATTCCGGATTGTGGACGTGTTTCACAGCAAACTCTGAAATTGGTGCTATATTTTCCCTGAGGGCTGCAGTTTAACTGCAGGGTGTATTAATTAGGAGGATAGAGTATGGCAGTATTGGATAGAACGTCCGGCTTTCCTTACGCACCGTCTGACTGGAGTGAGTCCGCAGCGCGTGATCTTGCCTCGCAAGAGGGTCTGGATCTGAGAGACGAACATCTGGAAGAGTTGCGAGCGCTGCAGGAATATTGTTCCCGTCACGACTGTAACAAGTACAGCGTGCGCGAGCTGCATGATGCCCTGGACGAAAAGTTTCATGACAAGGGTGGGTACAAATACCTCTACAAACTGTTCCCGGGTGGCCCAATCGCTCAAGGCTGTCGTTTGGCAGGGCTGGAACCGCCTGCCGGTGCGATCGACCGGGGTTTCGGTAGCGTCGTTTAAAGGTGTTTCTCCTGCGCGGCTTACTGCTTCAGCAAGCCGCGCAGGAATTCAAGATATTCCGGCTGGTCCCACGGACGCTCCCTGGCGCCTGGTAGCGAAGCTGCTCGGGAATCCGAATACAGTGTCATCGTCTTCGGCGGTGTTAATCATAATAACTGTATTGGCTCGTTAGCGAGTAGCGTGGCCATCTTCTGTAATGCAGGCATTTCCTCCATGCAGGGTCCGCACCAGCTGGCCCAGAAGTCCACAAACACCCAATGGCCACGACTGTCCCGCAGTGCGAGTTTCTCGCCGTCCATATTGGTAGGGCTAAAAAGTGGTGCTGGACCGACGGCTTAATGACGGACACCATGAGGTATCGATATTGTGTCAGCGCTCGCGCTCAGTGCCGGGCTGGTAGTTATGAAAGCTGAATGGTCTGCCGCCCAGTATTGTAAATACGGATGGTGATGAAATGCTGTTTCAAAAGCAGTTCTACCGTCGCCGGCTGGAAACCGCGCGCCTCGTAGAATGCGCTCATCTGATTAAGCGTGCGAGGTATAAACTTAATCTCAACCGAGGGCTGAGCCAGCACACCGGCGGATCCTGAGGACAGGCCCAGGATGAGCAGAGTTTTGTTGAGGGGCGACATGGACAATAACTTAACCTCGGTTGACGGAATGATTTCAATTCCTGAACCGATTAAATCACAATAGCATCTCGTTCATTCCGGGATCGTACTGTTGAGACTATACCGCCCAAAATCGATACGCCGCCTTTTGCTGGTCGGCTTTGTGCTCGTGGTTATGCCGCTGATGGTGGCATTGATCCATGCGACTTACGAGGTGGATCGGCTGGTAGCGCAGGGTCAACGTGCCCTGTTTGCCACGGTGCGAGCAACGCAGGGCAGCCAGCTGCTGCTGGAATCGATTACCGATATGGAACGCAATGCGTTGCAATACAAGGTGCTGGGTGACGAAGCACTGCTGGACGTCTACCGGGAGAATCGTCAGAAATTCATCGATACCACGAAGAAGCTCGCGGCGCTGAATCTTTCGCAGCTGCAGCACGAGCGTTTGCAAATGATGATACGTGTGGAGAATGAAGTCACCGAGACTCTGGAGCTGTTTCCTCACGATGCGGAGGAGACGGCCAACGCTATTAACGGTTTTGGCTCGCTGGCCCGCGATGCTCGCAAGATGCTGGTGGATAACCGCAAGTTAGTGGAGCGCGAGGTCGGGACGATGGAAAACAAGGGTGCCGAGGTGCAGCGCAGCCTGGTCGTTCAGGCCATGGCGCTGGTGCCCGGGGCGCTGATCATGGCCGGTATTTTTACCATCCTGATTACCCGTCCGCTGCGGCGGATGGATAAGGCGATTCGACGCCTCGGGGATGGTGATTTTTCCAAGCCGGCCCAGATCGTGGGACCCCGTGATCTCGAGCAGCTTGGAGAGCGCCTCGACTGGATGCGCACCCGCCTGCTAGAAGTGGAGCAGGAAAAAACCCGGTTTCTGCAACATATTTCCCATGAACTGAAGACGCCGCTGACGGCAATCCGCGAGGGGGCTGAACTTCTCAGCGAGGAAATGGTCGGTCATTTGAATGCCCAGCAGGCCGAAATTGCCGCTATATTGCGCGATAATACGCTACAATTGCAGAAACTCATCGAGAACCTGTTAAATTTCAATGTCGCCATTTCGCGCGCCTTTACTCTCCATGTTGAACCAGTGGCTCTTCGTGGTCTGATTTATAATGTACTTACAGATCATAAGGTTGCGGTTCTGGCGCGGCAAATAGTGCTGGATGTTTCGTTGCAGCCCGTGGAAATTCAGGGTGATCGAGCAAAGCTGTGCACAGTAGTGGATAATCTGGTTTCGAATGCAATCAAATTCTCTCCGGAGAGGGGTCGATTGCGCGTGTATCTGGAATCGCGCGATGGACAGGCGATTATCGAGGTGGCTGATTCCGGCCCGGGTATTCCGGAGGAAGAACGTCGCCGTGTCTTCGATGCATTTTATCAGGGCAGTAACACGGCGAATGGGCATGTGCGCGGCACCGGGCTGGGTTTATCGATAGCTCGCGAATACGCGCAGGCACACGGTGGTTATATTGAAGTTATTGATGGCGAGAATGCCGGAGCCTGTCTGCGGGTGGTATTGCCGCTTGAGCAAGCTGAGGAAAAGAGTGCGTAACAGGATTTTACTGATGTTGAGCTGTGTTGTGTTCGCTGCCTGTCAGCCGATCACGGTGCAGCATCATGATGAAGGGCCGATACCGGTTTCCGTGCGGGTGGATGATACCGCTTACTGGTTGGAAGAGTGGCGCCAGGTGAGCCAGTTGTCTGAGATCCAGTTCAAACTGGCGTTGAAAAACCGGGAGCAGGAATTCGAGCGCAAACCCGATCCAAGAACGCGCCTGCGCCTGGCATTGTTGCTGGCGACCGGTCCTGCGCCGGAGCGTGATCAGAGTCGGGCGCTGTTGTTACTCAAGGGTATGGATGATGCCGGGGCCAGTGAGAGTGCGGGGGCGTTGGCAGCGTTAATCACGCAGATGATTGAGGAGCAGCTCTGGTCTGGTGAGAAAATCACCGAATTGAAAGGGGAATTGGGGACGGCTGATGCTCGTATCGACGAGTTGGAACAACAGTTGCAAGCGTTGACCAATATTGAGCAAAGTATTCAGCAACGAGAGACTCCGGGTGACCGGAAGGAGACACAATGAGCGCTTGTCGCTATCGAATTCTGGTGGTTGATGATGATCCGGCCCTGCTGCGGTTATTGTCCATGCGGTTGTCCGCTGTCGGCTACGAAGTGGCCGCTGTCGAAAGCGGAGAAAAGGCGATTGCCCAGATCCCGACCTTCCAACCTCACTTGGTAATCACGGACTTACGTATGGATGGTATGGATGGCATGGCGCTGTTCGACCAGATACACCAGCGTAGTTCAGCACTGCCGGTGATTATTCTTACCGCGCACGGATCAATTCCGGAGGCGGTTGATGCAACCAGTCGGGGCGTGTTTGGGTACCTGACCAAGCCGTTTGACAGCAAGGATCTTCTGGATCAGGTGACCCGCGCATTACGCGTCACCGGTGAGACGCACGAGCGCTCTGAAGAAGAGCAAGTCGCAAAATGGCGTCAGGGCATTGTGACCCGCAGTCCGCTGATGGAGGATCTGCTTGGTCAGGCCCGCCTGGTGGCTGCCAGTGAAGCCAGTGTATTCATTCATGGGCAGAGTGGCACGGGTAAGGAAGTGCTGGCTCGCGCGATACATATGGCCAGTCCAAGGGCTGACGGCGAGTTTGTCGCAGTGAACTGCAGTGCGATTCCCGAGTCCCTGTTCGAGTCCGAATTTTTTGGTCATATGAAGGGTTCCTTTACCGGCGCCACACGTGATCACAAGGGGCTATTCCAGGCTGCCCAGGGTGGTACGCTGTTCCTGGACGAGATTGGTGATATGCCGATTAGTTTCCAGGTGAAACTGCTACGTGCTATCCAGGAGCGTAGCGTGCGGTCGGTCGGTGCGACCCGTGCACTGCCGGTGGATGTGAGAATCATCTCTGCTACCCACCGCGATCTGGACGAATTGCGTAATAGTGGAACCTTCCGTGAAGACTTGTATTACAGGCTGAACGTCGTTGCTCTTGATATTCCATCTTTGGCGGAACGCCGCGAGGATATTCCACTGCTGGCCAATTATTTCCTTTCGACCCTGGAAGATGCGTCCAGAAAAAAGGTTACGGGTTTCTCACCGGAATCCATGGAGGTGCTGTTATCCGCGCCCTGGCCGGGTAATGTGCGTCAGCTGTTCAATGTTGTTGAGCAGTCGGTAGCGTTTACCACCACCTCGCTGATACCGGTCAGTCTGGTTCAGCGCGCCTTGCGTGACGAAGTTGATGTTGCCATGCCGGCTTTTGCGGATGCCCGTTCGCGTTTCGAGCGGGAATATCTGACCCAGCTATTGCAGATCACCAATGGTAATGTCAGTCAGGCGGCGCGCATTGCCAAACGTAATCGCACTGAGTTCTATAAGCTGTTACATAAGCATCATCTGAACCCGTCACAGTTCAAGGCAGCACGCGCCTCCTAGGACGGTGTCGTCGATAGGCGACACTAATTTGCCCGTAATGGCTGCAAATTCGGTGAGTTTCCCCAAATAGTGTTGCTATTTGGCAACACTATTTGAAGTTTCAATGCTTGTCTGTCCAATGTTTCCCGGATTAGCCCCTGAATTTTATTGCTCTTCCGAACACATTGGATGGGTGGCACAACGATTGCTGTTGGTCAGTTCCAAAAAAATCAGGTGGACATGTATGAATCGTTGGGCAGCCATTTTATTACCGGTGCTGAGCTGTGCGCCGCTTTTGGCGGCGGATGTGGTTACTGCGAGATCTGGTGAGCCAGTGGATTTCATATATATAGACAGCGACCATAACGGCTATGTAAGTCGCGTTGAGGGACGCTCAGTATCAGCGCTGGAGAACCAGTTTGATTTGGCAGATACCAACCGTGATGGATTGCTGGACAGGGAAGAATATGTCGGACTTGGTAATGCGCGTGCGTCTTGTTGAACTTGCTGCCCGTGCGGGTGCTTTGTGCGGCTGCACCCCGCCCAGCTGTTGTTGTGCAGGCCAGTGTATTCGTCAAACACTGGATGCAAACCGGCGCTTGCAACGGTAAGCTTGGCAGTCGGGAATTAATGGAAGTCCGTGTTGTCCGTAACGGGGGATGGATTGTCGCAATTTTTATGGCCGGTTCGTGTTTATTACGAGGATACGGACAGTGGTGGCGTAGTGTATTACGCCAACTATCTAAAATTCATGGAACGAGCGCGTACCGAGTATTTGCGCTACCTGGGTTTTGAACAGGATCGTCTGCGTATGGAGCAGGGTATCCTGTTTGCGGTGCACTCACTGCAGGTGAATTACCGTCAGCCCGCCCGTTTTAACGATACACTGGATATCAGCGCCGAAATTAGTAAGATCCGGCGTACCAGCATGACATTTACTCAACGTGTCCTTCAACACGACGCGGGTGACCTTTTGTGTGAAGGTGAGGTGCGTATAGCCTGTGTTGAAGATGGCTCGTTCAAGCCTATGCCCATCCCTGAAACTATTCGTTCGGA
>Ga0316189_10000523_pt1 | contig 38730 bp, 34 predicted proteins | sample LowCovwburrow_MG_FD_204930 | JGI IMG/M metagenome (GOLD analysis project Ga0316189, IMG submission 204930) | Coastal sediment microbial communities from Maine, United States - Lowes Cove worm burrow | ecosystem: Environmental > Aquatic > Marine > Coastal > Sediment | place: USA: Maine...
AGGACCGCGTGCGAGCGGTGGGGTCGTGGGTGTCGATGACGATGCTCATGCTGCGCGATGCCCCGCTGCTCGCGGAGGTGCTGGCGGCGGGCACCGATGATCCCCAGCGTGAGGGCTTCTTTGTCCAGGCGGCGCTGTTTGGCTACACGCCATTGGACACTCGGATCGGCAGCCTCGAGCGTGGGCTCCGCGACCTCGCGGTCAAGATATGGATCGCACGCGCAATGCGGGCCATGCCGGAGAACGACGAAGAGCCGCTCTCCGCGCTCGAGGCGTGGCTGCGTGCGTACGGAGCCTGGCGCTACATCACCGATGTCTAACGCGTCAGCCGGAGCCGCGAGCCTGTTTGGCCTGCAGTCGGGCGACGGCGCGCTGGAACTCGAGTCGCGCCGCCCGCAGCCGCGAGTAGGCGGTGTTCAGTTTGATGCCCGCGATCTCGGCGACTTCACTCATCGCCAAGCCATCGATCTCGGAGAGCTCAAAGATCAGCCGCTTGTCACGATCGAGTGAGGCGATGAAGTTGCGTACGAAGGCTGCGGCCTCCTCCCGCTGGGTTGCGTCCTCTGGGTTGGGAGCGGTGTTCTGCGGCTCCTCCACGAGTGACAGGCGCGCGGCTTCGCGACGGCGCCCCCGCCTCCAGTTGCTCACCACGCCACGCGACAGGTGGTACAGCCACGTCGTGATCGCTGCGCGGCCGTCGTAGTCGTCCAGCCGCCGATGCGCGACGATAAAGACCTCGTGCATGACGTCCTCCACCGATTCTGGTGGGACGCCAAGTCGCCGAACGACCCTCCAGACGAACCCTGAGTGAGCCTCGTAGACCTCGGCAAGGCTCCCTGGGGCCCGGTTCTTGCCCGGCGCTTCGGGCGCAGTCGTCGGCGCGCCCTCGGGTTCGCCCCCGATCCCATCGCCACCTTGTCCACGACCGCCCAACCGACTCACGCAATCGTACGCGATGCCTCCGCCAAGTCGTACCTCGGATGTTGGCGGTATGCTCGGGCTGCGCCATGGCCGACATTGCCCCCGAGTTCCTCAAGCTGCTGCCCGAACGAACCGCCGAGGCGTTCGAGCGGGTGGTCCCCGACCACGCGTCGCCATCGCCCGAGCTTTTGATCGGGCTCATCCGGTCTCACCTGGACGTGGTCGCCGAGGCGGAGACGGGTGAGTTCGTCGACACGCACCTGGCTCGCGTCATCGCCGATCGGCTTTTTAAAATGCTCGAGTCTTGGGAGCAGTTCTCAGACGCCTACCGCCAACTTGCCCACGCAACGGTGACGTACTTCGTGATGAACGACGACGCCGATTGCGACCTGTCGTCGCCGACAGGATTCGACGACGATGCTGAGATCGCCAACGCGTTGTTCACCTATCTCGGTCGGGTCGATCTGCTGATCGACCTCGACTAGGCAGCCCTAGGGACACCCCCTAGTCTTCGCGACGGCGGCGGATCAGCGCGCCAAGGCCGACCATCAGAAGAATCGCTGGGCCGCTGAACGGCTCCGATTGCACTGAGCAGCCCTTCTTCTTTGCGGGCGGCGCCACGGGCGGGGGCCCGTCGCCCAAGCTGTCGTGCGCATCTTGCTCGTCGTCGCCCAAGTCGGCGCCGTCGTCCTCGACCTCTTCTTCGTCGCCGCCGCTCTCCTCCTCGCTCTCTTCAGGTTCGTCTTCGGTGAAGAGCAACTTGATCGAGCTGGAGGCCAGCTTGATGGACTTGTCTTTTTGCCCGAGCTGGCTCAGCTCGACCTTGTACGTACGCTTGCGATTGAAGCCGAGGTTGCCGTCGAGCTCGATCGACCAGCTGATGTACTTCTCGCCGTTGTAGTCGGATTTTTCGAAGCGCTGAGCGAGGTAGCGCTTGCCGTTGAGGTCACCGTAGAACTCGGCGTACAGCGGACCGGGTGCTCCCTTGTCGAGCTTGGCCCACATGTGGAACTCCCACGTCTCTTCGCCGGGAAGGCTGGCAAGCTCCTTGATCGTCTTTGGGCTGCCGGTGAGCTTCCCTGCGCCGTCGGTCTCGGCAGGCGCGGCGAGAATCTTGAGCTCGCTGGCCCAAGCGGAAGAGGACACCGCAACGGTTGCGACGCCACAGGCAAGAGCAAGGCACAGATTCGGGAGTCGAAGCATGGCGGCGCGACGTTATTCTAGGTTGTCGCCCGTCGCAACGTTCCGGACCGCGCATGCGACCCGTTGCATCGAACATCGAACACCGAACGCGGGCAGCTAGCTGTCTTCGCTGAGGAGCGAGAGAATCTCTTCGTCGAGACTCGCCTGATGCTCACTCGCGAACTTGCCGACGATGATCTCGGCGCGCTCGCTGATGGGCACGGGTGTACCCGCGCGCACACCTGCGCCGCCGATTCCGCCGACCGCACGACGTCGCACCCGGCTGGGGCCACGTGATGGGCGTTGCTGCCCGTGGCCGGCCGCGCTCGCGGCGACCTGCGCCCGGGCTTCGGCCGAGGCAAACACGGGATGCGAGAGGCTCGGGTCGACCGTGGGCCCGGGGCGGCCGGGCGTAAGGGGGGGGCCCTGTGGCTCCACGTCGCGCGGCTGTGGCACTGGGCGGCGGTCGGGTCGCTCGGTGACATCGGCGGCTTGCGCCTGGGCTGCCTCGGTGGATGCCTTGTTATCGGCCGCCGGGTGGTCGCCCACGACGAGCACGATCTTCTCGTCGAACTCGCCGTTGCGAAGATCGCGGATCATCGCTTTGTGCGAGTCCTGCATCATCGCGATGATGGTGGCGTCCAGGTCTTCGACGTCGAGCTTGTCGTCGTACGACGTCTTCTTCGAGGCGATGATCGTGCCGTCGTAGAAGGAGTGCGTAAAAATGTGCGCCTTCGTGACGCCTGAGTCCTCGGTTTGGACGTGGTACAGGCGCCCGCGATGCGGGATGTTGTGGTTGTACCCGAGCTGCGGGGATTGCGGGGAAGCCATGGGCGCGGGTGATCGCGGGGACGGACGCGAGGCGGAGCCTAGCAGGCCGCGCAGGAACTCGCACCCCAGGGGCGGGCGGGAGCGCACAACGATGGGTGGTTTCCGCGCCACAACGCGCGGTTATTGGCCGGCCTCGCAGCCCCGCACGCCCCAGGCGCGCGGTTTGAATTCGGGCGCTACCGGGCCTGTAAGCGCTGATCCTGGTCGTGATAGGTTCCCCCGCGCCTCTGAACAAGGCCTCTTTCTGATTTTTGGGGACGTACGCCGTGCCGGCCGTTAGTAGCGACGATTCGCAGCCGAGTGTTCACACCGCCTTCGATGGGCCCGAGGCCTTGCTGGAGCCGGCGAGCCGCATCGGTGCGACCGGCGAACTCCCGGACGCAGCGCTCACCCAGCGGATAGCCGAGCACGCCGCGGGCGTTCGCGAGATCGATCCCGCGCGCGTCTACGAACTCCTCACACCCGCACTTTGTGGCCGGCATCCCCACACGTTGCTGCAATGGCTGTGTGACGCGGGATTGTTGGCACATTTGCTCCCAGAGCTCGAGGCGACGGTAGCCTTCTCTCAGGAGGGCGGGCGCAGGCACAAGGATGTTTGGGACCACACCAAGACGGTGGTCCGGCAGTCGGTGCCACGGCCGGTGGTGCGATGGGCGGCCGCGCTGCACGACATCGGCAAGGTCACCACTCGCCGATTCTTGGAGGGCGGGAAGGTCACGTTTCACGGCCACGCCGAGGAGGGCGTTCGGATGTTCCGACGCGGGGTCGTCCGTCGCATTGGGTTCCCAGAGCCAGAGCGCGCGCGGGTCGAGATCCTGATCCTGCATCATCTGCGGGCGGGTCAGTACGAGCCTTCGTGGACGGACTCGGCGGTGCGTCGGTTTCACCGAGAGATGGAGCCGTTCTTGGTCGATCTGCTCGACCTGTCGCGGGCCGATGTGACGAGTCGTCGGCCAGGGAAGCGGCAACGGTGCCTGCGAGGAATCGCCGCATTGTCGGAGCGGATCGATGCGTTGGCCGCGGCCGTCAAGCCCAAGCCGCTACCCGCGGGTCTGGGCAAGGTGCTCATGACCGGGCTGAGTCTTCCGCCCGGGCGGCACATCGGGGTTTTGCGCGAGAAGCTGGAGGCCTTGTACGAGCGAGGCGATCTCGAAGGCGGCAGAGATTCGGACTACTACCTCGACGTGGTCCGCGAACGCGGTCTCATGGACGGCGTGGCGCTCGAGCCACCGCGCGGGTTTTAACCTTCGGGGCCGCTAGGGTCCTGGGCAGCAGGGGGAGGCGGAGGCGGGGCTGCGCTATCGGCCTGAACGAGGCTCGCCGGGAGCTCGCCGACCGGAGTTGGGCGTCGGGTCGGGCGGGGGCTTGGTCGATGCTGGGTTGCCCGCGCGGAGAACGTGCCTCCGCTGGGTGCACTGGCCACGGGGCTGGTGCGACGATCCCAGATAGCGCCCCCGACAAGCACCACAACCGCGGGTGCCAATGCGAGGCCCGCGACCTGTGCTGCCATCCAGGGGGGGCTTAGGCCGGCCGCAGCGAGACTCGGACCGTGGCCGGACAGCGCGTTGTAGGCCAGGACGCCGACCACCATCGCGCAGGCCGCCAGTGCAAGCGTGGTGCGCGTTGCGACAGCCGATGGCTCCGACCGCAAGCTGAACTTCGCGAACGCGAACGTGAGAGCGGCGCCGAGCAGGAGCCACAACCCCAGCGCCGGACCGAGCCACGCGCCGCGCTCGAACGGCTTCACAAACGCGACGGCTCCGCGGAACTCGGCGAGTGACTCCGGAAAGATAGAGCCGTACAGCGGAGCGTCTCGCGTCCGAATCACCAATATGACGGCCGCGTGCGTGCGGCCGGTTGGCGCCAGCCCAACGAAGAACGTCTCGTCCTCGACGACCCAGCGCCCGTGGATGATGCCCGTGCCCGGGGCGTCCCCCGCGATGAAACCGGTGGACTCCGGGGCGTCCGAGATGCCGAACAGGGCGGCCGCGTCGTCTTGCAGGGCGGCGGTAGCGGCGGTGCTGGCAGCGTCGCCCTCGCCGAAGACCTCGGGGCGCAGCGGCGTGCTCAGCTCGATGACGGCCAGGACCTCGTCGGCTTCATCGTCTTCGCGTGCCGCGGCCACCATCGAGATCCGCCCTTGCGCAGCGTCGGTCCACTGCTGGATGCGGGCTTTCGTTTGTCGGTCGACCTGCTGCGACCATCCGCGCGGCGTGGGGATCGTCACCGCCGCGTGAGCGACGGATGCCGACAGCACCATCATTACTAGGGTGCCGAGCAAACCGATGGTTAGGGCAAAGCGCCGCAGCAGACGCTCGATCGGCATGCGTCGAAGCTATCAGTCGGCGCCGCAAACGTCAGACTTTCGTGCGGATCCGAGAGGTTGCCTGCGATTCGCCACCGGGCCCGCTGTCGTATATTCATCGTGATTGACCGTGTAATTAATTTGGCATCCACTTGGCGATATCTGGGGATTTGGCCCCTGAATGCGAGTCGCGCGCCGCGGTCTCAGCGAGTGTTGTTCATATCTACGGCTTGCTACCGGTTGTAAATAGCTCCGACTCGTCCACACTGAGGCTCGAGGATCGCTGATGGAGAGCCGACGCAGAAGTATCGCCAAAGCACTGAGTTGGCGCGCGCTCGCAGTGATGATCACCGCCCTGGTGGCCTATCTGTTCACCGACAATGCCGCATTCGCGATGAAAATCGGGATCGTGGATTCGGTGCTCAAGCTGATGATCTACTACCTGCACGAGCGGGCGTGGGTCCGCGCCTCGTTCGGTCGCGCTGCGGTTGCCGTCGACGTGCAGCCTCAGCCCGCGGTCGCGGCCACCAGCAGTCGCTAGAGCTTTGAGGTTCGCCAGCTCGCTGGCGTCGCGTTTTCCGTCCACGCCAGCTGCGAGACGGGCAAGACCTCCAGCCGTGCGGCGCGGAGGGCACCCGCCGACTCTTGATCGTCGACGGTGACAACCCAGCGCAGCCGCCGGTCGTCGTCGAGCTTGCGTGCCGCGATGGCGCGTCGGGCGTACCCGACGACGGTGAGCAACGCCAACGCGTACCAGCCGACCATCATGGGATCGAACAGTCGGCGGAGCGCACCCCAGCCCTCGACGGCGGGCCCGTGATGCAGCTGCCAGGAGGCCGCGGCCACCAATCCAATGGTCGCAGCGATGGCGGCCCACGGGTTTCGCCGGAGTCGTTCGATGTGCCGGTCGAGCTCGGCGCGCTCCTCCGCGCTGAGACTACGTCGTTGCAGGCTGAGCCGGCCCGCGGCCCCGGTTGGCGCGACGCCCTCGGGGAGCCCAGCGCGAAGCGCATGGGGCTGGCCCACAGCGACCGACGCGAGGTGGGCAGAGATCCAAGGCTTGCACCGCTTGCCGTGCACGCAAACCACGAGCCCCGAGCGTGGCAAGACGTCCAGCCGTAGGGCCTCGCCCGCGTTGGGCGGATGGCCGCGGCGGCGCAGCTGCTCGAGCTCTCGGGCGAGCGGCGATGCCATCCCTTCGAAGCAGTCGGCCGTGCCCTCGCGCAGGTCCTCGCGAACGCGTCGGAGCTTCACCGCGGTGGCGAGTCGTCGGCCGACCGCGGTGAGCAGTACCGTCGCGCCCAAGCCGACCATGGCGACAGCCACGACGCGTGTCACGACGTGCGGCCGTTGGGTGAGCTCGGGGATGAGGGCCCCAACTGCGGCGAGCCCCACGAGATACAAGATGCCCAACCCAGCGGCGATTCTCATCCAGCCGCGGCCCGCGACCGCGAGCGCGCAACCCACGGCCGCGATGCCTCCGAGCCAGATTCCGATGGCGCCACCGAGGCGAGTCGCAAGCATTGGTTGCCAGACTCCGACGCCCCATGCAGCGCCCGCCGACGCGATGAGGGCGACGACGAGCGCGACTGCAGCCCAAGCACCGTAGCGGATCCTGCGTCGGAGCCAGACGAGCTCAGCCCGGGTGAGGCGACGGGTCCGAACGAACGGTAGCCCCGCTGCGTAGCGCAGCTGGACATCGGGCGAGTCGGAGGCTGGCACCACTTGGGCTAGACGACGCGGCGCATCACGATGGCCGAAATGTTGTCAGGGCCGCCCGCCTTGTTGGCGGCCTCGATGAGGCGGCGGCTCGAGTTCCGCACATCGCGTTGGCCCACGAGGGCGCCGATCTCTTCGTCGGGAACGACATCGCTGAGCCCGTCGCTGCACAGCAGGACGTTGTCGCCCTTGTTGAGCACGAACTCGTTGATCTCGGCGTCGCCTTTGTTATTGCCGTGCCCCAAGCAGCGACTGATCCGGCCTCGGTAGGGGTGAATCGCGGCCTGCTCCTTGGTCAGCAGGCCCTGGTCGACGAGCTCCTGAACCATCGTGTGGTCGGTGGTCACCTGCTGGACGTTGCCCTCACGCACGACGTACGCGCGGCTGTCACCCGCATGGGCCACCCAGAGCCGGTCGCGGATGCCGAGGATCACCACGCAGGTGCAGCCCATGCCGTGGGCGTTTGGGTTGGCCTTGGCCTGGGAGTCGATGCGCTCGTTGGCCTTGCCGAAGCCTTCGCGGAGCAGCTGGTCTGGCGGCTTGCCCGAGTTGAACTCGGCCTCGATGTACTCGCTGAGCATGCCCACGGCCAGTGCCGAGGCGACCTCGCCCGCGCTGTGCCCCCCCATGCCGTCGCAAACGATCGCCAGGTAGTACCCGCGGCCGTCGTCGGGGTAGATGGCGATCGCGTCCTCGTTGTGATCGCGGGCGATGCCTGTGTCACAGGCACCCGACATCTGGACCTCGAAGATCCCCGGGACGTGTGACCGCTTGAAGAGATTGTACATCCGCCGCTCCAGAGGTTAGCACCGCATCGCGGCATCGGTTGGCGGACAAGAAAAAACCGGCGTGGTCAGAATGGACCATCGCCGGCTTTCTCGGGGTTGTGGAGCCGAGGGGGTTCGAACCCCTGACCTGTGCATTGCGAACGCACCGCTCTCCCAACTGAGCTACGGCCCCAGGAGCGGCGGAATGTAGCCGAAGGGTAGGGGGGCCGCAAGCCGTCAATCGTCGCTCGGCTCTGCGGTGGCTCGAGCCCCCGCTCGGGCCTGGACCCAGGCCAAGACCGCTCCCGCCACGGCGTATGCGGCAATCACGGCAATCAGTGCCCAAAGCGCCGAATCGTCCGGCTTCATGAGCGGAATGAGGAGCTTGCGCATGACCGCGTGCCCCGCAGACTACCACTGCGCAGCGCACGTGTGGCGGGGCGGGTGACGCGGGCGGCCCGCGGTGCCAACGTACCCGCCGAACTCGACACCGTGGCCACGCGCACAAAAATCGCCAAGCAACGCTTGGACACTCTTGTCGTCGAGCGCGAGCTGTGCCCGACGCGCTCCCGGGCGGCCGCGATGGTCGTCGCCGGGCAGGTCGTGGTGAACGACAAGCGCGTCGACAAGCCGGGGACGATGATCCCGGTCGACGCGGACATCCGGCTCCGAGGCGACGTGAATCCCTACGCGTCCCGTGGCGGACTCAAGCTCGCTGGCGCGCTGCGCCGCTTTGCGGACGAGGGGCTCGATGTCGCCGGCCGTGTCGCGATGGATATCGGCGCGTCGACAGGGGGGTTCACCGATTGCCTGCTGCAAAAGGGCGTCGCCAAAGTCTACGCCGTCGATGTCGGCTACGGGCAGCTCGCCTGGAAGCTGGCGACGGACAAACGCGTGGTGGTGCTCGACCGCCACAACATCCGCAAGCTGGACCCTGCCGTGCTCGGCGAGCCCGTGAGCTTGGTTGTCTGCGACTGCTCGTTCATCTCTCTGGCCAAGATCCTCCCGCATGTGCCGCCGTTTCTTCCCTCTGGGGAGGGAGCACAGACGGCGGATGTCGTGGCACTGGTCAAGCCCCAGTTCGAGGTCGGCAAGGACAACGTCGGCAAGGGCGGCATCGTGCGCGATGACGCGTTGCGCCAGTCTGCGCTGGATGCCGTCCGAGACGTGGCCGTTGGCTTGGGGTTCGAGGCCAGAGGCCACTGCGAGTCCGATACCGCGGGGCGTACTGGTAATCGGGAGTTTTTGCTGTGGCTCCGATGGGGCTGAGCGCCGCGCGTTCGTGAGCCCTGCATGGAGCCCAACCGCACACCCAGGCCGCGCGCCCGCTGGGTGGTTGCCGCGGGCGACTTGGGCTAGGTTGTCGCGCTTCGCGATGTCCGACTCCAACGAGACCCCCGCCACCTCCGGGGCGATTAGCTCCAAGACGCGATCCTACTTGCGGTCCTTGGCCCACCCGCTCGAGCCGCTCGTTCACGTCGGCGGCGACGGGATGACCGAGGGGATCTTGGGGGCGGTGAAGACGGCCCTGCACGACCACGAGCTGATCAAGGTCAAACTCGGCAAGTCGTTCACGGGCGAGCGTCGGCCCGCCGCCGCCGGTTTGGCCGAAGCGGTGGGTGCCGACCTGACGCAGCTCATCGGCCGCACGATCGTGCTGTATCGACCGCGCCCGGTCAAAGAGGGCGACAAACGGCCACGCATCGTCGTCCCCAAGTCCAAGCGATAGCGGGATGTTTCGGGCCGGGTCCTGGGCTACCCTGAGCCTTGGTCCCGCCCATGGCAGTTCGCTCGCTCCTTCCGCTTGCCGCCCTCGTCCTTGCGGGCGGCACCTTTGGTGCCTGTAACCGCGGGCAGGGCGTGCCCCCCGATGAGCACGTGTGGGGCGGGGCCAAGCGCGGCCGGCCACAGATCAAGATGAGCCGAGCGAAGGCTCCGGTGGGCGAAGCGGCGCCGATCATGACGATCTTGGATGGCCTCGTCGCGGACAACTTCGCGCAGCTCACCAGCGACGCCGTTGATCCCCCCGCCTACTACCTCGGGTACGACATCGTCGCGAGCGACAGCTGGATTCTGCGGGTCGAAGATGGAGCGCTGCTGACCGATACGATCGACCACGATCGGGTGCTCGATGTGGATGTGCGCGTCGGGTCGTTTGCCCTCGACAACGGGCACACCCAAGACGGCGACTACGGTCCGGGCAACGGCCTGGGTTCTGGGCTCGGCGTCAGCCTCGACGATGTCGACTTGTCGCTGGCTCAAGCCGTCTGGCTCGACACCGAAGCGCAGTACGACGCGGCCGTGGCGAGGTTTAGCGACGTCGAGAGCAGCGAGCTGCTGCGCAGCGAGGAAGACACAAAAGCGCACCCCGACTTCTCGCCCGGCAAGCCGCTCGAGCACCTGGAGCCGCACCTTGAGCTTGATCTCGAGGCGACGGCGGCGACGTGGCGGCCCCTGCTGCTCGACGTGTCGCGGACGCTTGGCGACTCACCTGCGGTGCTGTCGTCATCGGTCACGTTTGTCGCCAACGGAGACAACCGCTACTTCGTCAACAGCGAGGGCACCCGCGTGCAGAGCGGCACGGCGCGACTGCGGATCCTGCTCGACGTGCAGGCGCAGGCCGAGGACGGCATGGTGGTGGGGCGCGGCGAGACGTTCGAGGCGCACACCCCCGACCAACTGCCGACCAAGGAGGCACTCCTGGAGACGGCCAAGCGGCTGCGCGGTGAGGTGGTCGCCCTTCGCGAGGCCCCGCTGGCGGAGCCGTACACCGGTCCGGCCGTGCTCGAGGGGCGTGCCGCGGGTGTGTTCTTCCACGAGATCTTCGGTCACCGACTCGAGGGGCATCGCCAAAAGGACGATCTCGAGGGGCAGACCTTCACCAACAAGCTGGGCAAGCGTGTCTTGCCCAAGTTTCTCGACATCGTCGACGATCCCACCGTCACAACCCTCGGCGGCAAGCCACTGTCGGGCCACTACTTCATCGATGACGAGGGGGTCGAGTCCACGCGGACGGTGCTCGTCGACCGCGGCAAGCTCAAGGGCTACCTGCTGAGCCGTTCGCTGGTCCAACCCTTCAAGCGCAGCAACGGGCACGGGCGGCGCGAGCCGGGCTATCAGACGGTCGCCCGACAAGGGAACCTCATCATCACGTCGCGTCGCTCACTGACGCGCAAGCAGCTGCGGCAGGCGTTGCTCGATGAGGTGGAGAGTCAGGGCAAGCCCTACGGCCTTGTGTTCCTCGATATCGACGGCGGATACACGATCACCGACCGCAGCGGGCCACAGGCCTTCAAGGTCCAGCCCCGCATGGTCTACCGGGTGTTTGCCGATGGTCGGCCCGATGAACTCGTTCGCGGGGTCGAGATCGTCGGCACGCCGCTGGCGGCGTTCGAGACGATCACCGCCACCGACGACCAGCCGGGGATCTTCAACGGCATGTGCGGCGCGGAGTCGGGTTGGGTGCCCGTCAGCGCGGTCAGCCCTTCGCTCTTGCTGCGCTCGATCGAGATCGAGCGCGCGGCCCACGATCGCGACAAGCCCCCGCTGATGCCCCCGCCGTCTGAGATCGAGGACCCGGCCCACGGGAAGTCCTCGGTGCGAACCGCCGGATCCACCACGCGTACACGGAGGCCGCAATGATGTCCGCAGCCAAACTCACCGCCGTCTCCCTGTTTGTGGCGCTCGCCGCAGGGGCCCCCCGCGCTGCAGCTGCGGCACCCGCAGCGGCGCCCACCGTCGCGTCGCAGGGGGGCCTCGACAAACTGCCTCCGCTCGAGCGCGCTGAGATCGAAGGCGTTGCCGCAGAGCTTGCGCGTGGCCTGGCCGACCTCCGGCTGGAAGGCTCCCCCGCGCCGTACTTTGCGACCGCGCGCTGGGTCCGAGCCGACCTCCTCAGCCTCGAGGGGTCCTACGGCGGCGTGATCACCAATGTGTCCGAGCGTCAGACCTCAGGGCTTGTCCAGGTTCGCGTGGGCAGCCAGGAGCGCGACAGCAGCAACTACTTCGGGGCCGACAGCGGCACGACCCGAATCACGATCTCGCTGGAGCCGTCGCCTGCGTACACCCGCAAGCAGACTTGGCTTGCGGTCGATCAGGCGTTTCGAGGCGCAACGTTGGCGCTGACGGCCAAGTCCACCGCGCTGGAGCAGATCGCGAACAAAGACCTCGCCGCTGACCTGAGCCCGGGGCCGCCGATCACGGCGAACGTGTCGGTGCGAGAGGCTGCGCCCGACGATCGCACAGCACTCGCGGCGATGGTCGCATCGCTGTCAGGCCGGTTTCGGGACTGGCCCGACATCGACAACGGCGATGTGCATTTCCAGGTTCTTCGGAGCTACGAGACGGTCGTCACCAGTGAGGGCTTTGTACTTCGGCGGGTGCGGGATCGTGCGGTCCTTGGCGTTGTGGCCGACACGCGCGCGGCCGATGGCATGGAGCTGGACTACGGCCTGGCGATTCACTTTGACGGTGTCCCCGTGGCCGGGCCTGAGCTGCAGGCGCAGGGGGAGAAGCTCGTCGATGATGTGCTCGCCGGTTTGCGCGAGTTGGCAGCCGCGCCGATGATCGACGAGGAGTACGACGGCCCCGTCCTGCTCACGCCGGAGGCGGCCGCGCACCTGCTGGGCGCGACCGTTGCGACCGAGATCTCGGGCAACCCGGCGCCGTGGGGCGACTTGGGCCGCATCATGGAGCTTGAGCCCTCGTGGCAAAAGCGGGTGGGCAAGAGCGTGCTCCCGCCGACGTTGGATCTTGTCGACGACCCGACGCGCGACGGATTTGGATCGTATGCGATCGATGCGGAGGGGTTTGTCCCCGGCCCGCTGACGATGGTCCACGAGGGGCGACTCGATAGCCTGCTCATGACGCGGATTCCCAACGATGTGGCCGCGGGGAGCAACGGGCGCGCGCGCATGAGCCCATCGCTCGACGTGGGCCCTGCGCTGTCGAACCTCGTGCTCAAGAGCAGCCGTCGCGGGTCGTCGCAAAAAGCGCTCGAGCGTGAGCTGCTGCGTCGCGCACAAGAGGACGGCTACGAGCACGCGTACGTCATCGAACTCCTCCGCGACGGGAGTGTGTTGGGCGCAGTGCGGCGCGAAAGTGCTGCCGCGTACGCGGGCACGGGCAAGCTGTCACTGCCGCTGCCCGCCCGGCTGGTGCGAATCGACGCCAAGGGGACACGCACCGTGATCCGCGGCGCTATCCTCGGCCCAGCTTCGCTACGCGTCTTGCGGCGGATCCGGATGGTCGGGGCCGAATCAAAGACGACACGCATGCGCATGCCTGTCGGGACCTACGGCGGCTTTGGTGCCGAGGTCGGGATCGATGGTGTGCTGAGCCAGACGGTCGACGTGCAGATCGAGACGCCCGCGCTGCTTGTGCAAGGCCTCGAGTTGTTGGTCGAGCGTGGGGAGCATGAAGAGCTGCCCATGCTTGTGCACCCACTGCGCGTGGGCGAGCCCGCCGACGCTACGCAGGAGTAGCGCTACGTGTTGACCGCGGCGTCGCCTCGGTTGAGGTAGCGCAGCGCGAGTTGGCGGGCCTCGGCGTACGTGTTGACCACCTCATGAGGGATCAACAGCGCCTGGATCGCGAAGAGCGCCTTGAGTGCCAACCGTACGCCCGGCGAGGGGATGACGTACGCGATCACCATGAGGTTCGGGTTGGGCGTGGACTCGCGCTCGCGAAGCCACGCGGTGAGGAAGCGAAACTGGTGCCCCGTGGGCACGTGCGCGCCAGTGGTATCGATCACCAACACGTAGCGCTCTTCGGCGTTCGCCGAGATCGCGCTCAGCTGCTCGCGCCACAAGGCGTACTCATCGTCGGTGACATCACCGGTGATTCGCCCAACGACGAAAGGGAACTCGCTATCGTCGACCTCGACCAACGCAATCGAGTGTAGTGCGCATTGGGCCGGCGTGCAGCCGGCCCGGAAAAAAGGTCGTTTCGACCGGGCGCGCCTAGAGCTTGCCGAGGGCGAACTCGACGGCCTCAATGATCGTGTACTGCGTTCCGTCGGGGGCTTCGCTGCCTGCGGGTGCCGCCTGGACGCCCTCGGAGTGCCACCGAATCATGCCGCGCTCGTCGAGGATGACGATAGCCGGGGCCTTGCCCAGGTTCTCGAACACCGTAAACGCGTTCTCCATCCCGAGCTCGCGAGCGGAGTTGAACTCCGTTTCGTTGGGGAATCGGTACATCGGCACGGGCGGGAACTTGCCGCCTTCGACCGCCCACTTCTTCTGCCAAGCGCGGAGGTCGGAGTCGTTCATGGCCGCCTGGCGGCCGGTCGGGAACTTGACCTGGACAAACATGACCTCGGTGACGCCGTTTTTGGCCGGGTCGAGGAGGTCTTTTTGCGCCTTCTGAAGCACCTGCAGGAACGTGACCGCCTGAGCCTGCTCCTCGCGGTCGCCATGGTCCCAGAACACGATCATGCGCTGCTTACCGACGAGCTGCCGGCCGTCGAGGATTCCTCCGTCAACGTTGACGAGCATCACCGACGGGCTCGCATGTCCGAACATCCGCTTGCGGGCCCACTTGGGCGCCTCGTTGAGCTCGGCTGCGCCGACGGCCCAAAACGGGGGAACGTCGGTCAGCGGTGGCATCTTGCTGTTTGGCTTCGCGGTAATCTCAGCCGACTTGGGCGCGAGGCTGCCCGCAGCGAGGAGCTTGAGCTTGTGCGGCTTGCCGTCGATCAGGTTCGCTTTGTCGAAGTCTTCGCTGGTGGAGACCTTCTTGCCATCGATCTCGGTGATGAGGTCGCCCTTGTCGATCCCATCGCAGCCTTGGTCGCAGCCGTTGTTGTAGGCGACGTAGATGCCGCCAGACTTGAGATCTTTTTCGCCCGGGATGTTGGACGAACCTCCAGTACTGGGCTCGCAGCCCAAGAGTGGAATGGAGAGAAAGAGCCCCAGGAACACGTTTACGGTGCGCATTAGCAGGTCCGGATCGGCGGCGCCGGACTTTAGGACGGGGTCCAGGCACGCGTCAAACGTGCGAGACGGACGCGGCTTTTACCCCTACCGAACTCAGCCTGTGAGAGTTCACATGCGACCGCGGATTCCGAGCCCGACGTTCCAAAACTGGGGCAGCTCGCCGCGCAGTTCGGCGTTTTGCTCGTCGGCGGCGGTCTGCAGCGCAGAGACCGGCACGGCGAGGCGCCGCGCGGGGTGGTCCAGCACGGCAAGGCCGTACCAGGTCCACTGGTAGTCAAACTGGGCCATGAGCGCGACGTTCTTGTGAAGGTACACGCCCAGGCCCGCTTCGATCGGCACCGCCAACCCGTGGAAGTCGAGCTTCACATTGCCGATCGATGTGTCGTAGCGCGACCGGAAGAGGTTGTACTCAATGCCAGCGCCGACGAAGGCCGTCATCCGGCCGCGCGGGATGAAGTGGATGCGGGCGACCGGGCCGACCTGAGTGGTGCGGAGCTGAGCGTCGCCCGTGGTGGTGAGGCCGACCAGGTCGATCGGCGCAACCGAGCTCAACGAGCCCAGCAGCGATGCTTGCAGCGCGGCGGCGTCGAGGCCGTACATCGAGAACACGTTGGTGCCGTCGTCGACGTGCGGCGTGATGGCACCCCAACCTCCAGCGAGGCCGAGCTCAGCCCAGCCGCGGATGTTGCCGCCCAAGAAACCGTCGAGGCTGACGCCGGGTGTCGTCGAGTGTCCGTCTTTGCAGACAGCGCGCACGCACCCGAGCACGCCCACGCGAAAGTCGGCGACGGTGCCTTTGTGCGGCAGGGCGTCACGCTTGTCGGGCTCGCTGGTCTGGGTGAGGCCGCCAGCATCGTGGCGGGCCGCGGCGCCGTGCGGTGGGGACGGCTGTGCTTGGGACGGTGCCGCTGGCGCGGGGCTCGGTGCCGCGCTTTGCGGCGCGGGTGAGCTCGTCGGCGAAGAGGAAGCGCTCGTGGGCGGCGTGGGCGTCGCGGGCTGGGGCGGCGCGACGGGCTGGGCGGGCGGCGGTGCGGGCTGAGGCGCTGGTGTCGCTTGGCCGACGGGACGCTGGATCGGCGCGCGGCGTGGGGTCGTGGATGCCGGAGAGTTCACGACCACGACGGTGCTCTGAGCGCCGCCCTCCGCCAGCGTGGGCGTGGATGCGTTCGCGATGCTCGGTGCGCCGAGCGCAAGCGCCAACGCGAGAGAGCCCAGTGGGTACAGGCCCCGGTTGCGCGCGTGGCGGCGGCCTTGGCCCCGAATCTCCTCTCTCACGCTCAATTGGATGGCACCGAGAACGGCCATCCTTCTGATTTTCTCCGCGTCGTGATCGTTTTCTTAGGTACGAGCACGGGTGGGGTCGGCGAAGTCCGCGCTACGCCCGACGTGGGAGGGCTCGTCCTAGCGGCGGAACATCCGCTTGAGCCCCGCGAGCAACCCTGCGCCTTTTTCAGGCGCGGCCCGGGTGTCGTCGTCGATGATGGCTTGGGCAAACGCCTCGGCCGTCTCGAAGCGGTCGTTGGGGTCCTTCGCCATCCCGCGCTGCACGATGCCCTGTACGCCCGCTGGGGCGTCGAGGTTCTCCAGGAGATCGCGCATAAGCGGAGCCTCTTGGTAGACGTGGGCGTGCATGATGTCGGTGGGTCGGCGACCCACAAACGGCACGCGCCCGGTCAGCATCTCAAACGCGATCACGGCCACTGCGTAGAGATCGGCGCGTAGATCGACAGCCTTGCCGCGACATTGCTCGGGCGCCATGTAGTCCGGGGTGCCGACGACGGCGCCCTGCCGAGTGAGCGTCACGCCGGTCGCGTCGTCTCGCAGCTTGGCGATCCCAAAGTCGAAGACCTTGATGAAATCCAGACTGCCCATCCGATTGAGGCGGAAGCAGTTTGCCGGCTTCATGTCGCGATGGATGACGCCCTTTTCGTGCGCAGCCGACAGCGCCGCAAGCATTTGCAGCAGCATCGGCTGCACGCGGGTCCAAGGCATCGGTGCCTCCGCGACGACCGTTTCCGACAGGCTCTCGCCTTCCAGAAACTCCATCACCATGAACGGCAACCCGCTATCCAGCTCGCCAAAGTCGGTGACGGCGACCACGTTCTCGTGGGCTATCCGGGAAGAGGCGCGGGCTTCTCGAAGGAACCGCACCACGGTCTTCTCGTCTTGTGCGACCTCGGGCGCGAGCACCTTGATCGCGACTTTGCGATCGATCCTCAGGTGGCGACCAACGTAGACGCGCGACATCCCCCCTTCGCCGAGGAGCGCTTCGATCTCGTACCGGTCGGCGAGTACGGTACCCGCGGGGATGAGAGGTGAGGCCACGGGGCAGCGGCATCGTGGCATACACAGAACTGGGGTGCATCCCCGAGGGCGCGTGGGGCCCGGCTAGGACTGCGGATGCTTTAGACCGCCCGCAGAGCAGCGTTACCGGGCTCGTTTTGGCTCAGCACCCGGCCATGCAGTCCTGCGCAGCCTCGTCGACGCACTGACCGTCCCATTCTTGGTTGCAGCAGTACGGGTCGAAGTCGCAAACACACTGCTGAACCGTCATATCGTCGCACCCTGGGCTTGGGTGCGCGGCGCAGCAGCTGGGATCAATGGCCCCGCAGTCGAGCCCGCAGTCGTTGATCGCCTGCGAGACGCACATGTTGTCCCATTCCTGGTCGCAGCAGAACTTGTCCTGGCCGCAGACGCAGGTCTCGACGGCCATGTCGGAGCAGCCGGGGTTGTTTGCGGGATCGCAGCAGTCACCACCGCCGCCGCCGGTATCCATGACGCCGCCGTCGGTGTCCATGACATCGCCAGCCGTGTCCATGACGTCACCAGCCGTGTCGGCGACATCGTCATCCGTCGTGTCCGCCACATCGTCGCCCGCCGTATCGGAGGCATCATCCACGCCCTCGTCGACCGCTTCGCAGGTGGCATCGCAGGTGTTCCGGGCCAGATCGACACACGCGTCGTCCCAATCAAACGTGCAACAGACCGCGTCCGTCTTGCAGACGCACGCCTCGACGTCCGGCTCGTTGCAGCCGCCGCCCGCGTGACGCTCGCAGCAACCTTCGCCACCGCCCGTGTCGCCACCGCCCGCCGTCTCGCCCGCGTCCCCCTCTTGCCCAGAGACGGGGCTCGTTTGCGGGCTCTCGCTGCCGCCCATCGTCGCGCTGGCGCTGGCGCTGGTGCCCGCGCCGGCCGTGCCGACCGTGGTGCCTCCGGAGCCGCCCGCATCGCCGTCGTCGGGGCACGCCGTCAGGCAGAGCACCATGATCAAGGAAAGGCTTCGAAGCATCGGCCTACGATCGTACCGCGGACGCGATGGACTCGGGCGGCGCGCGCTAGCAAATCGCGGGGCGCGATGGGCGCGCAAGTTCTGCGCGCTCCTGAACGCACCCGTGCGCGGGGTGTGACACAGGTGGGGCAGGACGGCCGAATCGACGCAGACGAGAGCGATCTACTTGCCATCCAACGGCGTAATTGCCTAAACCCAGCCCTGATGAACGCGCGGCTCCCCATCTACGATCGTTCCACGGCGCCGCAGCTGCCCTACCCGCGGGGCTGGTACGCGATAGTGGATAGCGCCGACCTGGCGCGTTCTGAGGTCAAGCCGGTCAAGGTTTTCGGGCGCGAAGTGGTTGTGTTTCGCACCGAAGATGGCGAGGCCCACGTCGTCAACGCGTTCTGCCCTCACTTGGGGGCCCACCTTGGCTACGGCGGGCGGGTCGTGGGCGACCGCTTGCGCTGCCCGTTTCACGGCTGGGAGTTCGAGGGGCGAAGCGGCGTGTGCAAGAAGGCCGCCCACGGCGACCCCGCGCCCGCCAAGGCTGGCGTCAAGCGCTGGCACGTTTCCGAGCACAGCGGGATCGTCTTTGTTTGGTACCACGATGAGGGCGCACCGCCCGACCACGAGCTGCCGCCCCAGCCCGATTTCGATCTCGAGTGGGGGCCGTGGCAGACGTCTTCGTGGGAGTGCAAGGCTCGCATCCAAGACGTCGGCGAAAACGACACCGACGTCTCGCACTCTCCGATCATGCACGGCCTCACCGATGAGATGCCCGAGCTGGAGATGGAGACCAACGGTATCGTCTGCGATCTGACGATGCAGATTCGGGCGCGGCGTGACTCGTTCGGGCTGCCGGATGTCCCGTGGGCACTCAACCTGCTGCGCGTGCCCAAGACCATCCCCGCCACCGTCAAGGTGCGCCGCTCGGGATTCTCCATGGGCCTGATTCGGCAGTTCTCCGAGCTGCCCGGCGGGTTCAAGATCCGCACCCAGAGCTTCATGTCGACGACGCCCATCGACGCACAGCACGTTCGTATCGTCGCGCGGCACCGCGTCGGAAAACTCCCCAGTCGGCGACTGACCCGGCTGGCCTGCAAGACCTACGCGAAGATCTTCGACACGACCATCGAGGAAGACTTCGAGGTCTGGGAGCACAAGATCTACCGGATGCGCCCGCTCGCCTCGAAGTCGGACTGGGCTGTCGTCCGGTTCCGCAAGTGGGCGCGCCAGTTCTACGCCGAGGGTGTGTGCGAGGACGCGATTCGTCACGAAGACGAGATGCGCAAGGCCGGCACCCTGCTGTAGCGGTTTGGGACAATAGTGTTGACGCGGTCACTGCGCGGTGATTGAACGCTCGGCATGTCTTGCCGGATCGCGCTTGTCCTCATTCCAATCGTTGCGTTTGCTGCTTGCGGCGACGATGGCGCGTCCGGCGATGCCGATACTGGAGCTGCGCCGACGAGTGCTGCGGCGACCGGGTCCGATGACGGGGGCACGGCGGCCAGTCTGCCGGCCGGATCGTCGGATGACGGAGGGAGCTCTGGGGCGCCCGCGACCGATGACGGGGTCGACAGCTCCTCGGGTGGCGGCGGCTCCACGGGGGACGGCGGCTCGGAAACCACCGCTGGAGCAGGGCCGACGTGGAACAACTTCGGCGAGGCGTTCTTCGAGAGCTACTGCTGGGAGTGCCATGGTGCGGGCGACAAGCTTCGCGACTACACGATGCTGACCGCGGTGATGGCTGAATCGGCGAGCATTCGTTGTGGCACTGCGCCCGCGAGCGCGCCCGCAGACAACTGTGGCGGCATGCCGCCCGCAGGCCAGTTCCCGATCGGGGCCAACGTGCCCACCGACGAAGAGCGCGCGACGCTCGTTGCCTGGATCGACGCTGGCCTACCGGAAGACTAGGCGTCGGCTTTCAGCGACTGGGCGACGTCGGCGTAGTCGGCCAGCTCGGCCTCCCCACGTGGGGTGAGGCCGTAGACTCCCCGGGTGACACGCTCGAACCAACCGTAGTGATCCGCGCGCATCATGACGCCAGCGCGCTGCACTCCCGTGGCCTTGGCGACGTCGGCGGCCTTGGTCGGCCCCTCCGCCGCCAGGTGCGTGGCACATCGAATCGCGTCTTGTCGGTAGGCGGTCACGCGCTTGACCCGGTTCACCCCACCCACGTTCGGATCCCCCACACGATGGGCAAACTCCTTGAGCAGGCGCCCAGAGCGGCGCGCGCTCTTGCGGGGTTGGTAGGGCCCGGGGTCCAGGTGCGCGGTGACTCGGGGTTTGTCGCCCGCGCGAACGGCCAGGAGGCCGAGACCAAGCCGCCGGCAAGTGTGGATGATCGCGTCGTATCGCAGCTTCCACCCGCGGGCCGATGAGACCGGCACGGCTAGGTAGACGCAGTCGAACATCTTCTGACGATCGACCCCCTGCATGAGCAGCGCGAGCGAGAACGTCAGCTTCATCTCGACGATGATCGGCGGGTCGCCCTCGCGGCACGCCATCAGGTCACAGTCGCCGATCTCTGCCTTTACCTCGTAGCCCTGCGCTTCGAGGTAGGCCTTGAGCGGCGCGTAGAGGTCCGATTCACGCATCGCGATGCCGGAGTTTAGCAACGCGGGTTACAACCATCCTCCCGGTGAGTGCAGTTGGCGCCGACGCGGGCGTGCAGACGTGTTTCCCCCAAGAAAAGCGGCTACAACGCTCGCGCTGCTCCGTCTACGTCGACATGGGCCAACGAAATCTGATGCGATCCACGCCCGTCTTACTCACCCTGTGTACCGTCTTGAGCGTTGGATGCGGCGATACGCCATCCGCAGCCGAGGGGGGCACACAACCCGGGACGGGATCCGCCAGCGCGCCAACCGGAGGTGATGACGGCGGAGATGACGGGCTGGACTCAGAAGGATCGTCGGGAGGATCGTCGGGAGGATCGGCGGAAGGATCGGCGGACGCCTCGGGCGGCGAGACGACTCCGGCCCCCGACGACTTTCCCACGGACGGTTTCCTGGGCGGGTTGTTCCCGGTTGGGGTGTTTTCGCAGCCGACGTGGGCGCTCGAGACCTGGGCGGATGTCGGCTGCAACACGATGATCAGCGTCCCTCAGGGGGACGATATCTCGCAGTGGGACGCCGAAGCGCAGCGGCTCGGACTCTCCGTCATTCGCCGCCCGCTCGGTTCGCCCCAGCAAGATGAAGGGCGAGACGACCTGTTGGCGTGGATGCTGGTCGACGAGCCGGATGTGGATGCCAACAACGCCCCGTGCGGAGGCAACTGTGTGGAGCTCATCGAGTCGCTGTCGTCGCAGTGGCGGGCGGTCGATCCCAACCGGCCGATCCTGGTCAACGTCGCGGGGCCAAACGTGCTGCTCTCGAGCGGGTGCGACTACTGCAACGGTCCGGGAGACGAGCCGCCACAGCAGGGGTGCTTTCCCGACAATGACCAGTGCTACCCGCGGATCATCGAGACGTCCGATTGGATCAGCCAGGACATCTACCCCACGACGGGTTGGCTACCCACCGAGACCCTGCGCGACGACATCACGACGGTTGGTGCCGCGATGGACCGGATCCGCGATTGGACGGACAAGCCGCTGTTCGCGATCATCGAGATCAGCGATCAACGCCTCGGGTTTGAGGGCACAGGGGCGCGTGGCCCGACGCCGGCTGAATACAGGGCTCAGCTGTGGCACGCGATCATTCACGGGGCGCGCGGGATCTTCTACTTCCCGCAGGCGTTCAACCCGTTCAGCTACGCCAACGTGGAGCCCGAAATGCTCGACGCGCTCCTCGTGCAGCACGAGCTGCTCGACACTCTGGGGCCGCTGCTGCAGGCCGAGATCAACCCCGATGCCGTGGATGTACAGGTCGATGCACCGCTGGAAGTGACCTGGCGCCTGACCGAAAACAACGCGTGGATCTTCGTGCTCAACACGGTCGACGGGCTGGGCAACGGGCAGATCGAGATCTCGGGCGTGGGTGATGCCGAGGTTGACGTGTTCGACGAAGCCCGCACGGTCAACGTCGAGGGCGGGAGCATCACCGACGAGTTCGAGCCCCACGCGCTGCACATCTACGTCGTGCCGCGAGCAGGCTAGCTACCGTCGCTTGCGCGGACGCGGCAGGCCGTACTGATCGAGTCGGTGGATGAGCGTCCGGCGCGAGATGCCCAGAGCGGCGGCTGCTTTGGTCTGGTTGCCCGCGCATGCCTCCAGCGCGGCGACAATCCGTTCGCGCTCGCTGTGGGCGTCGGGGCTGGCAGAGGGCTCGACGGGCCCGGGCGCGTCGCGCGGTTCGGGCGGGATCAGCGTCTGAAAGTCGGGGAGGCCCAGCGGCCGACCTCCCGCCTCTGCAAACGCTCGCTCCACAGCGTTGCGTAGCTGCCGAACGTTCCCGGGCCAGGGCTGGGCGGTAAGCCACGTCGCGACCTCGGTATCGAGCCGCACGGGCGTGCCCCCGCTGAGCCCGGCGGCGAAGCCCTCGGCAAGCGGAACGATCTCGGCTGTCCGCTGGCGCAGCGGTGGAATCGGCAGGGTCACCGCATTGAGGCGAAACAGCAGGTCCTGACGGAAGCGCCCGGCGGCGACTTCGGTGTCGAGGTCCCGGTTGGTTGCTGCGATGAAGCGGACGTCGATCTGGCGCTCGGTGACGCCGCCAACCCTGCGGATCGTTCGGTCCTCGATCGCGCGGAGGAGCTTGGCCTGAAGCGCTGCGGGCAGCTCGCCGATCTCGTCGATGAACGCGGTCCCGCCGTCTGCGACCTCGAGCAATCCCGGCTTGGCTGCGCGGGCGCTCGTGAACGCGCCTTCTTCGTGCCCAAACAGCTCGCTGTCGGCGATTTCGCTGGCGATGGCAGTGCAGTCGACCACGACGAATGGCCCCTTGGCGCGCGGAGACAGGGCGTGGATCTCTCGGGCCATCACACCCTTGCCAACGCCCGTCTCCCCAAGGATGAGGACGTTCAGCGCGTGCAGTGCCGCTTTGCGACCGGCGTCGCGTACCGCATCCATCACGGTCTTCGACGTCGGCAGCTCGATCCGCACCGACGCGTCGACCGCTGCGCCCGAGGCACCGCGGTGCACGATAACCACCACGCTGCCCAGCTCGAGCAGCTCGCCCGGGCCGACGGTGATCGGCTCGTTGGGGGACGCAGGCGCCCCACGGACGGTGCTTCCGTTCGAGCTTCCCAGATCGGTGAACACAATCTCGGGGTCCGTGGTGCGACCCGAGGTCAGCTGCAGGCGCGCGTGGATCCGCGAGATGGACCCATCATCGATCGTGACGTCGGCGGAGCGCGAGCGCCCGATCGTGACCTCTCGACGACCCTCGAGTGCGCGTTGCTGCGTACCGTTGGCCGTGATGATCGTGAGGTGAACGCCAGCCCTGGCTCCTGGGGTGGGCTGCGTCTTGATCTCGTCGTGCATCGAGCGCGGGTGCAGTGTACTCGCTGCAACTTCCGTCCGCGAATGCGGCGGCCCGCCGAAAACAGTGCTTTGCGTCCTGCAGACAGGTCGGCGACCATTGGGCACGGTGAAGGAGGACCACCCATCAACAGCTTTGGGGTCGTCCTCCGCGACCGCGGCCACAAGCCCGGGGGGAAGCGCAGGGGGCCCGGCTACCGTGCAGCAGCGGCCTCGAATCGGGCGGTACGCTGTTCTCGGTTCGCTCGGGCGCGGGGCGATGGGGCTGGTTTTGCGCGCCTACGATCCCAAGCTTCGCCGCGAGGTGGCGCTCAAGTTGGTCTACACGGGCAGGAGCGAGGCGGCCGAGGCTCGGGTCGTCCGCGAGGCGCAAGCGATGGCTCAGCTGTCGCATCCCAACATCGTGGCGGTCTATGACGTGGAGGTCGTCGATGAGCAGCCCTACATCGCGATGGAGTACGTCGAGGGGCGAACGCTTCGCCAATGGGTCGACGAGCAAGCGCCGGACTGGCGCACTGTGCTCGCCGCGTACCTGCAGGCAGGGCGCGGGCTGCAGGCCGCCCACGCCGCGGAGCTCATCCACCGCGATTTCAAGCCCGCCAACGTCATGCGCCGTCCCGATGGTCGGGTGCAGGTGATGGATTTTGGGATCGCGTTCGATTCGGAGGGCGCGGACTTTTCTGGCGTCGAGGGGCTTGAAGAACAACTGCCGTCGCAGACCGCGACTGGGTTCGTGATGGGGACCCCCGCGTTCATGGCGCCCGAGCAGCACGCCGGCAAGCGTGCCGATGCGCGCAGCGATCAGTATGCGTTCTGCGTTTCGCTGTGGGAGGGCATCTCTGGCCACCGTCCGTTCGGCGGGACGGGGGACGCGATCGTTGGCGCCAAGCAAAAGCTCGACATCGCGACGCCCGACGCGGCGCGGTCGATTCCCCGACACATCAAGGAGGTTCTCCGTCGCGGGATGGCGCCCAAGCCGGACGATCGGTTCGAGTCGATGAGCGCCTTGATGGCGGCGCTCAGTGTCGATCGAGGGCGTCGTCGCCGGGCTCTGGCGCTCACAGGCGTCGTGGCCTTGCTGGGTGCAGGGGTCGCGGCCAATGCGGCCCAGGAGGCAGGGGCGCGGCGGCAGGCGTGTCGTGACGCAGGTGCGGTCGTGCACGCCACCTGGCATGACGACACCAAGTCGCGTCTGAAGGCCACGTTCGCGAGCACTGAGCTGGGCGACGCCGAGGTTCAGGCGGACAATGTCGTGGCGCGGCTCGACGCCTACGCAGGCCAGTGGGCCACCGAGCGCGCGGAGCTATGCCTCGCTCAAGATGCGGGGCGGGACCCGTCACCCGTGATGGAACAAGCCCTAACCTGCTACGACGACCGACTCGAGGCGTTGGCCGCACTGGTCGAGCTGTTTGAGGATGCCGACGTCGCGCTGGTCCGTCGCGCCGTTCGGGCCAGCATCGGGTTGCCGCCGCTGAGCGCGTGCGGTGATGAGGTCTGGCTCCGCAATCGGCCCGCGCCGCCCAGCGACGCAGCCATGCAGGCTGATCTGGTCGCGGTCCGGGCGATGACCCGTCGAGCATCCGCGCTGCACTCGGCAGGCCGTGTCGCGGAGTCCGAGCAGCAGATCGACGAGGCTTTGGTTGCGGCGCGCGCCTTGGCTTGGCCGCCCGCCATCGCCGACGCGCTCGTGAAGCAAGCGCTCGTGCTCGAGACGATGGCGGACTACCCCGGGGCGAGACGCGCAGCGCACGAGGCGTTTACGGTAGCCATCGCCGCAGGGCACGACGACGCTGCACTGAACGCGACAGCGCGACTGGTGTACGTCGTCGGCTACGGTCTCTCGGAACACGACGCAGCCCAGCAATGGGCCGCCACGGGAGAAGCTCTGGCGGCCCGCATGGGGTTCAGCCCCGATCACCTTCGCCTCACCCCGCTCCTCAACGCGATGGGGGTGCTCGAGCTGTCGCGCGGGGCGTACGCGGAGTCTCGAGCGATGCATGAGCGCGTGCTGGCGATCAAGCGCCGCGAGCTGGGGCACGACCACCTCAACGTCACCTCCTCCCTGCACAACCTGGGAATCGCGTGCGTCATGATGGACGACCTCGGTGCGGCAGAAGCTGTCTTTGCCGAAGCCCTCGAGATTACGCGTGCGGCGCTGGGCGACGAGCATCTCAGCGTCGCTTCAGACTTCGCGAGTCTCGGCGGGGTCGCGGATGCCCGCGGCGACTATGAAGCTGCGGTTCGCAACCTCGAACACGCGCTGGCGATCACCGAGACTGCCTTGGGCCCCGACCACACCGACGTCGCGCTGATCCTCAACAACCTGGGTCTCTCAGAGCTGGAGCGTGAGCAGCCACTCAGGGCACTGCCCCTGCTCGAGCGCGCGCTCAGGATTCAGCTCGGCGCCGCGCGAGGCGAACACCCGGACTCGGCGATCACCCTCAAGAATATTGCGGCCGCCCGTCTCAAGCAGGGCAGGCAGGCGGAGGCATTTGCGCTGTACGAGCGGGCTTTGGCCACGCAGCGCAAGCTGTTGGGCGACGATCACCCAGAGACGGTCGGAACGCGCACGTACCTGGCGTCGATCCAGCCGTCGGCGGCCGAAGCCGGAGAACTGGTCTCGACGGGCGACTGAGGCGCGAAAACGCGGCTTTGCACAACATGGCTGTCGTTGCACAAGTTGTGTACACAACCGCTGCGCGACGCCCGTTCTTGGCGGGGCGGGGGGAGAGTAATCCTTGGCCCGCGCGCGTTCCGACCTGGCGGCATGCTCCTTGCTACGTAGCCCGTCATGATGGGCCGGGGACACAGTTGGGGAACGATGGCAGCGCTCGCACTCCTTTGGGGGGCGGCTGGGTGCGGCCCGGACACCGCGGGGCGGGGCAACTTCTCGGCCGGGTTCAGCGCCGACGTGGGCGCCGACGACGACGGCGTCGGCACCCTGGGTGACGGTGGGTTTGAGGACGAGAGCGGCGAGGGCGGCGGGACCTTCGGGGACGGCGACGACGGCGACGGCGGAGCGGACGATGACTCCGACCCGGACGGAGGTGATGGTCCGGCTGCGGACGACGGGGGTGGGGGCGCGCTCGACTCGCTGTGCGACTACCCGTCCACGGACTTCGACGGGCCGCGCAAGCTCCTCGACGTCGAGGCGGGCTCTGATGCCATGCTGACGTTCAGCGTCCAGGGCGTGCCGGACCCGTCGCTTATCACCCAGGCGATGCTGCACTGGGAAGCGGAAGACCTCGACCACCCGGGTCAGGAGGGCGACATCGTCGTCAACGGGGGCGGGAACATCCCGCTCCCGGCCGCGGGCGGCAATGACAACGTCGAGACCACCGAATCTGTGGACGTGACCGGGCTGCTCATCGAAGGCAGCAACCGGATCGACTTCACGGCGGGGACATTCTCCGGGGGCACGTACTACTTCATCGGCGCCGTTACGCTCGAGCTCGAGGTCGCGGCAGCTGCGTGCCCGGAGCCGCCGCCGCTCCCCACGGGCTCGTACCAGGAGATGGGTTACCTCGATGCGACGTACACCAATCGTCACAATTGGGTTCTGCGTTGCGACGGACCTCCGTACTCGTACACGGGGTCGTCGTTGGAGCATGTCGACGAAGACTGCGATGGTTTGTTCGCCCCCGACGGGTCACGCACGGGGACGGCGACGTTTGCGTTCTCGAATGTCGCACCCGGGAACTATCGAGTCGAGATCGAGTCGTTCCACTCGGCAAGCCGAAACCCCTCGGGGGCTTTGTTCGTGGTCGACGGCATCGGCAACCGCGTGGACCAACTGGTTGATGCCGCAGACGCCGGGTTCGAGACGGGCGTTTGGGGAGAGACGTTCCTCTCGGGTGATATCGATGTCGTGCTCGATAGCGCCGACAGCAGCGCCAGCGATAGCGTTGGGATCGTCAAGCTCGTCCCCGCGCCGTAGCCCGCACGGGCTCTGGTCACACGCAGAACAGCAGGTCGCAGATGCCCAGAATGTTGCCGCCCACACCCGGCGGGCAGCACGTGCTCTGGAGGTCGTCCTCGTTGAACAAGCAGAACTCGCCCTGCTCGGTGCAGTCGGCGATGTCGTCCTCGCAGTTGGTGAGGTCCAGGGTGCACGAGGCCGTGCAGCCGATGGCGCCAAGGTCGAACCCTTGGGTGATGCAGGAGTTGCCGCCCAGATCGTTGGCGTCGCACTGTTCTCCGCCGTTGACGATGCCATCGCCGCAGCTGGGCAGCGCCGCACACCCGGATGTGTCGAGTGCGCTGCAGTCCGCGGCGCACCCTAGCGAGCCTCCGCCAAAGCCCAGCGACACGCAGGTCTCTCCGCCCACGTTGCTCCCGTCGCAGACCTCCATCAGCGCCACTTCGCCATCGCCGCAGCTCGAGCAGCCGTCGGTGAGGATGGTGCAGTCCGAGCCGCACACCACCGCGCCGCCATCAAATCCAAAGTCGGCGCAGGCCGCTCCACGCAATGCGTCTCCGTCGCACTCCTCGGCGTCCTCAATGACCCCGTTGCCACACTCCGCGCTTGGCTTGGCGTCGTCCGATGTGTCGACGGCTCCGTCGACGGCTCCCGTATCGACGGCTCCGTCGTCGCCTGCACTGCTCCCGCCCGTCTGGGCCGATCCACCGCCCGTTGCGTTGGCCGTGGTGACGCCCGCCGATGCGCCCGTCGCAGTTGCGCCCCCATCCGCGGGCCCTGCCGAGGCCGAGACGGGGCCCCAGCTGGAGTTGTTGTCGATTCCACTGTCCCCAGCGGCGCAACCCACCGCCATCGACAAAAGGGCCAGCATCGCAAACCCACCCAAGGCTCGTTCTCTTGTCCCCAACATCGCCATCAACCCACACCACGATAGTGCGTTGGCGGGTCGCCCGGCCGTGAGCGGATACACGCGTCCGAACGCGTCAGCTCACGACTCGACGTGCGCGCGTGGCCTGGTCGCGCACGCCGTGCGGTTGCTGTGTCCTACCCGTGGTTACCCCGCATCGGGGGCATGGCGTCCGCTGTACAGCACAAACTGGGTCTCGCGATCGTAAACGAAGAAGAGAAACGGCCGGTCGAGATCGATCGTCGCTTGGGGCTCCGGCTCGCCATCTCCCCACTCCTCAACCACCGTTGCCGCGGCCGCCTTGATGCCCTTTTCGTCGAGCTGCACGGCTGCACCGTGAAGGACCTTGCGGAGCGTAAACGGCTCGCACTCAAAGCCGAGACCATCGTCGTCATTGTTGTAGTCGATCGTCTCTGACGCGATGTCGACCTTGGGCATCGAAAAATCGGCCTGCATGGAGATAGCTTCTTCGCGTGCGGTCGCCAGCGCTGCCTCATCCAGCGACTCCGTAAACGCATCGATGCCGCCCTCGAACTCCTGGGGTGGGAGCACCGCGAAGAACTGCAGCGTGTTTCCACGGAACGGGACGGTCACCGTCGTGAACGCCTCGCCCTCGTACAACGCCAGCGAGGTGAGGTAGTTGCCAAACCCGTCGACCGCTTGTGTCGTCCCGTCCTCGTAGTGAAACTCGACGGGCGTGTCCGACATGGCGCTGATCCACGGGGCAGCGAGGTACGAGACATTGACGTCGTACGCAGTGGTGTCCCCAGCTGGGTCACCCTCGGGGAGGAAGTCCACAAGCAGTCCTTTGGACTGCTCTTCGATGACGCAGTTGATGACGTCGCGAGCGTGCTCCCTGTCTCCGGTGAAGCTGTGGGGCGATGCACCGTACAGCGCCTGGTAGCCCGTCGGCTCGGCGGACTCGTCGATGTCGGTCTCGAAGCTCCACGTCGACTGGCGAAGGCTGATGTCCAGTGGCTCCGTGCCTTCTTCGGCCGGGAGCGCGCGCGATTCGAGCGTTGCCGCGCTTGCGCCGAGCGTGTTGTGCAGATCGTCGTCCAGCTCGGGGTAGCGCATGACCTCTGCGATCCGCTCACCACATTGGCCGGGATTGTGACGGCCGTAGGCCAGGCCGAGTGCGATGTACATCGAGGCCGGAGAGTTGGCGATCGATGCCGTCTTGCTCGAGGGGTGCGAACGCAGCAGGTCGAGGGCGAGGGGCCAGGTCAGCTCGCCTGCCGCCCGCATGCGCGCGTCCGTCGATTCGGCTTGGCTCTCCACGGGAGGCCCTTGAATCCATGTGTCGGCGCCTGGCAGATCGCGGCATGCGGCCAGCGGTTCGGTAGGGTCGTCCGGCCCGTCGGATCCAGACACATCGGGGTCGTCCGGGTCCGTCGACGCATCGGGGCCATCGGTGTCAGCGGGGCCATCGGTGTCCACCGACTCTGCATCGTCGCCTTCGGCGCCTGGGTCCGTGGCACATGCGGCGAGGACAAGGCTGCTGAGCAGCGGCACCATCTGGGTAATCACTCTGTAAGCCATCAACAGAGTCTTCGTCGCGCGAGGGGGTTTGGTTCCTGTGCAGACGAAGAAGTGGAGGCCGGAATGTCACCTCGCCGAGCGCGGAAAAAAGCGATCGGTTCGGCGTCGGTCGTCACGAGAACAAAAAGAAAAAAAGATGCGATCGACTTGTCGCGGGTCGTCACGGGGCCTGGGAGGGCGATCTAGAGGTTGTCCGCGGTGGCCGGCGAGAGGTGCGGTCGCCTCGCGATGGAGTGAAGTCCGGTCTCGTTGTGCACGCAATCCACGTGGTAGGTTGGTTCGTGGTGAAGATGCATGTCCTTGCCCTGGTGGTCGGACTCGGGGCTGTGCCCGACGTCGCACTCAGCGCGTCCCCCGTAGTGCACTCGTCGAGTCCTGAACAACCGGAGTCGGGAAAAACGAGCGCGGTCCAGGCGATCCTTGTCAAGCTGAAGACCCTGATCGCGGAGCTGGATAGCGTCAACGCGGAGCTGGGGGCGATCATGACTCGGCTGGCCGAGCACGAGGCGAGTCAACCTCAGCTGCCGTCTAGGAGGTCGGGCCAAAGTGAGGACGAGCGCGCTGCGGAGCTGGCCAGCCACGCCGCGGCCATGAACATGTGGGCCAGCGCGCTTGCATCGCTGGACGCCGAGATCGCTAAAGCGCAGGAGAAGGTGGCGCGGACCGAGGCCAAATTGACGTTGGTCCAGTCCACGATCAGCGCGGCGCGGAAGTCCGATCGGCGACGCGCCCGCAAGCTGGACAAGAAAGCCCGCAGGGCGGCCAAGCGCGCGCACAAGCGCATGCGTCAAGTCCGTGTGCAGCGGGGCAAGGTCGCGGTCACGCCCAGCGCCAAGCCCGCCGACGACTAACGCCTAGGGGTCGCAGGCGAAGGTGGGGGCGACGCCCCAGTCATCGGTCTGCGACCAAGGAACGGTGGTGAACCAATCGGTGTGGTCGAAAAATGCCACGCCAAGGTTGCGCTCGGCCGTGCAGCGCCGCAACCCGATGTTGTTCCAAGGGGACCACGTTGGGCGGAATGTGATGCGGCCCAGTGCATCGAGGACGGTGGCTTCGGTCAGCGTGCCCGTCTGCTCGGGGTCGTGCAGGATGACCATGCGATCATCGCCGCTGTAGATCATCGTGCTGCCCAGCTCTTGAGCACAGCCCGCAGCCAGCGGAGGCCACGGATTGTTGAGCTGACCCGTCCGGGTGCGACAGACGGTGTAGACCGCGCCCGCCGCCAGCGACCCAGCATCAAGCTGCGTCGAGAGCGTGCAGTCGGTGTCGTCGTTGCGCACCAGGCAAACCGATATCTCGGCGAGGTCCACGGGAGTGTCGCCGCAGTTGTACAGCTCGATGCCCTTGTTCTTGTCGAGCGTGCCCTCGATGTACTCGGAGATCAGCATGCAAGGCGCGGCGTCGTTGGGCGCATGCTCGCGGACCCAGTCGAGCATCTTGCCGAAGGCGCGCGGCCCAACCCAGGGGATCGCATCCAGCTCGGCGATGTCGATGATCGGGTTGTCGTCGTGAGTCCCGAGCACGGTGTCGGGGCCGTTGCGGTGGGCCACGATGTGTTCCGCGGCCCGAACATCGAGCGCGACATCGTCGTCGAGCGCACCGAGGTCGGCGGTGTTGGCGAGCGTGAGCACGGCGTCGATCTCGAGCGCCGAGGCGCTCGCGAGGCCGTCCGCTTTTCCGACCAAGCCGATGGGCTCGTCGATGGCATCGCCCACGGATTCCGGCGCACTGTCGCAGGCGGCGAGTAGGACGCCACAGGCCCAAAAGAGTCCCCAGCGGCTCATAGGTGCCGAACGCATGCAAACCGCGTGCACGATGTAGGCAGATGTAGTTTCGGGCACTTCCTGGGGTGGGTGGACGGAGCTGGCCGCCGACCGGGTGGCCGCGACTGGATGCTGTTGTTGCCACGACGGGGTGCCCGCGCACGGCTGGAGCCGGTCGAGGTCCCTGCGGCCGGGACGGTACACTCGTGGGTATGCGAGGGACCTTGGTCTTGTTGTCGAGCGTGTGTGCCCTGACCGTCGGATGTCCGGGCGAAGAGACGGGGTCGATCGATACGTTCACCCTGCCGGGCACGACGGCAGGCGACGCGACCGAAGGCGAAAGCGCGAGTGCAACGGTGGGCGTGTCGATCAGCGGCCCCGGCTCGGATGGCGCCGGGACCTTCGGAAGCGGCGGCTCCGATTCAGTGGACGACTCCGCAGATACGGGCGAGACCGGCGAGTCAGGCCTGGCCGACTCGTCGTCCGGCGGGGCAGGAGCTGAGTGCGGCGACAACATCGCCGAGGGCGCCGAGGTTTGCGATGGGACGGACCTCGCGGGGCAAACGTGCATCGGCGAAGGTTTCGAAGAGGGGACGCTGGGCTGCGCTGCCGACTGCTCGGGCTACGACACCTCCGCATGCATGAACTCCATGTGTGGTGACGGTGCTGTGCGTGGGGCAGAAGCGTGTGATGGCGCCGACCTGGGCGGGGCGACGTGTGTGTCGGAGGGGTTCGAGAGCGGCGTGCTTGCGTGCGTCGCGAACTGCACCGCGTTGGACACGAGCGGCTGCGGAACGTGCGGCAACGCCACGATCGACGGCGACGAGGTCTGCGACACCGCTGACTTCGCGGCGGCCACCTGCGTGAGTGAGGGCTTTGATGGCGGCGTGCTGCAGTGCGCCGCGAACTGCGCAAGCTTGGACACGTCGAACTGCACCGCGTGTGGTGATGGGGTCGCCAACGGTGGCGAAGACTGCGATGGCGGCGATCTCGACGGCGAGTCGTGCGGCTCGCTGGGTGCAGGAAGCGGAGGGCTGACCTGCGACAACAACTGCGAGTTCGATGTGTCCAACTGCGGTGCGGCGACGCAGTACGACGTCAGCGCGCCCAACACGAGCGCGGGCGCGACCTCCTACTTTCGCGGTCACGGGTACCAAGCCAACGGCGACGGCGTCCTGGTGGACTTCGAGGTCTACCTGGGTCTGGCGGGCGCGTGCAGCCTGGACTTTTACGTGTACGAGGCCAACGGGTTCGGTGGGCCGTACACCCTGCTCCAGCGAACCACAGTCAACGCAGGGCCCGGGACGACGTACTTCGCCGCAGGGCTCTCGGACATCCCGGTGACCAACGGGATGTATTACGTGACGGGCGTGGGTTGGAACTGCAACGCCACCTACTACTGGGATAACAGTGGTGCCTTCGCAGGCGTTGATGCTGGCATTGGCATCTTCAACGTGAGCCACTGGGACAACGCGTACCCGGGGGCGTCCGACCTGTACGTTCCGCCCAACACGGGCGGGGGCGGCACCGTCTACGCTCACCGTGTGTTCTTTGCCGGCTGAGCCGGAGCGGCTGAGACGGAGCGCCTGCCGCGGTTCAGCTGCGCCGCAAGCCCTGCTTGGCCAACGTGCCCAAGACCCAGGGCGCGAACTTTTGCAGGGCGACCATGCCCTTGGCGTGACGCGTCACGACGATCTCTCCCTTGTTCTTGGCGACGCCGCGCAACGCCTCGGCCGCACAGGACTCCGGGGTCGCGAACTTGATCGGCGAGTTGGCGCGTACCTTCCCGCCGTCGATGCCTCGGTAGTCTGCGTTCTGAGCGAGCTCGGTGTCGATAAAGCCCGGGCAGAAGCAGCTCACCTTCACATCGTGGCGCTTGGCTTCGATCCGCAGACCTCGCGTCAAGCCAACAACGGCGTGCTTGGTGGCGCTGTACATGGTGAACCCGGGGGCGGCGATCAACCCGGACACCGATGAAGTGTTGATGATGTGCCCCGCACGGCGGGCCATCATCGCCGGGTACACGGCCTGCACCCCGTGGACGACGCCCCGCAGGTTGACGTCGATGAGCCGATTGAAGTCGTTCATGGACATCTGATCGTAGTGTCCGATGACGGCAATGCCCGCGTTGTTGAACAGCTGGTCGATGCCCTTGTCTCGCGCCCTGATCTCCTCGGCGACGGCCGCAAACTCGTCCGCGTTGGTCACATCGAGCCGACGCGTGTGAACATCCCCAGCGATAGCGGCAGCGGAGCGTTCGAGCAGCACCTCGTCGATGTCGGTCATCCACACGCGGGCACCCAGGGCGGCCAGCTGTGATGACAGCGCTCGACCAATTCCCGACGCCGCCCCCGTGACGACGGCCACCTTCCCGCGATAGTGCTTCTTCATCGGCTCAAGGATACGACGGCCGCACTCGTGATGGGCTTGTCACTCAGACGATGGCGCGTAGGCTCTCGTCGAGCTCGGTGCGACCGCGCTGGACGAGATACCGATACAGATCCGAGAACAGCCCTACGCGCCATAAGGGGTGCTCGCTCGCCTCATAGGGCTCTCCATCCATCGCCCACAGATAAAGCGCGTACCCGGCCTCGTTGTCCTGGGCTGCCATGAACAAGTACTCGTCCCCGCCGCCGGTCGTCCCGATCAGGAGGCACTGCTTGAGGTCGCAACCCGCCTCTTGAAGGTCTTCGGCCCAGTCGTCGAGGTCGTTGTCCGCGAGTTCGGCGTCGAGCTCGAAGTCGGCGAAATCTGGACCGGACTTGTAGCTTCCCAGGGTGTGCGCAAACGCGGCCAGAGGCGCTGGAACTTGCTTGGCGGCGGCAACCATCGTTTCGTTGGTCCCGCCTGCGAGGCCCGGAGCGCGAAGCACCGCGAGCGTCGCGACCAAGCTGGCCTCCATACCGGGGGCGTCGTAGATGTCGGTCATGTGGCGATGGTGCCGCGCGGGCCCAAGATGTTCCCGACAAACGCCACCGCGGTCGCGATCGCGCAAACGCGCTCGTCTACGCCTCGCGATCGCGTCTGAGCGGCGTTCAACCGCCCGCTGGGGCACCGCCGGACGGACGCCCGGCGGTCGACTTCTCCGCCCGCTACAGGCAGGAGGCGAACATCGGACCCACGCACGCGTTGTTTTGCGACGTCGTGGTGGAGCCGAAGAAGCCAGACGGGAAGGTGTTGTCGTTGACGGCGAAGGTCGCGTCGACGACGGTCATCGGACCCTCTTCGTGCGTGACCGACACGGTGCTACCCGTCGTCAGGTAGTCGATCGTCACCGTGTAGTCGATGCCCTCGGCCCAGCCAGCCGGAACCGCCTGCGTCTGGGTGGGATCGAGCAGCAGGGTCGAGTTCGCCGTGTCCGGGGCGCAGTACAGGTCCGGCCCTGTGATCGCGCCGAAGTTCGGTGCCTCGATGCGCTTGATCATGATCCCCATCGGGACGGAGCAGCCAAAGAAGTTCTGCGTCTGCCGCTTCCACGTCAGGGAGTAGAAGTTGGCGTTGTCCTGGGCGCCCCAGACGAACCCGATCATGTCGTTGTCGCCGACGTCGTCGGTGACGGTCAGCCCACCGGAGAGCGTGACGTCTTGGAACAGCGCGCCTTCGCAAAGGTGCAGCCCAAAGTCGTTGTTGCCGAGTTCGCAGGCAACGGTGCCACCCGCCGAGTACGCGACCGACGCGGGGCCGTTCGCGATGATGTCGCCTTGGTACAGGGTGCAGTTGTTCTGCAGGTCGAGCGGCGCCGCGCCGACGACCGTCAGGGCGTCCTGCGCTTGGTTGACGCCGTCGTCGGCCGTGACGGTGTAGGTCTCGACACCGGTCGGCGATGCGTTGGGTGTCGCGGACGTCGGATCGTCGAGCCCAGCGGGCGGGGCCCAATCGTACGTATAGGCTCCGGTTCCGCCAGAGGCCACGGCCGTCAGTGGTGCCGCCGTGACACCGTCGTACTCGGCACATGCGGGCGCCGCGGTCACGGTGAGCGGGGCGGCGCAGGTGTCGTCCATCAGGCAGACGTCGTCGACGCAGTCGCCGCCGATCATGCAGGTCTCGCCCGTCTCGCAGGTCGAGCCACACGCACCACCACAGTCGACGTCGGTCTCGTCGCCGTTTTGCACGCCGTCGTCGCAGGCTGGGGGCAGGCAGACCAACCCGACGGGGTCGCACGAGAGCGAGATGCAGTCGCCGCCGATGAGGCACATCTCGCCGTCCTCACAGGTCGCGCCGCACGAACCGCCGCAGTCGAGGTCGGTCTCGTTGCCGTTGTGCACCATGTCGTCGCAGGCTGGAGGCAGGCACACCAGCCCGACGGGGTCGCACGACAGTGAGATGCAGTCGCCGCCGATGAGGCACATCTCGCCGTCTTCGCAGGTTGCCCCGCACGAACCGCCACAGTCGATGTCGGTCTCGTCGCCGTTCTGCGTGGTGTCGTCGCAAGCCGGCGGCACGCACGTTTGCGTCATGGGGTCGCAGAGCATGGAGATGCAATCGCCGCCGATGAGGCACATCTCGCCGTCTTCGCAGGTCGAACCACACGCGCCACCGCAGTCGAGGTCAGTCTCGTCGCCGTTCTGCACGCCGTCCATGCAGCTGGGTGGCAAGCAGATCATCATCCGGCGGTCGCACGACTCCGAGATGCAGTCGTCGTCCATGGTGCAGCCCTCGCCGTCGTCGCAGTCGTCCGGGCAGGAGCCGCCGCAGTCGACGTCGGTCTCATCGCCGTTCATGACGCCGTCTTCGCACGTACGGCCGATACAGATCCCGCCTTCGCACACGCCCGAGCGGCAGTCGGTCGGATCGATGCAGTCGCGGTCGTCCTCGCAGGCTGGGCAAGAGCCGCCACAGTCGACGTCGGTCTCGTCACCGTTCATCACCATGTCGCGACACGTGCCGGGGATGCAGGTCTTGTCCCTGCAATCCATGGACTGGCAGTCGCCGGGCTCGATGCACATATCGCCGTCTGGGCAGGCATCACACGTCGGGCCGCCGCAGTCGACGTCGGTCTCGTCGCCGTTTTGGATCTTGTCGTCACACGTTCCGGGGGTGCACGTTCCGTCGTCGTCGCACATGCCGGAGATGCAGTCGTCTCCGCCGCTGCAACCTTCGCCGTCGTCGCAGTCGGTGTCACACGAGCCGCCGCAGTCGACGTCGGTCTCGTCGCCGTTTTGGACACCGTCGTCGCAAGTGGGGGGCGTGCACATCCCGTCGTCGCCACACTCGCCCGAGACGCAGTCGTCGGCGTTGTCGCAACCCTGGCCGCTGCCGCAGCCCGTATCACACGAACCGCCGCAGTCGACGTCGGTCTCGTCGCCGTTTTGGATCCCGTCGTCGCAGGTCCCCGAGCCCGCGGTGCCTGAGTCGACGGCGTCGTCGGCTCCCGTCGTGGGAGCCGTGCCAGTGCCTCCATCGCTCCCGCCCGATGCAACCGGGCAGCTGGCGTCCCGAGACTGTTGGAGTCCGTCGTCGAGGCAGGGGTCAGCGCAAGCGGTCGCAAGCCCGAGAAGGCTCCACGATCCGATCGTATAGGCGTTATAAATTCTCGTTCGTTTCATGTTCATTTTCTCCGAGGTACGCCGTTACTGACCCAACAATTTGAACTCGATGCGCCGGTTCTCCGCGCGTCCCGACCGCGTCTTGTTGTTGCCGATAGGTTCGTTCTCGCCAGCGCCGCGGGTCTCGACCCGTCCGGCGTCGACGCCCGCATCGACAAAGTACTTCTTCACCGCGTCGGCACGCCGCTCCGAGAGACCGCGGTTGAACTCATCGTTGCCCTTGGAGTCCGTGTGACCGCTGATCTCGATTCGGATCGACTCGAACTCGAGCAGCACCTCAACGGCGTTGTCGAGCTTGGTCTTGGACTTGGCCTTGATCGTCGACTTGCCGCTGTCGAAGAAGATGCCCTCGATGACGCCCGTGAACTTGGCGACCTCCTTGGGCACTTCGTCTGGGCAGCCGTCGTCGTCTTCGAACCCGTTTTGGGTCTCGGGGTCGTTGACGCACTTGTCATCGGGGTCGAGGAAGCCGTCGCCGTCCGTGTCTGGGATCGGGCACCCCTTGTATTCGGGAACGCCCGGTACGTCGACGCAGTTGTCGTCCGGATCCAGGATGCCGTCGCCGTCGGTATCGGGGATCGGGCAGCCGTCGTACTCGGGCACGCCGGGCTCGTCGACGCACTTGTCGTCGGGGTCGACGATACCGTCGCCGTCGGTATCGGGGATGGGGCAGCCGTCGTATTCCGGCACGCCGGGCACGTCGATGCACGCGTCGTCAGGGTCGAGGATGCCGTCGCCGTCGCGGTCGCCCGGTTCCTCCGGTTTGACCGGCCGCTTGCGACCGAACGTGAACGACAGGCCGCCAAGGAACTCGAGCGAGTGCCCCACGGAATCGGCCACGCCACGCTTGGCGGTGAGGGTGTCGCGCGCATCAAAGCGCAGCATCACCCAGCGGTTGAGATAGATCTTCACGCCGCCGCCGAAGTGAAACCCGAGGTCGATGTCGTTACCGACCGCGTTGCGGTCGGAGGCCACGCCGAGGCCGCTGGGGCCGGCGAGTACGAAGGGCGTGATGCTCCACAGGCCGAGCTGGGCTATCAGATGCCCTCGTGCCGCGTACATCAGCGCGCTCTCATCCGTATCGGTCGAGGTGGGCATCACCGCGCCTTCGACCTCGAGCCCAAAGTGCCGGCTGGGCAAATACGCGAAACGAAGCCCGACGTCGGGTGAGAGCGACTGAAGCTCGCGAAAACCCTGGTCTGGGAGCGATTGATCAGCTTCGAACAGCTCGAGGGTGTCGTTGGGCAGCATCACGCCGCCAAAGATGCCGAGCTCGACCATGTTTCGCTCGGGTCGCCAGCGCTTGATCCAACGCTGGTCTCCGCGGTCCTTCTCCTTGTTCTTCTTGTTCTTCTTCTTGTCGCCCGAGGCGGATGCTTCGCCCTCGCCGCCCGAGAGGCTGACCGAGCCGGAGGCCTCGCCCTCGCCCGAAGGGGCGGCGGAGGCCGAATCTGGGGTCAACGACAGAGCAAGCAGAGAGGCAAGGGAGACGAGCTGGGGCGTTCGATTAAGGAGCATGCGAGATGTCGTCCGTTGAGGGCGCGCTTGTGGCGGCCCTCGCGGGGTCAACGATAACGGGCAACGTGCTCGTGGGGCAATTTGGGCGGGCGTCTCAATCCGTGTTCGGACCTGCACGACGACTGTAGGGAACTATGCCCAACGTCGGAGTGGGTGCGGCAATCGATGGTTCGATTGGG
>Ga0316189_10000524_pt1 | contig 38710 bp, 29 predicted proteins | sample LowCovwburrow_MG_FD_204930 | JGI IMG/M metagenome (GOLD analysis project Ga0316189, IMG submission 204930) | Coastal sediment microbial communities from Maine, United States - Lowes Cove worm burrow | ecosystem: Environmental > Aquatic > Marine > Coastal > Sediment | place: USA: Maine...
CACGATACAAAAAGATAGATCACGGTATTCCGGTAGCAGCTGCTAAACTTGCCAAAGCGAATTCAATTGACACTTTTATAGTGATGTCATCCATGGGAGCTGACAAAAATAGTAATTCGTTTTATACCAAGACCAAAGGCGAAATGGAACATGACGTAAAGCAACAACACATAAAAAACACCTTTATTTTAAGACCATCATTAATTGGTGGTGATCGCGATGAAAAACGAACTTTAGAAAAAATAGGATTATCCGTCGTTAAAGTCATTCAACCTTTATTCGTTGGAGCCTTTAAAAATTATAAAATTATTAATGCCGAAACCATAGCGCAAGCCATGATTCACTTAGCAAATACAAAAGAACAAAACGAAGTGATTATCACTTCAAACCAAATACAAACATTAGGAAGTAACAACTAAAAATAAAACAAAACATATGGAATTATTAGACAAACTAAACTGGAGATATGCAGCAAAAGCAATGAATGGAAAAACCGTAGCCGAAGATACCATAGATCGTATTTTAGAAGCAGCACGTTTAGCACCAACATCAAGTGGTTTACAACCCTTTGAAATTATAGTAGTAAAAAATCAAGAACTCAAAGAAAAAATAAGACCTGTAGCTTGGAACCAGTCTGTAATAACGGAATGCTCTCACCTACTTGTTTTTGCAGCTTGGGATACTTACACGGAAGATCGTATTAATTATATGTTTGACTTAACCAACGAGATTCGTGGTTTTAAAAACGAAGGTTGGGAAAACTACAGACAAAAATTATTGAGCGAGTATCCGCAACAAGATGCTGAAGACAACTTCAATCACGCAGCAAAACAAGCCTATATCGCTTTAGGTATGGCTATGGTTGCAGCAGCTTACGAAAAAGTAGATTGTACACCTATGGAAGGTTTTAGTCCAGAAAAAGTCGATGACATTTTAGGACTACGTGAGAAAGGCCTTCGAAGTGCTGTATTATTGCCAATAGGCTACAGAAAAGAAGATACAGATTGGTTGGTAAATCTTGCTAAGGTGAGAAAACCTATGGAAGCTCTAATAACCGTAATAGACTAAAAACAAAAACGATGACACAGACAATTTTATTAAAAAATAGACCACTAGGCAGACCAACCTTATCCGATTTCGAATTTGTAAAAGAAGAAGCTGAACTACAGATCAACAATGGAGAGTTACTTCTAGAAACACTTTATGTTTCCGTAGATCCTTATTTAAGAGGTCGTATGAGTGATGCAAAATCCTATGTTGAACCTTTTGAATTAAATAAACCCATCCATTCTGGAGTCATTGCAAAAGTGATCAATTCTAAACACGATAAGTTTAGCAAAGGAGATCATGTCTCTGGCATGTTACATTGGAAAACCAAACAAGTTTCTACGGGCGAAGGACTTTACAAAGTAGATCCGTCTCAAGCAGATTTAAGTGCGTATTTAGGTATTTTAGGAATGACAGGTTTAACAGCATATGTCGGTTTAATGCAGATTGGGAAACCTCAAAAAGGCGAAACCTTAGTAGTTTCTGGAGCTGCAGGTGCTGTAGGTAGCGTTGTTGGACAAATTGGAAAACTACTCGGACTTCATGTCGTCGGTATTGCTGGAACGGATGAAAAAGTAGAACTGCTGAAATCTAAATTTGGCTTTGACGAAGGTATCAATTACAACACGACTGAGAATATGGCTGCGGCCATCAAAAAAGCAGCACCCAATGGTGTAGACATATATTTTGATAATGTTGGCGGACCAATTTCCGATGCGGTATTATTCAATATTAACAAGTTTGCACGACTGGTCATTTGTGGTGCCATCTCCGTTTATAACAACACAGAGTTACCACAAAGTGTCAGTGTACAGCCTTTTCTAATTAGAAATAGTGCATTAATGCAAGGCTTTATTGTCACCAATTATGAAGATAAATTTCCAGAAGCTATGAAAGCGCTAGCAACTTGGTTAGCAACAGGTAAACTAACCTATACTGAAACGATAGTTGAAGGGTTTGAAAATATTCCACAAGCCTTTATCGATTTATTCGATGGAAAAAATAAAGGGAAAATGATTGTAAAACTTTAAAACAAGTAATAGCATGTTTAGAAACACAACAGAACTACTAAAGTTATTAGGTAATGTATTATTGAGTTACCACCGTTACGTTAAAAATAACATCGTGTATACCTATTGTAGACACCTATAAAAACGAATATAAGCTTAACCGACAGCAATACAATCGCAAGGTTTTGGTTTAGCAATAACCTAATACTTAAATATGAACAACTTTGAATTTAAAAACCCGACCAAAATAATTTTTGGAAAGGATACTATAGAAAAACTAGAAAACGAAATTCCTAAAGATGCGAAAGTCCTCCTCCTTTATGGTGGTGGAAGCATCAAAAAAAACGGCATCTATGATCAGGTAAAAACAGCATTGTCTAAAGTAGATGTGATTGAATTTGGTGGTATTCCTGCAAATCCAGAATATAGCAAACTCCTAGAAGCCCTAAAAATCATAAAGGACGAAAACATCACGTATTTACTAGCCGTTGGTGGTGGATCAGTTATTGATGGCACCAAATTTTTATCAGCTGCCGCATTATATAAAGGCGATACACCTTGGGATATCCTGAGTGAGAATATCAGAACCGAAAAAGGAATGCCTTTTGGTACGGTATTGACTTTACCAGCAACAGGATCTGAAATGAATTCTGGCGCAGTAATTACAAGAGCAGAAACCAAAGAGAAGCTCGCCATGGGTGGACCAGGATTATTTCCTGAGTTTTCAATCTTAGATCCTCAGGTCATTACCTCAATTCCTGAACGTCAATTAGCAAATGGTTTAACGGATGCCTTTACACATGTATTGGAACAATATATGACGTATCCAATTGGTGCTTTATTACAAGACCGCTTTGCGGAAAGCATTTTACAGACCTTAATTGAAGTCGCTCCAAAGGTGATGAAAGACCCAACAGATTATAAAGCCACCTCTAACTTTATGTGGAGTTGTACAATGGCCTTAAACGGATTAATCCAAAAAGGTGTACCAACAGATTGGGCTGTTCATGCCATGGGACACGAACTGACTGCCTTACACGGAATTGATCATGCACGAACTTTAGCTGTAATTGCACCAAGCCATTACAAGTTTAATTTTGAAGATAAAAAGGAAAAATTAGCTCAGTATGCTGAACGTGTTTGGAATATTACAGAAGGAAGTAAAGACGATAAAGCCTATGCTGCTATCGAAAAGACCGAAGCGTTTTTCCATGAGTTAGGTATTGATACCAAATTATCAGATTATACTAAGGATTATGAAGGCACAGCCGAAACCATTTCACAACGTTTTACAGATCGTGGTTGGAAAGGTTTAGGAGAGCACCAGTCTTTATCACCAGATAAAGTGGAAAAGATTGTGAAAATGGCATATTAATTAGAAGTCATTGCGGCGAATACAAAAACAAAAAGTAAGAAAAATTAAAATAAAACTCCTTCCCTTTAGAAAGGGTTCGAAAAATAAAAAAAAACTATGAACGTATTAATTGTATTAACATCACACGATAAATTAGGCGACACGGATAAAAAAACAGGATTTTGGGTAGAAGAATTCGCCAGCCCATATTATAGTTTATTAGATAAAGGTGCGACCATTACCATTGCGACGCCAAAAGGAGGTGCTGCACCAATTGACCCAAGTAGCGATTCGCCAGATGCTGCAACAGAAGCTACAAAACGATTTGATAAAGATGAAGACGCTAAAGCTCGTATCGCGAACACTAATGTATTGGCGAATATGAATCCAGATGATTTTGATGCTGTATTTTATCCTGGTGGTCACGGACCATTATGGGATTTGGCAACTGATAGCACTTCAATTGCACTCATTGAAAAATTTAATAGCCAAGATAAGCCTGTGGCATTTGTATGTCACGCACCAGCAGCACTCAAAAATGTGAAAGGTACTGATGGAAAACCACTAGTAAACGGCAAAAAAGTAACAGGATTTACAAATTCTGAAGAGGCAGCTGTCGGACTTAAAGATGTCGTACCTTTTTTAGTGGAAGATATGCTAATAGCCAATGGTGGCATCTATTCTAAAAAAGGTGATTGGGAAGCATATGCTTTACAAGACGGAAATTTGATTACTGGTCAAAACCCAGCATCTTCGGAATTAGTTGCTGAAACGTTATTAAAAAGTTTAAAATAAATACACTTGTAATTAATCTTATAATTGAAAGCCTGCAGACACATAGTGTTAGCAGGCTTTTTTTATTCAGAAACGCGAGTATGTGCCGAACGCAGTTGAAGCATGGAAATCTCGAAACACACTCTTTTTACAAACAATTGACATTCTTTTGACATTGAAAAACCATAATAGCACTAGTTTTACTCAAACTAAAAAAACAAGTCGATGTGCAAGTTATATTACAGCAATTTCAAACGGTCGAAATCATTATGTGTTGCGTTTCTATTAAGTCTGTCATTACTGGTTGGCGCGCAAGACGACACGCCATCATCTATTGTAAAAGTAGATAGTACTTGGAGCACTGAGATTATTCCATTTCCTGTAGATTGGTTACCGAAGCTCACGATTAAAGGTTTTGAAGAATTACGATTTGCACCCAACTGGTCTGATCCCAAACATCAAGAATTTTGGACGCTTGTGATGGCGTGGCAATTAGAAACGGAAACAATACTTCCTATGAAAGAACTGCAGTTTAATCTCAATCATTATTTTACAGAACTCATGAAACCCAATCATTGGGCAACAGAATTTCCTGATCCTATTCTGCAATTACAGGATTTAGAAGCGACCAAAAGTGGTATTAACTTTAAAGGACGCCTGACATTTTTTGATGGTTTTCACACAGGAAAAGTGATAAGCGTAAATATTTTAGGCAATCAAACCTTGTGTGACGCTGCAAATACATCTGTGATTGTTTTTAGAATATCACCACAGGATTATAGGGAAGCGATTTGGAAAGAGTTGAATGCTGTTGTAGTGAATGATAAAGATTGTTTGGATTGAAATAAATCAATAATAAAGAGTCTTTTTAATCCTCTCAATCCATAATTCTAGGATTAGATGCCATCCTCACTTTTCTGCTTTTTGAAATAATCATACTACAAAAGCCAAATTTTTCTGTAATACGTCCGAGACATTTATAAACACCTAATCCGTGTATGGGATACTGATGTACAACGTTTGTAAAATGTACCGCATCAAAATAGTTTCCCTTTTTATCCACAAATGTACTGAGTCGCATCAATTTGCCTTGTGATGTGGTATTAAATCGTGTATTGACTAAATTTCCGAAGATAATCACTTGCTTGTTGATGTGATGTTGCATGTCGATAGCTGTGATATCACCTTCAATAGCTTCATCTATTAAACCGAAATAACCAAATAAGGGAAACCCTAATAGTTCCATTTCATCATAAGCATCTTCAATAGCATTTGTTTCTAATACAGGCAACTCAAAATGCTTGTGATTGGGCTTAAATAATTTGGGCTGTTTATTGGTCGATTTGGTCGCGTTTAGTTTGAAAATAGCATGCCATAATAATTCGGTTTTTGATTTATTGGTAAACCTAAAACTCCCGATTCGGATTAAAATAGTGAGTTGCTCGATACTAATGTGGATGCGATCTATAAAATCTTCTAAAGAGGTGTAGTTTCCATTAAGTTGACGTTCGGTTAAAAGTCGTTCGACAACAAAACGTTCTAAATTCTTTAAATAGCCAAAGCCTAAATAAATAGCTTTTCCGACGACGATATTGGGATGGTCACTGGTATTGATACATGGTAATTTAATCGTAGCCCCTTGCATTTTGGCTTCGTGAATATAATGTTCGGCACTATAGAATCCACCTCCATTATTTAAAACAGCGACCATAAATTCTATTGGGAAATAGCATTTCAAAAAGAGACTTTGATAACTTTCTACAGCATATGACGCGGAATGCCCTTTGGCAAATGCATAACCAGCAAAACTTTTTATTTGATCCCAAACTTCAAAAATCAAAGCATCCGTATAGCCTTTATTTCTACAGTTTGAAATAAATTTTTTCTCAACGCCTAAAAACTCTTCACGCGAACGGTATTTGCCACTCATACCACGTCGTAAAATATCGGCTTCGCCTAAGGTTAAATCTGCAAATTGATTGGCGACTTTTAAAACATCTTCTTGATATACCATCACACCATAGGTATCTGGCATGATGTCTAACAAAATTGGATGTGCGTTTTTTCTGTGCTCCGGAAATCGGTGTCGTTTTATAAATTCTTCTTTCATTCCAGAACCCGAAACTCCAGGTCTAATGATAGAACTCGCTGCAACTAATCCTAAATAATCTTGAGTTTGCAATTTGACCATTAAGCCTCGCATGGCAGGAGATTCGACATAATAAGCGCCTATGGCTCCACCACTTTTGAGTAAATTATTGATCTTTTTATCAGTTTTAAAACGCTCTACATCATGAATATCAATGGGTGGTAATTCGGGTCTGTTATTGGCGATAATCTCTAAGGCATCTTTAATTTTTGCTAAACCTCTTTGGCCTAAAATATCAAATTTAAAAACGCCAACATCTTCTGCAATAAGCATATCAAATTGTACCGTTTGAAAGCCTTTTGGCGGTAAAAACGTTGCTGAAAAATTATGAATAGGCGTGTCGAGAATTAAAATTCCTGCCGAATGCACACTCACATAATTAGGAAATCCCTGAATAAGTTTTCCGTATTTTAAAACCAATTGAGACACATCATCTATCTGGTTATGAGACCTATTTCCTTTACTCAATTTATCGATTTCTTCTTTTGGTAAACCAAAAACCTTACCTAATTCTCTAACGACTGCTCTGTATTTAAAGGTGTTATAAGTTGCTAGAAGTGCTGTGTTTTCAAACCGATTAAAAATATACTGCGTGACGTCTTCTCTATCTTTCCAAGAAAAATCAATATCAAAATCTGGTGGTGACGCTCTAAACGGATTTATAAACCGTTCAAAATACAAATCTAATTCTATAGGATCTACATCTGTAATACCAATGATATAAGCGACGATACTATTGGCGCCACTACCACGACCGACATGAAAATACCCTTGGCGTTTAGCATAAGAAATGATATCGTGATTTATTAAAAAAAAGCTGACAAAATCTAGTGATTTTATGGTTTCTAATTCGGTATGCAAACGTTTATACACCTTTTCTGTTGGCTTGGCATAGCGTTTTAATAAGTTGTCATCACATAGTTTTTGTAACAAATTACAATCGGCTTCGTATGAATCTGTATATAATTTAAGATTCTGAGAAATTCGTTCACTTCCAAAACCAAACTCAATATCACAAGCATTCATGAGTTGACGTGTGTTGTCTATAATGTGTTTAAAATCTTCAAACTGTAACTCTAAGTCGGCTTTAGTGAGCATTTTCTCATGTGTTTTACATTCTTCAGATTTAGGAAGTTTACTCAACAAACAATTATTGTCAATAGCTCTAAGCAATCGATGTGCATTAAAATCTCGTTTATGTCTAATCGTTACGGTTTGCTGAATGACTAATTTATCTTTTAATGCTTTCAATTTTGAAAATCGAAGTTTCCGAATTTCTTCAACAGAAATACCAATGAATTCATACGCTTCAAAGGATTCCAGTTCTAGTTCTAATACATTTTCAAAGGAATAAATGATGAATGAATTGGTGAATTTTGGTGCTTTATCTGCTATGGCGAGCTTGTTTTCTAAATGATGTGATAAGAACCTATTCAGTTCGCAGAAACCAGCGTTGTTTTTTGCGAGTCCGATAAATTGCTGCTTGACACCATTTCTAAAATCAATGCCTACGATAGGCTTGATATTATAAGTTTTTGATTGTCTGATAAAATTCAGGCATGCCGACGTATTATTAATATCTGTTAGAGCTACACAAGAAATATCATTGTCTTTGGCTAATTCTAATAATTCAATTTCAGAAAATGTACCATAGCGAAGGGAGTAATATGTATGACAATTGAGATACATTATTGTTTTCGATGTGCTAATAACATTGGTGGTTCGCCATTAAACGGGTTTTGAAATCTGCCTATGGTTTTTACGCCTATTGACGACGCTCGCATAATGCTTAATTCGCCATATTTTTCTCTTACATGATCCATAGCGTGATATAAATTCAGTAGTTCTTCGGTATCATCAAATAGATTGATTTGATAGTTGCCACTCACAATATCGGTCATCTTTACACCAACGAGTCGCACTAATAATCTACGATTGTAAAGTTTCTGAAATAACTCTAAAGCCGTTGGAATAATCACATGATCTGCACTAGAATAGGCGATTTTTACTTGCTTGCTATAGGTATTGAAATCGGAATATCGAATCTTAATACTTAAGGTTCCTGCTAATTTATCTGCACGTCGTAATTGAAAGGCTAGATTTTCGGCCATAGCAAAAATGGTCGTTCTCAATTTCACAACATCTATGGTATCTTTTGTGAAGGTACGTTCTGTTGAAATAGATTTCCGCTCATGAAAGGGAATTAATGGCGGATTGTCAATCCCATTAGCTCTTTTCCAAATCGTAATCCCATTAGCACCTAAAGCACTCATCATCATTTCGACAGGCATTTGCTGAACGACGCTAACTTTATCCACACCCAAATTTCTGAGAATTTGATAGGTTTTTTCCCCTACGGAAGGAATTTTCCGAATAGATAAAGGTGCTAAAAACGATTTTTCAAATCCGGAATCTATCTTTAATTGATTATTAGGTTTCGCTTCTCCTGTGGCCACTTTAGAAACAATTTTATTACAAGACAAGCCGAAGGAAATGGGAAGCCCAGAATCTTTTATTATTTTTTGTCTCAATTCTGAAGCGTATTTATAAGTGCCATGAAACTTATCCATTCCGGTTAAATCGGCATAAAATTCATCGACGCTTGCTTTTTCAAATACCGGAACTTTGTCTTTTATAATTTCTGTCACCAAATGCGAATATTTTGTATAAATCCCAGAATTTCCTTTGATAACAACAGCTTCAGGACACAAACGTCTGGCGACTTTCATTGACATTCCGGAGTGAATACCATACAACCTCGTTTCATAACTACATGCAGCAACAACGCCTCTATCACCTGTGCCACCAACTAATAATGGTCTATGTTGTAGACGACTATCAATCAACCGTTCACAAGACACAAAAAAGGTATCTAAATCAAGATGTAAAATATTCTTTTGCATTTGGCAAAGTTAACTCAAAATTGTAGCTTTACTGACTCAAAATTTTAGTTTATGGCAATTGTTCAAAAAAATATTCAATTCATAAGGAATCAAAAGCAGCTCTCTCAAAGTCAATTTGCAGACGAATTAAATTGGTCTAAATCGCAAGTTGGTGCTTATGAAGAAAATAGAGCGCTTCCCTCTATTGAAAAGCTGATTCAACTCTCTGATTACTCAAAAATTCCTGTTGATATTTTAATCCGACACGACTTAAAAAAATCTGGGAGTTCTTCGTTTATCGAAATAGGAAACCAAAGAGTATTGTTTCCCATAATGGTAGACAGTGATAATGAAAATTTAATTGAGGTTGTGCCTATCAAAGCATCCGCAGGATATTTATCGGGTTATGATGATCCTGAATATATTGAACAGCTTCAAAAGATAAAACTCCCATTTTTACCTACGGGAAAACACAGAGCATTTCCTATTAAAGGTGATTCTATGTTGCCCATGAAAGATGGTTCTTTTGTTATTGGGCGTTTTATTGAAGATCGATCAGAGATAAAAACAGGAAAAACGTATGTGTTATTGACGCTCAATGATGGTATGGTGTATAAGAGAGTGATGAATAACATTGACTTTAATAATTCGCTCTTGCTGATGTCTGACAATAAAATATATCACGATTACAGTGTTCCTATTACTGAAGTTTTAGAACTATGGGAATTTACCTGTAGTATAAACACCCAAGAATACAGCGAGGAAGAACTAAAACTAAGTAGTATCATGAGCATGTTTAATGAATTAGGCGTTGAGTTAAAATCACTAGAAAAAATAATGAAATGATCTATACCATTATCGATGTTGAAACCACAGGGAAAAGCAATCGGATGACCGAGATTTCCGTTTTTAAATATGATGGCACTACCGTTATTGACGAGTTTACCTCATTGATAAATCCGGAAAGTTTTATTCCAGACCATATCACAGCACTCACAGGAATTGATAATGGTTTGGTTGCCGATGCACCACGATTTGAAGAGGTCGCTGATGAGATTATCAGAATTACTGAAGATGCCATTTTTGTAGCTCATAATGTCAATTTTGATTATAATGTTATTAGAGGTGAATTTCAGCGTGTTGGTTTGGAATTCAATAGAAAAAAACTTTGTACGGTTCGTTTATCAAGGCGTTTATTGCCTGGACATCGGTCGTATAGTTTAGGGAAATTATGCAAAGGTTTAAACATTAATTTGGTAGATAGACACAGAGCCAGAGGTGATGCCGAAGCTACAGTGATTCTCTTTGAATTACTACTGCAACAGCCCAGTGCTGATGATGTATTCAAAGAATTCTTAAACAAGAATTCTAGAGAAGCGACCTTACCTCCTAACCTTCCAAAACAAACCTTTGAAGCTTTACCAAATACTGCTGGGATTTATTATTTCAAGGATAAAAAAGGAAAAGTGATTTATGTGGGTAAAGCTAAAGATATCAAAAAACGTGTGCTTAGTCATTTTTATAGTAAGACTAAAAAATCATTAAATATGGTTCGGGAAACACGTGATATTGATTTTGAAATGTCAGGTAGTGAATTGGTCGCTTTACTGATGGAAGACGCAGCGATTAAACACCACTTTCCGATGTATAATACAATAGCCAAACGCACTATTCAATCTTACGCTATCTTTTCTTATGAGGATAGAAACGGTATTTTGCATTTAGCCACCAATAAAGGACGTTTAGTTCCCAATCCGATTATAACGTTTTTCAGTATTAGAGATGTGCGCTTATATCTGGAAAAGATTTGCGAAGCGTATAACTTATGTCCGAAATATTGTCATTTGCAGGAATCGGTTTCTGAGTGCTCACATTTCAGCATAAAAAACTGTAACGGGATTTGTAGACATGAAGAAACGGTAGATACATACAACGATAGAGTTCTAGAAGCTATTCACAGTATTTCAGAAAATAAAGATGACGTCATCGTAAAAGAAAAAGGGAGACAACCTAATGAAGAAGCCTTCGTAATGATTAAAAATGGTGAGTATTTGGGCTACGGATTTATTGACAAACAAGAATCGATACAGCATATAGATGATTTACACACCTTTCTGATTCCGCAGAAAAACAATATGGATATTCAAAAGATTCTTAGAAGCAGATTGATGAGCTTATAAATTATACAGCATAATCTGAAGCCTTTTATAATAATGATGGCCCATTTCTACAAAGAAGAATGTCAATACATGTTTTAATAAAATACAATAATTAAAAATTAAAAGATTAAAATTCAATTTACTATACTAATTTAATGTACTTTAGTATTATTATCGAGACGGTTTAAAAGTAATTTCTTTCTCTTAGAAGTTACTTATCCTATTTTAAATCTTCACATGGATAGGATAGTTTATTACATCCCTATGTTTTATTACATCCCTATGTTTTAATACGATTATTTTTTGTTATTAAGTTTAATTTAATACATATATAATTATGAAAAAAACTTTAGTACCAGTAGGTATTCTACTGCTAGTGGCTTCTGTTGCCTATTCTCAAAGTTTATCACCAACCCTTTTGTCTTCACAGAGCGGTTCTGATACATCAAAAAACATGATTCTAGAATGGACCTTGGGAGAAAGCGCTATAGAAACAATTTCAGCAAAGAATACGTTGTATTCGCAAGGGTTTATACAACCCTATGTTGAGTCGGCAAAGGCGTTTGGACAAATGGTAGATGAGATTCTCATTTTTCCTAATCCAGTAAAAGCGCATCTTAATGTGAAATTATTATCTAGTAGTAATTCACTTGTAACTATAGACATTTACAATGTTAATGGTAGAATTATGAAGCAATTTGATCATGGTTTCACATTATCCGAAACTATTAGATTAGATATTGCAGACCTTCCGTCTGGCATCTATTTTGTCAGAATTACAGACATGACACATGTCATAAAATCTCAAAAAATCATTAAAAATTAAAACATTTTTTAAACCAACTATAATCATGAAAAATATTAAGAACTTAATTATAGCCCTAATCATCGGACTATGTATGATGCCATTAGCATTTGCGCAAACTGTTCCACACGGAATGAAATATCAAGCTGTGGCAAGAGACCTAACAGGAGCTGTTATTGCTAATCAGGACGTCACTTTAAAAATACAACTGCAAAGCAATTTGGAGTCTCGTGTTATTCACTATTCTGAAACACATGCTATTAAAACCAACCAACTCGGGTTATTTTCACTTGTCATAGGTGAAGGTGTTATTGAGAAAGGTAAATTTGAAAATATACCTTGGAGTACCGAGGATATCTGGATGGAAATTTCAATAAAAGACAAAGGAGAAAGTGAATTCGCAGTCATAAGTAACAGTAAGTTACTCGCTGTACCATATGCATTTCATGCACTCACCGCTTCAGAACTCACAAATAGTCTTCAAAGAGGTCCAAATGGTGTTCCATCACAAAATTGGTCATTATTTGGTAATTCAAATTCTGACGCTGATGAAGATAAATTGGGTACCACAGACTATGTTGATCTTGTCATGGTTACTAATAATTTAGAGCGCTTACGCATAACCAAAGATGGCGATATTGATATTACAAACAGTCTAAACGTTGGTGAAAACCTCGATGTTGGCAATGACCTTCATGTAGGAAATGATAGTTTTTTAGATAATAATGTCGAGATGAATATTGTAGGTGGATCTACGCTTAATCATGGCGATTTTACTGTTGATGGAAAAACGAACTTAAACGATCTTCTTAATGTAAATAATGCAAGTCCAACCACATTAACAGGAACGTTAACCACTGATGGAGATACTAATTTAAATAGCCTTTTAAATGTGAATAATGCTAGTCCAACCACGTTAACAGGAACCTTAACCACAGATGGCGATACAAACTTGAATAGTCTTTTAAATGTGAATAATGCTAGTCCAACCACGTTAACAGGAACCCTAACCACAGATGGCGATACTAATTTAAATAGCATCTTAAATGTGAATAATGCTAGTCCTACAACATTAACAGGTACATTACATGTTGATGGAGCGACATCTATTGCCAATACTTTAGATATAGCAAGCACGGTTAATTTGAACACTACTGATGGTACAACCAATATTTCTGGTATCACTAATGTCAATAACAATTTAAACGTGAGTAATGCTGTAAGCTTAAATACAGCTGGAGGTACAACTAGTATTCAAGGTGCTACAACCATTAATAATACCACTGGCTTAAATGGTCAAGTCACTATTAATGCCAATGTAGGTGGTGGTGATGGTAGTTATGGTGCATATCCACTAAGAGTTGAGGGTAGCGCTCAAGGTATCGCCATAAAACTAGCTGCAGGAACACCTAATAACTCTAATAATTTCGTGACCTTTTTTAACAGTGGTGGTGGTGCCGTTGGTCGTATTGAAGGTGAAACCATTGCTGAAGCTGCGTCATCTCCTCAATTTATTTACGATAACTCCATCTTAATTGCAACAGAAATCAAGGCAGGTGTAAATGTAGGTTTATCTGCAATACCAGTAGTAGTTGGAGGTTTAATTGCATCAACAGGTCCCTGTGGTGCTTGTATAGCGATGGCAGTAGCAGATTTGGCACTAGCAACTGCCAACTTAGTTGCATTCAATGTTTTTGAACTTACCAATTTAGGTGTCACTTACGAATCTGGTTCTGCAGATTATGCCGAATGGTTAGAACGTATAAATCCTAATGAAACGATAAGCGCTGGAGATATTGTAAGTGTTAATGGTGGAAAAATTTCAAAATTTACTGGTAGTGCGAGACAATTTATGGTGATCTCTACTAAGCCAGCTATTTTAGGAAATATGCCTCGTAGTGGTCAAGAAAGTCTTTATGAAAAGGTGGCTTTTATGGGTCAAATTCCTGTAAAAGTAAGAGGTATTGTTTATTTAGGCGATTATATTATTCCTTCTGGACAACATGATGGAATTGGTCAGGCAGTATCACCAGATGATATAAAACCTGAACAATACAGCCAAATAGTTGGTGTAGCTTGGTCTGAAGCTGTAATGAATTCTGGAATTTCAATTATCAATTTGGCCATAGGTTTGAATAATAATGATATGGCTAGACTTGCAATACAACAAGAACTTAGAATTTCTAGTATGGAGCAGAAATTTGAAACTCTTGATGCTCGATTTAGTGCCTTAGAAAATGGAGAAGAATACAAACCTGTGGTATCTGTTGTCCCTAGTAAAAAGCTATCAAAATATGAGATTGCAGTGGCAAATATGCCAGCAGAACTCAATGATGATGTTATGGAAGAAGCCTTACTATTAATAGAAGATCGTTATAGAGAAAGAGGTATAGATATCGCTAGTCATCCAGGATTAGATAAATTACTAAATGATTCAGCTTTTAGAGCAGAGATTATCCTCAAGACCAAAGCGTCTTATAAAGCGACTTATCAAAGTTATTTACAAATTATAAAAAATCAAAATTAAATTAATCATTGAATTTACTTTTAATAATTAGGCTTCTCAGTATTCAATTGAGGAGCCTTTTTTTATTTACATGAAGTAACTGGTTGAATCCTATAAAAACAGAACCTGATAATCTAAGGAAGGCGTCTTTGTAATGACTAAAACAATCGGTAATTTCACTACTAATTTATTGACAAAAAGAGTGGATATGGTATGACTATGGATACCGATACCCTAGATCATTTGTTCCAGAAGAGATTTACGTATCTTTGAATAAAAACTATTGGATTTACTCACCGTATTAACTTGGTTTTCAAGTATCGCATTTTTTTACTTCGGAATTAATTGCTTTTATTCTAAATTTATTATTTCAGAATTTGAGCGTTATAATCTTCCGAGATACAGGAGACTCACCGGATTTCTTCAGCTTATTGGAGCCATAGGGTTATTAGTAGGTCTTTATTTTATTCCGATTATATTACTCTTATCCTCAATAGGATTGAGTTTATTAATGCTCGCCGGATTTATAGTACGACTAAAAATAAAAGATAATTTCGTTAAATCTTTCCCTGCTTTTGCATTTGCGGTTCTCAATTTATGTATTGCTCTAAAAACTTTTTCGATATACTTTTAAATCGATAAAAAAATAATCGCCAGGTTCATAAGTATAAATAAGAATGCTGGAAATGACTTGTACAATTCGTCTTTTATTTTAAAGTGCATAATTATAGATCCTAGCAATAGGACAGACAATCCGACACTTCCGATTAAGGTTAAATCTTCAAATTTTATAGAAGCCATTAAGATTATAGCTAAACTCACTTTTAAAAACCCGATGACGTAACACATATTCTTTGATAAGCCATAGGCTTCAAATTCTTCAAAAATTGTTTTGGCATTACCGCCTCTCCATTTCGTAGGTTTTTTAGGTTGGACTAACCATACATTTAGAATGCTTAAACCAACTATTACTTTTAGTGCAATTAGTACGTAATCAATCATTTCCATTAGTTTCAATATTATAGCAGTTAATTTTTATCTAATTTATAAAAAATAATCTAGATAAATGAGCGGTTTGTATTCTGAAATTATTAAAAGCTGTAATAAGTGACACTATAATTAAAAAGCTTTTCTAAGAAGTTGAGCTGTAGATATTACAACTATTTCTTTGACGTAATAAAATATACACCTGTAAGTAGCACTGTTGCTGCAATTATAGATTGTGTACTCAAAACTTCATCCAGAACATACCATCCTAAAAACATTGCAACTATGGGGTTTACATAAGCTGATGTTGCCACTTTTTCAGTAGAGACTAGTTTTAGTAAATAATTAAACGCCGTAAATGCGCCAATACTGCCAAATGTGATAAGTGCTAACATGGATAATTGAACGTTAAGACTCCAATCTATTGGAGAAGACCATGGTTCTCCAAAGGAGAGGCTTGTAAACAATAACATAATACTGGCAATAAGCATTTGATAGCCTGTACTTACAAAATAATTTTTGGGTAAATCTGCTTTAGCAACAAATACACTACCATAACTCCAACCGAAAACGCAGGTGAATATCATGAAAACACCTAATAGCGTATCTTCGTCCGTTACTAAATCTTGTTGACTCACCAATAGATACATACCAATAATACCGAGACCTACACCTATTAAAGATTTAGGTTTCATTTTTTTATTGTCAATCAAACGCATGAGTAATAATACAAATAGTGGTTGTGTGGAGGCTAACAAAGCACCAAATCCGCTATCAATATATTTTAAAGCCCATACGAAAACACCATTACCATATACTAGAAATAAAAACCCGACAAAACTTGAATTTATGAGTTGTTGTTTCGTGATTTTAAGACTGAATCCGGAGGCCTTGGCTATTCCGAAAATCAATAGACTAGCCATCAAAAATCTAATTCCGGCAAGAAAAAAAGGAGGCAGCTCTGAGACTGAAATTTTGTTGAGTAAATACGTCGAACCCCAAATAATATAGATAGCAATAAACGCTATAATCACTAAAGCTTTAGTGTTTAATTTTGACATGATACGAGGTTAGTTCCTTGAAAGTTACTCATTAAATCAGATAATGTTGATTTAATAACTGAAAAACTAACAATCAACTTGAAAATAGTCTTTTAAGACATTACTGGTGATTGTGCCTAATGCTTGCTACTTTCATTTTTATTAAAATGCACATCGAGTTGTGGGAACGCAATGATGATATTGTTTTCACTGAATTTTTGAACAATAATTCTTCTGATATCACTTTTTACTGAACCTATTCTAAATGTATTCTTACTAAAAAACAGTAATTGAAAATCTAATGACGAACTGCCAAATCCGACGAGTCTAGCTTCTGTTAAATCACGATCATAAACGTCGGGATGTTCAAATGCACTTTCTTCAAGAACATGAATCACGTTATCTACATTGCTTCCGTAAGCGACACCGACATCAATCCTAAAGCGCGTTTTATCATTCTGATGACTCCAGTTAATCACTTTACTTGTTGTAATGAGCGAATTTGGGATGATAATTGAAATATCGTCTGTGTTTAATGCTTTCGATGTTCTTATGCCTATGGTTTGTATTTTAACGACATCATCATCAATTTCTAACACATCACCAATTTTAATCGAACGCTCTGTAAGTAAGATGATACCAGAAATAACATCGTTAAACGTTTGTTGTAACCCAAGTCCGATACCAACTAACAACGCTGCAGAACCAGCCAGTAAAAGGGTGACTTTTATACCCATGGTTTCTAGTACTAAACCAATAGCAAAAAGCCATATAAAATAACGGATGATTTGATAGATCGCCTGAATATTCCCTCTTTCATGTTCATTTACATCAGATCGTCTAAAGAGCATTTTTTTGATAATCCACAATAAAATTTTTGTGATAACGATAATCAATAGAATTTTAACAATCATGCTAACCCTCAAGGAATAGTCACCTATTGTGAAAATCACATAATCCAATATCTCTTGTAATGCTAGCATAATAAATTGTAAGATAAATTCAGTAAGTAAATATACTGCTTATTTGTACGCGTTTTAATTATTCTAAATTTATACTAATATGTGACGTTGATTTAGAATTTGACTTCAGTATCTTACTATGAACAAAATTTCTCTTAAAATCAACAAATAATCAGTAACTTCATAACAGAATTTGCTAAACTAATAACATGAGTAATCCAACCAAAAGCATGAAAAAGTTCGACACCTTTGGAGGTGTTTTTACGCCAACCTTATTGACTATACTGGGTGTAATTATGTATTTGCGTTTGGGTTGGGTTGTTGGTAATGCTGGTTTATTAGGTGCATGGCTTATTATTCTTATCTCCTTTGGAATTACCTTATGTACAGCTTTATCCATGTCTGCCATTACTACGAATATTCGAATTGGAGCTGGTGGTGCTTACGCTATTGTTTCACAAGCTTTGGGTCTCGAAGTTGGAGGAAGTTTGGGTATTCCAAGATATATTTCACAAGGTCTTGCCGTAACGATGTACATTTTTGGTTTTAGAGAAGGTTGGCTCGGCATTTTCCCTGACCACAATGCTTTTCTAGTAGATATCATCGTCTTTGCATCACTTTTCACCATTGCCTATATCAGTGCTAATTTGGCTATTAAGACACAGTTTATAATTATGGTCATCATTGTACTTTCACTAGTATCCATTGTCATCGCTGCTTATGATGGTTCTATGGAACAACCCATAAGTGACTCCTTAAGTTGGGGTTCGTTTAAGGGTTCTGCGGAAAATGGTTTTAGTGGTAGTAGCTTTTGGATTGTATTTGCGGTCTTTTTTCCCGCAGCAACTGGTATCATGGCTGGTGCGAATATGTCTGGTGAACTTAAAGACCCTAAACGAAGCATTCCTACAGGAACACTTTGGGCTATAGGCGTGAGTTTTGTAATTTATATACTCCTTGCTTTTTGGATATCTCGTAGCGCTACAGAAGAAGAATTGCTTACCAACTACTATGTTATGGTTGATAAAGCCTACTTTGGGCCACTCATTATTGCTGGGGTCTTAGGAGCTACATTCTCTTCGGCTTTAGCATCTATTGTAGGTTCATCACGAATTTTATTTGCTATGGGAGAACATAAAGTATTACCATATTCAAACATACTAGCTGGTACAAGTAGTAACGGACAACCTCGAAATGCCATGCTAGTCACTGGTGTATTAATTTTCTTCACTTTATTACTTCGGAATCTTAATGCAGTAGCACCTTTAGTAACGCTCTTTTTTCTTATTACCTATGCCATGATCAATATCGTCGTTATTATAGAACAGCGTTTAGGACTTATTAGTTATCGTCCTGTTTTTAAAATATCTAAATGGGTGCCTTGGGTCGGTTTGATATCGTCTATTTTTGCCATGTTTATTATCAATCCAACAGTAAGTTTAATCTCTATCGCTATTGTGTTGATGGTCTATTGGTATTTGTCACGTCAAAATCTAGAAACCCCTTTTGAAGATGTACGTTCTGGGCTATTTGTATCGTTTGCCGAATGGGCGGCAAAGCATACTTGGGGAATGAAAAAAATGCAACAACGTGCATGGAAAGCCAATCTCATGGTTCCTGTTCGTGATGTTAACGGATTAAAAGGCTCTTTTGAATTTTTACGAAATATTGCCAAACCTAAAGGATCTATAAAACTTTTAGGGATTGAACCTTTTACAGAACACAGCAAATTGGCTGAACAATTAGAAGGTATTTCGGCATCTTTTAGATCAAAAGACGTGTTTTCATCGTCAACAGTAATTCATACCGATCAATTTGCTAATGGTATTAACTACGGAAGTCAAGCATTACAAGGTGCATTTTTCAGACCTAATATTATGTTTTTGAATTTACACGATCATGATGATTATGAAAACGAATTAAAGCCAGTAATGAACGAATCTATGCGTTTAGAAATTGGTATTCTCCTTTTTAATCTTCATTCTAGAGCCTTATTAGGGCAACGAAATACCATTAATGTTTGGGTTAGTGAACGCAAAGGAAACTGGGAATTGGGTGGTTTAGATATTGGAAATTTAGATCTTTCCATATTAGTAGCCTACAAGCTCAAGATGAACTGGAATGCACGCATTCGGCTAATTACTGTAGTAGATTCTCCAGAGGAAGAAATCAAGGCTAAAGCGTTTTTAAAATCCTTAACCCAACTGGCACGTTTACCACAAACCTTAACAGAAGTTTATCTTGGAAATTTTATGAACTTCGTTACAAAGGCACCTTCAGCAGATCTCAATATCTTTGGTATGCAAGACGCCTTACCATATGACTTTATTAAAGACATGTCGCAAAAAACGAATAGCAGCTGTTTATTCGTTAGAGATTCTGGTCATGAAAGTATATTGGCTTAATTATGCTTTTGGAATTTCACGTTACATGAGATGGACTCTTACTTTCTTTTTCTTCAAACGTACATTGTTCAATGCATCAACTAAATCATCGGCAATACTAGCGGGAACAGCTACAAAAGCACAATCTTGTTTGAGTTCAATAACACCTAATTGGTCTTTATTGATATTAGCTTGTTTAAAGAAAAGTCCAGCAATATCACCTTTTGAAATTTTATCCTTACGACCACCCGAAATAAATAAGGTCGTCCAAAATTGCGGTTTCCAACCACCACTATTCATAGGGATTTTTTCAATTTTAGATTTCTCTATAAACTCAGGAAACACCTCTTTCTTTCCTTGAATTAAATACGCTGTTCCTTTAGAATTCACTCTGGCTGTTCTACCGTTTCTATGTGTATATTCTTGATAAGCACTCGGGATTTCATAGTGAATAATATATTTCATCTCAGGAATATCAATACCTCTGGAGGCTACATCACTGGCAACTAGCACTGAAACACTTCCGTTACGTAATTGTATTAATGCACGTTCGCGATCGCGCTGCTCCATCCCACCATGAAAACAAGCATGCGCAATTTTCTTTTTATCTAAAAACCGACTTAAGTCTTCAATACTATTTTTCGTATTGCAAAATACAATTCCTGGCTCATTTCCTAAGAAATACAATAAATCTACTAAAGTATTATGTTTATTTTCCGAAGGAGATATTACCGTTTTAACCGTAAGTTTAGAGCTCTCTTTTTCATTGAGGAAATTAAGTGTTTTCGCCTTATCCATCTGTAAAAACCCAGGAATAGACGTGCCTTGTGTCGCAGAGGTTAAAATCCGTTTGGTCACATTATCCAAATACGCCATAATGACTTTCATTTCACCACTTGAACCAACTTCTATGGACAAATCAAATTCGTCAATCACTAAGGTTTTAATGTGATCCGTTGTAAAACGCTCTTGCTCAAAATGATCTGCCAGTCGTCCTGGAGTTCCAATGAGAATGGCAGGCGTATGTTTGAGTTCTATTTTATCTTTTGAAATCGCTCTACCGCCATAAATCGCATTGGCTTTATAACCCGAACCCATATCTCTAATTACAGTTTCTATTTGAATCGCTAATTCTCGAGAAGGCACAACAATTAAGGCTTGTACTTCTTGAGACTCTGGATCTAATTGCTCTAATAATGGCAACAAAAAGGCTAAAGTCTTTCCAGTTCCCGTAGGTGATAGCAAGATTATTTTATCATTTTTTTTGATAGCGCCTATAGCTTCTTCTTGCATCGGATTTAGACTATAAATCTTTAATTTCTCAAGAATATCTTGTTGGTCTTTAATGAGATTTGCCATAATTACTTTTTGTTATTTGTCTTTTTAGAATCTACAGGTTTTGGAGCTCCTAAAGAGGTTTCTGCCAATTGATGTGCTAATATTTTTTCTATTAATTCTTCTTTGGTTAAATGGTGAAATACTGTACGTACATCTTTTCGTAAACTTTCAGAAATATTACGATTAGGTTTGGTCTTAAATATTTTTTTTGCCCATAATAAGGCTTTATTTTCTTCTATACTTTGGGGATTAGCTTTTTTGAATTCCTTAAAACTGATTCCTAATTCAGCTTCAAAATCGGCAATATCTATAACTTCTTCTTGCTGAAGGATAGTTAGCGCTAAGCCCTTAGCTCCTGCTCTAGCTGTACGACCACTTCGGTGCACATAATTATCATAGGTGTCTGGTAAATGATAGTTCACAACATAAGCGATATCTTTTATATCAAGACCTCGAGCCGCTAAATCTGTAGCCACCAAAATATCAATATGACCTTCACGAAACTGACCCATAATGCGATCACGAATGCCCTGTGATAAACTACCATGGATAGCGCCAGATGAAAATTTATTGATGGCTAAATTCTTTGCTAATTTATTAACTGCTGCTTTTGTTTTACAAAATATGATTCCGCGTTGCCCAGCTTTAGAATTTAAGAAATGTAGTAAAACGTCTAATTTTTCAATCGGTTCTACGACCACATATTGATGATCGATGCCTTGATGCCCAACGGTGGCCATATCAGCTTCTATATGCACAACATGTTTCGACATATAATTTTGAACCAATTGTTTAATGGTTCCTGGCATTGTGGCTGTAAATAATAAAGTTCTTCGAGATTTCGGAATGTCTTTGATAATAGCGTCTAAACCTTCTTTTAACGCACTTACCATTTCATCAGCTTCATCTAAAATAAAGTAAGAGATGTTTTCAAGATTAACAGCTTGACGTTGTATTAAATCTGCCAAACGCCCGGGTGTTGCGACTACAATATGTGTCGTGTTTTTTAAACGTTCTATTTGTGGCTTAATTGGAATACCGCCACATACAGCAGCAATAACAATTGAAGGCATATGCGCTGCATAAGATTCTAAATTGGCATGAATTTGATGCCCAAGTTCTCTTGTAGGTGCTAAAATAACGGCTTGAATATTAGTGTTCTCAACGTCAATTAGTTGCAATAAAGGGAGGCCGAATGCTGCCGTTTTACCAGTTCCAGTTTTAGCCAAAGCCACAACATCGTCTTTTTGATGCAATACCACAGGAATGGTTTTTTCTTGAATATCGGTAGGAACTGAAATTTGTAAATCAGCTAAACCTTGTTGTAACTGTTCTTTAATTCCTAAATCGGAAAAACGCTTTGACATAAAAAATAATTTGCGCAAAGGTAAGAATACTGTTCTTGGAAGCAGGTAAATAATCTATTAACCTACAACCACAACATTTAAAATTTAAAAACAAAAAAGAAAATGATAAAGTTGGTAGTTGTACTACTAGGACTTTTTTATCAAACGTACATTGGTCGCTATGAGTCCCTTTTCACTTTTTTCCACATCAAAAGTGACTTTGTTTTTCTCTTTAATCTTATCAATTAAGTTTGTAGTATGCACAAAAATTTCCTCGTCTGAATCTTTAATAGTTATAAATCCAAATCCTTTTCTTGTGTTAAAGAATTTTACGGTACCTTCTTTTGTGCCGATTTTTTTACTTGAACCAAATAATTTTTTTATAAAATTTATCATCAGTTTATTTTTAATTGTTTTAGACCGAACTAACGCTTGTCTTTTCTTCTAATTAGCTAGGCGTTTCGTGTAGTCGACAGTAATACAAAACTAGGACTTATAACATAATAAAGCAATCCTAATCTATGGTTGTTTTTTATATAACAGCGTATCATCTATTTAATTCGGGTGAAAATACTGTTTAAAAATGGCAAGATAATCATAGGCAGTGCCAATCCATAATTTTAATAAAATAATTTTTAAGCTCATATACAAATTATTACTTCGATACAGTCTTTTTTTATCCAAACGCCCCCGTTTTTAAATCTATAAAATCTTTGGTAGTCCTACAAAATATAGGCACTAAACCATAAAACGTCACTTTTCAATTTTCTTCTGGATAATGTGATTAAACATCTTTTAAAGTTTTAAGGGAAAGTGATATGAATACGTATCTTTGCATACTCAATTATTAGCATTATAAGCGTGCAACAAATAAAAGCGTATTTAGACCAGATAGCAACCATCTCAAACTCAGATTGGGAATTTTTTATGTCTAAATTACAGCGTCGTATGATTGCAAAAAAAACAGTATTTCTGAAGGTCAATGACATAGAGAATCATATTTCTTTTATCGAATCTGGTGTTGTTCGCTTATTTATTCCGAAGGATAATCCAGAAAAAGAAATCACTTTTGGGTTTAGTTTTAAAGATCAGTTTGTTAGTGCCTATGATTCGTTCTTAACACAAAGCCCTTCAGCCTATCAATTACAAGCCCTTACAGAAACAACCATTTTAAGCATCACTTATGAGGACTTACAAGCTGTTTATAATAAGACTCAAATAGGAAATTTAATTGGTAGATTAACTGCTGAACGCCTATTTCTATTGAAATCTAAACGCGAACAAAATTTATTGAATCTCACTGCTGAAGAACGCTACTTGAAATTATTTAAAGAGCGTCCAGAACTTATTAAGGTGATTCCTCTAAAATACATCAGTTCTTATATTGGTGTTACCGCTCAGGCCTTAAGCAGAATTAGAAAACGTGCATTTAATTGATTTAGGTTCATTGTTTCGATTGTAACATCAAAGTATCTTTGTAAAAAAACTTATGGTGATTGTTATTTTCGTTTTAGTGCTTTGGTATGGAGGCTTATTTTTCCAATCGTTCTTTTTACATCGGTATGCAGCACATCAAGTATTTACCATGTCAAAAACTATGGAGCGCATTAGCTTTATTCTGACTTGGATTTTTCAAGGTTCGAGCTACTTAAGCGCTTATGGTTATGGGATTATGCACCGTATGCATCATGCTTACACGGATACTGAAAAAGATCCGCATTCACCATCTTATGATGACAATGTATTTGCAATGATGTGGAAAACAAAAACAATTTATCAAGATATTAATAATCAACGCATTGAAATTGATCAGCGTTTCACTAAAAATGTTCCGCAATGGAAAGGGTTTGATTTATTTGCAAGTTCTCGCTTTTCAAGATTGTTATGGATTGCAGGTTATATCTTATTCTTCGTCTTTTTTGTAACCGCTTGGTGGCAATGGTTATTATTACCCATTACGTTTTTAATGGCTCCTATTCATGGTGTGATTATTAACTGGTTTGGTCATATTTATGGGTATGTAAATTATAAAATGAAGAACACCAGTAAAAACCTCTTCCGTTTTGACTTTTTAATGATGGGCGAAGGCTATCATAATAATCATCATAAACATGCAAGTCGTGCAAATTTTGGAGTGAAATGGTATGAAATAGATATCACGTATGTGATCATAAAAGTATTAGATGCTTTTGGATTTATCCAACTTAAACCCATTAAAGTTAAGAAATAGTATGTCTTATGATAAGTAGCGCTTTTTACCATAAAAAAATCACCTGTCATACCTACAGGTGATTTTTATTATAAACTAATTATTTTCGTATTTACTACCCTTTTAGTGATTTCATATCAATCACGAATCGGTATTTTACATCACTCTTCAGCATGCGTTCATAAGCTTGATTTATCTCTTGAATATTGATGACTTCTACATCTGATGTGATATTATGCTTTCCACAGAAATCTAGTAATTCTTGTGTTTCGGCAATACCGCCAATTAAAGAACCTGCAACTGATTTACGTCCCATAATCATTGGAACTGTCACCAACATAGGGTCTAATGGTCCTAAATAACCAACAACTACTAATGTGCCATTGGTACTTAATGCTCCAACATAAGGATTTAAATCATGAGCATAAGGAACTGTATCGAGAATGATATCAAAACGTCCCATAGCATTTTCCATTTGTGTAGCATCCGTCGAAATAATAACATCATCAGCTCCTAGTGCTTTGGCGTCTTCAATCTTATTAGTTGATCTTGAAAACAAGGTCACATGTGCACCAAGTGCATGCGCTAATTTAATAGCCATATGGCCTAATCCTCCTAAACCAACCACAGCGACTTTACTGCCTTTACCAACATTCCAATGTCTTAATGGAGACCAGGTTGTAATGCCTGCACATAGTACAGGTGCAATTCCAGCATGATCTAAATTTTCGGGAACACGCAATACAAATTCTTCATCTATAACAATAGTTTCAGAATAACCACCATGTGTATTTGTATCTAAGTGTTTATCGTATCCACCGTAAGTTCCAACCCATTCTGGGCAATATTGCTCTAAGTCTGCTTTACAATTATCACATGTTCTGCACGAATCGACTAAACAGCCGACGGCAACCAAATCGCCTACTTTGTATTTAGATACGCCATCACCAACTTTGGTGACTCTGCCTACGATTTCATGTCCGGGAACCACAGGATATTGCGTCATTCCCCAATCATTACGTGCAAAATGCAAATCGGAATGACAAACACCACAAAATAGAATATCAATTTCTACATCTTTTGCTGTGACCACTCTTCTATTGATGTCAAACTGTTTTAAATCGGCTTCTGCGGAATCTGTTCCGTAGGCTTTTACACGTATTGTTTTCATTATATACTGGTATTATGTTTAGTGAATATCATTAAAAAAAATCTATTTAGTTTTGAATTGTCATTGAATTTTTTCAAGGATTATAAATGTACAAAAACCTATTCAAATTCAAATGATACTACCAAATTTTTATACGATTGGATTCCGCTCTATAATTTGCCTCTCCTGGTTTTACATTAAAAGCTTCATAAAAAGGTGTAAAGTTCATTAATGGACCATTAACACGCCAAATTGGTGGTGAATGTGGATCTGTAGCAACATAATTACGTAAAAATTCATCTCTCGTTTTTACACGCCAAATATTTGCAACAGATAGAAAGAAACGTTGGTTAGGTGTATATCCACCAATTTTTGTGGTGTCTTGACCTTGTGCTGTGAGTTTAAAAGCATCATAAGCAATAGCAATCCCTCCATTATCTGCTGTATTCTCACCAACGGTTAAAGCACCCTTTAAATGAACGCTATCTAATACAGTAAATGCATTGTACTGTTCGACGATTTGCTCTGTTTTAGCTTTAAACTTCGTGTAATCGGCTTCTGTCCACCAATTAGTTACATTTCCGTTTTTATCATATTGTGCACCTTGATCGTCAAAGGCATGAGTAAACTCGTGTCCAATCACCATACCGATTCCGCCATAATTGACAGCATCATCCGCATATAAATCAAAATAAGGTGCTTGTAAAATACCTGCTGGAAAAACAATTTCATTTAATGACGGGTTGTAATACGCCGTTACCGTAGACGGTGTTGTTCCCCATTCATCTCTATTTGGCGCTTTGTTTAATTGATTAAGTTCGTATTGATAAGCATCTCTACGTAAGTCTACTACGTTTTCAAAAAACTGATTTCGATTTATAGAAACATCATAGGTTCGCCAAACATCTGGATAGCCTATTTTTTTATTAATCGCATACAGTTTATCCTTGGCTTTTACTTTAGTACTATCACTCATCCAATCTAGATCATCAATACGCTTCTCTAGAACTTTTTGAAAATTATTAACTAAATCGAGTGCCCGTTTTTTTGCATCTTCGTTGAAATAACGCTTCACATACAATTGTCCGAGTGCGAAACCTATCTGCGCATCAACACGACGCACCATTTGTTTAGCTCTTGTTTGCTGTTCAGATTGACCAGATAAAACCTTAGAATATTCAAAAGAAACATCTTGAAATGATTGACTCAAAAGATCAGTATGTGAATCTATAGAATTAGCCTTTAAGTATAGTTTCCAATCAGCTAAAGAAGTCGATGTTAGCATAGAATTTAGTGCATCATAATAAGCAGGTTGCGCTACATCTATGGAGTCTGCATCTGCTTCTAAATTTTTTAATAAGGCTAACCAGCCAATGCTGGAATGCTTTTGTTGTAAATCAGAAACCGCCATTTTATGGTAGTTTTCTGTAATTATTCTGCGTTCAATTCTCGTTTTATGTGCTTCTGCTAATTGCTTTTCAATACCGTAAACAATATCCGCTTGTGCTTTAGAGTTATCGTCGCCAACCAATTCAAAAAGTGAGGTTAAATACGTTTTATAAGCCTCTTGAATTTCTTTTACCGAAGTATCATCAGAAAAGTAATAATCACGATCTGGCAAACCTAATCCTGTCTGAACTACATGTAAGATATTATTAGAACTATCTTTTTGATCAGCACCTATATATGGCGCAACGATTGAATAATCTCCTGACTTGATTTGCGTTGCTACAAAATCGGTTAAAGAAGATACATCACTTATGGCGTCAATACGATCTAAAATGGGCTGGATGGGTTTAATTCCCCGTTCATTAATACTGATGGTATCCATTCCCGACGCATAGAAATCACCTACCTTTTGCTCAATGCTTCCTTTTGCATGGTCTTCTTTTGAAACATCGTCTAAAATGGTTTTCAATAATTCTTGCTGCGGAATATTTAAAAATCGATACGCTCCCACTCCTACTTGGTCATCAGCAATGACAGCATTTTCAAACCAGTTTTTATTCACATGGTTAAAAAAATCATCTCCAGGTTTAATTGAAGGATCAATGCCATCAAAAACTATAGGTTTAATAACTTGTGCTTTGTCGTCTTGGACTGCTGTATCGTCTTTACAAGAAACAATTACCAATAAAAAGATTAAGACATAGTGAAGTGTTTTCATATAATAAGGTGTTTTGGTTTTCTCAAAGATATGGATTTCTGTTTGTGTATTTAGTCTTCAATACATTGACAACATACATTTTCGTTTTTCTACGATATCTATTTGAAAATTCAAACTATACTTTATTATATTATAATTTCAATGTTATCAATTTTCATTGACATGGTTTGGACGACCTATTTCAATTCGAGCTTATAACCCACACCATGCACATTAGTTAATTTTATGGTATCGTCATCTTGTAATTTTTTTCGCAGTTTTGAAATATAAGTATCTAAACTTCTGCCTACTACAACACCATTATCCTCCCAAACTTTTTTAGTTAATTCATCACGCTTAATAATTTGATTGGGTTGTGCGACAAATAGTTCGAGCAATTCACATTCCTTTTTAGACAGGCTGATTTCAGTAGCTTCTCTAATGAGTTTGTTTTGCTCCGGATAAAACTTGTAGCGTCCTATTTTTGAGAAGTTACCATCGTTAGCTTCAGTTTCAACTTTCGGCTTCCTTTTAAAAACAAGAAAAGCTACTAACGCTAAAATACCTAGACCAAGAAGCACACTTAATAGTTTCGAGCTATTGTGTTCAGTTTCTGGCATTTTAGTAAATCGTACAGTAATGTGATAGCATCCTTTTTTTAGTTGCCGTCCGCCACAAGGAATAATGCCTTTTTCGACATTCTGCTTCATCTCATAACTGTAAGCAACTTCATCGTCTTCACATTGTAATACTTCCACAAGATAAAACTGTGGTAGATTTGATTTTTGAAAACTACGTTTAATTTCTTTTACCAAACTGTCTGGATGAATTGCTAAGTCAGCTACAAACGACAATTGATATTTTAAATCCTTTAAAGCTAAAACAGGTTTAACCAAAGAGGTTGAATCTTGATTATTTAATAATAAATGGTGACCGACGTCACGTAGGGCTATTTTTATATGTTCAGAAGCTGCATCATTGGGATCGTCTGAACATGAACTTAAGCCTATGCAAAATACGAGCATGGCTAACGTTCTAAATATATAAGTACCAGTAATATTCATAATTAACTGTAAATAACAGACAATTTCATGACTTTTTACAATAGTTGACACTTCTTTTACATTCTTTTGACACTTTCACACAGGCGATGCTTTAGTTTTACATCAACATCAAAATAAGATTGGTGTTCATGAATCTATTTATTAATCAAAAAGCATATTATGAAAAAAAGTATTTTAATTTTTTGCGCGCTAATGACAGTATTAAGTCTCACAGTTTATGGTATTACCTATTGGAATGATTTAAAAATAACTCCTTCAGAAAATTCTGAAAGTAAAGATATCGCTACCCTTACTCCCATGAATCAAAACATGGAATTGAGAATTTTTGAAGATTTTATCTATGAGATTGGTACAAGGTTTGGTCCTATAAAAAAGAGTGATATAGATAAGGCTACCTCTTTTTCTGATTTTCTTGAAACAGAAGAAATAGCGTCTATAGTAGCCTTCAAATCTGTAGATATTGTTATTATAAAAGATGACAAGGAAACAGATATTCGTGAAATTGGATATAGCAATACGCTAACGGCTTCTCAATTAACATTACTGCAATCATTTAAGCATTCTACAAACTTTATGATTAGAGCCGATTTCCAACAAAAAAATAAAGAGACTGGTAGATTAGAAAATAATTACACTTCGCCTTACCTAACCATTGTTCCAGAAAAACAGGCTGAATATGCAAATGGCATCGATTCACTGAAAGAATTTCTTAAAGAAAATAGCATAACAGCTAGAGTTCAAGCCAATGTTGATCCAGAAAAACTAAAACCTGCAAAATTATATTTTACGGTGACCAAAAGTGGAACTATTGAAAACGTAAAACTTGATAGATCATCAAATTATCCTTTGGTAGATAAAAAAATGATTGAACTCATACAAGACACACCAGGAAAATGGCTGCCAGCAGAAAATATTAAAGGTGAAAAAGTAGATCAAGAACTTGTGGTTTCTTTTGGATTAATGGGTTGCTAAAGCAACAATTGTTTTATAAACGAGATATCCTTTTATTTTAAATTTTTATTATTTAAGAACACAACTATGACCAAAACCGATTCATCTTTAATTAAACCCGTTGTTCTTGGTGTCTTTATTTTAATAAGTCAGCTATTCAGTGCTTGCGGACAAACAAATAATAACGAAAACAAGACAACTAAAAGAAAAAAAATAGACGACATTATAAGTCTATACGCGGATTACGAGCGTTTTAACGGATCGGTTTTAGTCGCTCATGAAGGTGAGGTTATTTATAAAAAGGGCTTCGGTTTTGCTACTATGGAATGGGATATCCCTAATCAAATTGATACAAAATTCCAAATTGCCTCGATGACAAAATCTTTTACAGCACTATTAGTTCTGCAATTAGTTGCCGAAGGAAAATTAGAATTAAACACACCTATCACAACCTATTTGCCTGACTATCCTAAAACAAATGGTGACCAAATTACAATTCATCACCTACTCACCCATTCTTCAGGATTAGCAAATGATCCATCAGATGATAAAACGTATAATCAACCGAGAGACATGGTGAATCAATTTGCAAGTGCACCACTTAAATTTAAACCTGGAGAGCGATTTGAATATAGTAATTCTGGATATACACTTTTAGGTTATATCATCGCAACAGTCACCCAAAAATCATATGAAGATGTTTTAAAAGAAAAGATTTTCACACCTTTAAACATGAAAAACTCTGGCTTTTATAGACATAGACCAGTGATAAAAAACATGGCCTCTGGTCATTATAAAAATTTTGGTGAGTATTATAATTCTGATGATACTGATGAAACCAGTTCGTATGCAGCAGGCGCCATTTACTCTACTATTGAAGATCTATTTCTGTGGGATCAAGCTTTAAAAACTGAAATTTTACTTCCTGAAAAATATATGAATTTAATGTTTGAAAAACATATTGTAGTTCCCAGTTATGATGGCCATTATGGCTATGGTTGGGAATTTATAAATAAACCTATTGGTAACACTGAAAATACAGTAGGAACTATTGGTCATAGCGGTTCTATCGGTGGTTTTCGTTCCTTATATACTAAAATACCTGATAGCAAGACTGCAATTATTTTCTTAAATAATACCAATCATGCTTCTCTTACCTCCATGACGACAGCTATTACTGGAATTTTGCATGATGAATCTTATGATTTCCCAAGAAAACCTGCAGCAAAATTCATGACTGATGTAATTGTTAAAGAAGGTATTGAAAAAGGAATTCAGTTTTATACAAAGCATAAAGATGTATCTGATTACTATATTGATGAAACAGAACTTATCGTTGTAGGTTACAAATTACTGCATGGCGGAAATGTTAAAGATGCAGCCAAGGTTTTTAAATTAAGTACTGAAGTTTTTCCCGATAGAGCTAATCCTTATGATAGTTATGCCGAAGCTCTAATGGCATTAGGGAAGAACAAGGAAGCTATTGAAAACTATAAGCAATCCCTAAAACTAAATCCCAATAATGAGAATGCTATAAAAATGCTAAAAACAATAGGAATACATTATACGTCTGATGTTTTAGAAACCGATGATACTTGGCAAAAAGAATTATTTACCTTCCCACTACATTTTGCTAGAGATATTGATTTTACAGGTATAGAAGATGCACGGTTTCCTCATGGCTGGAGAGATGTTGAGAGTCCTAATTTTTGGAGCTACGCTTTCGCTTGGAATATCAATCTCAATACTGAGCTCACAAGCAAAAAACTTGAAGATTATGTACAAAAATATTATGATGGCTTGCTAAATGGAGTTAATAAAAACAAAGACTTCGTTCTACCTAAAACTAATGCTAGCTTTCAGAAAAACAAAGAGGATGTTTTCTTCGGAAATGCAACTATTTTTGACACATTTGCAACAAACCAAGCATTAGAACTCAATTTTACAGTGAGCCAGAAACTGTGTAATGACAAAAATAAATCAATTGTAGTCTTCCGTATTTCTCCTAAAGCATTCGGTACACAAATTTGGCAACAATTAAACCTAATCAAACTTCGAGAGGGTGTTTGTGAGGACTAAAATTTATAGACTATTCATTATCAGACCATACAGAATAAATATACCCAAAATCTATTTTTCCATTTCAGCTAAAAATAAATATCAAAGGTGTAACATTTTAGTGTAATTTTAGTCAAATTTGTTATTAACACGAAAATCTACACACTATGAAATCATTACAACTATTATTTTGCGTCGCCATATTTTGCTTCGCGACAACTAACACCAATGCTCAAACCGTAGAAACAATTATTGACACCTATATTGAAAATATTGGTGGTCATGACGCTTGGAATAAAGTCATTTCTATGAAAGCTACCGGAACAGCAAAGCAACAAGGTGTCGATTACCCATTTATTGCGACCTATTTAAAAGATGGAAGAACACTCGTAAATGTAGATATGCAAGGACAGCAGTTTACTGTTGAGGCTTTTGATGGTGACACAGAATGGGCAATGAACTTTCAAACTCAAAAAGCAGAAGCTACAGATTCCGAATCATCCTTGAACTATAAAAACAGTGCCAAAGATAATATTGGTGATGCCTTTTTGAATTATAAAGAAAAAGGCTATACTGTTGAGTTGTTAGGAAAAGGAGAGTTTGAAGGTGCAGAATGCTTTAAAGTTAAACTTACTAAAACACCTGAGTTGGTTGAGGGTAAGGAAGTAGATAACATAGAAACCTATTACTTTGATACCGAAAGTTTTGTGCCATTAGGGATGGAAACTGTAATGACATCTGGTCCAGCTAAAGGAACAACAGCACAATCAATATTTAGTAATTATCAGGAAATTGATGGTTTATACATCGTTCATTCTGTCATCAATAAATATAATGGACAAACTGCATTAGAGGTAACTATAAAAACGGTAGAGTTTAATGTTGAAGTTGATGACTCTATCTTTAAAATGCCTAAAGAAGAAGCTCCTGTAAAAAACTAACACATAAATTTATATACGTTGTGTAACAAATGTTTATTTTTAAACACTTATATAACATACTAAACATTAAAAAATTATTATGAAAAAATTACAACTTGTTTTAATAGCATTACTTCTTAGTTTATCTGCTAATGTTTCGGCACAAACTGCTGATGAAATTATTGATAGTTATCTAGAAACTCTTGGAGGTAAAGAAAAGTTAATGGCTATTGATAATATTAAAATGGTAGGAAATATTGCCGTTCAAGGAATGCAAATCCCTGTAGAGTCTACAATGACTAAAGATGGAAAAATGTTTGTTATCGTAGAAATGGGAGGAACAAAATCTAAGCAAATGATTTGTGACGGAGAAAAAGTGTGGTCAATGAATAGAATGACACAAAAAATGGAAGAAATGCCAGGTGATCAATCTAAAGCAATGATTAATGAATTTAAAGATTTCCCTAATGCATTTGTTAACTATAAAGACAACGGTTACACTGCAGAACTCATTGATACAGTAACTGAAGATGGCGTTGAATGTTATAAAATTAAATTAACAAAAAAGCCAATGACATTAGAAGGAGAAGAAATTCCAAATGTATCGTTCCATTACTTTGATACAGAAAGTTTCATTCCAATTCTAGTAGAAACTGAAGTGCCAAGTGGTCCAGCAAAAGGACAAATGATGAAAGTCCCTTTTAGTGATTACCAAGAAGTAGATGGTATTTATTTCCCTTACAGCACGCAAATGCAAGGCATGCCAATAACCTATTCAGAAATAGTGTTAAATCAAAAAATAGAAGACAGTGAATTTAGTGTTGCTGAAGAAGAGGAAACACCAAAAACTGACGAAGGCAATAAAAACTAAGTTAATTTTAAAATCCTCATTCCAAAAAAGTGAGGATTTTTTATTTCTAAAAACTAAATAATAACTCACAACATATGAAATTAAAGAGTCAGAAAGATCTAAACAAGAAAAGTAGTTTGAGTAAACAACTGTTCACAAGCATACTTTGTGGTCTGCTCCTATTGCCGCTTCTTATAACAGCACAAAGCAAGAAAAAAGGTAGCGATGTATTTGGCGATTTAACTGCTAGACATATTGGACCAGCACTTATGAGTGGTCGTATAAACGATATGGAAGTGCATCCAACTAATACTAGGATTATTTACGCAGGAACCGCTGGTGGTGGTGTATGGAAATCTAATGATGCAGGAACAACGTTTAATCCAATTTTTGATGATTACTGTCAATCTATTGGTGTGGTCACTGTTGATCCCAGTGATCCTGATAATACTATATGGGTTGGTACCGGTGAAACCTGGACACGTAATAGTGTGTCTGTAGGATGTGGTTTATTTAAAACAACTGACGGAGGATCAAACTGGACGAAAATGGGATTTGATAACTCTGAGCGTATTTCTAGCGTTATTGTGAACCCTAAAAATTCAGATGAAATTTATGTTGGTGTTTTAGGTGCGCTTTGGGGAGATAATGATGAAAGAGGTGTTTATAAATCTACGGATGGTGGAACAACTTGGAACAAAATTTTATACACAGATGCCGAAACAGGTTGTGCAGATATGACTATCGATCCTAATGATTCAAATATTTTATATGCGTCCATGTGGGAGTTTAGACGTTCTGGATGGTCCTTTAATTCAGGAGGAGATAAAAGTGCATTATACAAATCTACTGATAGTGGAGCAACTTGGAATAAAATACATAATGGCTTTCCTGAAGGTAAGTTAGGTCGTTTAGCAATTGCCGTCGCACCTTCTGATTCCAATATTTTATATACCGTTATTGAAGCTGAAGAAGATTCTAAAAAAGGACTTTATAGAAGTGATGATGCAGGAGAAAACTGGAAACAATTGAATAATGATTTTGGTATTACAGTAAGACCATTCTACTTTTCAAGAATTGTTATAGATCCTAGAAATCCTGATATTGTTGTAAAAGGTGGATTGAGTGGTTCTATCTCTCGTGATGGTGGAAAAACATTCAGAAGCATGGGTAATATGCATTCTGATATTCATGATGTTGTTTTCGATATTAAAGATTCAGACCGAATGTATGTAGGCACAGATGGTGGAGTGTATAGAACTTGGAACGGTGCGACCACAATGGAGATTGTTGAAAATATGCCACTATCACAATTCTACCATATTAGTGTCGATAATGAAGAACCTTACAATATTTATGGAGGATTACAAGATAACGGCTCGTGGTATGGACCTTCGTCTTCTCCTGGAGGAATTAATGCGCGCGATTGGAATTCTATTGGTCCTGGAGATGGTTTTAGAGTTCTAAAGCACCCAACAAAAAATATCATCTATTCAGAAATGCAAGGCGCACAAAATGTGTGGCGATTTGATGTAGACAAACAATTGATAAAGACAATTCAACCCTTACCAAAAGAAGGTGATGCTAAATTACGTTTTAATTGGAATGGTCCTATGGCTATAAGTGCTCATCAACCAGATCGTTTTTATATGGGAAGTCAGTTTCTTCATAAATCTGAAGATATGGGGAATTCATGGACTATCATTTCACCAGATTTAACAACTAATGACCCTAAAAAACAACAACAAGAAGATTCTGGAGGCTTATCAATGGATAACTCTGGTGCTGAAAATCATACGACTATTTTTACCATTGCAGAATCACCATTAGATGAAAATGTTATTTGGGTTGGTACCGATGACGGAAATGTGCAAGTCACGACTAATGGAGGAAAAAAATGGACGAATACCTCTGAAAATATTTCTGGTTTGCCAAAAAATACTTGGTGTTATCATATAGAAGCCAGTGTTCATAATAAAGGAACTGCCTATGCTGTTTTTGATGGCCATACAATGAATGACATGAATCCATATACTTACAAAACCTCTGATTATGGAAAAACATGGACGAGCATTACTACCGACGATATAGACGGTTTTGCAAGAAACATTCAAGAAGATTATGTGAATCCAGATTTACTATTTTTAGGAACTGAATTTGGTTTATACATCACTACTAACGGTGGAAAATCTTGGAACCAGTTTACAAATAATATGCCTCCTGTTGCCGTTCATTTTATCGATCTACAAAAACGCACTAATGATTTAGTTTTAGGAACTCATGGTCGTGGCGTTATTATTATTGATGATATTTCGCCATTAAGAGAATTAACACCAGAAGTACTAGATAAAAACCTTCACTTTTTTGAAACTACACCAACAGTTATGGTGGATCAAAGTGGTTTTGCTGGACGATTTGGGATAGAAACACAGTTTGTTGGTAGAAATCCTTCAAGAGCAGCTCAGATTAAGTATTACTTGAAAAAGCGTCACACGTTTGGAAAAATGACCATGGAAATTCAAGACATGTCTGGAAAAAAAATGGCTACTATTAGCCCAGGAAAATCTAAAGGAATCAATATAGTCAACTGGAATTACACAATCAAAAATCCTAAAATAGCTAAAGGAAAAACTACGAGTAACGGAGGCTTTACCTCTCCTAGAGTGACGGCCGGAACATACAAGGCAGTAATAACCAAAGGAAAAGAAACTTTTGAAACTGAATTTGAAGTAGTTTATGATGACAATACTGGATTGTCCCAGGACGATAGAAATTTGAAGCATAATACAACAATGAAACTGTACGATATGACTCAAGAATTAGCTTATATGGTTTATGAGTTAGAGGCCATTCATGAAAGTATACAGGAATCAAATCCGAAGTTAGCAACAGCTTTAAATGAATTAAAAGAAACTTTAGTTGTAACCACAGGTGATAATTATGTGAGTTCTGCTGAACCTCAATTACGAGAGAAGATGGCAGATTTATATAGTAAAATTGCAGGTAGTTACGATAAACCTTCTAAAGCAGAATTAGGTGCTATTAGTATTATTGAAGACCGATTTAATAAGGCTAAAAAGGACTTTGGTAAACTGAAATCTAAAGTTAAACAAAACAATTTAGACATCAAATCATTTGATGAATTTATTAATGATTAAACGTATGATTCTAAATAAGCCCTAAAGATTATTAAGGGTTTCAAGTGTAATTAAAGCTGAACGATGCATGCTGTCATCGTTCAGCTTTTTAAGTCTTAATTAGTGTGCTTTTTTAGAATATTGCCATTTTTTAATATAAAAATCAATAGATAAACAAGCTTTAATGTCATTTACACAATATATTAACACACAGTAACGTTTTAATTTATTAATTTAGAAGTTCAAAAATCAGTGACAACTCCCTCATTATTATGAAATTAGTGATATTCTGTGTACTATTATGTTCTTTGTGTTTAAGTATACAGGCTCAAAACGATATTATAAAACAATTTAATATTTCACCATTTAATTTTGAAACAACTATAGATGCTGTAGAGACTGAAATTAGTCTTAAGAAAGATACAATTGTTAAGTTGGACATCAAAAAGGAATATTGGGATAATACGGTTTATAATCCGTATAATGATGTGGAAGTCACATTTCCGTTGCAATTAAAATTTAAAGATTCTACCTACTTCGCTCCTATTGGAAAACATAAAGTTGTGACCTCTCGTTATGGTTGGAGACGTGGTCGAGCACACCAAGGGATTGATATCGATTTGGTTACAGGTGATAGTGTTTTTTCAATGTTTGATGGTATCGTTAGACTATCTCGTTACAGCAGAGGTCATGGGAAAACGGTAGTTGTGAGACATTTTAACGGATTAGAATCTGTTTATGCCCATTTATCTGCATATAATGTTAAAGAAAACGACACAATTTTTGGTGGTCAATATTTGGGTAAAGGTGGTGTTTCTGGAAATGCAAGAGGTAGTCATTTACATTTGGTAATCAACTATAAAGGGACTTCTATTAATCCTGAATACTTGTTTAAGTTTAATGACCAAAACGCTATAAGAGCAAGCGAACTTTGGGTGACTAAAAAATGGACCCAACCAATTTTACATAATTCAAGGCGTCAAAGCTTAATAAAACCGTTGCTTTCCGAAGAAGAAGCGATTGCTAGTTTAATAAAAGAACAATCCATATATGTCGTAAAATCGGGTGATACCTTATCACGAATTTCCAAACGCAATAACGTTTCAATTGCAGCATTATGTGAAACAAATGACTTAAAGCGAAATGCAATTATTAGAATAGGTCAAAAGTTAGTGATCGAAAAATAGATAGTTTATTTGGACACTAAAGTAACATCTTGTTCTAATACAATATCTCTGGTAGTCACAAACATTCCGTTTTCACTTTTAAGCTTAAGAATTCTCGTAGTATCACTTTTCTTAGAAATTTGTCTACGACAACGTTTTGATAGTAATGGATCCTCATCAAAAAGAAAACTTTCAATTTCATACTCTGGTTTTGATGATTCTTTGATCATTGGAAATATTTCTTGTAATTGGTTGTACTGTCTATCATTTCCTGGCACAAACGTGTAAAATGTATAACGTCCATCAGCATCAGTTT